>WBZL01000838.1_pt1 | contig 34173 bp, 35 predicted proteins | sample 5204291 | NCBI WGS metagenome assembly WBZL01 (sample SAMN12344345, study PRJNA552823) | activated sludge metagenome | biome: Activated sludge suspended growth; feature: Nitrification reactor; material: Wastewater; isolation source: activated sludge from nitrification reactor of wastewater...
CCGCCAGCACGTTGTCGACGCCCTTGGACTGCTGCTCGATGCCGCGGGCGTGCAGCATCATCCCGGTGGCGGCGGTGCCCCACCACTCGGCCGCCTCCTCGATGCGGGCCGCGGGGACGCCGGTGACGTCCGCGGCCCACCGGGGGGTCATGTCGGCGACGGCGGCCGCCGCCTCGTCGAAGCCGGTGGTGTGGGCGTCGATGAAGGCGTGGTCGAGCCAGTCCCGCTGGATCAGCGTGTGCAGGACGGCTCCGAAGAGGGCCGAGTCGGTACCCGGCCGGACGGGGAGGAAGAGGTCGGCCGTCCGGGCGAGGGGCACGACGCGTGGGTCCTGCACGATCAGCCGGGCGCCGCGGTCCCGGGCCCGCCAGATGTAGCTGGTGGTGATCGGGAAGGTCTCGGCGACGTTGGAGCCGGCGACCCACACCACGTCGGCGAGGGGGATGTCGCTCCACGGGTTCGGGGCCCGGTCGATGCCGAGGGCCAGCTTGTTGCCGACCCCCGCGGACACCATGCAGAAGCGGCCGTTGTAGTCGAGGTTGGCGGTGTGCAGCGCGAGGCGGGCGAACTTCCCGATCAGGTAGCTCTTCTCGTTGGTGAGCGAGACCCCCGAGAGCATGGCGAAGGCGTCGTCGCCGTGCTCGGCCTGGATGCGCTGGATCTCGGACACGACGCGCTCGAGGGCGTGGTCCCAGCTGACCTCGCGGAACCCGCCCGGTGCCGACGGGTCGCGCTCGAGGGGGTGCAGCAGGCGGTCGGGGTGGCTCCCCTGGAGGTAGCGCTTCACGCCCTTGGGGCAGAGCTTGCCCTCGTTGAAGGGGAAGTCGTACCAGGGCTCGAAGCCCACGACCTCGTTGCCGTGCACCTTCAGCTTGATGCCGCACTGCTGGCCGCAGAAGCAGCAGTGGGTCTCCACCACGCGGTCGATCTCGAGGCCGGCGTCCCACCCGCCCGGCGGCGCCTCGTTGAGGTGGGGCCCGTAGCGCGCGACGAGCGCCTCTTCGCTGACGGGGATCCTCGCCATCAGCCGAAGCCTCCCACGCGCACCGACTGGGCCAGGGTCACACCGGCCCGGCGGCACCGGGGGCACGTGTCCTGGTAGTTGCCGCCGCCGTCGATCGTGTAGTCGAGGCCCACGGCGGGCAGCACCGCCTGGAGGTCGGCGATCTGCTGGGCGCTCGCGAACCCCTCGCCGCAGCGCCGGCACACCGCAGGCGGGCCCTCGTCGTTGGCGGCCTTGTAGTAGGCGACGCCGAGGTTCCCCGGTCGCTGGAAGATGTGGAACAGCTTCCCGAACGGCAGGTACATGAGGCCGAGGATCACCGTGAGCGCGTGCACGGTGTTGAGGGCGGCGTAGAAGCGGCCGTCGAGCCAGGTGCTGGACACCGTGAGGAACAGGCCCGTGACCGACACCGCGAACAGGCCGGCCAGTGCGAGGAAGTCGCCGCTGCGCTCGACGGCCAGCGCCCCCGGATCGTGCAGCCGCCGACGCAGGAAGATGAACACCCCGCCGAGGACGAGCACGGCGGCGATGTCGAGGGCGTGGAAGACGATCCAGCCGAGGATGCTGCCGGCGTCGAACTGCACGGTGCCCAGCTGCGCCACGTAGACCCGGTAGTCGGCGGCGTCCTGGCCGACGCTCTCGAAGTGGAGCAGCCCGAGGGTGAGTGGGAAGGTGACCGCGGCGGCGAGCAGGCAGCCCCAGAACACCAGCTGGTGGGCCAACCAGCGCGCCCGGGACCGGCGCCGGATGAACCCCTGGGTGAGCAGGTGGGTGGTGACGAGGCCGGGCAGGGCCACGAGGTTGCGGCCGGTGCCGGTGCGGAACGCGTCCCAGCCCCGCCGGTTCAACATCGCCGTGGGCGGTCGGCGGAGCCACACGGCGTACCGGTAGACGACGCCGAACACGGCGAAGACCGTGCCGAAGAGGTAGCCGACCAGGGCGGCGTCGAACCAGGCCAACTGGCCGCTGCCGAAGAAGGTGAGGGCCACGACGACCGCGACGGCGACCAGTCCCCAGGTGAGGCCCCTGCGATCGAGCGGTGCAGCGCGGTCCATGGTCCCTCCGGTCGCCTGACCCGAACCTTACGACACGGCGCGGTGCGGGCGAGCGCCTCCCCGGGCGACCAACGTCGGCGTCAGCGGCACGTCGCCGCGCTCGTGCACGCCCGCGAGCAGGCGCTCGAGGGCCCGGGCCATCTTGGCCGCCTTCAGCTTGGCGGTGTCGGCCACCGGCCCGGTGAACCACTCGTCGACCGTCGCCTCGAAGAGCTCCAGCCAGCGTTCGTAGTGCGCGTGGGAGAAGGGCTGCAGCTCGTGGACGGGTCGGTGGGCGAGCAGCGGGTTGCCCTCGTAGCCCCGCTCGCCGAAGAGCTGCCAGGCCCAGAAGTCGACGAGCTTGGGGATGTGACCCGCCCAGTCGACCTCGGCGGCCTCGAAGACCGGGCCGAGCAGGTCGTCGGTGGCGGCCTGGCGGTAGAACGAGCGGACGAGGAGCTCGAGGTCCTCACGGCCGCGCAGGTCGCCCCGCGGGTCCTCGCCGACCAGGTGGGCCCAGCACGCGGGGTCGCCGCCCTGGTCGGCCACGGTCATCGGGCCGCGGTGGCGTGTTCGAGGGCGATCACCGCGGGGAACAGCACGTTGTTCTCCTTGTGCACGTGCAGGTGGGTGTCGGCCTCCAGCTCGGCCAGGCCCTCATAGAGGGCCCGGTAGCTGGCGCAGCCGTCGTCGGGCACCTCGTACCCACCGGTGGCCTCGCGCAGTTCGGCGAGCAGCTCGCCGGCCCGGTCGTGCTCCATCATCATCACCCGGATCGGGCCCAGCTCGAGCGACCCGCAGTGGGCCTCGGCGGTGCCGGCGGAGGCCACGAGCTCGCGGATCAGCGGGAAGAGGATCTGCTCCTCCTTCATCAGGTGGGGCTCGAGCTCGGCGCGCAGCTCGGCGTAGGTGTCCCGGACGGCGGCGAGCTCGGGATGGCGTGCGCCGTGGACGTCCGCCACCTTGTCGGCGAGGGGGGTCAGCCGGGGGAGCTCGGTGTGCAGGTACGCGTGGTGGGTCGCCTCGAGGTGGTCCACGAGCACCTCGGGCGCCATCGTCGCCCAGTCAGGGGTCGACGTGGCCGGGGCGGCGGCGAGCGCGTCCAGCACGGTGGCGGGGTCGACGCCGGCGGCGGCGCACGCCTGGTCGAGCGGTCGCCCGCCGCCGCAGCAGTAGTCGAGTCCGTAGCGCTCGAGCACCCGGGCCGCGCCCGGGTCGGCGGTGACGAGGTCGGCGAGGGTGCGGTCGGTGGTGAGGGCCATGGGGGCCTCCTTCAGAGGGTTCTGGCGTCACGGGCGCCCGCAGAGCGGGCAGCGGTGACGCCAGAACGGGGCTCGGTGGGGTGGGTGGGCGGGGATCGGACGAGCGGCGGGTGGACGGTAGGCGGTGGGGCGAGCGGTCAGGCGAGCAGGGTGCCGGCGGCGGTGACGACGACCACGGCGAGGCCGAGGCCGAGCTGGCGCAGGCCGATGACCTTGGCGGCGGGGGCGGGCCGACGGGCGAGCAGCCACTGGACGACGACCACGACGACGAGGGCGGCCGCGCCGGCGAGCAGGGCGCCGTCGAGCAGGACGGCGGCGACGCCGAGCCCGACGGCGGCGAGGTCGCCCACCACCGTGGATCCGGTGGAGGCCGAGCGGCCGTGCAGGGCGAGGACCTGGGCTCGGACCTGGGGGATCGAGGTCGCGCACCGGCCGGCGAGGAGGAGCCAGAGGCCGATGGCCAGGGCCGCCGAGGCACCACCCGCGAGCGCGATCGCCGCGGCGGCGGCGCTCACGCCGACGGCGCCGGCCAACTCGGGCACGAGCCGTCGGCCCTTGGACCGCACCTCGTACCAGCCCTCCACGGCGACGAACGGCACGGCCGCCACGACGGGCAGCCAGATCGTCGGGCCGGCGAGCGCGGTGGCGACGGCGGCGAGCCCGATCAGGACCACGGCCTCGGCGGCGGCGATGCGGGTGGCGAGCCGGGTGCGGTCGAGGCGCCGTCCTCGGCGGCGGTCGACCAGGGCCAGCTTCAGCGGGGTGCGCACCAGGAAGGCGAGGAAGGTGGCCACCGCCAGGGCGGCGCCGGCCAGGCTGGGGGCGACGAGCAGGCCCAGCAGGCAGGGCTCGAGGGTGAGCCCCCACCCACCGTGCTCCGTCGGCAGGGCGACCGCCTTCCACGGCGATCGGGTGGAGGCCGACCCGACGGGCGCCGGTGACCGTACGGCGCCGGCCGGGTCGGCCGTGATCGAGGGGCGGGTGGTGGTCGTCATGGCCGTGGCGCCTGGGCTCGGAGCCCGGCGAGCGGGGTGGCCTCGAGCCGTCCGAGCAGGTCGGCGCGGGCGTGCACCCAGGGCTGGTGGAGTGCGCACGTCCCCCTCCCCGCCACGGCGCAGGCCCGGTCCTCGAGCACGCAGCGGCCGTCGTCGGTCGGCCCCTCCACGGCCTCGATCACGTCGAGCACGCTGACCTGGGTCAGGTCGGCGACGAGCCGGTAGCCGCCCGTCGGCCCCGGGTCGGAGCGCACCCAGCCGCGGGCCACCAGCGGCGACATGGCCTGCGAGAGGAACCCCGGGGTCGTGCCCACCTCGTCGGCCAGGGCGGCGGCCTTGGTCCGTCGGTCGGCGTCGGCGTCGCCGAGGGCCAGGAGCGCGCGGGTGGCGAGGTCGGTGCGGCGGGTTATCTCCAGTCGCATAGTCACAGACTATACGATTCGCCGGGCCGCGCCCAGGGTCGTTGGTCCCGTGCCCCCCGACCCGCCGCTCCCCGAGGCGCGACGCCCGGTCAGCGCCGGCGGGCGGCGACCCAGGTGAAGGCCTGCTCGGCGCCCCACGGGGTGGTGTGCACCTGCCGGCGGGCCTCGACGGGGTCGAAGCCGTCGAGCAGACCCGCCAGCTCGTCGGCCGAGTAGCGCCGCACCGGCAGGCCCGAGCACTGCTCCGGGCCGTCGGGGGCGAACGTGGCCACGATCACGGCGCCGTCGGGGACGGCGCCTCGCAGGGTGGCGAGGTAGGCGGCGCGGTCGTCGTCGTCCACGAGGAAGTGCAGCACGGCCCGGTCGTGCCAGAGCCCGAAGGTGCGGCCCGGGTCCCACGCCGTCACATCGGCGGTGACCCGCGCGACCGCCACGCCGTCCCCCTCGGCCGCAGCCACCAGCGCGTCCAGGGCGGTCGCCGACAGGTCCACCGCGGTCAGGTCGGAGAAGCCCCGCCGCCCCAGTGCGGCGAGGAACGGCGAGGCGCCGGCGCCGATGTCGACCACGCTCCTGCCGGCGCCGACGCCGGGCTCGATCCCGAGGGCGTCGACCAGCGAGAGCGACGGGCCGGCGTCGGACTGGTACCAGCTGACGTCCTCGGTGGCCTTCTCGCGGTAGACGCCCTCCCAGTGGCGCTGACGGGTCGACATACCCCTGAGGGTATCTGGACGCCCGGGTGACGTACGATGCCGGCCATGTACGCCCGCCTCGTCAACCGGTTCTCGGCCACGAAGGCCGGGTCGTGGCTGGTCAAGCACTGGGCGGCCAAGGTCGACCCGACCATCTTCAAGCTCACGAACGGCCGCTTCACGAGCACCGGCAAGCCGACCCTGCCCATGCTCGCCCTCACCGTCGTCGGCCGGAAGTCGGGCGAGCCCCGCACGGTGCAGCTCGCCTACCACCGTGACGGCGACGACTACCTCGTGGTGGCCAGTGCCATGGGCCAGGAGCGCCACCCCGCCTGGCGCTACAACCTCGAGGCCAACCCCGACGTCGACGTGCAGGTCAGAGGTCGCACCTTCCGAGCCCACGCCACGGTGCTCCCGGACGAGGAGAAGGAGCGGCTCTGGCCCGCCATCGCCGAGACCATCCCCCAGATGCACACCTACGTCACCCGCACCGACCGCAACATCCGGGTCTTCCGCCTCGCCGAGGTCCCGGCCTGAACCGAGGAGGCGCCCCATGGGCAAGGGCAAGAAGAAGCACCAGGGCAAGGGCAAGCACGCTCACCAGGGTGAGGACAAGGGCGAGGGTGAGCTCGGGATCGCCGCGACGCCCGCCGGCGGTCCGCGACCGGCGCTGACGCGCAAGGCCTACGAGCGCGAGCTGCGCCGGCTCCAGGAGGAGCTCGTGCAGGTGCAGCTCTGGGTGCAGCGCACCGGCGCCAAGGTCTGCATCGTGTTCGAGGGGCGCGACACCGCCGGCAAGGGCGGGGTGATCAAGCGCATCACCGAGCGGGTGAGCCCCCGTGTCTTCCGGGTCGTGGCCCTGCCCGCGCCGACCGAGCGCGAGAAGTCCCAGATGTACGTCCAGCGCTACCTGCCGCACCTGCCGGCGGCGGGCGAGGTCATCATCTTCGACCGGTCCTGGTACAACCGGGCGGGCGTCGAGCGGGTCATGGGGTTCTGCACCGAGGAGGAGTCGCGGCGGTTCCTCGAGATGGCACCTGCGGTCGAGAAGGCGATGGTCGACTCGGGGATCATCCTGCTCAAGTACTGGCTCGACGTCGACCAGGACGAGCAGGACCGCCGTCTGCGGGCCCGGGAGCACGACGGGCGCAAGCTCTGGAAGCTGTCACCGATGGACCTGAAGTCGTACGCGCACTGGTACGACTACTCGCGGGCCCGCGACGACATGCTCGCGGCGACCGACACCTCCTGGGCACCCTGGTTCGTGGCCGACTCGAACGACAAGAAGCGGGCGCGCCTCAACGTCATCAGCCACCTGCTCGACCACCTGCCCTACGAGCGGACGCCCCACGAGGACGTCCACTTCCCCGAGCGTCAGGGCGCCGGCGGCTACGTCGAGCCGCACTGCGAGTACCGGCGGGTCCCCGAGCGCTTCTGACCGCGCGTCACGGCGCTCCCGGTCAGGTGCCGGGCGCCTGCCGGGCCAGGGCCTCGTTGTAGTAGCGCTCGTCCTCGGTGACGTCGGCGCCGCACCACGGCGGCGGCGCGATGACGCCGTCGTCGGCGGTGAGCTCCGCCTCCGCCAGCACCAGACCGTCATGACGGCCGTGGAACACGTCGAGCACCCACTCCACGCCGTCGCCGGCGACGGCGAGGTGGTGGCGGGTCTTGTCGACCACCCGGGTCCCGCACGCCGTGAGCAACAGGTCGGCGACCTCTGCGGTGACCGGGCACTCCGCCTCGCGGCGGGCCATGCCCTGGCGCGGCCCCTTCACGGTGAGGACGGCGCGGCCCTCGTCGGGCCAGCAGCGGACGCGGACGGACTGCCCGCCGGCCTGGTCGAGGTAGCCCTGGACGAGGTGCTCACCCGGGCCGGCGCCGGCCAGCGCGGCGGCGACGTCGTCGACGAGGAACTTCCGCTCTTGCTCGACGCCGCTCGTGGCCACGGGCCCATCATCGCCGCCGTGGCGGGGAGCCACACCGCGGCCCGTGTCAGAGCAGGTTCAGGGCGAGGCCCACGAGGCCGCCGGCGAGGAGGCCGGCGCCCAGGCCGGCGGTCACGTCGAGGGGGTTGTGGGCACCCACGAACACCCGGCCCACCATCACCGCCACGGTCAGGAGCGCGGGGATGCCGAGCCACGCGATGGCCAGGTCGTCGGCGATCACCGCGGTCACCGCCGCGACCAGGACGATGTGGCCGGAGGGGAAGCTCATGCCGGACGACGGGACGTCCGAGCCGCGCAGATGGGCACCGGGCTCGCTCGTCCCCGGGCGCTGGCGCACCGACAGGTAGTCGGCCATCCACCGGCGGATCAGGCGCTCGGCGAGGAGCTTCAGGCCCGCCGCCGCCACGACGCCGGCGGCCAGGAGCCAATCGCCCCAGACCAGGGCGAGGACGAGGCCGGCGGCGGTGCCCACCACGAGGTTGCCGAGCTGCATGGGCAGCCAGAGCGGCCAGTAGAGCCAGTCGGGCAGGCCGTTGACCGCCCGGAAGACCCGCTGCTCGGTGGGGTGGATCGTCGGGTGGCGAGCGCCCAGCAGGGAGAGCCCGAGGATGACGGCGCCGACGGCGATGGCGCCGATCGTCGTGGCGTTCACGGTGTCCGCCCCGCCGGATCAGACGCCGGCCGGCGCGACCTCGACCGGGATGCCGTTGACCACCGCGTTGTTGCTCAGCGGGTCGGTCAGGTGCCCGGGGGCCAGGAGGTTGTTGTTGACGCCGGCGTGCTCACGGGCCACCGAGAGGCGGGTACCGGGCTTGTCGTGGCCCCAGCCGTGGGGCAGCGAGACCACGCCGGGCATCATCTCGTCGCTCACCTCGACGGGCACCTCGACCTCACCGGCCTCGGAGCGGACCACGGCGACCTGCCCGTCGGCCACGCCCGACGCGGTGGCGTCGTCGGGGTGGATCAGCAGCGTGCAGCGGTCCTTGCCCTTCACCAGCACCTCGACGTTGTGCATCCACGAGTTGTTGGAGCGGACGTGGCGGCGGGACGTGAGCACCAGGCCCGACGACGGCCGGTCGAGGCGCTCGGCCAGCCGGGGCAGGTCGGCGAGGAAGTACGGGTGGGCGATCGGGATGGTGCCCGTCGGCGTGTTCAGCAGCTCGCGCAGGCGGGGGACCATGGGGCCCTTGTCGATGCCGTGCGGCTTGGCCTTCACCGCCTCGAGGGTGAGCCCGCCGGGAACCTCCCCGTAGCGATCGCCGAAGGGGCCCGTCCGGATCGTCAGGTCGAGCAGGCGCTCGGGGCCCCCGTGGTCGTAGTGCGCCATCACCTCGGTGGCGTCCACGCCCCCGGCCTCGCACAGCGCGGCGAAGAAGCCGTCGTCGAGCATCCCGACGTCGATGTCGTCGGCCGGGAAGCCGGCGATCATCGCCCCGAGGCGGGTGAGGATCTCCCACTCGGCGGGGCGGTCGTCGGCGGGCGGGAAGATCGCCGGCGAGAAGTTGGCGACCGAGCGGGCCGCCCACATCGTGATGAGGTCGTCGAAGTGCGGCTGTTCGAGTGCCGAGAGCCCGGGCAGGATCACGTCGGCGTGGCGGGTCGTCTCGTTCAGCCAGTTGTCGATGCTGATCATGGCGTCGAGCTGCGGCAGGGCCTCGTCCAGGCGGCCGGCGTCGGGCGCGCTGATCACGGGGTTGCCGGCGATGGTGACGAGCGCCTTCACCTGGCCCTCGCCGGGCGTGGCGATCTCCTCGGCGAGGCAGGAGACCGGCACCTGGCCGAGCACCTCGGGCGTGCCCCGCACCCGGCTCTTCCACCGGCCGAAGGTGACCCCGTCGGCGAAGTCGGGGAGCGGCAGCGAGCTGACGCCCCATGCCACCGGGTTGCCGAGCATCAGCCCGCCGGGCCGGTCGAAATTCCCCGTGAGCAGGTTGACGACGTCGACCAGCCAGGAGGCCAGGGTGCCGAACTCCTGGTTGCAGGTACCGATGCGCCCGTAGACCGCCGCAGTGGGCGCGGCGGCCACCTCGTGGGCCAGGCGCCGGATGGTGTCGGCGTCGATGCCGCAGGTGGCAGCCACCCGCTCGGGCGTCCAGTCCGCCGCGGCGGCGGCGAGGTCGTCGAGGCCCTCGACCAGGTCGGCGAGGTCGCCGAGGTCCACGAGGTCGTCGGCGAAGAGCACCTGCACCATGGCCAGCAGCAGCGCGGCGTCGGTGCCGGGCACGATCGGCACCCACTCGTCGGCCACGTCGGCGGTGCCGGTGCGGCGGGGATCGACCACGACGACCTTGCCGCCGCGGGCCTGGATGTTCTCGATCTCACCGAGGACGTCGGGGCAGGCGAGCAGGCTGCCCTGCGAGGCCTGGGGGTTGCCGCCGAGGATCACCCAGTGGTCGGTGCGCTGGATGTCGGGCGCCGGGATCCACCACATGTGGCCGTAGAGCAGCATCGTCGAGACGTTCTTCGGCCACTGGTCCACGGTGCCGGCCGAGTAGATGACGGGCAGGTCGGCGAGGCCGACGAAGAGCCCCACGTAGCGGCCGAGGGAGAAGTTGTGGGCGGTCGGGTTGCCGATGTACGCCGTCACGGCCTGCTTGCCGTGCTCGGCGACCACGCCCGAGAGCAGCTCACCGCAGCGGGCGAAGGCCTCCTCCCAGGTGGCCTCCCGGAAGTCGTCGCCCTCGCGGATGAGGGGGGTGCGGAGCCGGTCGGGGTCCTCGTGGAGGCGTCCGAGGGTCGTCCCCTTCGGGCAGAGATAGCCCTTGGACCAGACGTCGTCCTGGTCGGCGCGGATGACCGCGACCCGGTCGTCCTCGACGTGCACCTCGAGCCCGCACATCGCTTCACAGAGCGGGCACGTGCGCAGATGGACCTGTCGTTCCCCCATGGGCTCGCAGCCTACGCAGGGGTCGCGGGCCGGTCGCCGCCGGCCGGATCGGGCAAGCTGGGCGCCGAACCCGACCGCAGCGCCGCACCCGCTGGAGGCCATCGATGAGCACGACCCCCGCCACCCCGGTCCGCAGCTACGTCGAGGGTCCCCTCGCCCCGGTCGGCGAGGAGCGGACGGTCACGGACCTGGCGGTGACGGGAACGCTCCCGGCCGACCTGGTGGGCCGCTACGTGCGCAACGGGCCGAACCCGATCGACCCCGACCCGCGCACGCAGCACTGGTTCACCGGGGCGGGCATGGTGCACGGCGTGCGCCTCGACGGTGGCCGGGCGCGCTGGTACCGCAACCGCTACGTCCGCACCGCCGACGTCGCCGAGGCGCTCGGTGAGGCTCGGGTCCCGTCTCCCCGCGGAGCCGAGGGCGTCAGCGGCTCGGTCAACACCAACGTGGTGGCCATCGACGGCCGAACCTTCGCACTGGTCGAGGCGGGCTCGTGCCCGGTGGAGCTCACCGACGAGCTCGAGACCGTCGCCTCGGTCGACTTCGACGGCACGTTGGCGGGCGCGTACAGCGCCCACCCGCACCTCGACCCCCGGACCGGGCGGTGGCACGCCGTGACCTACTACTGGCCGGAGGAGGCAGTGCACCACGTGGTGGTCGGCCCCGACGCCCGGGTCGAGCGCGATGTCGTGATCCCCATGGACGACCGGATCATGGTGCACGACTGCGCCATCACCGACCGCCACGTGCTGCTGTTCGACTTCCCCGTGACCTTCGACCTCGACGGCGCCATGGCCGGCCACCACCTGCCCTACGCGTGGAACCCGTCGCGGCCTGCCCGCATCGGCGTCCTCCCGCTCGACGGCGCGGGCGACGCCGTGCGCTGGTGCGAGGCGCCCCAGGGCTACGTGTTCCACGCCTTCAACGCCTTCGAGGCGGGCGACGGCACGATCGTGGTGGACCTGATCCCGTGGCCGCGGGTGTTCGACGCCGACCGCCTCGGCCCCGGTGAAGGCGCCAGCCGGGTGGAGCGCTGGACCCTCGACCCCGCGGCGGGCACCACCGCGGTGGACGTCGTCTTCGACCGCTCGTGCGAGTTCCCCCGGGTCGACGAGCGCCGTACGGGCACCGCCCACCGCTTCGGGCACACCGTCGAGGTGGGCACGCCCGGGTCGACCCACATGCCGCTGCACCGCATCGACTTCGAGCGGGGGACGGTCGAGACCGTCGACCTCGGGCCCACCTGGGCCGTCCAGGAGCTGGTGTTCGTCCCCCGCGAGGGCGGCACCGACGAGTCCGACGGCTGGCTCCTCGGGTTCGCGAGCGACCGCGCCGAGGGGCGCACCGACCTGGTCGTGCTCGCCGCCGACGACCTGGCCGCCGGCCCGGTGGCGCGGGTCCACCTCCCGGCCCGGGTGCCCGACGGCTTCCACGGCAACTGGCTCCCCGACCTGCCCTGAGCGCCGGCGGGCGTGCCGTCAGCGGATCCGGGGCCCGGGCAGGCGAGGTGGCGGCCCCGTAGCCTCGCGGTCATGTGCCGCAACATCACCACCCTCCGGGGCCTCGAGCCGCCTGCCACCGAGGAGGAGGTCGAGGCCGCCGCCCGCCAGTTCGTGCGCAAGATCAGCGGGATCACCCACCCCAACGCCAAGGTGGAGGCCCGCTTCGAGCAGGCCGTAGCCGACATCGCCCACATCTCGGCCCACCTCCTGGCCGACCTGCCGCCCCGCCGCCAGCCCCCCAAGAACGACCCCCCACTCCGTCGCCTCGCCGCCCGCGCCTAACGTCGGAGCATGACCCACGGGCGGCGCCTGGCCGGGGCCGTCGTCGCGCTGGTCGCCGTCCTCGTCGTCGGGACGCTCGGCTACGCCCTGTTGGGCCTCGACCTGTTCGACGCGCTCTACCAGACCGTCACCACGGTCTCGACGGTGGGGTTCCGGGAGGTCGAGCCCTTCGGTCGGGCCGAGGAGCTGTTCACGATGGTGCTCATCCTCCTGGGCGTCGGCGCGGCCCTGTACGCCTTCAGTGTCCTGGTGGAGACCCTCCTCGAAGGACGCCTCAACGAGCTCCTGGGGAGACGCCGCATGGAACAGTCCATCGCCGCAATGGGCGGTCACGTCATCATCTGCGGGTGGGGCCGGGTCGGTCGGGCCATCGGCGTCGAGCTCGCCGAGGCGGGTCGGCCGCTCGTGGTGATCGACCCGGACGAGGCCGCGCTCCACGGTGCCGTCCACGCCATCGCCGGCGACGCGACCGACGACGACGTCCTGCGTCGGGCGGGGATCGAGCGGGCGGCGTCGTTGGTGGCCGCGGCCGACAGCGACGCCGCGAACTCGTTCATCACCCTCAGTGCCCGGGCACTCAACCCCAGGCTGTTCATCGTCGCCCGTACCCGGTCGAGCGACAGCGACGACAAGCTGACGCGAGCGGGTGCCGACCGGGTCGTGAACCCGCAGAGCATCGGTGGGGCGCGCATGGCGGCGTTCGTCCTGCGCCCGCACGTGGCCGCCTTCCTCGACGTGGTCATGCACGAGCGCACGCTCGAGTTCCGGCTCGAGGAGGTTCCCGTCAAAGCGACGTCGTCGTTGGTGGGGAGGACGTTGCGGGATACCGGCATCCGGGACCGCACCGGCGCCCTGGTGCTGGCGCTCCGCGACGAGCGGGGGAACTTCCTGACCAACCCCGCCCCCGACACGGCGATCGTCGCGGGTCACGTGGTGATCGCCATCGGCACCCAGGACGAGCTGGACGCCCTCGTGGCCCTGGTCGACGTCTGAGCGCCGACCAGGGCCGAGGCTCAGGCGGTCTGGGGCACGCCGGCGCGGAGCCGGGCCACCCGCTCGGCGGTGGTCGGGTGGGTCCGGAAGAGGTTCGCGAAGCGCACGTCACGCCCGGTGAGGGGGTTGACGATGTAGGCCTGGCTCTGGGCCGCCGGCACGTCCATGGGCACCCGGGTGGCCGTCACCTCGAGCTTCTCGAGGGCCCGGGCCAGCGGCTCGCCGGTGCCGAGGAGCTCGGCGCCGTGCCGGTCGGCCTCGAACTCCCGACTGCGCGAGATCGCCATCTGGAGCAGGCCGGCGGCGAGGGGCGCGACCAGTGCTGCCACGAGCAGGGCGAAGGGGTTGCCGTCCTCGTCGTCGCTGCCGCCGAGCATGGCGCCCCACATGGCCAGGTTGGCGATGAACGAGATGCCGGTGGCGATGGCGGCCGCGACCGACCCGATGAGGATGTCCCGGTTGCGGACGTGGGCGAGCTCGTGGGCCAGCACGCCCCGCACCTCGTCCCAGGTGCACACGGCGAGCAGCCCGCGCGTGACGGCCACGGCGGCGTGCTCGGGGTTCCGGCCGGTCGCGAAGGCGTTGGGCTGGGCCTCGGGGGAGATGTAGAGGGAAGGCATCGGGAGCCCGGCGCGGTCGGACAGGTCGCGCATGATGGCGAAGTACTCGGGCAGCTCCCGCTCGTCGGCGGGGACGGCCCGGGCCGAGCGGATGGCGAGGGCGTCGCTCTTCCAGTACGAGACGCCCACCACGGCCAGACCGAGGACCGCGCCGATCACGGCGCCGGCGGTGCCGAAGAGCGAGCCGATGCCGACGAGCAGCCCGCCGAGGCCGGCGAGGAGGATCGTGGTCTTGACGGTGTTGCGGAACATGCGGGGGAACCCTTTCTTCGTCACACGATCAGAGCGAAACATGATTCGTGTAAAGGAATGCGTTCATTGTAGGCGGGCAGGCCGAAAATCCGTGTGAAGCGGTCCGTGCGGGCCCGTCGCCCGCAGGCGCACCTCGCTGATGGCCCGGCCGGTGACGCCGGTGACCTCGTAGGACCATTCGCCGACCTCGACCACGTCACCCGGCGCGTCGGGGATGCGGTCGAGCCGGGCGAGGAGCAGGCCCGCCACGGTCACGTAGGGGCCGTCGGGGGCGTCGTCCACGCCCAGGTCGACCAGGTCGTGGACCGGGAAGGTCCCCGGGAGCAGGAGGTCGCCGGCGTCGTCGCGGTGGACGCCCGCCACGTCGGCGTCCGCCTCGTCGTAGATCTCGCCGACGAGCTCCTCGACGAGGTCCTCGATGGTCACGATCCCGGCCGTCGCCCCGTGCTCGTCGACGACGATCGCGAGCTGCTGGCGGTGGACCTGGAGGGCGTGGAGCGCGTCGAGCACGCTCGCCGCCTCGGGCAGCGCGAAGGCCTCCACCGAGACCTCGCCGACGGCGCGGTCCCCGGCGTCCAGCAGGTCGCGGAGGTGCACCACGCCGACCACGTCGTCGAGGGAACCCCCCACGCCCACGGGTGCCCGCGAGTGCCCCGAGTCGGCGAGGATGCGCAGGCCACGCGAGGCCGGGAGGTCGGCATCGAGGCCGACGACCGCCCCCCGCGGGCGCAGGACACGGCGGAGGGAGCGGTCCGCGGCCTCGAAGGCGCCCTCGATGATCCCCCGCTGCTTGTCCGTGAACGACGGCTGGGCGGCGACCAGCTCCCGCAGCTCCTCTTCGGTGACCTCCTCCCGCTGGCGCGAGGGATCGCCGCCGAGCACGCGCACGGCGACGTCGGTCGACCGGGAGAGCAGCCACACCACGGGGCGGGTCACCACGGCCAGCCCCGCGAGCGGGCGCGCCGCCACGAGCCCCCACCGCTCGGCGCGCTGCATGGCGAGGCGCTTCGGGGCGAGCTCGCCGAACACGAGGGTGACGTAGGCGAGGGCCAGGGTCACGATCGTCACGGCCACGGGCTCGGCCCACGCCCCCAGGAAGGCGAGGGGCGCCTCCAGCGGCACCGCGATCGAGACCGCCGCCGCCGCCGACGCCAGCAGGCCGGCGAGGGTGATCCCCACCTGGATGGTGGCGAGGAAGCGGTTGGGCTCGCGGGCGAGCCGTGCCAGCACGGCGCCCGCGGCCGACCCCTGCTCGAGGCGCTGCAGTTGGCCCTCGCGCAGCGAGACGAGGGCCATCTCGGTGCCCGCGAACGCAGCGTTCATGGCGACCAGGACCGCGACGAGGCCCAATTGGGGGACGAGATCCTCCACGTTGTGCACCTTCCTCCGACGAGACGGTCGGAGCGGGCGACCTGCCCGCTCAGCGAACGGTGGTGGCGCGTGCGGGTGGGCCGCGGTGGGGTGGCCGGGACCGGGTTCGCCGGTGGGCGAACGGCTCGTCGTCGGTGGGGCGCCGGGGGCAGACCCGGGCGGCCACCCGTGGGCGGCGCGGGGCGCCACGCTCGGCGCGGTGGCGGCGCCGGTCTCGGCGGCGCCGGCCCACGCGGGTGCTCGACGTGGCGACGGCCTCGGCCGCAGCCTCGGGGGCCTCGATCGGCACCGGTTCGGTCGGGTCGAGGCGGTCTGCGCCCGCCCGGGGCGCGCCGCCCGCGACGAGCAGGGCCAGGACCCCGAGCGCGACCAGCACCAGGGCGGCGAGGCGTGGGGTGGGTCGCAGGTGGCGGCGCATCGGCTCCCTCCCAGCCTAGGGAGGCGCCGGGGATGCCGCGCCCTCCCCGCGGGTTGCCGCAGGCGCGTCGGGCGGTGCTAGGTGCTCGGCTCGACCGCGATCCGGCTCACCCCGAGGAAGGTCACGACGTAGAGGTCGCGGTCGTCGCCGGGGCAGGGGAACAAGACCGACTGGATGCCCATGCCGTGGTCGGCGCGGGCCCGCACGGCGCCGGTGGCGATGTCGCGGACGACCACGTCGGCGTGGTCCCCGGTGACCAGCTCGCCGCTGTCCTCGTAGAGCAGCAGGTGGCTGCCGTGGTCCTGGTCGACCTGCCAGCGCACGGCGAGGGTGTCGAGGTCGAAGGCGGTGAGCACGCCGTTGCCGCTGTCGTAGCCGACGACCACGCCGCGGGCCTCGTCCACGACGGGCGGGTTCGCGATGAGCCCGCCGGGTCGCCCGCAGACCTCGGCGAGGCGCACCTCCCCGGTGGCGAGGTCCACCCGGACGAGGTGCAGCGGCGCGGTCGACACGCCGTGGCCCCGCAGGGTGCCGTCGTAGCCGTCGCTGCCCTCGCCGTCGTCGAGGAACCAGGCCGCGCCGGCGGCGAGCACGCAGTCCCAGCCGTAGGTCTGGCCCTCGAGGGTGCGGTAGCGGACGGTGAAGGCGTCGTCGAGGCGGAGGCGGGCGCCGTCCCACCGCACCCGGAACAGGTGGGTGTCACCGACGACGTAGACGTCGTCGCCGTCGGCCGAGAGCCGGGCGATCGAGGCCTCGGGGAGCTCCAGGCGGGCCACGATCGAGAGGTCGAGCGGGTCGAGCAGGAGCAGCTCGCAGGGCTCGCGCTCGCCGGCCGGGACGGGGGCGCCGGGTCGGGAGCCGCCGAAGTCCTTGGTGACGAGGTGGCCGTCCGCGAGCGTCACGAAGCTGTTGTACGGCCGGTGGCGGGGGAGCCGGGCCGAGGCGGTGGGGACGAGGTCGGGACCGAGCCGGTGGGCGTGGTCGCCGAACACGACGTGGAGGGCGCCGTCCGGCGCGACGCCGAGACCGCCGGGCCAGACCGGCCCACCCGGCAGCTCGGGAGAGGTCGCGAGCGGCTCGAGGGTGTGCGGGTCGATGCGCTCGACCAGCGCGATCGAGTCGTCGCCGGCGGTGTGGCGCAGCAGGAAGAACCCGCCCTGCTCGTCGGTCACCACCATGGTCGCCGCCGGCGTCAGGCGGGTCGTCACCGCCAGGCGGTCGTCCGGGCCGATGCCGAGGGCACCGGGGACCAGCTGCCGGCGGCGCGGCCCGCCGTCCTCGTAGCGCCACGTCACGCGGCCAGTCTGGCCCGTGGCGCCGGCCCCGCCGGTCGGGGACCTTGGCCTCTGCCGCCGATGGGGTCGACGGGTTACGGTCCGGCCATGACGCTTCTCGGACCCCTCGGAGGACTGGCCGGCGAGTGGGAGGGCGACCAGGGCCTGGACGTCTCCTTCCACCACGACGTGGGGGAGGTGGTGGAGACCCCGTACCGCGAGGTCGCCACCTTCAAGCCCTTCGGCCCGGTGGAGAACGGCCGCCAGGTGCTCTACGGCCTCGACTACAAGTCGGCGATGTGGCGCGGTGACGAGGTCGACCCCTTCCACACCGAGCTCGGCTACTGGCTCTGGGACGCCGGCTCCGACCAGGTCATGCGGGCTTTCGTGATCCCCCGCGGCTCCGCGATCCTCGCCGGCGGCACCGCGGCGGCGGATGCCACGACGTTCACCCTCGCGGCCGACAGCGACGGTGCCGACTACGGCATGGCCACCAACCCGTACCTCGACGCCAACGCCAAGTGCGTGCACTACGAGGTGACGATCACCGTCGACGGTGACACGTTCTCCTACGAGGAGGACTCGGTGCTGGCGATGAGCAACCTGCCCGACCTGCTCCACCACACCGACGTCAACACCCTCCGCCGCACGGTCGCCTACCAGCTCGAGGTCTGACCGCCTGGGCGGACCCGAACGCTTCTGGTCACGGATTCGCGTCGTCTGACGTCGCGGTCCGTGTACCAGAACGAGCGCTGGTCACGGTGTGGCGGCGGCGCCAGGGGGCGCGGCGGGCCCAACCGGGCTCGGACCGCTCGGCGGCGCTGGCGTCGGCGCGCAGGCGCAGCAGGTCGACACGGGTGACCATGCCGACGCAGCGGTCGTCGGCGTCGAGGACGGGCAGGTGGGCGAGGTCCTCGTCGAGGAAGCGGTGCAGCGCCACCAACGCCGGGTCCTCGGCGGTGATCGAGGTGACGGGGCTGGCCACGTCGGCCACCGTGCACGCCCGCTCGCCTCGCCCGCCCGCTGCACCCGCGCCGAGGACGTCCGCGGTCGTCACGATGCCGACGCACCGCCCGTCCCGGTCGAGCACGGGCAGCGCGCCGTGGCCGGTGTCGCGGAGCTCGTCCGCGGCCCGCGCCAGCGGGTCCTCGGCGCCGACGGTGGTGACCGGCGCGGCCATGACCTGGCCCACGCTGGTCGCCTGGTACACGTCGGGCTCGTAGTCGCGGTGCACGCGGAGCCCGCGGCGCTGGAGCTTCTCGGTCATCAGGCGGTCCTCGAGCAGGGCGCCGGCGACGAGGTCGGCGAGGACGGTCGCCACCATCAGGGGCAGGATCACGTCGTAGTCCCGGGTGAGCTCGAAGACGAACACGATCGAGGCGAAGGCGGCGCCCGTGCCGGCCCCGAAGGTGGCGGCCATGGCCACGACGGCGAAGGCCTCGGGGCTGAGGCCGGCACCCGGCGCGAGGTGGTCGAAGCCGGTGCCGACGACGTAGCCGAAGCCGCTGCTGATGAGCAGCACGGGGGCCAGGGTGCCGCCCGACGTCCCCGAGCCGAGGGCGAACCACCAGGCGATGAGCTTGGCCAGCGCGATCACGGCGACGACGCCGACGGCGAGGCGACCGTTCACCACGTCGTCGATGACGCCGTAGCCGACGCCCAGCGCCCGCGGCACGAACAGGCCGACGATGCCGAAGGCGAGGCCACCCAGGATCGGGTGCCAGCCCTCGCCGAAGGGAAGGCGCCGGTAGCCGGCCTCGACGAGGAAGAGGCCCTGGCAGATCACGACCGCCAGCAGGCCGCAGCCCAGCCCGAGCACGACGAAGAACGGGAGCTGGTCGAGGCCGGCCACGTCGTGGGTGGGCACCGAGAAGAGCGGCCCCTCGCCCAGCAGCACGCTGTGCATCCCCGCGGCGACCGCGCTGGAGACGACGAGGGGAATGAAGGCCCGGCTCGAGAACTCGAAGAGCAGCAGCTCGATGGCGAGGATGACGGCGGCGAGGGGCGTGCCGAAGGTGGCGGCCATGCCCGCGGCGGCGCCGGCGGCCAGCAGGATCTTGCGCTCGGCGGCGCTGACCGACAGCACCTGGCCGAGCAGCGACCCCAATGCCCCGCCCGTGACGATGATCGGCCCCTCGGCCCCGAACGGCCCGCCGCTGCCGATGGCGACGGCGGCCGACGCCGGCTTGGCCACCGCCGTCCTCGGCTGGATGCGGCTCTGGCGGGTGAGCACGGCCTCCATGGCCTCGGGGATGCCGTGACCGCGGATGACCGGCGCCCACCGCGCCAGCAGCGTGACCACCGCGCCGCCGAGCATGGCCACGATCACGATCCGCGGGCTGCGGGGCAGGTCGGCGAAGTCGGGCAGGTCCCAGCCCCACTGGCCGAACAGGGCCACGTTGGTGATGGCGCCGATCAGGTGGACGAGCACCCAGGCGGCGGCGCCCCCCAGCAGGCCGAGCAGCGTGGCGAGCAGCGTCAGGAAGGCGAGGCGTGCAGGCGGCGTACGTTGGCGGTCGTGGTGACGGGCCAGCGCGCGCAGGTGGCGGTCGAGGGCGGGGCGCACGTCGTAAATATATCGTGGCACGATAGAAAAGGCTCGTGCCACGAGGTTCTTCCGCACGTCTCGCCCCGGGGCGGTCGCCGGTCGTGATGCCGCCCGACGACGTCACCGACGACCAGTACCAGCGCCTGCTCGAGCTGCGCACGGGGCTGCGGCGCTTCCTCGCCTGGAGCGAGGCCCAGGCCAAGGCGGCGGGGATGACGCCGGCGCAGCACCAGCTCCTCCTCGCGGTGCGGGGGCACCCCGGCGGGCAGCCACCGACCGTCGGGGAGGTCGCGGAGTACCTCCTGCTCAAGCCGCACAGCGCCGGCGAGCTCGTCCACCGCGCCGCGGACGCCGGCCTGGTCGAGCGGGTGCCCGACGCCACCGACTCCCGGGTCGTGCGGGTCCGGCTCACCACCGACGGCGCCCGCCGCCTGGCGACGCTGGCGGCTGCGCACCACGAGGAGCTGGCCCGCCTCGCCCCCCGCCTGCGCCCCCTCTGGGACGGCCTCGAGCCCTCCTGACCACCCTTCCTCCAGCAGAAGCGCGTGGTACCGCCTTCCGTTCCTGCTGGAGGAACGGGTCTGGGGGCTCCGGGCTTCAGCGGGCCAGGCGGTCGGCGAGCCAGCCGGCGTCGAGCCAGGCGTCGCCGTGGACGTCGTTGTTGAAGTAGGCGTAGACGTCGGTGCCGTCGTCGAGCCACTCACCGAGGCGGTCGGCGGTGCGCCACAGGCGCCGGCCGCCGTAGCGGCCCACGTACTTCTCCTCGAGCGCCCGCGGCCCGTGGAACCGCACGTAGGTCCAGTCGGTGGTGCACACCAGCGGGTGGTCGGGGAGCAGGTCGTGCAGGCAGAGGGCGGCGCCGTGGCGCTCGAGCGTGGCGAAGACGTCGTCGTGCAGCCACGAGGGGTCGCGCAGCTCGACCGCCCAGCGGATGCGGCGGGGCGCGGCGTCCAGGAAGGCGTCGAGCCGACCGACGTCGCGCCGCCAGTGGGGCGGCAGCTGGAGGAGGTTGGGACCGAGGTGCACGCCCAGGCGGTCCACCCGGTCGAGGTGGTTGGCCAGCCACGTCGGCGTGTCCCGCAGCTTGCGCCGGTGGCTGCCGTACTGGCCGACCTTCAGGGCGTAGACGAACCCGGGCGGCGCCTGCGCGGCCCAGTGCTCCACGGTCGACGGCGGGGGCAGCCGGTAGAAGGTGTTGTTGATCTCCACGGTGTCGAAGCGCTCGGCATAGCGCTCGAACCACCGTCGCTGGGGCAGGTCGGCCGGGTACACCACGCCGCGCCAGTCCCGGTACACCCAGCCGGAGCACCCGACCCGGGCTGCACCGCGCCGCACCCCGGTGACCATGGCCCCAGGAGAACACCTCCGACCCACGTCCACCACGGCCATCGGTCCCTTCGCGCTCACCCGCGCCGTCTACCCCCACCTCGGCCAGGGTCAGAACACCCGGGCCTCGTGGTCCGTCCCCGTGGCAGCGGTGTCCTCGGGGGCACCCGGCTCCGGCCCGAGGGTCACGACCACCTTGCCCCGGGCGTGGCCCCGCTCCAGCTCCTCGAGGGCACGAGGGGCGTCGGCGAGGTCGCACCGACGCTCGACGGACGTGGTCAGCCTCCCGTCGTCGACGAGTCGTGCGAGCAGCTCCAGGTCGGCACGGTCGGGCTGCACGGTGAACGCCCTCACGGTCGGTCCGCCCGCACGGCCGAGGACCAGCCCGGTGACGACGCGGCCGAGGGGCCCGATCCACCGGTTCGGGGAGTCGCCGCTCAACGAGAGCAGCGTGCCGTCGGGCTCGACGAGGGTCCGGAGCTCGCGGGCCGACTGGGTCCCGGCGAGCTGCACCACGAGGTCGTGGCGGCCGGCGGCTGCGATGAGGTCCTCGGTGCGGCGGTCGACCACGTGGTCCGCTCCGAGGGCGCGCACGTGCTCGACGTTGCTCGTGCTGCACACGCCGGTGACCTCGGCCCCGAAGGCCTTGGCCAGTTGCACGGCGTGGCTGCCGACGCCACCGGCGGCGCCGATCACGAGCACCCGTTGCCCGGCCTCGAGCCCCCCGTGGTCGCGGAGCGCCTGGAGCGCGGTCGTGGCGGCGAGGGGGAGGCCGGCGCTCTGCTCGACGGTGGCCCGCTGCGGGCGGTGGGCGACGAGGCGCTCGGGGACGGCCACCCGCTCGGCCAGGGCGCCGAAGCCGGCCATGAAGGTGGTGCCGTACACCTCGTCGCCGGGGCGCACGGTGGTCACCGCGGGGCCGACGGCCTCGACCCGGCCGGCGACGTCGCTTCCGGGCACCTCGAACGGCGGTCGGCGCAGCCCGACCTGCAGCCGGGCGAGGTAGGGCAGCCCCCGGACCAGGTGCCAATCGGCCGGGTTGAGCGAGGCGGCGTGCACGGCGACGAGGACCTCGTCGTCGGCGAGTGACGGCACGGCGATGTCGTCGAGGCGCAGGACCTCGGTCGGGGCGCCGTAGCCGGTGCAGGTGATGGCTCGCATGGTGATCTCCTCAGGCGTCGCGACGGACGAGGAGGACGCCGCCGATGACGAGGGACACGGCGCCGTAGGCCAGCAGCACGCCGTACCCGACCCACGGTGGCAGCGCCCGGGGATCCGACACCACGTTGAAGATCGCCATGCCGGCCTGGGCGGGCAGGTACTTCCCGACCGCCTCCTGGAACGCCGACGGCAGGAAGCCGGTGACGAGGGGGACGATGAACAGCAGCGCGACCAGCGCGGCCACGGCGCCGGCGGTGCGTCGCAGGATCGCGCCGATGCCGACACCGAGGAGGCCGACGCCGGTGAGGTAGAGCGCGCCGCCGACCACCGCTCGCAGCACACCCGGGTCGCCGAGGGAGGCCTCGAGGCCCTTCGAGGCGAAGATGGCCTGACCGGTGAGGAAGGCCCCGACGGAGGCGACCAGCCCGGTCGCCAGCACCACCCCGGTGAAGGTGGCCGCCTTCGCGACCAGGACGGTGAGGCGCTGCGGGGTCGCGCTGAACGTGGCTCGGATCTGGCCGGTGGCGTACTCCGAGGTGATCACCAGGACGCCGAGGACGCCGACCGCCAACTGGGCCAGGAACAGCCCGCTGAGGCTGAACGAGGTGGGATCGAAGCGGAGCTGCTCGGCGACGTCGAGGTCGTCCCAGGTGCTCATCTCGGACGCGGCGATCAGCGCGCCGAAGCCCACGGCGAGCCCGACCGTGGCGAGCAGGGTCCAGACCGTCGAGCGGACCGAGCGCAGCTTGGTCCACTCGGCCCGGAGGTTGGCGACGAGGACGTCGACGCGACGGGCGCGCGGCGTCGCCGTGGTGGGGAACGTGAGGGTCGTCATGCGGCTGCTCCTTGGTGCGCGGTGTACTCGGCGGCGTCACGGGTGAGGGCCATGAACGCCTCCTCGAGCGACGCCGCCTGGGGGGCGAGCTCGTACAGGGTGATGCCGGCCTCACCGGCGAGGATCCCGATGTCACGGGCGGTCAGGCCCTCGACGGCGAGGGTCTCGTCCGGCTGCGGCGCCGCCTCGCCGCCCCGCTCACGAACGAGCCGCACCAGGCGAGCCGGCTCGGCGGCATGCACCCGAACGTGCCCGGTGGCGCTGTGGCCGACGACCTCCGCCACGGACCCCTCGGCGATGAGGCGTCCCCGCCCGATCACCACGAGTCGGTCGGCGGTGAGCGCCATCTCGCTCATGAGGTGGCTCGAGACGAGGACCGAACGACCCTCGCCGGCGAGGTCCCGGAGCAGCTCGCGGATCCACTGGATGCCCTCGGGGTCGAGGCCGTTGACGGGCTCGTCGAGCAGGAGGGTCCCGGGATCGCCCAGCAGCACGGTCGCGATGCCGAGGCGCTGGCCCATGCCGAGCGAGAAGCCGCCCGATCGTCGATCCGCGACGTCGGCGAGCCCGACGAGCTCGAGCACCTCGTCGACCCGTCGGCGGCTGATCGCGTTGGCGTCGGCGAGCCACCGCAGGTGGTCGCGGGCGCTGCGGGCGGGGTGGACGGCACGCGCTTCGAGGAGGGCGCCGACGTGGCGGAGCGGGAAGCGCAGGTCTCGGTAGCGGCGACCATCGATGCGGACCCGGCCCGAGGTCGGCGCGTCGAGGCCGACCATCATCCGCATGGTGGTGGACTTGCCGGCACCGTTCGGCCCCAGGAAGCCGGTGACCTCCCCGGGGCGGACCTCGAAGGAGAGGTGGTCCACGGCGACCGTCGGGCCGTAGCGCTTGGTGACGTCCGAGAGCTCGATCATCGGAGCGGCACCTCGATCCGGTTCGGGTGCGTCGGTGTGCCCGGTGGCACCCCGTGGCGGTCGTCGGTCATGGCGGGCTCCCTTCGTCGGCGGGCCCGGCGGGCCCGTGGTCCCCCCCCTGGGACCGGGGAAACGTACGACGGGATGTGATGACCGGTCCTCACCACTTCTGGTGATTCCGGGTGGTGATCCGGGGCGGCGCCCGGGGTGCTGCGGTGATCGGTCGACCCGAAAACGGCCTCGGGGCGGCGGCCGCAGCCGCCGCCCCGAGGGCCGGTTCAGATCGAGCGGGTGCTCAGATGCCGAGGACCTTGGCCTTGGCGGCCGTGAACTCCTCGTCGGTGAGCAGACCCTGGGCCTTCAGCTCACCCAGGCGGGCGATCTGGTCGGCCGGCGTCTCCTCCGCGGAGGCGGCCGCGGGCGCCTCCGGGGCGGGCGGGGGCGGCGGGGGCGCCTGCTGGGCCTGCTGCTGGGACACGTCCTGCTGGTACGCCTGCTCGCGCTGGGCGTAGATGTTGGCGTCGCGGGTGGCGTACTTCTCGGCCTGGCGGCGCTGCACCCGCCCGCTCACGGCGGTGGCGGTGCCGGCGACGACCGCGGTGCGGGCGACGCCACGAAGCAGTCCTGGCATGTCGGTCTCCTCTGGTCTCAGTCGGTGGTCGTCGGACGGGTCAGGACTCGAGCGCGTCGAGCGCGTCGAGCACGTCGCCGGCGTTGATGCGGGCGGAGGCGACGAGCTCACCGCCGGCCCGGCGCACGGCGGCGACGAACGGGGCGGCCCACGCGTTCTCGTACACGAGGAGCGCACCCAACTTGCCGGGCTCGAGGGCCTCGCCGGCAGCGACGATGTCCTCGTCGTCGAGGATCCCCGACTGGGCGCCGGCGATGGCGCTGAAGTCGCCCGCGGCCTCGGCCAGGTCGACCGCGGCGACGTTGCCGTCGAGGTCCTTGGCCAGGAGGGCCACGTCGAACAGGTGGATGATCCCGCTGTCGACGAGGTCCAGCACGGCCGCAGCCGCCTCGCCGCGGACCTTGTCCGGGTCGAGCTCGATCAGGATGAAGTCGATCGGCCCGATCGCTTCGGCATCAGTGGTCACCAGCGGGCTCCTTTCGATGGGCGGAGCCGAGGGTATCCCAGCGCCTACAGGCCTGGCACCACCCAGTTCGGACGAGGCGCGGGGTGGGTCAGCCCGGCAGGGCCGCGGCGACCTGGTCGAGGAAGGGCCGCAGGACGACGCTGACCTGCTCGGCCGCCACCGCCGGGGTCACGGTCGGCACCGTGGCGTGGCTGATGGCGAGGCGCACGAGCAGCTCGCACACGAGGCGGGTCTCGTCGGCGGGGAGCTGGGGCCAATTGCCGAGGACGAAGTCCGTGAGGCGGTCCGTGCTGGTGAGCAGGATGGGCAGGCCGGCGGAGCTCGCCACCAGGGCGTGGAGGCCCTCGGCGCCCGTGGCGGCCTCGAGGGCACGGATCAGGGGGTGCTCGGCCGCGAGTTCGAGGAACACCCGAAAGGCGTCCTCGAGGGCGCCGCCCAGGTCGTCCGGGCGAGCGTCGACGACGCGCTCGATCTCGACGAGGAACTGCTCCGAGGCCCACAGCACGTAGGCCTGGGCGAGCTCGTCCCGGTTGCCGAACTCGTTGTAGAGCGTCTGGCGGCTCACGCCGGCGGCGCGGGCGATCTCGGCCATGGTGATCGACCCCCAGGCCCGCTCGGCGGCGAGGCCGTCGACGGCGGCGAACACGGTCGAGCGCAGGAGGTCGCGGGAGGCGTCCGCGAAGCGACGCGGCCCAGGGGCAGCGGTGGGGGCGCCCGACTCGACCGGCCCGGCCGACTCGGTCGGCGCCGCGGTGGTCATGGCCACGACCCTACGCCGCCGCCCGCTCGGCGTCGGCGAGCCGCGCCCGGAGGCGGGGGTGCAGGTTGGCCCGCCGAGCGTCGCCGTCGTAGAACGCGAGCACCCTCGGGTCCATCACCCGTCGCCACAGCGGGGGGACCGTGGCCAGCACGATCATGCCGGCGTACCCGGTGGGCAGCTGGGGGACGTCGTCGCAGTGGCGCAGGGTCTGGAAGCGCCGGGTCGGGTAGGCGTGGTGGTCGCTGTGGCGCTGCAGCTGGTACAGCAGGATGTTCGAGGCGACGTTGCTGGCGTTCCACGAGTGCTCGGGCCGGCAGCGCTCGTAGCGGCCGTTCTCCTTGCGCTCGCGCAGCAGCCCGTAGTGCTCGATGTAGTTGACGACCTCGAGCATCAGGAACCCGACGACACCCTGCACCACGAGCCACGGGGCGACCGCCCAGCCGAACAGGGCGACGAGCCCGCCGAAGAGCACGACGGTCATGGCCCAGGCGTTGAGCACGTCGTTGCGCGGGGACCAGAAGCGCTCGCCCGCCCGGCGCCGGCGCTCGCGCTCGATCTCGACGGCGCTGCGCGCGCTGCCGATCACCGTGCGGGGCACGAAGGCGTAGAGGCTCTCGCCGAGGCGCGAGGACGCCGGGTCCTCCGGCGTCGAGACCCGCTGGTGGTGGCCCCGGTTGTGCTCGACGTAGAAGTGGCCGTACCCCGTCTGGGCCAGGGCCAGCTTCGCGAGCCAGCGCTCGAGGGTCGGGTGCTTGTGCCCGAGCTCGTGGGCGGTGTTGATGGCGATGCCCGCCACGCACCCCACCGTGGCGGCGAGACCGAGGGCGGCGAAGGTCGACAGCTCGCCCGAGGCCCACACCGAGCACGCCCAGACCAGCGAGGCGAACTGGAGCGGGAGGTAGGCGTAGGTGAGGCGGCGGTAGTAGCGGTCACCGTCGAGACCGGCGGTGGCGGACTCGGGCGGGTTGAGGCGGTCGAGGCCGAGGGCCTGGTCGAGCAGGGGCATGAACCCGAAGATGAGGACGGGCCCGATCCACCAGAAGCCGCTCCAGCCGGTCAGCGCGACGAGGTGACCGGCGAGGAAGGGCAGCAGGGGCACGAGCAGGGCGAGGGCCCAGAAGGGGCGGCGGGGGTCGTGCCAGCGGCGGACGGGCGCCTCGGGCGCCGCGGCGGCAGTGCCGGTGTTGACATCGGGCAGGCTCATGTCCCGATCTTGTACAAATCGATGCGATATGTCAAGATCCTGTTCAACACTCCCCCTGTCGTCCACCGTGGAGCTCCTCATGAACCCCCTCGCCGCCGGCGCCGACCACCTCCTCGTCGAGGCCGAGAGCGTCACCCAGTTCACGTGGGACTACGAGCCCTCGAACACCCAGCTCACCCGGCTCTACGAGAAGGGCAAGGTCTCCCAGTGGAACGCCACCACCGACGTCGACTGGTCGCCCGACGTGCGCTGGGGTGAGCCCGACCCGTCGATGACCGACGAGGAGCGGGCCATGATCGGCAGCTTCCTCAACCTCGACGCCCCCGACTCGCCCTTCGCCGGCATGACCGAGGAGCAGCGGGCCGTCGTCGGCTGGGAGCTGCAGGCCTGGATGGTCAGCCAGTTCATGCACGGCGAGCAGGGCGCGCTCGTCGCCACCGCCCGCCTGGTCGAGACCGTGCCCGACATCGAGTCGAAGTACTACGCCGCCAACCAGGTCAACGACGAGGCCCGCCACGTCGAGGCCTACGCCACCTACCTGAACAGCAAGCTCCCGGGCCACGAGTACGAGATCTCCGGGCCGCTCGAGGCGCTGCTCGTCGACATCATGACCGAGAAGCGGTGGGACATCACCTACCTCGGCATGCAGATCATGGTGGAGGGCCTGGCCCTCGCCGCCTTCGGCATGGGCAACGTCATGTTCAACGACCCGGTCATCAAGCAGATCACGGACCTGGTCATGCGCGACGAGGCCCGCCACGTCGCCTTCGGCGTGCTCGCCCTGAAGGAGGTCGTGCCCGAGCTCAGCGCCGCCGAGCTCGCCGACCGCGAGGAGTTCCTCCTCGAGGCCACCGACCTGATGTACCGCCGCTTCCTGCTCGAGCAGCTGTGGGAGCGCCTCGGCATCGACGTGGCCGCGGGCAAGGAGTTCGCGACGACGAACCCGCTCATGATCATGTTCCGCCAGGTGCTGTTCTCGAAGATCGTGCCCAACGTCAACAAGCTCGGCCTGATGACGCCGCGGGTCCGCCAGTGCTTCGAGGACCTGCAGGTCGCCCAGTTCGCCGACCAGCTCGACACCGCGAGCGAGGAGCTCTCCTCGCTCGCCGGCGCCGAGTCCCTCGCCGACATCGCCCGCACCGCCGGCTGACCCGCACCCCGCCGCCGCGCCGACGAGACTGGCGTCATGCGACGCCTCCCGCTGCTGCTCGTTCCGCTCGCGCTGTCGGCCGGGTGCATGAGCGGGGATGAGCCCGAGCCGGTCAGCGTCGACTGGCCCGGCGAGTCCGACGGCGCGACCGAGGCGATCGATCTGGGTGCCGGCTTCTCGCTCGACGCGCCGGCGTCGTGGACCCTCGAGCAGGCCTTCGAGCTGCCGGCCGGGCCGTTCGACGAGTGCGATTCCGTGCACGCGTCGATCGACGCCGGTCCCGGCGTGTTCGTCTCGTTCGCCCTGCCCTCGGTCGCCTGCGCCGGTGCGGCCGACCCGGAGCCACCGCTCAACGGCGAGCACGGGGACTACATCACCGTGGACGACGTGCCTGCACCGTTGGGGACCGCCACGGCGCCGAGCGACCTCGGCGAGGTGACGACCTTCGAGCAGGACTACGAGGAGTGCACGCAGGAGTGCGTCACGACGAGGGACCAGGTGGCCCTCGTCGCCCTCACGGTCCCCGTCGACCCGGATCACCCCACGCTGATGGTCTACGGCGACGCCGAGGACGTGCCCGTCGACCGGATGCTGGCCCTGGTCGACGCGATCTCGTTCGGGTAGGCCCGTCCTCAGCCGAGCGCCGCCCAGGCCCTCGTGGCGTCGTCGGCGGGGAGCTGGACGACGAGGCGGGTGTCGGGGGCGCCGGCGGCGATGAGCACCTGGTAGGCGAAGGTCAGGACCTCGCCGTCGCCGCTGCGGAACCGCCGGCGCCGTGACGTGAGGCCGGCCACGTCGTGGCGCGGCCACCAGGCGTCGAACTCGGGACTCGCGGTGCGCAGTCGTTCGACCAGCTCCACGGTGGCCGGGTCGTCACGATGCGGGGTGATGTCGGCCCGGAACTGGGAGAGCACGCGGCGGGCCTCGTCCTCCCAGTCGACGATGAGGGCGCGGCCCTCGGGGCGGGCGAACACCGACCAGACCAGGTTGCGCTCGTCGTCGGCCAGGGTGTCGATGGCCGGGTAGAGGCGGGCCTGGGCCCGGTTCCACGCCAGGTACTCCCAATGAGGCCCGAGCACGTAGGCGGGGGCCGGTTCGAGGGCGTCGAGCAGGGCGTCGAGGTCCTCGGGGACGGTGGCATCGCCGGTCGTGGCCCGCACCCCGTGGGTGGTGTGGCCGGCGAGCTCGAACAGGTGGTCGCGCTCGACGGGGTCGAGGCGCAGCACCCGCGCCACCGAGTCGAGCACGTCGCCCGAGGCGTTGATCGGCCGGCCCTGCTCGAGCCACGTGTACCAGCTCACCGAGACGCCGGCGAGGAGCGCGACCTCCTCCCGGCGCAGGCCGGGCGTGCGGCGGCGCCCGCCCGCGGGGAGGCCGGCGTCCTCCGGCGACACCGCGGCGCGGCGGGCCTTCAGGAACTCGGCGAGGTCGTTGCGCCGCACCGGTCCAGTGGACCACAGCGGGGCGGCGCCAGGGTGGTGGTGGCGGTCCCCGGATGGCTGCGCCCTTCCCGTCGGGTCGGCGGTGGCGCAGCCTGCCCCGATGACGCTCCTGGACGACCCGCTCGACCTCGCGCCGCCGAACGACCCGGCCCGGCTCCTGAGCCGGCACGGGCGGGAGGCCACGTCGTCGGTGATCCGGGACCTGCTCGACTGGACCCGCCGGCCGGGGATGCTGTCGCTGGCGGGGGGCATCCCCGCCGCCGAGCTGCTGCCCGTCCAGCGGGTCGGCGAGGCCGTCGACCGGGTCCTGGCGACCCACGGGCCCGCCGCCCTCCAGTACGGGCCGACCGATGGTGAGGCCACCCTGCGGGCGCTCGTCGCCCCGACGCCCGACCGCGTCGGCGACGTCGTGATCACCACGGGCTCACAGCAGAGCCTGGACCTGCTCGCGAGGGTGCTGCTCGACCCGGGCGACGCCGTCGTGGTCGAAGGCCCGTCCTACCTCGGCGCGCTGAGCGCCTTCCGTGCGGTCGGCGCCCGGCTCGTCGAGGTGCCCGGCGACGCCGCCGGGCTCGACACCGACGTGCTCGCCGCCGCCCTGGGGGCGGGCCTTCGCCCCAAGGCGGTCTACGTCGTGCCCGAGTTCGCCAACCCCACGGGCGCCACCCTGTCGGCCGAGCGGCGGCGCCACCTCGTCGAGCTCGCCGAGCACCACCGGTTCGTCATCGTGGAGGACGACCCCTACGGCGCGCTGCGCTTCGCCGGCGCACCCCAGGCGCCGCTCGCCGAGCGCACCGACCTCGCCGTCCGGCTGGGGACCGCCTCGAAGACGCTCGCGCCCGGCCTGCGGGTCGGGTGGGCGACCCTCCCCGGTTGGCTGCGGGGACCGGTGATCCGCGCCAAGCAGGCCGTCGACCTGCACACCTCGACGCTCGACCAGCTCGTCGTCGCCGACGTGCTGGAGGACGAGGGGTTCGTCGCCGGCCACCTGGCCGAGCTGCGGGCGGTCTACGGACGCCGGTGCCGGGCCCTCGTGGGTGCGCTGGCCCGTCTCGGTGGTGGCCGCTTCGAGGTGGCGCCACCGGCGGGCGGCATGTTCGCCTGGGCGGGGCTGCACCCCTCCCTCGGGGTCACCGCCGACGAGGTGCTGGCGTCAGCGCTGCCCGCCGGGGTCGCCTTCGTGCCCGGGTCCGCCTTCGGGCTGGCCGCCGGCGAAGGCGAGCGGGTCGGCCCCGCGGGCGACGGCGAGCACCGGCTGCGGCTGTGCTTCGCCACCCTCGACGAGGCCCGGCTGGCGGACGCGGTCGAGCGCCTCGTCGGCGCGGTCGATGCCGTTCGGTAGCCGCGCCCCGGACGGGACGACGCTCGCCGACCGCCACGGCGACCGGGCGAGGGCCCGTCGGACGCCGGCCTCGACCCCCACGGCCGCGGCGAGGATGGCCACGGCCACGATGCCGTCCATCCACCAGTGGTTCGCGGTGACCACGACCGCCCAGATCGTGAGCGCCGGGTGGGCCAGGACGAGCCAGCGCCACCGGCTCCGGCTGGCGACGATCGCCGCGAAGCCGACGAGCACCGCCCAGCCGACGTGCAGTGAGGGCATGGCCGACATCTGGTTCGCCGCGCCCGTGCCGAGCTGCGTGTACACGGACTGGCCGTAGAGGTGGGCGGTGTCGACGAAGCCCAGGCCGGGCAGGAAGCGCGGCGGCGCCACCGCCACCAGCTGCATCAGCAGGCACGCCCCCGTCAGCAGGGCGAGCACGTTGCGGATAGGCGGGTAGTCGGCCCGGTGCCAGACGAACAGCCAGAGCAGCACGATGATCACCGCCGGCACGTGGGCGACGGCGTAGTAGAGGTTGGCGAACTGGACGATCAACGGGTGGTCGAGGATCGCCTGCTGCCAGCCCAGCTCGCTCGGGAGGTGGAGCCAGCGCTGCAGGTCCACGATGGCGAGGGCACGGTCCTGGGCGCCCTCGACGTGGCGCACCGAGATCTTCCCGGCGATCCGCCAGAGGGAGTAGAGGGTGCAGATCAGCGCGGCCTCGAGGGCGAAGGGCCGGATCGCGGTGCCGAGCCGGCTGCGGGGCCGCACCAGCCAGGCGGCGGCCACGAGCACGACGGCGGCCACCATCGTGTACGGCCAGGGCACCCACATCCCCGCCGACGCTACTCCTCGGCGAGCACGGGCCGTCCGGCATCCCGACCTCTCCGTACTGGCACCGGATTTCGGTGCCAGGGCACCGAAATCCGGTGCCAGAACTCATGGGTCCGACGCGGCCGGTCGGGCGCCGTGCGCCTAGGGTCGCCGGGCATGGGACTCCGGGTGGTGGTGTGGGGGACGGGGAACGTGGGGCGGCCGGCCATCCGGGCCGTGGAGGCCCACGCGGACCTCGACCTCGTCGGTGTGATCGTGGCCAACCCCGACAAGGTGGGGCGCGACGCCGGCGAGCTGGCGTTCGTCGAGCCGCTGGGGGTCGCGGCCACCGACGACCGGTCGATCGCGCTCGGGGGCGACGTCGACGCCGTCGTCTACGCCGCGACCGCGGACACCCGCCCCGAGGAGGCCTACGCCGACCTGCTCGACTGCCTCCGCAGCGGCGCCAACGTCGTGTCGACCGCGTTCTATCCGCTGCTGCACCCGCCGTCGGCCCCGGCCGAGCTGCTCGACGTGGTCGGCCCGGCCTGCGTCGAGGGCGACAGCTCGGTCTTCGTCTCGGGCATCGACCCGGGCTGGGCCCTCGACATCCTGCCGGGGCTGGTGTCGGGGGTCGGCGCCGGCATCACCGAGGTCCGCGTGCAGGAGCTGTTCAACTACGCGCTGTACGACCAGCCCGAGGTCGTGCGCGAGGTCATCGGCTTCGGCGGCCCGATGGACGAGACGCCGCTCATGCTGCTCGACTTCTCCCTCGACATGGTCTGGTCGCCGATGCTGCGCATCCTCGCCGACCAGCTCGAGGTGACCCTCGACGACATCGAGATCTCGGTGGAGCGGCGCCCGCTCGAGCGCACCATCGACGTGCCGGGCATGGGCACGTTCGAGGCGGGCACCCAGGGCGCCTTCCGCTTCGAGGTGAAGGGCATCGTCGGGGGCCACCCGCTGCTCGTGGTCGACCACGTCACCCGCATCGACGACGCCTGCGCGCCCGACTGGCCCTCGTCCTCGTCACCCGGCGGCGAGCACCGGGTGCAGTTGTCGGGCCACCCGAACCTCACGGTGTCGGTGCACGGCACCGAGCCGGGCGAGCCCGGCGCCGCCGGCGGCGGCAACGCCAGCGCCGCCAACCGCTGCGTGAACGCGATCCCCGCCGTGGTGGCGGCGCCCGCCGGCCCCGTCCACCCCCTCGATCTGCCCACCATCACCGGCGCCCGCCAGCTCCGCCGGCGCTGATCAGGCCCGCGTCGACCGGCGGCGTCGCCTGCGCTGGCTTGGACTCGGCGCATCGCGCCGCACGTGGTGCGGATGGATGCGCTGGGTTGAACTCGGCGCACTGGTGGCGCCGGGGCGGTCGCCGGCGCTGAGTTGAACTGGGCGCATCGCGCCGTCCGCGTGGTGGTTGGATGCGCCGGGTTGGGGTGAGCGCAGACCGAGGGGACGGGCGAGGCGTCGCTCAGCCCGGGTCGATGCGGACGACCTGGCTCGACCCGCTGGCTACCCACACGTCCCGGTTGGTGGCGGCGATGCTGCTCGGGTCGACGACGTCTATCGTGGCCACGATCTCGTTGCTCGACGGTTCCACCCTCACGACCTGACCGCTCTCGAGCGTCACCCACGCGGCGCGTTGCGTGGTGGCCACGTCGACGGGCCGAGCGGGTAGCTGGACGGTCTCGACCACCTCGTCGGTGTCGGGGTCGACACGGATGAGATCGTCACCTTCTGCGTCGGCCACCCAGACGGCCCCGTCGGTGGCGGCGACGGCGACCGGTGCCCCGCCCACCGAGATCGTCTCGCTCACGCTGACGGCGGCGGGGTCGATGCGCAGGAGCCGGCCTCCGGAGGAGTCGGCGACCCACACTGCGCTCGTCGTGGCGGCGATGTCACTCATGGCCATCCCGCGATCGTCGATCTGCAGCTCCGTTGCCTCGCCCGTCGCGCGATCGAAACGGGTGACCATGTCGAACAAGACGCTGTCAGCGGCGGTCCACGCCGCCTGCTCGGTGGCGGTGATCGCTCCTGCGTTCGGGCCCTGATTCTGGGTGCCTCGGAGGACGACTTCGTTCGACGACGGATCGATCCTCAGCGCCAACAGGGTGCTGTCGACCCAGACGTCATCGCCTGCGGCCGCGATGCCGTCGAGGAAGTCGCCCGATGAGCTCAAGCTCCCTCCGAGTGCCTCGATGCCGGCGGGAACGTCGACGATCGCTGCCGATTCGAGCGTGGTGGGGTCCACGCGGGTCACCGTGCCCTCGCCATCGTTCACCGCCCAGAGTGCGTCGGGGGTGGCAGCGAGTGCATCGACGTCCTCGCGAACCGCGGTCCTGATCGCGAGTGTGTCCGTCACCGTGTTCGCGGTTCCTGGCGTCGTGGTGCTCGGCGTCGACGTCGAACTGGTCGAGGGGCTGGCGTTGTCGCCGCCGCCGCCGAGGACGAGGAACGCGCCGACCCCGAGGGCGAGGACGGCGAGGATTCCGACCCCGATGAGGAGGGGGGTCTTGGACCGGGCGGTGGGGACGGTGTCGAGGTGGGGGGCGGGTTCGGTGAGGACGCGGGTGATGACGGTGGCGACGGGTTCGTCGGGGTCGCCGGTGGCGAAGGGGGTGGTGCCGGTGAGCAGGGTGTGGAGGG
>WBZL01000839.1_pt1 | contig 34169 bp, 26 predicted proteins | sample 5204291 | NCBI WGS metagenome assembly WBZL01 (sample SAMN12344345, study PRJNA552823) | activated sludge metagenome | biome: Activated sludge suspended growth; feature: Nitrification reactor; material: Wastewater; isolation source: activated sludge from nitrification reactor of wastewater...
ATGCCGATTATCTCCAATATCATCCAAGTCACCTGTTCGCACACATTTTTGACATGATGCAAGGCGGTTTCCTAATGGATGTTTCTGCCCCATTAAATATGGCACAAGCGGTTGCATTCCAGCCGTATTGAATAATACTGATGGATCATTTTCAGGAACCAGTGATGCAGACGGTAAAATCGCGTGACCACGCTTTGCAAAGAAATCCAAAGTGTTATACCTCGGAGATACAGCTAAAAAAGACTTGTATGTAGACAATGAGACATTAGCCTCTTTAGGTATTCCAATAGATCAACACAGCAAATTACCTGATGTCGTGATCTATGATGAAGAAAGAAATTGGTTGTATCTGGTTGAAGCTGTGACCTCACATGGCCCTGTCTCTCCTAAAAGAGTGGTCGAGCTTGAAGCTTTTCTAACCGATTGCACTGCCGGAAAAATCTACGTAACTGCATTTCCTGATTTCAGTGAGTTTAAAAAACATTCCAAAGAAATAGCATGGGAAACAGAAGTCTGGATAATGGAAATTCCAGATCACATGATTCATTTTAATGGAGACCGCTTCATGGGGCCACGATAAACACCCAATTAACATAACTATGAAAAGACAACCAACAACTCAACAGATTACATGGTTTTTGGATTTAGAAAGAAACGGTCAATTAGACTTGAATCCGCCATACCAAAGAAAAAGTGTCTGGAGTAGTAAAGACAAAAGATTTTTTCTTGACACTATTTTCCGAAACTATCCAGCTCCCCCAATATTTATTCATAGAACCATAGACGACAATGGTTTCACAGAATACCATGTTGTCGATGGGAAGCAACGCCTGGAAACAATAACAGCTTTTGCAAATAATAAACTAGCCGTTGGTTCTGATTTTGGAGATGAGAATTTAAACGGGAAAAAGTTTAAAAACCTCTCAACTGAGTACAAACGTAAATTCTGGGACTACACCCTTGTTGTCGACTTTATTGACAATATCGAAGGGAATAATATCGAAGAAGTCTTTGACAGAGTAAATCGAAATGCAAGGAACTTACAACAACAAGAGCTGAGACACGCAAGATACAATGGCTGGTTCATCAATACTGTTGAGGATGAAGCCCAAGATGAGTTTTGGTGGAATTATAAAATTACCACCAAAGCAAGAGATAAGCGAATGCGAAATGTCCAATTCATCTCAGAATTATTTATGGTCTGTTTAGACAATGATATTACTGGCTTTGATCAAACATATATTGACGAAACTTATGCTAAATACGATGATATTGAAGAACTGGTTGAATTTGAAGGCTTCGAGCCGCAAGCCATTCTGGACCAAGTCTCTTTACTAAAGGGCCGTATCAATGAATTGAATCAAATAAACAATTGCGTTACAGACTATGCTTCAGGTTCAAACAATAATTTTTACACTTTATGGGCTGTTCTTAATGCAATACATGAATTTGATGCCGCAACTATAGCTGCTCGTTATAGCTCCTTTATGGAAAGCATATCAAGCATCAATGAAGAAAATATTGAGAATGAAGAATATGCTAATAATCATCGGAAGTACTATGAAAATTCCAGAGGTGCAAGCACAGATTTAAGCCAACGAAAAAACAGATTTGACGCTCTGTTAAATGAATTGACTGCATGAAAATTGTTCAGTCCATACAAAACTTATATTCTTCAAAACAGAGCTATTACAATGTTTTAAGTCAAAAAATAGATCAATTAGTAAGTTCAAAGAAGAAACGAACTTGGCACTTTATTCATAGACTTAAGACTCCTGAGAGTTTCGCTCTTAAACTTGAAACAGGCAGATTCACAGAAGCTTCAATTTTTGATGATTTTTTTGCTTGCACATTGGTAGTTGAAAATTTGGATGAGATCACCAACGCTAAAAAGTTGATAGAATCACTTTTTGAGATCGTATACAAAAGGCCTCAGTCAGACAATTTCACTTCTAAAAACACTGATAGCTTCCCTTTTGATGATTTAAGGCTTTATTGTCGGTTAGGGTCAAAATACCAATCTCCAATAGCTAATGAAGTGTCTGAATTAGTATTCGAAGTTCAAATAAAAACCTTTCTGCAGCACGCTTGGTCAATAGCTACTCATGATATTATTTACAAGACTGATCAAATAAGTTGGGGTAAAGAGAGAGTTGCCTATCAGGTGAAAGCAGCCTTAGAACAGGCTGAGGTAGCTATTAGTGGTGCAAAGAATCTCAGCACCGTAAAGGAATTGGCTAAAGAGAATAAGCTTGTAAAAAAAATTAACAGGGTAATTATTCTTCTATCTAAACACTTTACTACTGAAGATTTACCAGATGATAAAAGGCGTCTATCTCAAAACATCTTAGCTCTTATTGACACCTTAGAAATATCTATTCCAGAGTTGGAAAAAATCATTGTTGAAGAAACAAAAGCTGGTAGAGGACCACTTTTAAAAAATCTTTCTCCTTTTCAGATCATAGTGAATTCGATTTACAACCAAGAACCGGAGAAAATCTTGAAATTCTTGCGAATGAGAAAGGACTCAAATTATAAAATACTTCTAAGCCCAGAAATGAGTATTCCTGTTCTCAAGAATATTCAAAAAAGAAATTTGATAAAACTAGAATAAAGCTGCTCGAAATGGGAAAAAACTCACTATTCTTTAATATTCTGACATTCGATTGGCCGAAAGCGCCAATCACTTTTTACTTTTCAGATCAGGACAACGGAAAAAGCCAGAAGCTACACTTCACGCTATTTCCGAATGAAGCAGAGAGTTTGTTTCCCAATGTGGTTAGAAATAGCACCAACGAGCTTTATACCACATTCACAGGCGAAACAGAAGGCTTCCAGCCTTTACTGATAGATTTTAAGACCGAGAACCCCGACCTGATAAGAAGATACTACAACCGCCAAATCAATTTCTATTTCCGTTCCATTCAAAAGCAAATAGTAAAGGTTGGTTTTGTAAAGGAGAACCAGGTATGGTTAAAGTCACGAAAAAATGAAACCTCTCAATGGTGGATATATGAGCGTTTCTCGCTCAAAGTCCAACTGAATACCGTTAGCAAGTTTCCTGAAATACTGCTATCCTATGATGGGCAATCTAAGGTTTCAAAGCAAAGTGCGGCAGAACTAATTCAGCAAGTAAGTCCTACTTGCTTCAATTGGGTTATCAATGACAATCAAATCAAAAGATGGGATTGGATTCAAAATGAAGAAGATCCCGACTATGACAATTGCTTTCCGGTACTGAATAAAGACTTGGAAGGTGCATTGGGCATTCCTACGGAAGCCCCGCCAAGAGACAATCGTTATCCAAAGTACCTCACACAAATTCAGGCATTTTATAAGAAGTTTATCGATACACCTAAGTTTAAAGAGATAATCCCTTTACACAGTGGAGGCTTTATGGATGTTCCGGTAACTCGAATTGACACCACAACACCTGAGAGCAATCAATTACTCTTCGGTGGCAACAATGCTAGTGAAGTCCCAAAGTTCGCACTTAGAGACCACAAACCCTTCAAACCAAGTCCCTATTCAAATATCCATTTGTTCTTTATCCTGCATGAAGACGATAAGGACATGGCTTTAAAGATTGAAGAGTATTTCAGGAAAGGCTACAAATGGTTCAAAGGAATGTATGACTATGCAAGGCTGCTATTTCATACAGAGAAGGGATTCAGCATTGTATTCAAGGACAAGGAAAACCCTATTCCTGAAATCGAAAGAGAACTATCCAACCGAGCCATAAACCCGGAAGTGAAGTACATAGCTGTTTATGTTACTCCATACGGCAAATTCGAGTACGACAAGGAGAAAAGAGAAATCTATTACCAACTCAAAGAAGTCTTGTTGAAGCGCAACATTACTTCTCAGGTGATTGACTCCAACAAAATGCGTGAGCAAGGTGAAGGATGGGTGTATAGCTTGCCAAACATTGCAGTCGCAATGTTGGCCAAATTAGATGGTATTCCCTGGCGTTTGAACACACCACATAAAAACGAATTGGTAGTTGGTGTAGGAGCTTTCAAGCATATAGATGAAGGTGTACAATACATTGGTAGTGCATTCAGTTTCGGCAACAATGGGAAGTTCAATCGCTTTGAATATTTCTTGAAAGATGAATTGGATGTTTTGGCGGGTTCAATAGCCAGTTCCATAAAGGAATACGCCACAGTGAATGAAGACCCTGACAGGCTCATTATTCACTTCTACAAGACCATGAGCGAGAAAGAACTGGAACCGATTCAGGAAGCATTGGAAAACCTGAATCTTTCGATTCCGGTATTCATAATTGCTATCAACAAAACCGAATCAGAAGACATAGTTGCCTTCGACAATTCTTGGAATGAATTGATGCCGCCAAGCGGCACATTCATTAAGATAGGTGAAGCGAAATATTTACTATTCAACAACACTCGATATAACGGAGTGAATTACAGCAAAGCAGATGGTTTCCCTTTTCCTATCAAGCTCAAATTGAAATGCACCCAACCTGAATTGCTCCAAGAAATACGAGTAGTCAGAGAGTTGATAGATCAGGTGTATCAGTTCAGTAGAATGTATTGGAAATCAATCAGGCAACAGAACTTACCAGTAACAATCAAATACCCCGAAATGGTGGCTCAAATCGCCCCTCATTTCGTTGGTGAAGAAATACCGCCATACGGCAAGAACAATTTGTGGTTTTTATGAGCAACTCGACAACTTTATATATCAAAAACATGGTCTGCCCTCGCTGTATCATGTCGGTGAAGTCCATATTACAAGACCTTTCCATTCCTTTCAATAATATCGCTTTAGGTCAATTGGAAATGGCGGAAGAAATGACAAAGGATCAACGTGCATTATTAGAAGAACGTCTTCTTGCACTAGGCTTTGAATTGCTTGAACCGGGCAAGTCAGCCATCATATCGAAAATAAAGACCGTGGTAATTGAACAGATTCACTACTCAAATGAGCCAATTGCTGTCAATTTCTCAAATCTTATCTCCAACAAACTTCATCATGAATATGCTTACCTAAGCCGCCTGTTCTCTTCAATTGAAGGTATCACCATCGAAAAATTCATTGTCAAGCAAAAAATCGAAAAGGTGAAGGAACTTTTGTTCTATGATCAAATGTCCCTTTCACAAATTGCGCTTGACATGAGTTACAGTAGTGTCTCTCATCTTTCAGCACAATTCAAGAAGGAAACAGGAATGACTCCCACTCAGTTTAAGGCACAGGCAAATCCAAACAGAAAATCGCTGGATGATCTTTAATCTTAATTTTACAAATCAAAGTCAAAATTATCTAAAGTTTTAGTGCAGCCCTATGACCAATTTTGTATCGGTAATAATCATGTATTGATCTATGATAACGAAAACATACAAAATTGAAGGAATGACTTGCGGAGGATGCGTTGCGAGTGTCAAAAAGCAATTCGATGGGTCAGAAGCAATTTCAGAAACTAACATCCAACTTGACTTTCCTCAAGCTAAAATATCATTTACAAGCGAGATAGAAATAGAATCACTTCAGTCAATCATTAATAAAGCCGGGAATTATACCATTAAAGAAATTGAAGAGAAATCACAAAATATAGAGTTAACACTCCCTGAAAAGAGTATCCATACCTATAAACCTTTGCTACTCATTGTAAGTTTTATCGCTGTAGTAAGCGCATTGAGTCAATTTCCATTCTCGTCATTTTCATTCATGTTATGGATGCGCCATTTTATGGCTGGCTTCTTTATTGTTTTTTCGTTTTTCAAATTATTGAATCTTCAAGGGTTTGCTAACTCTTATAGCATGTATGATATTATCGCAGAAAAATGGAAATCTTGGGGTTATGCGTACCCCTTTGTCGAGTTAGTTTTAGGTTTATTATACCTAACCAATGTTGCACCTGTAGCCACAAACATCAGTACAGCGTTAATTTTAAGCATTAGTAGTATTGGAGTAATAAAAAGCAACATGGATAAGAAGAAAATTAAATGTGCTTGTTTAGGGGACGTTTTCAACCTACCCATGAGCACAGTAACCATTGTTGAAGACCTTTCTATGGTTGGCATGTCACTGATTATGCTCATTCAATACCAAATCTTATAAAGAAAAGTCAAAACTCTATAAAACAAGCCCATTCAAAATTCGTAAATTTGTTTTAGGTGAAAAGAATAATTTCCATATCGCTCGCTTTGCTCATGTTGGTTTCCAACGTGGGTTTTACAATGAACACCCATTTTTGTGGTGGTGAAGCGGTGGAGACCTCTTTTTCAATCGGGCTTCATAATCCTGATTGTGGTATGCCTGACATGGATAGAGAGTGCGAATCCATTCCATCCAAAGAGAAACAAATAAAGCAGAAACCTTGCTGCGAAAATCAACATCAGTTATTGCAGTTGGATGAAAATGCAGATGTACAAATCACATCTATTGAAGTTCACCCTGTTTTCTTAGTTGCATTCATCCATTCGTTTGTTCAGCCAATTTTGTTCGCTAATCAATCTCTTGTTCATAACTCCTATTACTCTCCTCCCATACCTGATAAGGACATTCAAGTCCTTTTTCAGATCTTTTTAATTTAAACCGCATAGTACATTTTGATGTTCCTGGTCTTATGACTATGGAGCATAGTGGCATTTCCTGCCATTGAACAATTCTTTTCTGTTCAATCAAACTCAAATGTATTATGCTTAATAAAATCATTAAATATTTCTTAGAGAATAAGTTAGTTACTATTCTCGTTCTCACAGGTTTTGTAGCCTGGGGAATTGTAACTGCACCATTCGGGTGGAAAGTTGGTGCATTACCTTCCGACCCTGTTCCTGTGGATGCCATACCGGACATTGGAGAAAACCAACAAATCGTTTTTACACAATGGGCTGGCCGTTCTCCACAGGATATTGAGGATCAAATCTCTTATCCTTTAACCACCTATTTATTAGGAATACCGGGGGTTAAATCCATCAGAAGTTCATCCATTTTCGGGTTTTCCAGTATCTATATCATCTTCTCAGAAGATGTCGAGTTCTATTGGTCACGTTCCAGAATACTCGAAAAACTCAATTCCCTGCCATCTGGACTATTACCCGAGGGTGTCCAGCCAGCTTTGGGGCCGGATGCAACCGCCTTGGGTCAAGTCTATTGGTACACCCTCGAAGGAAGGGATAAAGACGGCAACCCCACTGGTGGTTGGGATTTACATGAAATACGTACAGTACAGGATTTCTATGTAAAGTATGGCCTCAATGCAACCGAAGGAGTATCAGAAGTTGCTTCTATTGGTGGTTTCGTTAAAGAATACCAGATTGACGTGAATCCTGATGCCCTGAAAGCCTATAATATACCGCTTCACAGGGTGATGCAGGCAGTACAAAAATCCAATAAAGATGTAGGTGCCAAAACCATTGAAATAAACCAAGCTGAATACTTAGTAAGAGGTTTAGGTTATGTCAAAAAAGTACAAGATATAGAGAAGGCCGTAGTTGCGGTACAAGATAACGTACCGATTAGAATAAAGGATATAGGAGTTGTAACACTCGGCCCTGCAACAAGGCGGGGTATCCTAGATAAGGATGGTGCAGAAGTAGTGGGTGGTGTAGTGGTGGCCAGATATGGAGCAAACCCTTTACAAGTAATTAATAATGTAAAAGATAAAATCAATGAAATTGCGCCTGGTCTTCCTAAGAAAACATTAGCTGACGGCAGAGAGAGCCAGCTAACAATTGTTCCGTTCTATGACCGCTCAGAATTGATTTACGAGACCTTAGGCACACTAGAAGAAGCTTTATCACTGGAAATACTCATCACTATTTTGGTGGTAATTGTGATGGTTTACAACCTAAGAGCTTCATTCCTTATTTCCAGCCTTCTTCCTATTGCCGTACTCATGGTGTTTATTGCCATGCGCTATTTTGGTGTAGATGCAAACATTGTGGCACTATCAGGAATTGCAATTGCTATCGGTACAATGGTGGATTTAGGAATTATCCTTTCTGAAAACATCATAAAACATATAGACGAAGCTCCTCCCGGTCAAAAACTTATTGAAACTATTTACAACGGAGCATCAGAAGTAGCCACTGCAATTCTAACTGCTGTATCTACTACCATCGTTAGTTTTATTCCTGTATTTACCATGCAGGCAGCCGAAGGTAAGCTGTTTGGTCCATTGGCATTCACAAAGTCATTTGCACTTTTAGCTGCTTTGATCGTTTCCTTACTGATTCTCCCAACCCTCGCACATTGGTTTTTTGGCTTCAATATCAAGAATAAGTTTCTGAAAAAGTATGGCTATTATGGTTTAGTATTCGTGGGAATTGTTAGCCTCATTTTAGGGCAGATTTGGGCTGGTGTACTGCTCATTCTTTTCGGTACTATAGGTATCATCAAAAACTTGGAAAGGATTAAGAGTAAAGAACTTTCACGAATCTGGAAATTCTTACTGAGCTATGCGGAGTTAATTGTTGTACTAATTGGCGTAGTATGGCTTTTGGCTAAATACTGGCTGCCATTAGGAGCATCTCAGTCTCTATTCATCAACTTCATTTTTGTATCCTTACTTGTGGGTTGTATACTGGGTGGTTTCACCCTACTAGAATATCAGTACAAACAAATACTTAATTGGTGTTTGAACAACAAGATAAAGTTCCTGATCATTCCGACAATCCTGATTTTTCTAGGGGCAACTATCTGGCTTGGCTTTAATAGCATTTTTGGCTTTGTTTCAAAAGGCTTTGAAAAGGTAGGATGGAATATCAATCAAACGAAAGGATGGTCAACTATGGCGCATACCTTTCCGGGGATTGGTAAAGAATTTATGCCTTCCCTTGATGAAGGTAGCTTTTTGTTGATGCCTACATCTATGCCTCACTCCGGGGTAGAATACAATCGCAAAGTGGTTGGCCAATTGGATATGTTACTCACAAATATCCCAGAAGTTGAATTGACTGTAGGCAAACTGGGACGGGTAGAATCTGCACTAGATCCTGCACCTATATCCATGTATGAGAATATTATCAATTACAAATCCGAATACATTCTCAATAAAAAAGGGCACAGACAGAGATTCAAGGTAGATAAAGACAATAGATTTATTACCGTATCCGGTGATACTCTAACCAACGCAGAAAGTTTGGAGCGAGGAATAGTGGCGAATGAATTAATTGCTGATGAAAATGGGGAGTATTACCGCAACTGGAGAGACCACATCAAATCTCCCGATGACATTTGGAATGAAATAGTCAATGTAACCAAATTACCAGGGGTTACTTCTGCACCTAAACTTCAACCTATAGAAACCCGATTGGTTATGCTCCAAACAGGGATGAGAGCACCAATGGGCATAAAGGTGTATGGCCCTGACCTAAAAACCATCGAGAACTTCGGTTTACAATTAGAAAATATCCTGAAAGAAGTTCCATCGGTTAAGGCAGAAGCCGTTTTTGCAGATAGAATTGTAGGTAAACCGTACATCCATCTCAACATTAACAGGGATGAAATTTCACGATATGGATTGAATATAGAAGATGTGCAGCAGACGATTGAGACTGCTATTGGTGGTATGAAAATAACCTCTACCGTAGAAGGACGTGAACGCTTTCCTGTAAGAGTGCGCTATCCAAGAGAATTAAGGGACGACCCTGAAGCATTGGGGAAAATACTGATGCCTACACCAACTGGTGCACAAATTCCTTTATCTCAAATAGTAGATTTTGAATACATAAGAGGGCCACAAGCTATAAAAAGCGAAGAAACCTTTCTTGTAGGTTATGTTCTTTTTGACAAGAGAGATGGGTTTTCTGAAGTCACAGTAGTAAATGATGCTCAAAAGACGATCCAAGGCAAAATTGACTCAGGTGAACTGAACGTACCCTCTGGAGTGAGCTACAAATTCTCCGGTAGTTATGAAAATCAGGTTCGTGCAGAGAAACGGCTATCCATTATCGTTCCGCTGGTGCTAGGTATTGTATTCCTCATTCTTTACTTCCAATTCAAATCTGTTTCTACTTCGCTCATGGTATTTACAGGTATTGCTATGGCATTTAGCGGAGGGTTTATTATGCTCTGGCTATATGGTCAGGATTGGTTTGTAGATTTTTCATTATTCGGCACCAATATTCGAGAGCTATTTCAAATGCATACCGTCAATTTAAGCGTAGCAGTATGGGTAGGTTTTATAGCACTTTTTGGTATTGCAACCGATGATGGTGTTTTGATGGCGACTTATTTAGATCAGAGTTTTGAACGAAACAAAACTGACAATATCAAGGGAATAAGAGAAGCTACATTAGAAGCAGGTAAGCGCAGAATAAAACCCGCAGTGATGACCTCCGCTACTACCATTATCGCCTTACTACCTATTCTCACTTCTACAGGTCGGGGATCTGACATCATGATTCCAATGGCAATTCCAGCCTTCGGGGGGATGTTGTTTGCGGCAATTACCTATTTCATTGTTCCTGTTCTCTATTGCTGGAGAGAAGAACGTAAAATCCTAAAAGCACAATCATGAAAAAGTACATTATAATTACAGTCATCACTTTGGGGTTTTCCATTTTGGCAAATGCCCAATCTCTAGATGAATATTTCAAAATTGCTGCTGAAAACAATCCGGGATTACAGGCTAAATACAAGTCTTTTGAAGCAGCGATGGAACGGGTTGCACAAGTGAGCAGCTTACCAGATCCAAATTTGTCTTTTGGCTATTTTATATCTCCAGTAGAAACTCGTGTAGGCCCTCAAAGGGCACGTTTTTCTTTGACACAAATGTTCCCATGGTTTGGTACACTAAAGGCTCAGGAAGATGTTGCTACACTAATGGCAGAAGCGAAGTATCAGGAGTTTTTAGATGCTCGAAACAAATTACTTTATCAGGTAGCTGCTGCATATTACCCTCTTTATGAGTTGAAAAGACTGGTGGAGATTGAAAATGAAAACATCAGTATTCTATCGTCATACAAGGACATTGCATCAGTAAAGTTCCAGAACGGAAAGGGTGCAATGGTCGATGTATTAAGGGTAGATATAATGCTCAAAGATGCAGCGACCAATTTGTCCATTTTGGAGCAAAAGAAAAAGCCACTTGAAACCCGTTTCAACAAACTACTGAATCGACAGGAAGACGAGACAATTATCGTTCAGGATTCCTTGTATGTAGAAAACTTGCCTGTAACCTATCGCAGGGATTCTCTATTGACTTCCAATCCATTACTCGATGAGTTGGACTTAAAAATAAAGGCAAGTGAAGCTCAGGAATTAGCCGCAACCAAACAAGGTATGCCTAAAATCGGTGTAGGCTTAGATTATGTCATTGTTGGCCAACGAACAGATATGTCTGTTCCTGATAATGGTCAGGACGTATTGATGCCGATGGTGACTATGAGCCTCCCTATTTTCAGAGGTAAATACAAGGCAGCTCAGAAGGAAGCCCAACTGATGCAGGAATCTTATGCGCTACAAAAAGAAGATGCGGTAAACAGACTTACAAGCACGTACGAAATGATTTGGTTCGAAATTCAAAAGCAACTCGACCAAATCATACTTTATGAAGAACAGATCATTACATCTCAGCAGTCTTTGAATCTACTTTTTACCGCTTATGGCAATTCAGGAAAGGACTTTGAAGAGGTCCTCAGAATGCAACAACAAATTCTAAAGTATCAAAAAATGAAAGCTACTGCCTTGTCTGATTACAACATAGCAATAGCAGAACTCGATTATATCACAGCTAAAACGAAATAATCATGGAACATCAACATCATAATCATACGCACGAAAATCATAATCATGGCCATGATCATCACAATCATGACCACCACTCTGGTCAACATCAGTCACATGGTGACCATCATGGACATCATGAACACATGATTGAGGATTTCAAAAAACGATTTTGGATTTCTTTGATCATCACACTACCCATCATTGTGCTAGCACCAATGATTCAAGAGTTATTGGGTTATCAACTTCGTTTCAACGGAGACAGATATGTACAGTTTATCCTTTCATCTGTCATCTTCTTTTATGGAGGCTGGCCGTTTTTGAAAGGATTGGCTGATGAAATAAAAAAGAAAGCTCCGGGAATGATGACGCTGATTGCTTTAGCTATATCAGTCGCCTATTTCTACAGCTCGGCAGTCGTTTTTGGCCTGGATGGAAAAATATTCTTTTGGGAATTGGCCAGCTTAATTGTCATTATGCTTCTGGGGCATTGGATAGAAATGAAATCCGTAATGGGAGCATCAAACGCCTTGCAGGAACTTGCCAAGATGATGCCCTCAACTGCTCGCAGAATCAAAGAAGGTGGTGAACATGAGGATGTACCGATAGCCGATCTAAAAAGCAATGACATCATATTGGTACGTCCGGGAGAAAAAGTACCTGCAGATGGCATTGTTGTAGAAGGCGAAAGTCATGTCAATGAGTCTATGCTTACAGGAGAATCAAAGCCTGTCGCTAAGAAAAAGGACAATCAGGTCATCGGAGGTTCTGTCAACGATAATGGCACCTTAAAAATCAAAGTGAAGCATACGGGTGAAGATTCCTACTTGTCTAAGGTGATAGGAATGGTGAAGGAAGCTCAGGAAACGAAATCCAAAACCCAAAATCTGGCGGATAAGGCTGCTGCATGGTTATTCTATATAGCTCTGGGTGCAGGCGTCACCACTCTGGTAGTGTGGTTAAGTATAGGAAAAGATTTTGAATACGCCCTGGAACGCATGGTTACGGTGATGATCATTTCCTGTCCTCACGCATTGGGTTTGGCTGTTCCGCTGGTTGTAGCTATTTCCACGGCTGTATCCGCCAAAAACGGATTGCTGATTCGTAATAGAACCGCCTTTGAAAACGCTCGAAACATTACAGCCATCATTTTTGACAAGACAGGCACCTTGACCAAAGGTGAGTTCGGGGTAACACGTTTCAAAAGTGTCTCTAATCACTTGTCAGATGATGATTTGTTACAAATAGCAGCCTCTATCGAAAACAGTTCTGAACATCCCATAGCAGCAGGTATCGTCCGCAAAGCAAAATCGAAAGATTTAGCATTGCAAGAACCTGAAAATTTCCAAAATATTACAGGGAAAGGAATCAGTGCAAAGCTAAACGGAGAGGAAATCAAAATTGTAAGTCCCGGAATGCTCAAAGAACAAGGAATTGATGCTCCTTCTGATGCTTTTAAAACTGACGATGAGACCGTAGTATTTGTATTGATTGCTAACTCTCTAGCTGGCTATATCGCTCTCGCAGACGAAGTACGGCCAGAATCTTTATCTGCCATCAATACTTTAAAAGAAAGGGGTATAAAAGTTTACATGGCTACTGGCGACAATCAACAAGTTGCAAAAGCAGTGAGCGAGCAACTTTCTCTGGATGATTACTTTGCTGAAGTCTTGCCGGAAGACAAACAACGCATCATCAAAGAGCTACAACAGAAAGGAGAATTTGTGGCCATGACGGGTGATGGAGTCAATGATGCTCCTGCCTTGGCTCAGGCCAATGTTGGAATCGCGGTAGGTTCTGGGACTGATGTTGCAGCAGAAACAGCTGATATTGTTTTGGTCAACAGCAATCCAAAGGACATTGCAAACCTTATCCTTTTTGGCTCAGCTACATACAAAAAAATGATGCAAAACCTTTGGTGGGCAGCCGGATACAACATTCTTGCAGTTCCATTGGCGGCAGGTGCCTTAGCAAGCATTGGTATTATCCTTAGCCCTGCTATTGGTGCAGTACTGATGAGCCTAAGCACTGTAATAGTCGCATTGAATGCACAATTATTAAAACGTCAAATAAAGAAATAAGATGAAAAATATAAATAGATCAACAGTCATTATCGCCATTAGCACACTAGCTATTGGTCTGATATTGGGATGGTTAATATTCGGTGGCACTGATAAGACTTCCGAGAATGAACACATCCACAACGCTAGTGAGGCAAAAGAGACAATTTGGACTTGCTCCATGCACCCTCAGATCAGAAAAAATGAACCAGGTGATTGTCCTATTTGCGGAATGGATTTAATTCCGATGGAAAGCGAAACCAATGAAGTTGACCCAATGGCGGTAAGTATGTCTCCAACAGCCATGCAGCTCGCTCAGGTTCAAACCATGAAAGTTGGAAGGGGCAATACTAATAAATCTTTACGCTTAACAGGAAAAGTACAGGCCGATGAACGATTGCTTTACACGCAATCTTCTCACATACCTGGTAGGGTTGAAAAACTAACTGTGAATTTTACAGGTGACTTTGTTAAAGAAGGTCAGATCATAGCCTACATCTATTCTCCTGATTTAGTCACCGCACAAGAAGAACTGTTTGAAGCAAAAAAAATCAAAGAAACACAGCCTGCATTGTTCACTGCGGCAAAAGAAAAGTTGAAAAACTGGAAGCTCACAGACAAGCAGATAGAAAAGATATTGGCATCTGAAAAAACAATTGAACAGTTTCCAATTCTTGCCAATGTTTCGGGTTATGTTACTCAAAAAAGGGTCAATCTTGGTGACTATGTTAAACAAGGTGAAGCCTTGTACGAAATTGCAGACCTGTCAAAAGTATGGGTGCTTTTTGACGTCTATGAGTCAGATATTAGTTGGATAAAGAAAGGTGATGCCGTTTCATATACCATCCAATCTTTACCAGGTAAAACCTTTAATGGAGCGATTAGCTATATCGACCCTGTCATTGACCCGAAAACAAGAGTAGCGAAAGCCAGAATTGAAACCGCAAACAAGGAATTACTGCTCAAACCGGAAATGTTTGCCAGCGGAACGATTGAGTCAAAAACCAATACCTCTAATACATCTTTGACCGTTCCCAAAACTGCCGTTATGTGGACGGGAAAACGCTCTGTAGTTTATGTGATGCAAACCTCAGCACAAGGCGTTGGTTTCTTGATGCGAGAGGTGACACTGGGACCGGAGTTAGGAGAAAGTTATGTGATAGAGTCGGGTTTGCAATCTGGTGAAGAAATTGCAATCAATGGTACATTCAGTATAGATGCTGCTGCTCAATTAGCAGGAAAACCAAGCATGATGAATCCGGAAGGTGGTGTGGCAATGACTGGTCATAACCATGGAGGTAACCAGAATACTACAATGACAAATATGCCAGTTAATTCAAAGAAAACAGCAATATCTGATGAAGCCAAAAAGTCACTAGTACCATTATTTGATAGCTATTTCAAAATGAAAAATGCGCTGGTGAATGATGATTTTGAAAAAGCTAAAGCAGCAGGAAATGCAATAAACAGCTCCCTATCAAAAGTGGACATGAATCTTTTCAAAGGTGATGCCCATACGCTTTGGATGCAACAATCATCCGCATTGAAACAGAGTACACAGCATCTTGAACACCTTTCTGATATAAAAGCCCTAAGGGCGAGTTTCATTGAAGTTTCAAGATCAATGATAGCTATTGCAGAATCCTTTGTACCAATCTCTACCACTGTTTATGTACAACATTGCCCAATGGCCGATTCTAATAAAGGGGCAGACTGGTTGAGCAATAAAGAGGAAATTCTCAATCCTTACTTCGGTCAGGCTATGCTCAGTTGTGGTGAAAATACTAAAACGATCAAATGAAATCGTGTTGTAAAACGGGAGATCAGCCTCCTACTTCAAAACTTAAAAAATGGGCTTCCAGAGTGATCTGGGCTATTGTGCTCCTTACCATTCTTGGCTTGTCAGTAATTCAAATGTTTAACTTATAAATTCTAAAAAAATGAAAAAATCAAATTCAATGCTTGTCTTAATACTTTCAGTTAGTTTAAGTCTATCGCTAATTGCTTGTGGCAATTCAAACCAAAACAATCAGGAAGAATCTGCGAAACAGCACGATCACAGTGCAATGTCGCATGAGGCAGACCATTCTATGCCCACAGGTTCAGAAATGAGTATGGATGAAAACAAATCTATTACTGATTTGATAGACGATTATCTTGCTTTAAAAACCGCATTAGTTCAAGATGATTCAAAAGCTGCTGCCAACGCAGGTCAAAAACTTGCCGAAGCTACTTCAGGTCTGGATATTTCCACTTTTGATGCCCCTAAACAAGCGGTGATTAAGGAAATATTGGAAGTCCTAAAAGAACATGGTGAGCACATTGCCAAAAGTGAAATAGCACATCAGCGAGAGCATTTTGAAGGCATGACAAAGGACTTCATGGACTTACTTGCACAAGTTGGCACGGATAGAACCCTATACAAGCAATATTGCCCCATGTACAACAAAGGAAATGGTGGAAGTTGGCTAAGTGCGTCACAGGAGATCAAAAACCCTTTATTTGGCAGTAAGATGCTTACTTGTGGTTCAGTAAAGGAGACAATTTCAATGAAATGAGAAAATGGCATAGAGTAGCCTTAGGAGTACTATTTATTGTGTTGGTGGGGATTCAATTCATCCCCATTCAACGCAATGAAACAGAAATAGTAAGTAATGCTGATTTTATCGAATCCTACCAACCACCAATTGATATTGGCAATATGATTCAATCATCGTGTTACGATTGTCACAGCAACCAAACAAAATACCCTTGGTATAGCAATGTTCAACCCATAGGTTGGTTATTACAAAATCATATTTCAGAAGGAAAATCTGAATTGAACCTATCTGAATTTGGCAACCTTTCGAACCGCATGAAACGGATGAAAATAAATTCAATCATTAGTCAAATTGCAGATGATAAAATGCCACTTCCTTCTTATGTGCTTATGCACTCTGATGCCAAATTGGATTCCTTAAAAAAAGCTCATTTGATTAATTACTTTGACTCATTGGTTAATAATTTTGACAATTGATACCTGTTTTAGTTTGAGGTATAAACAAGTACACAAATCAACCCTCCCACACCCATGTGCTTCCAGTAGGTTCATTGCGTTCGTTCGTACCTCTCTCACTTCAATCACCCACTTCCTGCACCGCACAGCAAGAGTAGCCCGTTATTCCATTCCGCAAAGCTGCATTCCATACCGTGCCACACTTGCTTTTCCCAACGCACACCCCAACGCAGGTAAAGCGGTGTTCGTCAGTCGTTCCGTTTTGTTCCGCAAAAACATATCTGCAAGGGTGCAATAAACTCCCTTCGGTCGCCCTTGCATATACCGTTCACTTTCCAGTTCGTTTGCGCTCCAGTAGGTGCTCACTCACTGCCGTTCACTTGTTTTGCTTCACACACTCTCTCCATCCTCACTCGCAGCTATTTCATCCCCCCAAACCCCTTCTATGGTGTTCGCTAAACTCACATTCTTTTTTATTGGGGGTCTGCCGCTGCTTATTGTTTTTGCTCGCCTGCGGGTCGCTGCGGGCTGATCGGGCTGTCATGCTTTTTGCAGTTAATCCAGTGCCTACAGTCGCTTCATTTCAGTCACTCGTTCCTCTTTCCTTTCATTCAGCCACTTTCAGCACCCCACACAAGAGTAGCTCATTCACTTCACTACACGAGCCAACGCAAAGTTATTCCGCAATCTGCCTGCAATTCTCCTTCAATGTATTTGTATGGCAAATGAAATCTACAAATACTCCCCAAGCTATTGCAGTCAGTTATTGCTCCATTCCTTCCCAACAATCGTTTCGTTCCGTTCAATCGCTACCCTTGCCTTTGCCGACCCTGATGCCAAAAATCACGCCAGCCCTGCCGTAAACGGTAGGCGTCTGCCGCCCTCATTCTTCGGGCTTTTGCAGCCACCACCCTTGCTCCGCTCGCAGGCGGCTCGCATGAATGGCTACGCCTTAGTTTACCTGCGTTCACCCACGACAACCACTTTCTAAGTCATTCAGTAATAATTATTAAGTATTTGCTTAAATATTAAACTAATTTCCTTTCCTTAGCATTTATTTAAGCGACTTCTTAAATACAGTGTATTATGACCAAAACATGTATCAGAGTCTATGCGGACGTTGATCAAATCAATCAATGTAAACAGGACATCGAAAAAGTAGAGGAATCAGTCAGCCGATTAGCCAAAGCACTTAACCTTGCTGGTAATGAAGTGCGTTTAAAAATTCTCTTTTTATTGGAGAAAGAATCCAAAATGTGTCCTTGTGACTTGAGTGATATTTTGAACATGACCGTTCCTGCAATATCCCAGCATCTAAGAAAATTAAAAGATGCAGGATTAGTGGAAACTAAGAAGGTTGGTCAAACTATTTTCTATTCAATATCAGAATCAAACACCAATATCCTGAATCCCATATTTAAGTTGTTGGAATCCGAAAAAGTATCAATATCATGAAGAATAAGCAATCAAATTCATTGGCAGTCACAAGCCTATTGACGGCTGTAAGCGCATCTCTTTGCTGCATCACTCCGGTACTGGCATTACTTGCTGGATCAAGTGGTATTGCCGCAGCATTCTCGTGGTTAGACCCCTTTCGCCCTTGGTTGATAGGAATTACCGTGGTTGTATTAGCCTTTGGATGGTATCAAAAATTAAAACCAAAATCAGCTCAGGAAATTGCATGTGAGTGTGAGGATGATGAAAAGCCCTCCTTTTGGCATTCCAAGAAATTTCTGGGTATAATGACAGTGTTTGCAGCGGTCATGCTTGCTTTCCCATATTATGCTGATGCCTTTTACCCCGAAACCCAACTTTCAATTTCCGAGAACGCTAATCTTGAATCGACTTATGAAATAAATATTACTGGAATGACCTGTTCAGGATGTGAGGAACATGTAAAACTTGAAATTGGCAAACTTTCAGGTATTTCAGGGTTAGAAGTTTCTTATGAAAAAGCCAATGCCGTAGTGACCTTTGATGAGTCAAAAACAAATATTGATGAGGTTAAAGCTGCTGTAGATAAAACTGGTTATAAAGTAGAATCCATAAATAAACAATGATGAGCGAAGTAGTTCTTGAATCCACAATCACTTGTCCCAATTGCGGTCATAAAAAAGAGGAAATTATGCCAACTGATGCCTGCCAATATTTTTATGAATGTGAAAAATGTCACAAGGTATTAAAACCTCAATCAGGAGATTGCTGTGTGTATTGCAGTTATGGTTCTATTCCTTGTCCCCCTATTCAATTAGATAATGGCAAGTCATGTTGTCAAAAAAAATAGAGACAAGCAAAGTTAGGCGGGTTCGCACAAGCCCAACGCACAACCGGGCTGTCAAGGTCAAGCCCTACGGGTTTTGATAAAAATCTCCACCCTACGGGTAGTATTTTTCCCAAAAACCTTGTCAACCCTGCCACACCCGCCTTTTCAAGAGCTTTCTCTTTTCTTTTTTTCCCTTTTTTCTTTTCTCTTTTGAAAATGTTTGTGCGAAGCGCAGCGAGAATAATTCTAATGGCTTGCTATATGAAATCGTTTCGCTTAAAAACACACAGACCAGAAACCACCTACACCAAACCCCATTTCTTTATCCTAAATAAAGGATTGAACAGTGGAAAACCTTTGAATGCACCTTGCCCGAATTGCTTTGTTTGCTTGACTGAAAATCAAGGAGACAGAGAATTTATGTACTGGCTTTGCTTCGGATTATGGCGTTCCAAATCCTTCCAGTTCTTTCTTCGTGGATCTGTAATTCCTTTCATATCCATTCACGAATTGAGAAAGCACCTGATTGACTCAGAAATGAAAGCAAGCACCAAAGCCCAGGCATTTGAAAAGGCAATCAACGCACTCAGACTTTTAGAAATCCATGAAGAAAAAATCAAGGTCTCATTAAAGATGGTAGATACAGCAAGAAGGTCAATTTTCTGCCAGCTACTTCGTGACACAGGTGCAGGATAAATACCTGCTCTGCCAATTTGTAACTACCTGACAAGCAAAAAGAAGCGTTCTAATGCAACAGCACCCAAGCCATCAACCTTGCACACTTCTTGGAGTACTTTAGATGCGATAGGATAAAGCCGAGTTTAGTCCGTGCCAAGTCCAAGCATTTGTTTAACCCCGTAAAATTTAAAAAGCAATGGGAAAAATTTCACAAGGTGTACTAGGCGGCTTCTCCGGCAAGGTCGGAAATGTCGTAGGTGGAACTTGGAAGGGCATTGACTACATGAGAATCAAGCCTGCCAATGTAACCAACCCGAGAACAGAAGGTCAAGTTGACCAACGTTCCAAATTCTCAACAGTTCTAAGGTTCTTGCAACCAATGACTGACTTCCTGAGAGTGGGCTTCAAGTTGTATGCTAACAAGATGACGCAGTTCAATGCGGCCATGTCATACAACCTGAACAACGCAATCACGGGAGCTTATCCAAACTTCATGGTTGACTATGCAAATGCATTGGTTACCCGTGGAAACCTCACAGGTGCAGCCAATGGAGCAGCTTCTTCTCCAAGTGCTGGAGATGTTCAGATCACCTGGGACGACAATTCAGGAAGTGGTAGCGCACAGGCAACAGACAAAGCTCTGATTGTTCTTTTAAACACCACACGCCAAGAAGCAGTATTCACCACAGCTGGACCAGCAAGATCAGCCGGAACTGAGACCATTTCCGTGCCTTCTGAGTATACTGGTGAAGATGTTGAAGTGTTCTTAGGGTTTATCTCAGAAGATGGCTCTAAAGTCGCTAACAGCTCTTATTTAGGCTCTGTAACAGTTGCGTAAAGCGATTGACGTTTTCTTGAAAAACCGCTTTCTTTGTAGAGCGGTTTTTTTATGCCCGTACACTTCGTTTTTCCTTTCTTTAGTCCTTAATTAGCCTAATATCAACACTTCTTGTTGCTAATCTGTTGCTAATCAACCGTAACTAATTGATATACAGGTACTGAAAAGATATTGTATTGGGAAGTGATGAGCGAAATTCGCCGAATCCAGCCGAGAATTCATAGATCGAGGTAAACTAAAATACTTACCGCTCAATACAGCCGCAATAAGATAAACGGATACCCAAATTGTTGAGGTACTTGTTTCTGGCTGGATCTGCTGACCCGGACAATAGATCCAAGTGTGGCTTTGATCCGGCAGACAAATATGAATTGAATTAAAACAGGATTACTATCTTGCTCCTAAAATTCCAAATGCTAACTGCGGAAACCGCTGAATGGTGTAACCAGATCCGTAACCTGCTCGCTCGCGATGAACTTGAAGCAGCTTTGGAGCAATTAGGTACGCGCTTGCAAGGTGCCCGGAAATCCAATGAAGCCCTGCAATTTACCGGTCGCTTTCATCGCCTCCGTGAAGAAATTCGATTGGGTCTGATTAGTCATCAGGATGCGACCCTAACGCGTAACCAAATACGGTTCGGCATCCTGGAGTTTTTACAGGAAATAGAAAACCCCGAGGCCGCTCAATTGCCGATCTATTTGGCGGATGAGATCATCACCGATCAAACGCGATGGCTGCAAAGCCTCCAGAGAGAGATTTTGAAACAAGGCGTCCCGGTAAGCAATCATCCGGCGGAAATCATACAGCATTTCGGTTGGTTGATTGAAGCGTTCTTGCTAAAAATGCAAACGGCAGAAGGTCAGCAAAAGACGTTACGTGCCTTTTCATACATGACAGAAACCTGGCAATGTTCACTCCGATATCTCTGCTATATCCAATTGTCGCAACTCCTGAAAGCGGAACAACCGAAATACCATCCTGCGATAAAGGATTTTATTGCAATGCGAAATAATCAGGGTACTGGGGAAAACAACAGGGTTCCGGATGAAGAGTTAAATTTTGATTACCTGAACCTGCTGCTGGTCTGCACAGATCTATTACCGGAGGAATCGTCCTTTGTACCGCAAATCGCCGGCCTCGTGAAAGAGCTCACAGATACGGATGGGGAGTTATTTGAAACGGCATTGTTTCTGGATCAACAGCGCCGCCGATTGCTTGCAGCCGAGATCGAGGCCGATTTAGATAACTTGCCCCAGCTCCTTGACGAATACCGCACAGCCCTGGTATATTGGTTGCGCAAAATTGTATTTTTAGTAAGGTACCGGCTCGTCAGTATAAAAGACGTAAGCCTCAATTACCGGCTCGGCACCACGCAGCAGTTTGTCCACCTCTACGGTGAGCTGCACGGCGTATATGACCATCTCTCTTCGAGAAGCGAAGATTACAATTATATTTCCGTTGAAGGCGTATACACTTTCAGTCAAAGCCTGTTGCTCTTTAAAGGAACTGATATCCAACAATGCCTCCAGAACATCAATAACCCGGACACTTTTCTGTCCCTTTCGCCGCTGCTGATCGACCAAAGCGTATTTTCTGAAAAAAATACTCAAACCCCTGAAGTGTATTATTATACCGGACAAACTGCCGGTTTGCGGCAATATAATTACGCTCAGTATAAAAATGAATTGCCTATAAATTTCCAACCGATTATTTCAAACAAAACCTTAAAGGTTCGATCCGAAAACTCCGCGCAACCTAGATTAAATGATTTGTACGAACAACTGGAAAGCCTACTAAACCGCTACAAATCATGATTAATAAATCCCCTTTCAAATTTCTCGATTCCTACCTTAAAGCCGATTTCAATATCTTTTTCGGCCGCGAAAAGGAAACCGAACAGCTCTATGATGCGCTCAGCGGAGTGAAACATCTGCTGGTTTACGGCCCGTCAGGGGCCGGGAAAACCAGTTTGATCGAATGTGGACTGCGCAATCAGTTCTCCGATGCGGATTGGCTCGCCATAACCATTCGACGCGGCGACAACATAACGGCATCCGTCTTTGCTCGCATCCGTGAGCAATTGCGCAATCCGTTCGAGATAGATGAGGAATCGTTGATGCCCTCCGATCCTCATTTTCAATTCAGCCATGCTGTGGAGCGCTTATTTTCAGAGCAATTCAAACCGGTTTACCTCCTGTTTGACCAATTTGAAGAGCTGCTCATTCAAGGAGATGAAAGGGAACAACAAGACTTTTTTCAGCATTTACAGCAACTGATCTATTTTAAAATACCGTGCCGCATCCTACTTATCTTGCGTGAGGAGTTCATCGGCCACCTTTCTGCATTCGAGTCATTTTGTCCAAGCATTTTTCAAAACCGCTTCCGGGTGGAAAAAATGAGCCGCCGAAGTGTACAGGAAGTCATTTGGCAAATTTTGGAAGCCGAACCTTATCGGGTGCATTTCAAAGCCCACCAACCGGAAAAATTGGCTCAGGCGATCCTGTTGAAATTGCCTGACAGTCAGAAAGAAATAGAACTTGCCCATGTTCAGGTATTTCTGGACGAGCTCTGGGATCGCGCCGTTACCGAAATAATTGATGGGATACCCATCCTGCACACTGGCCTTATCCGCGAAAGCGATAACCTGGAGCGCATTCTTGATCTGTTTTTGAAGAAACAATTGCGGGAACTGACTCCTGCGCATGGGGACAAAAAACCGTTGGAACTGCTTGCCCTGTTGATATCCGAACGGTACACCAAACTCCAGCTCAGCGTTGAAGAAATTGAAATAACTTTGAATAAAAACGGGATAGCGCCTGCAGATCTGTCCCACCTTTTGTCCGACCTGCTTGAGCGGCGCATACTGCGCACTCTGAAAATTGGGGATCAGACCAAATTCGAGATCAGTCATGACGTTCTTGCGCGCGTAGTAGGCGGAAACCTGACCGAAGAAATAAAACTGCGCGAGCGTGCGCAGGAGGTTTATAGGGTATATGAAGCGCGGGAAGGTTATCTATCCAGGGAGGACATCAGTTATATTCGGCCTTTTGCGCAGTATTTTCCCATTCCCGAGCCTTTATCTCTCCGGATTGAAGCAAGCGAAGAGAATTTGACAAAACAAATTCAGGAAACGCTTAACAAGGCGCGGCGGTATTATGCAAACGACCTGGCAAATAAAAGCCAGATCGCCTTGCATAAAGGTGATCGCACGGTGGCTTTTCGCATAGCCGAGCTTGCCTACCGATACGTAGACAATAAAAATGTTAACGTGCTCAATGCACTGCTGGATGCGGTCTATCACAACGATAATCCTTCTAAATTACCCATTCCCTGGGCTTCAAACCTGGAAGGGCACCGGCATTGGGTCAATCATTTGGCCGTATCGCCGAATGGTCAATATGTGGCAACCGCATGTTCGGATAAAACAGCTAGAATCTATGATTTAAATACTTTAAAAAATGTATTTACCCTGATTAATTTTGAGAAGGACGCCATGGCTGCAGCCTTTTCACCGGACGGAAAATATTTTGTTACCGGCGCCGGCAACAAAGCGGTAATCTGGAATTTGGTTTCCAATGAATGGTATCGAACCCTCCAGGGGGGAAATGATGACATCAGCATGGGAGGACTCGCATTTTCGCCTGACGGACAACTCCTGGCCGCCGCATGTCAGGATAATACCGCCAAAATATGGGAAATCGAAACCGGCGAATTGGTTGTCAACCTGGATGGACACGCCAAACCCGTTAACAAAGCAGTCTTTACCCCCGACGGAAAACAGCTGATAACCTGTTCAGGTGATAGTACGGCTAAAATCTGGAATTTGCAGTCTCAAAAAATCCATTTTACCATTGAAGGCCATTCCAAGGGTATTATCGGCCTGGCTGTTTCTAAGGATGGCCGGAAACTGGCCACGGGGTCAAGTGATAATTCCGTTAAAATCTGGAATATTGAAACCGGCACCCTGATGTGGAGCCTGGAGGGGCACAAGGATTCCGTATTAAGTGTTGCTTTTTCACCAGATGGTAAACAACTTGCAACAGCATCCTATGATAAAACTGCCAAAATCTGGGAAATTGATGAATCATTGAAAAATCCGGCCAGAATTGTTGCTGAGATCATTGGGCATACGGATAGCGTCCGATGTGTCGCGTTTTCAACCGACGGACGAAAGCTGATCACAGGATCGATAGACAAAACAGCAAAGGTATGGGATTTGCAATCTGGCGCCGAGGCCTTAATTTTGGACGGACATACCGACGGCGTATATGAAACGGAATTTTCTCAGGACGGGGAAATGTTGACTACGGCTTCCTACGATGACCAAATAATAACCTGGAGTCTGAAGACAGGGCAAACATTAAATATCAAAGGAGGGATCAACTATTATTTTGATAAAAGCAAAAGTATTTCACCAAACGGAAGATATTTAGCCGAAGGGTTTCATGATCATGATGTATTTATTATTGACCTGGAAACTAAAAATATTGCCCTTCAGCTTAAAGGTCATCATGACAAGGTGTTTGGAGTTGCTTTTTCTCCGGATGGCAGATACCTGGCCTCGGGGTCCAAGGATGGGATTTCCAAAATATGGGACTTGAGTAGCGGAAAGGCAATTCGATCACTGGAAGGTCACTCGAATACGATTACCTGTGTCGCGTTTTCTCCTGACGGAAAGCTGATTGTCACCGGATCCTATGATCATACCGCAAGGGTATGGGACACCTCAACCGGTAAAACCATCCTGGTTTTGGAAGGCCATTCCATGTCCGTTGATACGGCGGCTTTTTCTCCTGACGGCAGGCTACTGGTAACCGGATCCGGAGATGGAACAGCCAAACTATGGGAACTTGAAACAGGCCGGGCGTTCTGTACGATTCCAGGGCATGACGATGACATTATCTCCACCGTTTTTTCCGCAGACATGACCCAACTAGCCACAGGTTCAGAAGACGGATTCGTCAAAGTGTGGGGGCTGACACCTCAAAGCTGGTTTAAATTAAAGGGACATGGAAAACAATTGGCCGGCATCGGGCTTTCGGGCCTATTCGAATACGGATTGGAAGATCTTCTCGACATCCGTCCTGAAAATGAGCATTTATTCCTTCAAACAGAAACAATCTGGCAAATTGCAGCCTTTGCAGAATTGTATAAACAAAAGGTTGCTCAAACCGGGACGCCACAAAAAGATCACTACGACCGTGCCCGTCGATTGTATCAGTTTTGCATTCAAAGCGGGGAGGGAGATAAGTATTTTAAAGACAAATTGGCAGAGTTGGAACACTTAGGAATGGAACATGGTTGGTGATTTTCTGAAGCAGCCAGCTCTTAACTTAACCGTTTCAGTGAATTCGAATGACTTCTTTTGAAAATTAAATCATAAATCCCCCAAAACCACCCCAACAAATAAAAACCCCTCCATTTTCTCCGAAATTCCGTATTTTTCATCCATGAAAGTCAATTTTTCCAGGATTGAAGATGTCCAGTATGTGTTGGATCAGCACAAGGCCGTCAAGCTGTTGCGCAAGCAACACGCGCCCCTGATCATCGCCTTTCTGTGGTCGGCTTTCAAGGAGGTGCACCGCCAGGCTTACGGCAGCCGGGAGCTCACCAGCCTGCTGTCGGATTACCTCTTTTTTGCCAATGAGGAAGGTACCCAATACCCCAAACCGGCCCGGGCCTACCTGGAGGAATGGACCCAGGAGGGCTTCCTGCGCCAGTTTTACGAGAACAACGACGAAGAAGCGACCTTCGAGCTCACCCCGGCAACCGAACGGGCCCTGCTCTGGATCACCGAACTCGACAAACGGGAATTTGTCGGCGCTGAATCCCGCCTGCTCCAGGTATTCCAGCAATTGCGCGAACTGGCAATCGGCAGCGCACTGACCAAAAAGGAGCGCCTGGAACAACTGCTCGAACAACGCGAAGCCCTCGACAAGGAAATTCTGGCCATTGATAACGACGAATTTGACCGCCTTGATCCCACACGCATCCGGGAGCGCTATGCCCTGATCGAAGAAACCGCAGGCAAATTATTGTCCGACTTCCGCCAGATCGAAGACAACTTCCGCCAGCTCAACGCCCGGGCAAGGGAAGAACAGATCACCCGGCAAAGCAGCCGCGGCGTGGTGCTCGACGAGATCTTCTCGGCCCAGGATGCCATTATGGAAACCGACCAGGGCAAAACCTTCCACGCCTTCTGGGCTTTCCTCATGGACCAATCCCGCCAGGACGAACTCGATAAACTGGTCCGGCAGGTTTTCGACCAACCCGAAATATCCGGTTCCTGGGACCGCTCTGTTCTGCCCCGGCTGAAAATGTCACTGGTTGAGGCCGGCGACCGCGTAAACAAAACAACTGACCGCCTTGTGGAACAACTCCGGCGATTCCTCGTGTCCAGGGCTTTTCTGGAGAACAAGCGCGCCGGCCAGATCATCGAGGAAATCGAACAATTGGCGCTCAAGGTGAAAAATAACCCGCCGTCCGGGTCGTCCTTTATAGAGATTGAAGGCAAACCCAATGTCCATCTGCTCATGGATCGGGGTTTGTTCCAACCGCCCGAAATCCTCAACCTGGACAACGGCCCGCTTTCAGTCGGCGACGCGGTGGATGTGGTCGCCAGCGGTTTATACGAACAGCTTTATATCGATCCGGCTGAACTGAAAGGGCGGATCAAGGTATTGTTGCGCGGCCGCGATCAGATCAGCCTGCGCCAGATCACGGAAGAGATCCCCATCGAAAAAGGACTGAGCGAACTGGTCGCTTATTTCGGGCTGGCAGCCAGCCTTGAGCGAAACCAAAAAGCCGTCATCAACGATAACCTGACCGAATCCATCGTTTACCACAAAAGCGGGCGCGATTTTCGGATCGACCTGCCGCAAACCCTCTTTTTAGCATGACGGGAAACGCACAACCGGAGGAATTCGGCATCCCGGCCGTATTTTTGCTGAAAGGCATCCTCTACCGCCGCCAGGAAGAGGCCTGGAACCTGCTGCTCCGCTACAGGGCCCGCCTGCAGGATTATTTTGCCGTGCTTGATCTGGAGCTGTTCGTAGATGAAAGCGAAGGCTATGCCTACCTTCGGCAGCGGGAGCATGAACAGGAAACCGAAAGCCATTTTCCGCGCCTGATGAGTCGCCGGACGCTTTCCTACCCCATTACCCTCCTGCTGGTGCTCCTGCGCAAACGCCTGCTCGAATTCGAATCGGAAGGCAACGAAACCCGCCTCGTGCTCAGCCTGGGCGACATCGTGGAAATGATGCGCATCTATTGGGATGAACTGGATACCAACGAACGAAAACGGGAAGACCAGCTCCAGCTGCACATCAAAAAACTGGAGCTTTACGGATTCCTCAAACCCCTCAAAGCAGAAAAAGACCGCTATGAAGTGGGCAGAATACTCAAAGCCTACGTGCCGGTAGAAAAATTGAATGAAATACTGGCCGAATTGAAAACCTACGCGCAGGAGCGAGCCGAATAATACGTTATGTTACTGGATCTGAACTCGAATATTGACAACCAACGCGCAGGCTACAGGCTGCAAAAACTGGAAGTGCTCAATTGGGGAACCTTCGATAAGCAGGTGTGGAGCATCAACCCGCAAGGCCACAACGCACTGCTGACCGGCGATATCGGATCCGGCAAATCAACGCTGGTGGATGCCATTACGACCTTGCTGGTTCCCTACCGCAAGATCACCTACAATAAAGCCGCCGGCGCCGGAAGCCGCGAACGGAGCCTGCTCAGTTATATCAAAGGCGCTTACAAGAACGAAAAGGTGATCCAGTCCAGCAAAGCCCGCGACGTCTACCTGCGCACCGGCAAAGACCATTTTACGGTATTGCTCGCCGTTTTCTATAACGAGGGTTACGGTCAATCCGCTTCATTGGCCCAGATCTACTGGCTGAAAAACGATACCGTTGAGCGTTTCTTTGTGGTGGCCGAAAATGAAATGAGCATCGTAAAGGATTTCAGCGATTTCGGCGCCCAGATCACCCGGCTAAAAAAAGGCCTTCGCCAAAGAAAGTTCACCGAAGTCTACGACCACTTCAACGATTATTCGGATCGCTTCCGCCAGATTTTCGGCATCCGCCAACCGGAAGCCATGGACCTCTTTTACCAGACCGTTTCCATGAAATCGGTGGGTAACCTGACGGATTTTGTCCGCGAACAGATGCTGGGACAAACCGATATCCAGACCAAAATCGATGAATTGATGAGCCGGTACGGCGACCTGACCGAAGCCCACCGCGCCGTCCAACGGGCAAAAGAACAGCTCGGCATGCTTTCTCCGTTGATGGAAGACGCCGGCCAGCTCGAAGCGGCCCACCGGGAGATCAAACAACTCGAAGCCGTGCTGGAGGAAATTCCCCGGTTTTTTGCCCACCGGCAGGTCCTCGCCCTGCAGCAGCTCCTGAAACAACTTCACCTCCATTGGCAGCAAAACGAAGCCCGGCTGGACGAACACGCCAACCGGCTCAAACAGCAGCGGCAGGATCTCTCCAGACTTGAAAACCTCCGTTCGCAGCTGGGCGTCAATCAGCAGTTGGAAACTATCCGCCTGGAACTCGACCAACGCCGCCATGAAAAAGGGCAACGCCGGCAACAGGCCGACGCCTATGCCGAAAACTGCAAAAACCTGCAGAACAGCTACCCCCCGCACGAGGCGCCGAACCTGGGTGTTCCCGCAAGCGCTCCGGAGTTTATGGAACAGCGGCAATGGGCTGAGCACAACCTCGAGCAACTGACGGCGGAACTGGACCTGCTCCGCAATCAGTTGCAGCCGCTCCACATCCGCATCGACCACCACCGCAGACTGGCCGATGAGCTGGAAACCGAACTCCAATCCCTGCGCAAGCGCCCCACGCAGATCCCGCAACAAAACATGGAGCTGCGCGCGCGCATCCTGGATGCCCTGCAACTGACCGAAACTGAATTGCCCTTTGCCGGGGAACTGCTCCAGGTGCGGGAGAATGAAAAGGACTGGGAAGGCGCCATCGAGCGGCAACTCCATAATCTGGGCCTCAGCATGCTGGTTCCCGACCGGCACTACCGGGTCGTCAGCGAATTCGTCGACCGGCGCCACCTCGGCGGCAAGCTGACCTACCTGCGAACATTGGACCACCACCGTCCGCCTCAGGAGGAGCCCGCTCCGAATTCCCTGGTTCACAAGGTCCGGATCAAGGAAGAAACCGAATTTTACGGCTGGCTGGAAACCGAGTTGCACAGCCGCTACGATTATGCCTGCTGCGAAACGATGGAGGAATTCCGCCGCGCCCACCAGGCCCTGACCCGCAGCGGACAGAGCAAGGCCGGCCGGATCAGCCATATCAAGGACGACCGGTACGACGTCAACGACCGCCGCCGGTACATCCTGGGATGGAGCAACAAGGAAAAGATCGCCGCCCTGGAAAGCAACCTGGAAACGGAAACCAATGCGTTGAAAGAAGCGGCACGCGAGCTGGAAACCCTCCGGAAAAAAGAGCGCCGCCTGGATGACCGCAGAGACGGGTTGCGGAGCCTGTTGCAATTCAAGAATTTTGAAGCCCTGGATGTCAGATCCGTTGCCATCAGGATCCAGGAACTGACGGAGGAACAGCAGCGGCTCGAAGCCGGTTCCCGGGAACTGAAAGACCTGCAAGCCCAGATCGCCGGACTTTCCGCCCGGATCGAGGACACCGAAAAACAGAAGGAAAAGCTGAGCAGGGAGAACGGGTCGCTGGAAAACAACCTGACCCGGACCGCCAACCAGATTTTTGAATTTCTAAACCTGTTGGGCCATGACGCCCCGGTAATTGACCGGTCTGCAGAAGGTTTGCCGGCCGGCATGAACCAATTGGCGGAACAATTCACCCGGATCGCCCTTCCCGACCAGCCGCCTTCCGATGCGCTCCGCAAATTCCTGAGCGCCAAGGAACACGCAGATACCGCCGAGGCGATAAAACTGGAGGAGCAACAACTGCTGGACCAGATCCAGGGCCCCCGCGGCCTGCTGAAACGCAGCAATGACAAGGTGAGCAGATTGATCCAGACCATCAGTCTGAAAATGAACAATTTTAAAAACAAATACCCCGAAGAAACACAGGAGGTGGATGCCGACCCGCGATCCATACCCGAATTCAGGGAATTGCACAACCGGCTCCTCCAGGATGATCTGCCCCGCCATGAAGGGCGTTTCCGCGAACTGCTCAAACAAGGGACCATCCGGAGCATTCTCACCTTCAAATCCAAACTGGAGGAATATGAGCAGGATATTGTGGAAAAAATCAACAAGATCAACACCCACCTCCTGGAGATCGACTACAATCCGGGCACTTACATCTGCATTGCGAAGGAAGAAGTGCGAAGCGAGGATATTCTCAACTTCAAACAGGATCTGCGGGCCTGCCTCAGCGGTGTTTACGGCGATGCCGATGACATTTATACCGAAGAAAAATTCTTTCAGGTCAAAAAATTACTGGACCGTTTCCGGGGCGAAACCGAAGAGGACAGCCGCTGGACCCGCCGCGTCACTGACGTCCGGGAGTGGTACACGTTCGGCGCGGAGGAACGGTGGCGCGAAAACGACGAAGCGCACGAATACTTCAGCGATTCTTCCGGCAAATCGGGCGGCCAAAAGGAAAAACTGGCCTACACCATCCTGGCATCCGCCATCGCCTTCCAGTTTGGCCTGGAATGGGGCCGGTCCCGCGACCGCTCCTTCCGGTTCGTGGTCATCGACGAAGCCTTCGGGCGCGGCTCGGACGAAAGTACCCGGTACGGGCTTCAGCTGTTTGAACGCCTCAACCTTCAACTGCTCATCGTTACGCCGCTGCAAAAGATCAATGTGATCGAGGATTATATCAACGCGGTCCATTACGTGTCCAATCCCACCGGACAGCAATCCATGGTCCGCAACATCAGCAAGGCCGAATACGAGGCCGAAAAAGCCCGGCATTATGCCCGGCAAAACGGAGATCAATGATCAGTCCCGAAGCCATCCTTCAACAGGCTGAAACCTGGTGGCCGGAAGTGTTGCGCTCCACGCTCACGGGAGAGGCATTCTTTCCCCGGTCGCTGAACCGGATCGACAAGGTCAAGACCGCAGAGCGCCTGGAGGAATTTGACCGCATCCGGGCCGAACAGCAGGCGCTGCTGGCGGGATCGAAGGCCCGAAACGAAAAGGGGTACACCCTCCACTGGGAAGAGCGAAACTACCGCAATGTCGGCCGCAACCGATTCATTGCAGGCGTCAGCATCGATACCCTCGAAGATTACCTGCATTTGCTGCGACGCGGAGCCGTTCATCGCCGGTTTGCGGACGATGCGGCGCTCATCCTGAGGGAAATCCCCCAATTGCAGGAATGGTGCATCCAGCGACCGCTCGAAATTGAGGCTTGTCACGGCATCTGGCCGGAATTGCTGCTCACCGTCCGCTATTTCATGGACGAACACCGGACCGGCCGGTATTATATCCGGGAATTGCCGCTGGCCCTGCCCACCAAATTCATAGAGACCCACCGCAAAGTACTGGCCTCAATGCTGGATGCCGTATTGCCGCCGGAGGGGATCGACGAGAACTTCCGGGGAGTCCAGCAATTCGAACAGCGGTACGGCCTGAAATACCGGCAACCCATGGTGCGATTGCGCCTGCTGGACGCCGATCTGGCCCGGCAGTACTTCAGCGGATTGAGCGACCTGCAAATCCCCCTCAACGATTTTGCACAGCTTTCCATCCCCGTACAGAAGGTCGTCATTCTGGAAAACAAAACCAATTTTTCCAACCTGATGAATTTCCTCACCCTCCCGCAGCATCCGGGTACGGCGGGCATTTTCGGCAGCGGTTTCGGCCTGGGCCTCCTGAAGGACATTGAATGGCTCCGCAAAGCCGATATCTATTATTGGGGCGACCTGGACGCCCACGGGCTCCAGATCCTGTCGCAATTGCGGGGCTATTACCCCCAAACCCGGTCGTTTTTGATGGACCGGGCTACGCTCGACGCCTTTCCCGATTACCACCTCACCGATGCGCCGGAAAGTACCGCCGGTCTGCTTCCCCACCTGACCGAAGAAGAACAGGCATTATTCGACTATCTGAATACCAATAGATTGCGGCTTGAGCAGGAACGGATTCCTTTGGGGTATGTGCGGGATTTGCTGGTGCGGATCTTCCTTGGTTCCGATTGACTGGAGGGTATTTCAAAATTCTGGATTTTTTACGGCAAAAGTTGGATATCCAGGCCCTCCTTCTCGTCCGGCACGGATTCCGGCAACAGGCCAGCGCCACCCTTCAGTTTTTCCGCAAATGCCAGCAGGTCTTCCTTGCTGACCTCCAGTTTTGCCCACTCAGGCAGTTTCTCAATGTCGATATTCATTGTCAGCCAAAATTTAAAATGATTTGTAATTCAAAACACGGCTGCAAGTAACATCGGTCAGCATCGCCGTGCAACACGGATGGCACGTTTTCAGCCTGGTAGTGGCAAAAGTGGCAGATTTTGAGCTGGGAGTGGCAGATTGGGTGGTGGGTTTTGGGGGTGCGGAGTGAAAGAAACTATTATTGCCTCCACAATTTCAAGCTTCACTAAGAAACTACTATGAGGTTTAATTTTTTCGAGTTTAAACTTTGCGTTAATTTTATTTATTTGAAAAATTAGTTATAATAAATTGAGTGATAGAAAACACTTTATTTGGTTCTAGTGGTCGAATGAGCCGTACTATAATCGATCACGATTCCGGCCCATGGCCAATTATTTTTTAAATCCTCCACGTATCTACGTGGAATAGGGTTATAACTTAAATTTATATAGTGTAAGGAGAATATTGATTTTAATGTCTCTGGAATCTGAGTTAATCTATTCTCATTTAAGTCAAGCTTTTCCAACGGGCGCAAACCAAATTGTCGGTCAAGCAGCGTGGGCGTAGCCCATTTGTCTGTTAATCAAAGAGCGTAGTTTATCTCGTTTCCCACTTTTGAAAACAGCCCGGATATTGAGAACAGCCGTCACCTTTTTTGTCCAGCGTTGGCCCACTAATTTGCATCTTTGCTGAACCACTGTGCTGATAGCCGATTCAATGGCCCCACTTCCGATACAATATCCGGCCTTTCGGTACTCATCGTATTTCATTCGGTATCGATTCTTTTCATAGTATGCAATGAGGAGGTTTGCCTTATCGATGATCGATTTCCTCCGCCCGGACATCTTTTCCTTTACCGCTGCAATAACCTGGTCAAGCTGTCCGTCAAGCAATTCTTTTTTGCGCCCTTCTATCCAATCCGATCGGTTGGTTTGGGAACTAAACACAGAAGTGGCAAAGTCAGCTAAATGCTCCAAAGCATGATAAAAGTCCAGGATGACAATCGCTACCGGGTACTCGGTCAAAAGCCAGTTGGCGATCCATTCGGCGCCATCACTAATGGCAACCATTTTAGCGTCGGGGGTACGCCTGAGGTGCGAATGAACTAATGGACCAAAGCGGCAAATAAATTCGAGGTGATTTCCCAAGTGGGCCAAATAATCAGAGCCGGTTAACTTCATTCGACGGTTAACATCTTGATTATCAGAAGATATTTTCGTCAATTGGTGGCCACCAAAGACCCTGCCTACTTTGGTTTCCCGAAAGCCTTCATCCGTGCGAAGATGGCCGCCATCTACCTGGACA
>WBZL01000840.1_pt1 | contig 34143 bp, 30 predicted proteins | sample 5204291 | NCBI WGS metagenome assembly WBZL01 (sample SAMN12344345, study PRJNA552823) | activated sludge metagenome | biome: Activated sludge suspended growth; feature: Nitrification reactor; material: Wastewater; isolation source: activated sludge from nitrification reactor of wastewater...
AAGACCACGCAGTACTCGCTGCTGTCGCACGCGCTGCGCCTGGGGCCGGTACGCCCGGGCGACCTGGCTGCCGCGATGACGATGGACGCGTCCACGCTGACGCGCAACCTCAAGCCGCTGGTGGCTGCCGGCTGGCTCGAGCTGGCACCGGGCACCGACGGACGCAGCCGCAGCGTGCGCATCACCGCCACCGGGCGCGCCAAGCGCGCCGAGGCCCAGCGCCACTGGAAGGCGGCGCAGGAGCAGCTGAACCAGGCCCTCGGCCTGGACGAGGTGGCGGCCTTGCACGCGTCGATCGACCGCTCGCTCGAGCGACTGGCGCCCGAGGGCGAAGGAGACATCGATGACTGACCCCGCACCCGCCGCGTCCCCGGCCCTTCGCTGGCCGCTGTGGCTGGTGCTGCTGGCCGGCGCCGGTGTGTTCGCGCTGACCATGGGCACGCGGCAGACCATGGGCCTGTTCCTCGGGCCCCTGAACAGCGCCACCGGACTGGGCTTGGGCAGCATCAGCCTGGCCTTCGCGTTCGGGCAGCTGTGGTGGGGCCTGACGCAACCCTTCGCCGGCATCGTCGCCGACCGGATCGGTGCCGGGCGGGTGCTGGTGGTCGGCGTGTCGCTGGTGGCGCTGGGCACCTTCCTCACGCCCTTGATGACCACCACGGGCGGGCTGGTGCTGGCCATCGGCGTGCTGGCCGCAGGCGGCGCCGGCATGGCCGGACCGGCGGTGCTGATGTCGGCCACCGCGCGGCTGATCGCGCCGCAGCATCGGGGCATTGCCAGCGGCATCGTCAACGCCGGCGGGTCCTTCGGGCAGTTCGCGATGGCGCCGATCGCCGGCGCATTGATGCTGGGGCTGGGCTGGGCCTCGGCGATGCAGGTGCTGGGCCTGGTCGTGCTGCTGGCCTTGCCGGCGGCCTTCGTGCTGAAGGGCCACGCGCTGCAGATGGCCACACCGTCCACCGCGCCGTCCGCCGCGCGGCCGGTGGGCACCCGACAGGCCATCGGCCAGGCCCTGCGCGAGCGCAGCTACCTGTTGCTGGCCGCGGGCTTCTTCGTCTGCGGCTTCCACGTGGCCTTCCTGGCCACGCACCTGCCGGGTGTCATCGCCTCCTGCGGCCTGCCGGTGCAATGGGGTGCCTGGGCGCTGGCCTTGCTGGGGCTGTTCAACATCGTCGGCAGCGTCGCGATCGGCTGGGCGGTGGCCCGCTGGCGCATGAAGTCGCTGCTGTCGCTGCTGTACGCGGCGCGGGCGCTGGCCGTGCTGGTCTTCCTGCTGGCCCCGAAGAGCGGCGTGGTGGTGCTGGTGTTCTCGGCGGTCATGGGGCTGACGTTCCTGTCCACCGTGCCGCCCACCGCCGGACTGGTGGCCAAGTTCTTCGGCCTGTCGAACATGGCCACGCTGTTCGGCATCGTGATGCTGTCGCACCAGGTCGGCGGCTTCCTCGGGGCCTGGCTCGGCGGTCGTGTGTTCGAGGCCAGCGGCAGCTACGACGGGGTGTGGATCATCGACATCGTGCTGGCCGTCGGCGCGGCCCTGCTGCACCTGCCGATCCGCGAGGCACCACCGGCCCGCACGTCGGCCGCCGCGCCGGCATGAACCCGCGCACGCGGGCGCTGCTCGAGGCGCCGATCCTGCCGACCCTGTTGCGCCTGGGTGCGCCCAACGTGCTGGTGATGCTGGCCCAGGCCGGCATTGGCCTGGTCGAGACCTACTTCGTCGGCCGCCTGGGCACCGACGCGCTGGCCGGCATGGCGCTGGTGTTCCCGGTGGTGATGCTGATGCAGATGACCTCCGCCGGTGCGATGGGCGGCGGCATCGCGTCGGCGATCGCGCGTGCGCTGGGCGCCCAGCGGCGCGACGATGCCGACGCGCTGGTGCTGCATGCAGCGCTCATCGCCATCGGCTTCGGGCTGCTGTTCGGCGCCGCGGTGCTGCTCGGCGGACCCTGGCTGTATGCGCGGATGGGCGGCCAGGCTGGCGCGCTGGCGGCGGCCCTCGTGTACTCCAACTGGGTGTTCGCCGGTGCGGTCCTGGTCTGGCTGTTCAATGCACTGGCGGCGGTGATCCGCGGCACCGGCAACATGGCCTACCCGGCGCTGGTGACGGTGATCGGCGTGGTCGGCGTCGTGCCGCTGTCGGCGGCGCTGATCTTCGGCGCGGGTCCACTGCCGGCGCTGGGCATCGCCGGCGGTGCCGTGGCCCTGCTGGCGTATTACCTGCTGGGCACGGTGGCGCTGGCGGCGCACCTGCGCACGCGCCACAGCGTGCTGCGGCCGGCCCTGCGCGGCGTGCGGCTGCGTTGGGTGCTCTTCCGCGACATCCTGGTGGTGGGCCTGGCCGGCTCGGTGTCGACGGTGGCCACCAACCTGACCATCGGCATCGGCGTGGCCCTGGCCGGTGCCTTCGGGGCGGCGGCGATCGCCGGTTACGGCACCGCGTCGCGCCTGGAGTACCTGATGGTGCCGCTGGTCTTCGGCTTCGGCGCGCCACTGGTGGCGATGGTCGGCAGCTGCATCGGCGCCGGACTGCGCGAGCGCGCGATGCGTGCGGCCTTCGTCGGCGCGCTGCTGTCCTTCGGCATGACCGAGGCCATCGGTCTGTGGGCGGCGCTGTTCCCGCGCACGTGGCTGACGCTGTTCAGCAACGACCCACAGATGCTCGAGGCCGGTACGCTGTACCTGCGCACGGTGGGTCCGTTCTACGGCTTCTTCGGCCTGGGCCTGGTGCTGTACTTCGCGTCGCAGGGCGCCGGCCGGCTGAAGTGGCCGGTGGGCGGCAACGTGCTGCGTCTGGCCGTGGCCGGGCTGGGCGGCTGGCTGGCGCTGCGCGCGACCGGTTCGCTGGCCGCGGTGTTCGCCGCGCAGGCCGTGGCGCTGGTGCTGTACGGGCTGACCAACGCCGGCGCCATTGCCGCCGGCGCATGGTTCGGGCCCTTGCGCTGGCCGCGGCGGATGCCGATGGCGCCGGCAGGCGACGTCGTGCGCGACCGCTGAAAGGCCGGCGCGCGGGCGCGTCAGGACGCCTGCAGCGCGCCTTCGATGGACCGGATCAAGGTCGCATCCCGTGGCGTCACCGCCGAGGCGAAGCTCGCCACCGCGCGGCCCTGGCGATCGATCAGGTACTTGTGGAAGTTCCAGGCCGGCGCCTGCCCGGTGGCCCGGGCCAAGGCCGCATACAGCGGATTGGCATCGGCACCCTTGACGCGGGACTTGGCGAACATCGGGAAACGCACGCCGTAGGTGTTGAAGCACAACGCGGCGATCTGGCCGCTGCTGCCGGGCTCCTGCTGGCCGAAGTCATTGGACGGAAAGCCCATCACCACCAGGCCGCGCCCTGAATAGCGTGCGTGCAGCGCCTCCAGGCCTTCGTATTGCGGTGTGTAGCCGCAGTAGCTGGCCGTGTTGACCACCAGCAGCACCTTGCCGGCGTACTGGCACAGCGGCTGGGGCTTGTCGTCCTGCAGGCGCGCGAAGGTGTGCTGCAGCAAGGCAGGACAGCGGGGTGGCGCGCGATCCTGGGACCGGGCGGGTCGGGCGAGCCAGGCGCAGCCCCACAGCATGGCGTGGCGGCGCCGGATGGTGCGTCCCGGCGTGGGCATGAGACGAGGGCGATCTGTGTCGGGTGACTATGGTGCCGTAAAGCGGCCGGGCGTGTCGGCGTCGGGGTCGGCGACCACTGGCCGCGCGGCGATACGCGGGCCAACCCGACTTGTGGCCGACCCATGGGCGCTGGACGATGCACGTCCGCGCACCATTGCCCATCACCTGGAGTTGCCATGTCCTCAACCACTCGACGCCGCCCCCTTCGCACCGGTTCGGCGCTTGCCGCCTTGCTGGCCTGCAGCGTGTTGACGCCTGCATGGGGCGACGGCGGCGACGAACGTCACGAGGACGAACGGGCGCATCGCTCGCAGCGCAAGTCGCCACCGCCGCAGGCATCGGGCACGGCCTACAAGAAGGGGGTGGTGTCGGTGGCCAATCCCTACGCGGCCGAGGCCGGCGCGCAGATCCTCGAACGCGGCGGCAACGCCATCGATGCCGCGGTGGCCATCGCCTACGCCCTCAATGTCGTCGAGCCGCAGTCGGCCGGCGTGGGCGGCGGCGGCTTCATGATGATCCACCTCGATCATGGCCATCGCACCTTCGTGATCGACACGCGCGAGAAGGCCCCGGCCGGTGCCACGCCGGACATGTTCGTCGGCGTGCCCAACTCCAGCCTGCAAGGCGTGGCCGTCGGCGTGCCCGGCATGGTGCGTGGCACGGCCCACGCGCTCAAGCGCTACGGCAAGCTCGACCTCGACGAGGTGCTGCGCCCGGCCATCAGGCTGGCCGACGAAGGCTTCGCGGCCACCGCGCGCTATGCGGCGGTGAGCTGCAACAGCCGGTCGCAGAACTCGCCCGAGTCGGCGGCGGTGTTCTGTCCCAACGGTGCAGCGCCGGTCGAGGGCTCGCTGGTGCAGAACAAGCCGCTGGCGCAGACCTTCCGACTGATCGCGCGCCACGGCCCCGACTGCTTCTACAAGTACATGCCGCACAAGGGCTGCGACATCGCCAAGGGCATTGTCGAGGGGCAGAAGTTCGCGAAGCCGGGCGCCCTGGCTGGCGTGACCGTGCCGGGCAAGGGCGGCTCGATGACCTACGCCGACCTGGAGAACTACCAGGCGGTCGAGCGCGATCCCGTCGAGGGCACCTACCGCGGCTACCGCATCAAGGCGACCATGCCACCGTCGTCGGGTGGCCTGACGGTGATCCAGATGCTCAAGATGCTCGAGCGCTTTCCGCTCGGTGATGCCAGCCTGGGCTATGGCTTCGGCAGTGTCAAGACCATCAACGTGATGGCCGACGCGATGCGGCTGGCCTTCGCCGACCGCAGCATCTGGATGGGTGACGCCGACTTCGTTCCAGTGCCGGGCAAGGGCCTGCTCGACCCCACCTACACCGGCCTGCGCGGCTCGGCCATCGTGCCTGGCGTTCGCCTCACGCCCAACCCGGTGCCCGACGATCCCCGGCCCTACGAGACGGCCGGCGTCGCCAAGGGCACGCGACTGGCCGTCGCCGAGCCGGTCACCGGGCCCGGCGAGACGACCACGCACTTCGTCGTCGCCGACAAGTGGGGCAACCTGGTCTCGTACACCAACACCATCGAGTCCTCGCACGGCATCGGCGTGTTCGCCGGCTACACCCGCGACGACGGCACCTTCAAGAGCCATGGCTTCCTGCTCAACAACGAGCTGACGGACTTCAACACGGTGCCCAGCACCAACCCCTTCACCGGCGGTGCCGGCTTCAACGACGTGCAGCCGGCCAAGCGTCCGCGCAGCAGCATGACGCCGGCGATGATCTTCACGCCCGACGGCAAGCCCTTCATCGCCTACGGATCGCCGGGCGGGTCGACGATCATCAACTCGGTGCTCAACGTCACGCTCAACCTCATCGACCATCGCATGACGCTGCAGGACGCCGTCAACGCGCCGCGCGTGTCGGTCACCAGCACCGGCAGCACGATTTCGCGCGACGCCGGCGTGGCGCCGGCCACCGGCCTGTCGGATGCCACGGTCGATGGCTTGAGGGCACTGGGCTACACGGTGGGCAACCCCGGCGACATCGGCTCGGTGCAGGCAGTGCTGATCGATCCGCGCACGGGCAAACAGTACGGTGCCGCCGATGCGCGCCGCGAAGGCACGGTGATCGGCTTGCCTCGCTGAGGCCTTGGCCCCGTGCGACCCTGCCTGGATTCAGCGCCGGGCGGGCCGGGGCTGGCAGCCTGAGGGGGGTGAAGGCCGCGCTGCAGGCGGCCCGGGGGCGCACCCGGGAGCCGGCTCGCTCGAGGCCGGTCAGGCCAGGCTCTGCCGGAACAGGCGTTCGTGGTGGCCGACGATCACCGACCAGTCGAAGCGCTGCGTGGCGATCAGCCGCCCGCGCTCGACCATCGCCTGGGTCTCGCGCACGTCGCGACGCAGCGCGCCGGCCTTGGCGACGAAGTCGTCGACATCGTCCGGCTCGAACAACCGACCGTTGACACCGTCCTCGATGACCGAGGGGATGCCGCCGCAGCGGCTGGCCAGCACCGGCGTGCCGGCGGCATTGGCTTCGCACAGCACGCGACCCATGGTCTCGACGTCGGTCAGGCCCGAGCGACGGCTGACGTGCACCCGGCTTGCCAGCACGAAGGCATCCGACGCCCACAGGTAGGGCGGCAGCTTGTCGTGCTCGACCCGGCCGACGAAGCTCACCGCGCCGGCGACTTCGGTGGCACGGGCCAGCTCCAGCCAGTGCCGCGCCTTCGGGCCGCTGCCGATGATCAGCAGGTGGGCATCGGGCATGAGCCGGCGCAATTGCGCGAACGCGGCCAGCAGGAAGTCGATGCCCTTCTTCGGCACCAGGCGGCAGGCGGTCGACAGCAGCCAGGCGTCCCGGGGCAGGCCGAGCCGGTTGCGCCAGGTCGGGCCGTCCCCGTCGAGCCGGGCGAAGCGCGCCGCATCCACGCCACCGACCAGCACCTCCAGCCTGTCCGGTGCGACGCCGCTGTGCCGAAGCACGCCGGCCGTGAAGTCGCTGTTGGCGATCACCCGGGTCATGTGCCGGGCCGAGCGCTCGGTCAGCTGCCGACGCTGGTGGCGCAGCAGGCGTTCGATCCACTCGGGGCTGCGCAGGCCTTCGTACAGGTCGACCAGGCGGCGCTCGAGCAGGGCCGCGCCCAGCAGCCGGCTCAGCGGGCGGAACGGCCAGGCGATCCAGGGTCGCAGCACGTCGTTGCCCACCGAGCGGCACAGCACGGGCACGCCCAGGCGGTGGCGCAGTGCACCGTAGAACACGGTCGAGCAGTACACCAGATCGGGACGCCAGGTGCGGGCGAAGGCCTCGATGCGCCGCAGCGTGGCCCAGTGGCTGAGGCGGCTGAGGATGCGATGCACCGGCAAGGGCATGCCGGCATCGACGGTGCGCCAGCAACCGATCTCGTCCGACCGCGTCGGCCGGTGCGTCAGCACCGTGGCCGGGTAGCCGCGCTCGGCCAGGTGGCGCGCCAGGTTCACGCCGTGCGTCTGCATGCCGCCGATGCGCGGCGGGAACTCGGTCAGCACGAGCAGGATGCGGGGCCGCGTCGTGGAGCCCGTGGCAGCGGCTTCGCCGGTCGCGTGTTCGACGGGCAGTGGGGCGGGTTCGCTCATGCTCGAACGCTTCCGCCGGCGTGCGGCGTGGCCGCCTGCAGCACCCAGTCGGCAAACGCGCGCACCGCTGGCCGCCGGCGATCGGCCGCGCGCAGACACAGGAAGTGCACCGGGCGCGTCAGCCGCGAGAAGCTCTTGTCGCCCAGCACGACGAGCTCGCCGCGCTCGAGCTCGCGTGCGGCCAGCCGGGTGCTCTCCAGGGCGACGCCCAGGCCGTCGGCAGCGGCGGCAATGGCCATGGCCGCGCGGTCGAAGGCCGGTCGCGGGTGTGCCGGCAGGGGCAGGCCCTGCTGCTCGAACCATTGCGGCCAGGTCACCGGGCTCAGCGTCGAGTCGATCAGCGTCAGCGTCTGCACCAGCGTGGCGGCGCGGGCGCCGCGGGGCACCCGCTGCGGTGACACCAGCGGGGCGATGCGTTCGTCGCCCAGCGGCTGCACGTCCAGACCGGGCCGCTGCGCTGCCGCGCGGTAGGCCAGCGCCACGTCGACGTCGCGCACCACCGTCAGGTCGGGCGCGTCGGGGCCGGTGGTCAGGCGCACGTTGACGTCGGGGTGCCCGGTCAGGAAGGCGGGCAGGCGCGGCCCCAGCCATTTGATCGCCAGGCTGGGCGCGCAATGCACCGCCAGCACCTGGTCGTGGGCCGGCAGCAGCACCTCGGCGCAGGCGGCCTCGAGGGCGTCGAACACGCGGCTCACGCTGTCGTGCAGGCGCTGCCCCTCGGGCGTGAGGCTGACGCGGCGATGGCCGCGGGCGAAGAGCGCGCGCCCGAAGTGGCGCTCGAGATCGCGAACCTGGTGGCTGATCGCCGATGGCGTCAGGCTGAGCTCCTGCGCGGCGAGCGCGAAGCTCTGCAGCCGGGCCGCCGCCTCGAAGGCGCGCAGCCGAGGCAGCGGTGGAAGCCGTCTCATCGGTCACTCTTTGAGATGAACCGCATTCATCTGAGCATGAGGATCGATCGTTTGTCAATCGCGCCCGGCGGCGCCACCATGCGCGACCGCTTCGACGAGGAGTCCCGCCCATGTCCGCGATCATCGAAAACTTGAAGGCCGCCGCCTTGAAGGAGTACCGCCACGACCCGCTGAGCGACCCCAAGGTGTCGATCTACCAGCCCGACCAGCCCGGCCTGTGGTTTCCCGGTCGCCCGCGCTTCGACGACATCGCGCAGGAGCGGCAACACCGCAAGGAGCGCCTGGTGGGTGCCTGCCGCGCGTTCGCGCGCGAGGGCTTCGACTACGGCTTCGCCGGTCATCTGACCATTCGCGATCCCGAGCGGCCGCACTTGTACTGGACCAACCCGATGGCGGTGCATTTTCGCCAGGTCAAGGTGTCCAACCTGATCCTGGTCGACCACAAGGGCCGCGTGATCGAAGGCGACTACGCCGTCAACCGCGCCGGCTTCGTGCTGCACGCGGCGGTGCACGAGGCGCACCCGGACATCCTGGCGATGTGCCATGCGCACACCTTGTACGGCACCGCCTTCGCGGCGCTGGGCAAGCCGCTGGCGCCGATCTCGCAGGATGCCGCGGCCTTCTTCGAGGACCACATCGTGATCTGCGACGAGGCCGGCCAGGTGGCGGTGGAGGAGCGCGCCGGGCCTGCGGTGGCCGACTGGTTCACCGGCGTCAAGGCGGCGATCCACCAGAACCACGGCCTGTTCACGGCCAGCCGCCACAGCATCGAGGCGGCGGCCTTCTGGTTCATCGCGCTGGAGCGCTGCTGCCACCAGCAGCTGCTGGTCGAGGCCACCGGCGTCGCACCCAAGCTGGTGCCGCCGGAGCGCTCACGCTACAGCCGCGAGCACGTGGGCAGCGAGTACATCGGCTGGCTGCACTTCCAGACCATCTGGAACGACCTGGTGCGCAGCGAACCCGATCTGTTCGACTGAAGCGAAGGCTTGGCGCCGCAGTGGCGCGGCGCTGGTCGGCGACGTCGTGCAGCGGCTGGCGGTGCGGGCCGCCCCTGCCGGCCAGGGCGGGCGCGTGCAGCGGGCGGCGAGACGGGCCGTGGATCGCCGGCCGACACCGTCAGGACAGGGCGCCGAGCAGGGGGGCCAGCTCGCTGATCAGGCTGTCCTCGTCGAGGTCCGGCGTGTCACGCTTGCGGGCCAGGGCTTCGACCCGCTGGCGGATGGCCATCGCGACGTCCTTGTGCACGGCCGGCGACATCGCCCGGCCCAGCTCCTGCACGGCGATCGACAGCACGTCGATGCGCGCGGACAGCGCCTGCAGATCCTTGCCGTTCATTCCCCCCTCCCTGCCGACCGACGGGCCGGCGAGCAGCGCATGATGGCCTGCCGGGCCGGGCGCGTCGCCCCCCGATCGAGGGCATCCCCCCTTTGGGCGAGGCTTCGACCTAGGGGGGAGCCGGCCGCTCTCCCTATCCCGTGCGATCCAGCGCCGGCCCAGTGGCAGTAGCGTGGGCCTTCCGTTGCCGCCAGCCAGGAGGGACCGACCATGGCCACCGACCCCAACGTCGAGATCGAGGAGCGTGCCCTGCGCGAACACGGCCTGCTCGGCAGGTCCGGACCTTACGGGAACATGCTCTTCGCGTTCGAGTACGCGCTGTTGCCCGCCGAGGGCAAGCAGGTGCTCGAGGAAATCGCCGCCGGCCTGCCGCTGCGCCACCCTGCGCACGACGGCAACCTCTTCGGCAACCGCTCGAAGGACCTGCCGGGCAACGCCGAGTACCGCGAGTTCACCGTGCCCACGCCCGGCCTGTCGCACCGCGGCCGGCGCCGCTTCGTGATCCGTGCCAACGGCATCGTCTTCTTCACCGCCTGCCACTACGACCGGGTGCCCGGCGCCCTGGGCACGCCCCAGCACGCCGCGGCCATCGCGGCGGTCGACGAGACCTGGCGCAACGGCTTCTACATCGTCACCGGCTTGCATCCTCAGCTGCGCGCGCGCCTGCAGGCGGCGATGCAGCGCATCCGCCACGCGCGGCTGCCGGTGCCGGTGACCTGAGTCCGCCGACGGCCGTCGGGCGGTCCCTGGCGCGTGGTGGCGCGGGGGGCGGTGCGGGCGGCGGTGTGGGCGGCGGTGCAACCGGCCGGGCTCGAACGCTGTTCCAATCGGCATCGACAGCCCTGGAGCCGCCGATGAACGCACCCGACCAGCCCGATCTGAACGCCGCCCTGATCGACGCCTCGACGGCCCACCTGATGGACGCCGAGGCCTACCGCGAATCGCTGCGCCGCCTGCGCCCGGTGGTCTACGTCGACGGCCGGCGCGTCGAGTCGGTGGCCGACGACCCGGCACTGCAGCCCGGCGTGCGGGCCGTCGCCCACACCTACGAGGTGGTGCACGACCCGGCCGTGGCGCCGCTGATGCGGGCGATGAACGGCGGGCGGGTCGTGCCACGCATGCTGCACGTCAACCGCTCGGCCGGCGACCTGCTCAACAAGCTCGAGGCGGTGCGCGTGCTGTGCCAGGAGACCGGCTGTGCCCAGCGCTACCTGGCGCACGATGCGCTCAACGCCATCGGCCAGGCCTGCGCGCGCCTCGACGATGCATCGGGCCGCACCGAGCAGCGGGCCCGCTTCGCCGCCTACCTGGCCCATGTGCAGCAGCACGACCTGGCGCTGGGCATCGCGATGACCGACGCCAAGGGCGACCGCTCGCGCCGGCCGCACGAGCAGGCCAACCCGGACACCTATGTGCACATCGTGGAGCGCAATGCCCGCGGCGTGGTGATCGCCGGCACCAAGGCCATCGTCACCGGCGCGCCGTACATGCACGAGTTCCTGGTGATGCCCGGCCGCCACATGGGTGCCGAGGATGCCGACTTCGCGATCTGCTGCGCGGTACCGGTGGACGCACCCGGCATCACCATCGTCGCCCGCCCGGCAGGCCGGCCGGGCGACAGGCTCGAGCATGGCGCCGCGCTGTTCTCGCGTCGCTATGGCCAGTCCACCGGCGTGGTGGTCTTCGACCGCGTGTTCGTGCCCTGGGAGCGGGTGTTCCTGGCCGGCGAATGGGCGTTCTCCGGCGGCCTGACCCACGACTACGCGACGCACCATCGCCACAGCTGCATCGCCGCGCGGGCCGGCTTCGGCGACCTGCTGATCGGCGCCGGCGCGCTGATGTGCGAGGCCAACGGACTGGACCCGCAGACGACGCCCTCGCTGCGCGACCCGATGGTCGAGCTGATCAAGATCACCGAGGGCTTCTATGCCTGCGGCGTGGCCGCCAGCGTCTACGGCACCGCCGATCCGGCCAGCGGCAGCTTCATGCCCGAGCCGGTGTTCGCCAACATCGGCAAGCTCCTGCTGGCCACGCAGATCTACGACATGCACCGCCTGGCGCACGAGGTCTCGGGTGGCCTGGTCGTCGCGCTGCCGGGGCCCGACGAGGACCACAACCCGGCCACCGCCGCCACGCTGGCCGAGGTGCTGCGGGCCAACCCGGCGGTGCCCTACGACAAGCGCATCGAGGTCGCGCGCTTCGTCGAGGACCTCACCGCGTCGTACCAGGCCGGCTGGTACTCGGTGATCAGCCTGCACGGCGGCGGCTCGCCGGCGGCGATGAAACAGGAGATCGTTCGACGCTACCCGATCGGCAGCAAGGTCGAGCTGGTCGAGCGGCTGCTCGATCGTGGCGCGCTGGCCACCAGCGCCGATCGGCCGATCACCCGCAACCGGCAGCCGGGCCGCTGCTGCGACGCCGGCTGCAGCGCACCCGGGCAGGCCGTGATGGTGCCGCTGCCAGCCGTGACCCCCCGCGATTGACCGCGTCGCGGCCCCGGCGCCGCGGGTTTCGGTGAGGCGCTGGCGCCTTCAGGGCCTTGGCCGAGCCGGGGTGGCCGGTCCGCGGGCCTCGATGCGCGGCAGGCCCCGGGCCGGCGATCACTCAGACTCAGGCGTCGGCCGGCAGCTCCGGCTCGCCCAGGTTGTGCATCAGCCGGTTGGCCCAGCCGAAGATTGCCACCGCGTGGAGCAGGTCGATGACGTCGGCGTCGGACAGGCCCTGCGCGCGCAGCGGTTCGACGTCGCCGGCGCCCAGCTCGTGCGGCCGCAGCGTCACCGCCTGCGCGAAGCGGGCGATCGCGCGCTCGCGGTCGGTGCTGCCGGCGCTTGCGGGGTCGTCGAAGGCCTGCTCGACGGTGTCGTGGCGACGCGCCAGTTGGGCGTAACGTTGGGCATGCACCGAGGTGCAGTAGACGCAACCGTTGGTCACCGAGACGATCAGCGCGCCCAGCTCGCGCTCGGCGCGCGGCAGACCGCCCGGGGCGTACATGATCGCGTTGTAGGCCGCCGAGCGGTGGCGCAGCATCAGCGGCTGGTGGATCAGGGTCAGGTAGTACGCGGAGCTGCGCGCCTGCGGGTGGCTCTCGTCGAGCACCTGCTGCTGCAGCGGCGTGGCCTGCTCCGCCGCCAGTGGTGTCAGCCACGAGCGCCATTGCAGCGTCTGGTTGGTGAAGCCGTTGCGGCGGATCGGCGGCGGCTCGGCCGCGCGCATGCGGCTGGCGTCGGAGCTCGCCGGGGAGGGCCCGGCCGACGCCGGCGCAGCAGGCGCCGAGGCGTCAGGCGCCGACGAGGTCGGGGCCGCCGTGGCCGACGTGGCGCCGCCACCGGCCGCCGTGGCGGGCGGCGCCTGCAAGGCCCTGAGGCCGGCCACCAGGCGCGTCTGGTACGACAGGAAGGCCACCAGCTGCGCCAGCGCGACGATGGCCGCGTCGTCCAGCCCGCTGGCCTGCAGCTCGCGCAGCGCCGCCCGGTCGCCGCGGCGCGGGTCGGTGGTCAGCAGCCGGGCCCAGGCCTGCATCGCCGGCAACGCCGGCGACGCCGCCTCGAAGCGGCGTGCGGGGTCGGCCAGCAGCGCGACGTAGTGCGCCGCCAGCTGCGGCGCGCCGGCGGCCTCGCAGACCTGCAGCGCCACGCGCAGGCGGTCGGCCGGGCTCAGGCCCGGCACGGGCTCGAAGAGCAGCGCGTCGTGGCTGGCCTGGGTACCTGCGATCGCGGTGCCGCGCTGTCGGCGCGTGGCATGCAGCGGCGTGCCCGGCTGCAGGCCGGCGGCTGCGTCGATGACGTCGATGTCGGGGTTCATGGGGCAGGGAGGGCGGTTGGGGATGCGGGGAGCCCGGCGGGTGGCGGCGGGCCGCGATGGCGGGCCTCGGTCATGGGGCCGAGGGCAGGGGCGTGGCGACCCATTCGTCACCGAACACCTCGGGCTCGGCAAAGGCCTGCATGCGGGCGTAGTGGTGGTCGATGTCCTCGGCGTAGAGCAGGCCGCACAGGCTGGTGGCCAGCCGCACGGCGCCGTCGCTGATGGCCGGGATGTCGCCGGTGATGACCCCAAGCGACAGCGCTGCCGGGTAGGCGAAGCAGTGGATGCGCTCCAGCCCGGGGCAGGCGGCCGGGTCGCGCGCCTGGAACTCGAAGTCGGCACCCAGGTCGGGCGAAGCGGACAGCTCGGCGTCGGCCTGGTCCGGCGTGGGCTCGAAGCGGTCCTGCCACAGCCGCACGTGCGGCGCGACGTGGCGCAGCATCGGCCGCTGCGTCCAGTCGACGACGAAGCCGGTGGCGAAGATCAGGAAGTCGAGCTCGATCGGGCCGGCCGAGGTGGCCACGCGCAGCACGTCGCCGTGCACGGCGGCCCCCTGCACCGCGCAGCCGAGGTGGAAGAAGGCGTTCGGATGGCGCGACACGCGCAGCGTGCTGTTGCGCGGCGGTGGCACCTGCTGCTCGTTGATGTAGTGACGCACGCGCCAGCGCCACGCATCGGACAGGCGGCCGTGGCCGTGCACGAAGCCCGGGCTGCCGGCGCCCTTGCCCTTGTTGATGCGCGGGATGTCGGCGCGCCGCACCAGCAGGTGCACCCGTGCCGCGCCTTCCTCCAGCGCGCTGCCCGCGCTGTCCATCGCCGAGGCGCCGGCGCCGACCACGCCGACGCGCAGGCCGCGCAGTCGCGCGGGGTCGAACGCGTCGCCCGAGTGCGCCCACTGCGCGCGCGGCAGCGCCCGGGCCCAGTCGGGCACCCACGGGCCGCCGAGCCCGGCCCGGCCGGTGGCCAGCACCAGGCGCCGCGCGAACACGGCGTGCGCTCGGCCGGCGTGCTCGACCCGCAGCTCGACGACGCCGGCATCGCGTGGCCACACGTCGGTGACGCGGTGCTCGTTGTGCACCTGCAGCCCCAGCACGCGGCGGTACCAGCGCAGGTAGTCCATCCACTGCAGGCGTGGGATCTTGTCCAGGGCGTCCCACGCGGCGCTGCCGAACTGGGCCTCGAACCAGGCGCGGAAGGTCAGCGAAGGCAGCCCCAGCGCCGGGCCAGCCAGCTGCTTGGGCGAGCGCAGCGTCTCCATCCGGGCGGTGGTGGCCCACGGGCCTTCGAAGCCAGCCGGGGCTTCGTCGAACACCCGCACCTGCACGCCGCGGTGCTGCAGCGCCGCCTGCAGCGCCAGCCCCGCCATGCCGCCGCCGACGATGGCCACGTCGACCACCTCGCGGTCCTGGTGGCGGTGCGGATGCGTCCAGCGTGCCGCGGGCAGTTGCAGGCAGGCCAGCTCGTAGGCCAGGCGGCGCTCGAGCGCCGGCAGGCCCGCGGCGATGCCCGCCTCGAGGGCGTCGGGGTGGTCGCTGAGGGAGGAGGTCACGGGGTCACGGCGATCGAGGGATCTCGGGGCGGGGCTGAGGTGCATCGGGGGAGGGCATGGCGGGTGGATATCGCCGGGGGGCATCGCGGCCCACCTCACCCGGGGCTCGATGCGGCTTCACGACCCGTTCCCCCTCTTCCATCGTGGCCCCCTCAGGCAGCCAGCGCCTGCACGCCGGCGTCGGCGCCGTGGCGTTCGACCGCGGCGGCCACGGTGGCAACCGCGGCGTCCAGCAGCGGCGCCGGCTGCGCCAGCGTCGCGGCCTGTTCGCGCGCCAGGCGCAGGTCCTTCAGCAGCAGGCCGAGCGTGAAGCTCACCGGTCCCTGCAGGCCGAGCATGCGGGCGAAGTAGCTGTCGAACAGGAAGCCGCCAGCGGTGCCGCTGCCCAGCGCCTCCTGCAGCATCGCGCCGTCGAGCCCGGCGGCGCGGGCCTGCCGGGCGCCGTCGGCCAGGCCCATCAGCACGCCGGCCACCAGGGTCTGGTTGATCAGCTTGGTGCGATAGCCGCTGCCCGACGGGCCGCAGGCGACGACCCGGCTGCAGAAGGCCTGCAGCAACGATCGGGCACGCTCGACGGACAGCGGCTCGCCGCCGACGAAGGCGGTGAGACTGCCGCGCTGGGCACCGGCCACCCCGCCGGTGACCGGCGCGTCGAGCACCGCGTGCCCATGCCGCCGGGCCAGCGCACCGGCGGCCTCGGCGGTGTGCGGCGTGGCCGTGCTCAGGTCGACGAACAGCGTGCCCGGCCGCGCCGCCGGCATCAGCCGCGCGTGCAGCGACTGCACGTCGTGGGGGCCGGTGACGACCGTGACGACGATGTCGCTCGCCGCAGCCAGGGGCTCGAGGGCGTCGTGCCAGGCTGCACCGCGGTCGACCAGGGCACGGGCGGCCTCGCCGCGGCGCGCCCACAGCGCCAGCGGCGCACCGGCCGCGAGCACGCGCTCGGCCATCGGCGCGCCGATGCGCCCCAGGCCGATCCAGCCGACGCGCGGTGTCACGGTCATCGCTTGGCCTCGCCGTCGAGGGGCGGCACCGCAACCCCGACGCCCGTGGCCGGCCCCGCCTTGCCGTTCATTGCACCTGGATCTTGGCTTCGCGCACCACGCGGCCCCACTTGTCGATCTCGGCGGCCAGGTGGTCGGCCAGCTGCTTGGACGTGCCGCCCAGGGGCGTGGCGCCCATGTCGGACAGGCGCTTCCTGACGCCGGGGTCGGCCAGGGCTTCGTTGGCCGCGGCGTTGATGCGCTCGACGGCCGCCGCCGGCGTGCCCTTGGGCGCCAGCAGCGCGAACCAGGTCGACGACAGCAGCTTCGGCGCGCCGATCTCCCCCATCGTCGGCACGTCGGGCAGTGCCGGCGAGCGCTGCGGCGCCATCACCGCGATGGCGCGCACGCGACCACCCTTGATCTGCGACTGGATGCCGGGGATCAGCTGGAACATCAGCTGGATCTCGCCGCTGATCAGGTTGGTCGTCGCATTGCCGGGGCTGGAGAAGGGCACGTGGACCATCTGCGCACCGTACTCGCGCATGTACAGCTCGCCAGCCAGGTGCATCGAGCTGCCGATGCCGGTGGAGCCGAAGCTCAGCTTGCCCGGGTTGGCCTTGGCGTGTGCGGTGAGGTCGGCGACGTTCTTCACCGGCAGGTCGTTGTTGACGACCAGGATGTTGGGCACGTCGGCCAGCAGCACGATGGGCACGAAGTCGCGCTGCGAGTCGTAGGCCAGGCTCTTGTTCAGGGCCTGGTTGACGGCCAGCGTGCCGGCCCAGGAAAAGAGGAAGTTGTAGCCGTCGCCCGGCGCCTGCGCCGCGGCGGTGGCCCCGATGTTGCCGTTGGCGCCGGGCTTGTTGTCGATGACGAAGTTGGCCTTCAGGCGCTTGCCGATCTCCTCGGCCATCACGCGGGCGATGGTGTCGCCGGTGCCGCTGCCACCCGGCGTGGGCACGATCAGGCGGATGTTGCGGCCGGCAGCAGGCCAGTCCTCGGCGGTGGCCGACAGCGGCAGCAAGCCGGCCGCGGTGGCCAGGGCGGCGAGCGAGAGCATGCGGCGCGTCGTGCGGGGGGGATGCTGCATCGGGGGCTCCGGGCGGAAGTTCGACAAGGGCGCGATCTTGTCATGGGTGGGGCCACCCCGTTCCGGCCCCGTGGGTGCTGCCGCGCGGGGCCGGCCCGGTCAGGCTCCCGCATGGGCGACTGCGCTCGGGCCTTCGTCAGCCACGCGAGCCCTTCCGGGCTCGCGTGCGCGGGCTCAGACCGCGGCCCGCGCCTTGGCCGCCTGCCAGGCGTCGAGCTTGGCGCGCGCGCCGTTGTGCGCCGGGTCCATCGCCGCGTCGTGGCCCTCGCGCTTGCAGGTCAGCTCGATCACGTAGCCGTCGGGGTCGCGGAAGTAGATCGAGTCGATGAAGCCGTGGTCGGAGATGCCGCGCGTCTCGATGTCGAGCTCGCGGCCCTTGGCGAACATCGCGTCCAGCGTGGCACGATCGACCTCCAGCGCGATGTGCAGGTCGAAGTCGTGCTGGGCCTTGAACTCGAAGGGCATGTCGGGGGCCTCGAAGAAGGCCAGGTACGAGCCGTCGCCGAGGCGGTAGAAGGTGTGCAGCGTGGACGTCTTGCGGCCGCTCTTGGTCTCGCCGATCTCCAGCGTGCCGGCCAGCGGCAGGCCGAGGAAGTCCTCGTAGAAAGCGCGCGTGCGCCCGGAGTCGCTGCAGCGGTAGGCGTTGTGATGCAGGCCCTGGATCATGCCGGCCTCCGTCGTGTCGCTACACCATCGCCAGCTGCCCCTTGGGCAGCTGCTGCGCGAAGCCGTTGATTGCCGCGTAGACCTTCTCCCAGGTCGGCCGCTGCTTCATGCGGCCCAGCCAGCGCTTGACGTTGGGGTAGGCCGACAGGTCCGAGCCGGCCACCTCGGCCAGGTGCACGAAGGAGGCGCCGTAGTAGTCGGCGATGGTGATCTGCGCGCCGCACAGGTAGGGCTTGTCCGGCCCGAGCAGGTGCTGGTCGAGCACGCCCATCCACTTGCGGGCGCGCTCCAGGCTCCATTCGACGGTGACGCGCTGCGACTCCTCGGTGGGGCGCTTGTGGAACGGGAAGATCTGCGTGTACACCGCGCCGTAGGCCAGGTCGCGGCAGAGCTGGGTGTTGACCCAGTCCATCATCTCGTTGACGTGGGCGCGCTGCTGCAGGTCCTTGGGGTAGGCCGGCGAGTCGATGCGGTCGGCCAGGTACTTCAGGATCGCCGAGCTCTCGGTGAGGCGGAAGCTGCCGTCCTCGAGCACCGGCACCAGCTGGTTCGGATTGACCGCGGTGAAGCCGGCGCCCATGTGCTCGCCGGTGAACAGGTCCACCACCTGCAGCTCGGCTGGGATGGCGTTGTCCTCGATGAACATCACCACCGGACGGCTGGTGGTGGACGCGGGGTGGTAGTAGAGCTTCATGGCGACAGCCTCTCGTCGGGCAGCAGCGGGACGCGCAGCATGCACCACGCGGGCGGGCCGGTAAAGCGCGGGGCCTTGCGGGCCGGCGGTTCACATCGAGCGTTTGCACTGGGGGACGCAGCGGGACGGCCTACAGTCGAGCGATTCGCCGCCACCGAGGTGCATCCATGCCTGCTGCTCCCATCGTTCTCGTTCACGGCGCCTGGGGAGGCGCGTGGATCTGGCGCCGCGTCCTGCAGCCGCTGCGCGCGGCCGGCCACGAGGTGCACGCCGTCACGCTCACCGGCGACGGCGAGCGCGCGCACCTGCGCCACGCCGGCATCGACCTGTTCACGCACGTCGACGACGTGGTCGGCCTGGTGCGCGCCGAGGAACTCAGCGACATCGTGCTGGTCGGCCACAGCTACGGCGGCATGGTGATCACCGGCGCGGCCGACCGGCTGCTGGCCGCCGACTCCGGCGCGCTGCGGCATCTCGTGTACGTGGACGCGATGGTGCCGCTGCCCGGCGAAGGCTGGGGCGACGCCCACCCGCCCGAGGTGGTGGCCGCGCGCACCGCGGCTGCACGCGCGCACGACAACGCCCTGCCGCCGCCCGACCCGGTGGACTTCGGTCTGGCCGAAGCCGACCGCGCGTGGCTGCTGCGCCGCCAGGTGCCGCATCCCTTCGGTGCCTATCGCCAGCCGCTGCCCTTCGACGGCGAGCGCTGGGCGCGCGTGCCGCGCACCTTCATCGACTGCAACCGGCCGGCCTACCCGACGATCGCGGCGATGCGCACGCGGGTGCGGGGGATGCCGGGCATGCGGGTCGTCGAGATGGCCACCGGCCACTGCCCGATGGTCAGCCAGCCGCAGCAGCTTGTGCAGCACCTGCGCGAGGCGGCCGGGTCGGCCTGACCGGTCTGCGCGTCGCCTGCCGGGGGCCCTTGCCGATCCCCGGCCGGCCCTGCGCGGCGGGCTCGCGCAGGGCTTGAGGCGCATCAAGTGCCGCGACGTGCCGCGCGCGACCATGAGGTTTTCAGGCGAGGTCCACCCTTGATGTCGTTGCAGCGCTTCCTGACGCGGCTGATCTGGCTGTGCATGCTGCCGCTGCTGCTGCTGGCGGCCTTGCAGGCGCTCGACCACGTGCTCGACGAGCGCCGCGTGCGCGAGCGGGCCGCCGAGAATCTGGTGCGGACCGTGGCGCGATCGGTCGACGAGCAGTTGCGGGTGCGCCAGGCGGCGCTGCAGATGCTCGTGGAGTCGGCCGTGGCGCGCGACCCCGTGCGCCCGGTCGAGATGTATGCAGAGGCCCAGGCCTTCATGCGCCACTTCGGTCACGCCGTCAGGGCCACCGACGCCGACGGCCGGGTGCTGTTCGACACCCGCGTGCGGCTCGACCAGCCAACGCCCGACGAACCGCTGGCTCCCGTGGCCCTCGCGGCACTCGAGTCCGCCAAGCCTGCGTTCGGGCCGATGGCCAGTGGCGCAGCGGGCGAGGCGCCCGGCTGCGGGCTGGCCTCGCCCGTGGTGGTGGAGGGCCGCGTCCAGCGCGTGCTGTGCGTGCGCCTGGACCGGGCCTTCGTGCAGGCCGTGCTCGACGCCCTGGCGCTGCGCGACGGCTACTCGATCCGCGTGCGCGATAGCGCCGGGCGTGTGATGGCCCGGCGCCAGGCATCCGGCGGTCCGCGGGACGATGCCATCGTGTCGACGCAGGCCCGTTCGGCCGAGGCCTCGTGGACCGTCGAACTGAGCGCCACACCCTGGGTGCAGCAGGCCACCACCCTGCGCACGGCGGTTGGACTGGCCCTCGGTGTGGCGTTGGCGGTGGCCCTCGGACATCTGGCCGGCCACTGGGGCGGGCGTCGACTGGCGCGGGCACTGCAATCGCTCACCGGCGAGGCGCCGACTCAGGCGCCCCTGTCGACCATCACCGAAGTGGCCGAGCTGCGCCGCGTGCTCGACGAGGCGGCCGAATCGAACGCCCAGGCGGCCGCCGCGCGCGAGCGTGCCGAGGCCCAGGCGCGGCTCGAGCGCGAACAGGCAGCGCTGGCGGTGCAGTTGCGCGAGGCGCTGCTGCACGGCGTGTTCGATGGCGCCAGCGATGCCATCGTCACCGTCGATGCCAGTCAGGTCATCGTGCTGGCCAACCGCGCAGCCGAGCAGATGTTCGGCTACGCCAAGCCGCTGGTCGGCATGCCGCTGGAGCTGTTGGTGCCCGAGCGCTTCCGTACCCGGCATCGTGCACTGGTGGCGGGATTCGGCGAGAGCGGCTCCACCACCCGCGCGATGATCGGCTCGGCCGACCTGCTGGCACGGCGCGCCGACGGCAGCGAGTTCCCCGTCGATGCCGCCATCTCGCGGCTGCAGGTCGACGGTCGGCGCCTGTACACGGCGATCCTGCGCGACATCACCGAGCGCCGGCGCGCCGAGCGCCGCCTGCAGACCAGCCAGGCCAAGCTGCAGGCGGCACTGGCCAGCATGGCCGACGCCTTGTTCATCGCCGACGAGCGTGGACACTTCGTCGAGATCAACGACGCCTTCGCGCGCTTCCACCGCTGCGTCGACAAGGCCGGCTGCGCCCGCAGCGCCGAAGCGCTGGCCGCGGTGATCGAGATGCGAACACCCGACGGCCAGTTCGTCGCGCTGCACGAGTGGCCCAGCGCGCGCGCGCTGCGCGGTGAATCGGCCACCCTGGTCGAGTATCGGCTGCACCGCAAGGACAGCGGCGCCACCTGGAGCGGCAGCTTCAACTACGCACCGATCCGCGACGGCGCCGGGCGCATCGTCGGCAGCGTGGTCACGGCGCGCGACATCACGGCGATCAAGGAAGCGCAGGCTCAGCTGCATGATTCCCACGCCACGCTGCGGGGGCTGCTGGCCCGCCAGGACCACATCGCCGAGGCCGAGCGGCGCCGCATCGCCCGCGAGCTGCACGACGACCTGCAGCAGACGCTGGCGGCGATCGTCATCGAATCCAGCCTGCTGCGCGGCAACGAGGCGGCGCCGGCCGACACGCTGCGCCTGGCTTTGGCGCGCATCGACGGCCTGGCGGCCCAGGCGATTCAGTCGACCCGTCGCATCGTCAACGACCTGCGCCCGCAGGCGCTGGAGGACCTGGGGCTGGTGCCGGCGCTCGAGTCCCTGACCAGCCACTTCGCCCGGCACGCCGGCGTGGCCTGCGAGTTCGAGGCCGACGAACCGGTCACCGGTGACCTCGACCTGCCCGGCGACGTCGCCACCTGCCTGTACCGCGTGACGCAGGAGGCCTTGAACAACGTCGTCAAGCATGCCCAGGCGGCGCGCGTGCGCGTGTCGCTGACGCGCGTCGAGCCCGACCGGCTGGTGCTGCGCGTGGGCGACGACGGCCGCGGGCTGCCGGACGATGCAGGCAGCAAGCCGGGCTCGTTCGGCCTGCTGGGCATGCGCGAGCGCGTGCTGGCGGTCGGCGGGCGCCTGCGTGTGCTGGGTCCGCCGGGGCAGGGGACCACGCTCGAGGTCGAGGTGCCGATCACGCCGGCGTCGCCGGTGCCCGCGGGCTGAGCGTCGGCAAACGACAACCCGCCGCCTCTTGCGAGGCGGCGGGTCCGACGAAGACCCCCCGACCCAGGGCCCGTCGCCCGTCGTCGGTCTGAGACCGGTCTTCGCCACCCCTGCCGGGCCGAGGTGCCCGCCAAGGTCACCCGTTGCCAGGTGGCTCACCTTTCGTCCGGTTCCCGGAAGCTTCTCGTCGACCGGACAAAACCATGCTGCGCCGGTTCTCCCGTCTCGTCGATGAGCATGCGCAAGTGCGGCGCGGATGCCCCTCGTTCGCGTGGGGCGCGAGGCCGCGGTTGCGTGCACTCAGCGCCCGCCGCCGGCGTCGTGATCACATGGCCCCGTGGTGCGGAGGCGCGGAGGTCGAACCCCCTCGGCGGTGAGCGGCCCGGGTCGCATCCGGCCATTGGATCGGCACTTCGGGAGTCGAGCATGGGCCGCCCGCTTACAAGGACAAGGGCCTGCATCGCCGCGATGCGGGCATGGACCGTCCACCTGATGCTGGTGTTGCTCGTCGCCGGCGGCGCCGGACCCGCCGCGGCCCAGTCCGCCTGGGAGTTCGACATCGACCGGCTGGGCCTGGACCTGCGGGGATTCGACCTCGCCGCGGCCGATCCGGCCGCGTGCCAGGCGGCCTGCGCCGCCGACCCGGCGTGCCGCGCGTGGACCTACGTGAAGCCCGGCACGACGCAAGGCCCGCGCCCACGCTGCTGGCTCAAGTCGGGCGTGCCGCCGGCGCGGCCGGCCCCGTGCTGCATCTCGGGCGTCAAGGGCGCGCCGCCACCCGGACCCGGCGGCGCGGCCGCGGCCTGCTTCCGCGACCGTTCGGTGCGCGATCTGGACCGCCACGAGTTCACGCGCGGCGACATGACGCCACAGTCGTGCGTGGCCGCCTGCCGCCAGCGCGGCTTCGCATTCGCCGGTGTGCAGTTCTCGTCGTGGTGCTTCTGCGCCAACGGCTATGGGCGCTACGGCGCGGCCGACAACTGCAACATGCGCTGTGCCGGCGATGCCGGCCAGATCTGCGGCGGTGAATGGGCCAACTCGGTGTACAGCGTGGCCACGGGTGCACCCGTCGCGCCGGGGACGAGCGTCACGCCTCCGGCCAACGAACCGTCGGCGCGGCTGGGGTGCTTCCGCGACCAGTCGGTGCGCGACATCGACGGCTTCAGCTTCACGGCTGGCAACATGACGCTGCAGCAATGCGTGGCCGGCTGCAGCGCGCGCGGCTTCGCCTTCGCCGGGGCGCAGTTCGCGACCTGGTGCTTCTGCGGCAACCGCTACGGACGCTACGGCCCCGCCGACAACTGCAACATGCGCTGCGCAGGCAATCCCGACCAGATCTGCGGCGGCGAATGGGCCAACTCGGTGTACGCCACCGGCGGCGGGCCCGGTCCGGGCCCGGGACCCGCGCCATCGAACGCGCCGTGGCAGGACCCGACCGTGCGCAGCCTGATCGACGAGTGGCTGCGCCAGGTCGAGCGCTGCACGCGCGTGCCCCACCCGGGCTCGTACATCGATCCCTGGGCCCGCATCTGCGGGCGCCTGGCCACCGTGTCGGCGGACTGCTCGATGCTGCCGGATCACCCGCCGGGCTGGGACAGCCAGCAGTACGTGTGGACGAACAACTGGTGCCACAACTACTACCGGCACCGGGTGCAGGACTACGTGCGGCAGCGCCTGGCCGGCACGCCCGCCTCGGCGCTGCAGCAATGCAAGCCCGAAGGGGCGACCTGCTACTGAGCCCCGCCGCCTGCCTGGCGGTGGAGCTCGTCAGCGACGCGGACCGACCGATTCGCGCAGCGCGCCGAATGACCGGCAGCCCAGGCGGCGGTCGGTCTCGGCGGCAGCTCGCGGCCGGGCACGCGTGTCGGCGCCGTCCTACACGCACGCGGCAAGCCGGCCGCTGTCGGCGCGTCGCGTGGTGCCCGAAGCTGTGTCGTGGAGAACGGTCATCGCCGTTCGCACGACCTGGGAGGACGCACCGATGCCCGCTCTTCAGTTTCAGACCCTCAGCGGCCAGCAGCCCTCGGGGCTGGCGGATGCCGTGCTCGGCTACGAGGCCGCCATGCCGTTCCTGACGGTGCGGTCGGAGCACGCCGAGACGGCGGCACAGGCCGACGACGAGCCGGCGTCCTACAACGGCTCGCGCTGCATGCCGATGGTGGCGTCGAGCACCCCGGCCTAGATTGAGCACACGGTCGGCCCGGTGCCGGCTGTGCCGCGGTGGTGTCGATGACGACACGCCCTTTCTAACCACCGACCGGCGACGGTCGACCCCGAGGAGATCCACCATGCAAGTTCGCCACGCCCTGATTGCCGTCCTCACTGCCGTGTCCGCCCTGGCGATCCTGCCGGGCTGTGCCGTGACGCGCGGCCAATCCACCGTCGGCGAGTACATCGACGACGCCACCATCACCACCCAGATCAAGGCCCGCTACGCCGACGCCAAGAGCGTGGACGCCACGTCGATCAAGGTCGAGACGCTCAACGGCGAGGTGATGCTGTCCGGCTTCGCCAAGACGCTGCAGGAGCGCATGGACGCCGAAGAGCTGGCGCGCAAGGTCACCGGCGTGAAGATCGTGCGCAACCAGATCGTCGTGCGCGGCTGACGCCGGGCACCGTGCCGCGCGGGGGCGCGTCGCCGGCCGCGGCGACGTAGCGGCGAAGGACAAGGTAGTCTCGGGGACCCCCGAGCCCGATCCTTCGTGGAGTCTGCATGTCCGATGGCCTGCCCGACGCGCCCAGCACCGACAAGGTGGCGCTGGTCTATCCGTTTCCCGAACCGCCCCAGCCCGGGCACCGCCTGCAGGTGGCACCCGGGGTGCACTGGATCCGCATGCCGCTGCCCTATGCGCTGAACCACATCAACCTGTGGCAGCTCGACGACGGCGACGGCTGGGCGCTGGTGGACACCGGCACGCGCACCGAGGAAGTGGCCAATGCCTGGCGCGCGCTGCTCGAAGGTGAGCTGGCCCATGCGCCGCTGACGCGGGTGTTCGTCACCCACATGCACCCCGACCACATCGGCATGGCCGGCTGGATGACGCGCAAGTTCGGCGTGCGCCTGTGGATGTCGCGGCAGGAGTACCTGCACTGCCGCGTGATGGTGGGTGACAGCAGCCGCGAGGCGCCGGCCGACGGCACCGCCTTCTACCATCGTGCCGGCTGGAGCGAGGCCTCGCTGGAGACATACCGGGCGCGCTTCGGCAACTTCGGCAAGCACATCCACGCGTTGCCGGACAGCTACCGCCGCCTGGTGGCCGGCGAGGAGATCGCCATCGGCGCGCACCGCTGGCGCGTCGTCGTCGGCCATGGCCACTCGCCCGAACATGCCTGCCTGTACTGCCCCGAGCTGCAGTTGCTGATCTCGGGCGACCAGGTGCTGCCGCGCATCTCGTCCAACGTCTCGGTGTACCCGCTGGAGCCCGATGCCGATCCGCTGGCCGACTGGCTGGCCTCGATCGAGCGCCTGCTGCACGAGGTGCCCGACGACGTGCTGGTGCTGCCGTCGCACGGCGAATGCTTCCGCGGCCTGCACGCCCGCCTGACGGCGCTGGAGCGTGGCCAGCACCGGGCGCTGGACCGCCTGCGCAAGCGCCTGGCCGAGCCGCGCCGCGCCATCGACGTGTTCGGCGCGCTGTTCGCACGCGCGGTGACCGAGGACAACGTCGGCCTGCTCGGCATGGCCACCGGCGAGAGCGTGGCTTGCCTGAACTACCTGGTTCAGCGGGGCGAGTCGACCTGGGAGGACGACGCCGGCGGGGTGCGGTGGTACCGGATGGCCTGACGCGGCTCTTTGGCAAGGAGTGCGGTTCCCGCTGCCCCCGGCCGGGATTTCGGCCCGGCGGCCGACTCACTTTCTTTGCTGGTGCAAAGAAAGTAAGCAAAGAAAGCACCTGGAAGACCGAACATCCATCTGGGAGACGGTGCTCGCGGGGCCATGCGTTCAACACATGAGTCTGCTCGCAGCCTCTCGCAAAGCCTTGCTCGACAGACGCCACCGATGCCGGAGCCGGGACGCGAGCGCTGGCGCACTCGGTCACCCGGGTTGAGGAGGCACTGCGGGCCGGCGGGCCTGTTTCGCGGCAGTGGCCGAGTGCGCGGAAGGTCCGAGTTGGCACCTCAGGGATAGGTGGCGTCTGTCGAGCAAGGCTTTGCGAGAGCAGCCCGACAGATGCCGCGGCCGGGCACACCAGCGCTGGCAGACCGGCTCCCACATGGGTGTTTCAGGTGCTTTCTTTGCCCACTTTCTTTGCACCAGCAAAGAAAGTGGGTCGCCCGCCGGGGCGAAATCCCGGCCGGGGGCTGTGGGGGGCGAACTCAGCACCCCGAAAGGCTGCAAAGCGCCGGCACCCATCGCATCTTCTTCACATCGGAGGGGTGCCGTTCGGCTGCCTGCTGCGCGCAGTGAGCGCCTCACCGAGTCAAGCCACCTGCAGCACGGGCATCTCGTCGGAGGTCAGGCCGACCAACTCGACCGTCACGTCCGAGACGACATCCACCAACGCCAGCGTGGCGGCGGGCGGGCCGGCCTCGGGCGTCGTCTCGTTCAGCAGGTCAGGTCCCGCGGGTGCGTCGCCGCCTTCGCGGCCGGCAGCGTGCAGGGGGCCGGCGTTGCGTGAGGCTTGCAGCATCGCCAGCAGGTCGTCGAGCGCATAGGTGCCGTCGGCGAACGACCAGCTCTCGACGTTGCGCACGAGGTCGGTGCCGTCGCTGGCGCTGCGGTCGGCCGGGTGCACGTGCGCGATGCTCACGTCGCCGCCCGTCGAGGGTGTCAGCACGTACTCGGCCAGCGCCCCGCGGAACAGCACGATGTCGTTGCCGAGGCCGCCGTCGATCAGGTCGTTGCCGGCGCCGGCGATGATCAGGTCGTCGCCGCCCCCGGCCAGGATGCGGTCGTTGCCGCCGAGCGCGTTGATGACCTCCGGCGTGTCGTCGCCGGTCAGGGTCTCGGCCCGATCGGTGCCGATGATCACCGGGCTGTCGACCGCATCGTTGAGCGCGTCGCCCAGCTGCTGGGCCAGTGCGTCCAGGCCGAAGGGATCGTCGCCGTCGAACAGGTCGTCGAGCGCGGCGAACATCGCCTTGAGCGAGCCGGTGGCGTTGTCGATGACGGTGGTGTCGGGGATCAGCGCCTTGATCTTGTTGACGGCGTTGTTGATCGCGCTCTTCAGGCCGACCTTCTCGATGATCCAGTCGACCACCGGGTCGACGGTCCACTTGTAGATCAGGCCGGTCGAATTGAGCAGGCTCTCGATGGGCTTGAGCGCCTTGGCCGCCTTGTTGATCGGGGAGGCCAGGGCATTGAGCGTCTTGCCGATGCTGTTGAGCGTGCCGACCATGTCGAGCAGCGGATCGAGGCCCTCGGTGGGCAGCAGGCCGTCGATGCGCTCGAAGACGGCTTCCGGGTGTTCGTAGGCGTCGTTGACGAGGTCCAGCACGAGATTGGGACCGTGCACGGCGGCGTCGACCGCCGCGGGTACCCTCGATTCGGGGTCGAAAAGGTTGTCCACGCGGTCCGCCAGGTCCAGCGTGATGGCCGTGCCCTGAGCCACGCCATGAGCGAGGGCGATCTTCGTCTCGACGCCGTCCACCTTGTCGATGGTCTTGTCGAGCCGGCCGTAGAGCTGCTCCAGGTGGTCCTTGATGTGCGCGTTGTTCATCGACTTCAGCAGCGCGGCGGTCTTGGCGTCGACGGCGTCGACGACCTTCTCCAGGGTCTGCAGCGTGGTCGTGGCCAGTTTGGCGGCGGTGCGCAGCGGCGGCGCCTTGCCGATCAGCTTGAGACCGGTCTCCAGGCCGTCGATGGTCTGGCTGAACTTGTGGGCGTTGTATTGCAGGTCCTCCAGCGCCTCGATGGCCAGCAGCACGGTCGACACCTTGTCGGCGACCGACTCGATGGCGTCGCCGACGTCGCCGACGTGGTTCTGGGTGCGCGCCAGGTTGGATTGGAAGTCGAGCAGTTCGGGGCCAGCAGCCATGGGATCGTCTCCGTCGGGTTGACGCGGCCGAAGTGCCGCTTGACGTGCTTAGGCAGGAACGACCCGTCGAGTCCCCAACGTGAAGATTCACGGACCAGGGGGATGGGTAGGGATGCGTCGCGCCAGTGCGCCGGGGGCGCCGGCCGTCGGCCGGCTCAGCCCTTCACCGGATCGGCGGGGCCCCGGGGCGGCGGGCCGCCAGCCGCCGAACTCGGCGGCTGACCCACGGCCGGCCTCAGCGGGCAGCCAGCTGTCGCGCGCGGTAGGCGCGGATGCGCTCGCGCAGGCCCGGCTCGGCGGCCGAACGGACCAGGGCGGCAAGGTCGGCGTCGCCGTGGTCGGCACGCGTGGCACGGCGCAGCGCGGCGGCCGTGGCGGCATCCACCACCGGTGGAACCAGCTCCGGCTGATCGCCGATCGACGTGGCCAGTCCCAGCGACAAGGCCTGCGGCGCCGTCAGCTCGCGGCCTTCGGTCACCAGGCTCCGCGCGGTGTCCGCGCCCACGCGCTCCGCCAGGCGCCGCGTGCCCAGCACGATGCCGAACTGCGCCCCGGGGAAGCGCAGCGTCGAGCCCTCGGCGAGCAGGCGCTGCTCGCACACCGCGAACAGGTCGGCTCCGGCGCCCCAGGTGCGGCCCTGGGCCACCGCCACGGTGCGGATCGGGGCGTGCCACAACGACGCCAGCAAGGTCTCGATGCGCACCAGCCGGTGCAGCAGCTCGCCGTCGCTGGTGTGATCCAGGTCGGACAGGTCCAAGCCGGTGCAGAAGTGGCGCCCCTCGGCGCGCAGCACCAGGCTGTGCGAGCGGCCGTCGGCGATGCAGCCGCGGACGGCGGCCAGCAGCGCCTCGACCAGGTCGGCCGCCAGCGCGTTGCCGCGATCGGGGCGCGCCAGCGTCAGCGTCGTCACGCCGTCGGCATGATGCTGCTGCAGCATCAGCGCGCGCCCGCGGCGGGCGTGGTGGGCGCCGGCCCGTCGGCCGGGCCCTGCGAGCGCACCGCCGCCGAGCGGTCCCACAGATTGGGCAGCATTTCGCTGTCGTAGCCGGAGACGAAGTCGATGCGCCGGCCCTGCTCGTCCAGCCGCTCGCGGCGCACCGCGCCGATGTTGGCGCCGTAGACGTGGATGCTGATCGACACCTCGTCGGGCAGCGCGCTGCTGACGCGGTGCCAGTCGCCGACGGTCGGCGACACGGCCTCGATGTCGCCCGGCAGCATCACGTGGTGGCGCCCGGTGCCTTGTGGCTGGCCGGCGGCGTCGAGCGCGAACTCGTCGCAGCGCTCGGCGCCGCGCAGCACGCCCACCAGGCCCCAGACGGTGTGGTTGTGCACCGGCGTGCGATGTCCCGGCCCCCAGACGAAGCTGACCACCGAGAAACGCTCCAGCGCGTCCGCATGCAGCAGGTACTGTGCGTAGCGGTCCTTGCGCGCGGCGGAAAAGGCCGCCGGCAGCCAGGCGTCGTCGGCGATCAGGCCCTTGAGCAGCGCACGGCCTTCGGCCAGCAGGGTGCGCTCGTCGCTGCTGCGGCCCACCAGCTGCGTCATGCCGACGACGAAGTCGCGCAGCGGGGCGATGGCATCGCTCATCGGTGTGGCTCCAGGTCGTGGCGGATGGCGCCGCCGTGTTCGTCGAGCGCCGGCACGCGCGTGTCCACCGGCAGCGCCTGGCCGTCCAGGCGCACCGGGCAGCCCACGGTGTGCGTCTGCCGGCCTCCGGGCAGGTGCTGCTCGCGCACCAGCTGCAGGTACGCGGCCTGCGGATCGGCCAGCGCCTCGCGGTAGCCGTTGATCGGCGCACAGGGCACGCCCGCCGCGGCAAAGTCCTGCAGCCAATGCGCCAGCGGCCGCGCCGCGAAGTGCGGGTCGAGCAGCGCCTTGAGCTCGACCTGGTGGCGCGCCCGCAATGTCGGTGAGGTGAAACGTTCGTCAGCCAGCAGCTCGGGCGTGCCGACCACCTGGCAGACCGACTGCCACAGCTTGTTGTTGCCGGCGGCGATGGCGAACCAGCCGTCGGCCGCGCGGTAGGCCTGGTACGGCGCGTTGCGCGGGTGCGCCGAGCCCAGCTTGACCGGGTTGCGCCCGGTGCCGAAGTACTCGCTGGTCTGCAGCGCCGAGATGGCCAGCGTGGCGGCGAACATCGGCACGTCGATGCGCCCGCCCGGGCCGCCGGCGCGCACGCGGGCCAGCAGCGCGGCGATGGTGTAGGCGGCGTACAGGCCCGAGGCGAAGTCGGCCAGCGGCACCCCGGCCTTGACCGGCGCACCGTCGGGCTCGCCGGTCACGCTCATCACGCCGGCGGCGGCCTGGATGGTCAGGTCGAAGCCGCCCTCGCTGCCGCGCGGCCCGTCCTGGCCGAAGGCCGAGATCGAGCAGTAGATCAGCCCCGGCTTGCGCGGCTCGAACCAGTCCCAGCCCAGGCCCAGGCGCTGCATCGCGCCGGGACGGCTGTTCTCCAGCAGCACGTCGGCGCGCAGCACCAGGTCGCGCGCGGTCGCCAGGTCGGCCGGGTTCTTGAGGTCCAGCGCGATCGAGCGCTTGCCGCGGTTGATGCTGGCGAAGTTCTCGCTGAAGCCGTGGGCCAGCGGCGGCCAGGTGCGCATCGCGTCGCCCTCCGGCGGCTCGACCTTGACGACCTCGGCGCCGAAGTCGGCCAGCAGCATGCCGCAGTAGGGGCCGGAGGCGATCTGGCAGAACTCGATCACGCGCACGCCGGCCAGCGGCTGCAAGAGGGCTTGGGGGGCGGTGGACATGGGCGGCACTGTAAGCCAGGCCTCGCCCGGCCCTGCGGGGACCGGTGCGTGTCCCGGGTCGGTACGTGCCGGTCCGCTGCGCGTGTTCCCGGCGCAGCCCGTGCCGGGTGCGCGCGACGCCGGGCCGCCGGCGGCCCGGTTGCCGCCGAGGCCGCCCTGGGCTACCGTGCGCGGCATGTCGAAGGCGCCCGCCGATCCGCACCCCGACGATCCGCTCCCGGCCGACCCGCACCCGGCCGACCCGGCCACCGTCGACGCCTGCCGGCGCGACCTGATGCGCCAGGCGGCCTGCGTGGCCGGTGCCTGGGCGGCCTCCGGTGCCTTGCCCGCGGTGGCCGCCGGACCGGCCGAGATGCACCCCCGCTCGCTGCTGGTCGATGCCCGCGGCACGCCGTTCAAGGCGCGCCAACTGGTGGTCGGCGAAGCCCAGCTGTTCAACTACCCGTATGCCGCGTCGCCGGTGTTCCTGCTGGCGCTGCCGCGCGAGGCGCGCGGCAGCGAGCTGGCCACCGCCGACCAGGAGCGCTACGCCACGCCCGCTGGCGTCGGGCCGGCCCGGTCCATCGTCGCCTTCTCGGCGATCTGCTCGCACAAGCTGATGTACCCCACGCCCGCGCTGAGCTTCATCGGCGTGCGCAAGGGCTTCGAGGGCGAGCCGCCGCAGGTGATCCACTGCTGCGGCGACAACTCGCGCTACGACCCCGCCGACGGGGCGCGCGTGATGTCCGGCCCGGCGCCGCAGCCGCTGGCCGCAGTGCTGCTGGACTGGGATGCCCGCACCGACCAGCTGCATGCCGTGGGCCTGCGCGGCGGCGGGATGTTCAAGGCCTTCTTCGAGAAGTACGCCTTCAGGCTGCAGATGGAGCTGGGCGCGCGGGCCACCGCCGCGGCCGGCGCCACCACCGTGGTGCAGGCGGCGGCCACCTACAGCCGGCAGTGGCAGACCTGCCGGGTCTAGGGCCCCGGCGGAGACGCCCCGATCAGGCCGGCGTGGCGGCGCCGTGGCTGCCGGACGCCGCGGCCTCCGGCACGCCCTGCCACAGCAGCTCGTAGCCGAGCTCGCGCGTCGCGCTGCACAGCTCGGCCAGGGCCGCGAACTTGGCCTTGAACACATGATCGGCGTGCGAACGCTCGTGCTCGTCGAAGCTGCGCCAGTAGGTGGCGATGACCAGGTCGTGGTCGGCACCGGCCGCGGCGCCCACCGAGCCCTCGTCGGACACGAAGCCCGCGAAGCGGAACACCTGCCCGGCGATGAAGCCGCCCTTGTCGCCCCCGTAGGTCTCCTTGACCACGTTGCACATCTCGGCCAGGGCCAGCTCGACGTCGTCGATGGTCACGCCGGGCTTGAGCTTGACGGTGTTGAACAGCAGCTTGGCGCCGAAGGGGATGGTGATGGGACCGAACATGGCAGGCTCCGACAGAACGGCCGCGATGGTGCCCGCATCCGGCGTCGTACGGGTAGGGGTAAGCTGCAAGACCCCGGCCGGGCTGGGGTTGGTCCCGGACGGCGGCGGGGATGACCGCGTGCCGATCGGCCCCCGTGCACGGCCCGTGCCTGTCTCAACCCCTACCGGAGCCCCCGATGTCGCCCTTGGTCCCGACCCCGCGCGGAATGCACGCGCTGCTCCTGGCACTGCTGCTGCCGGCCGCCCTGGCGATCGGCCTGCCGGCCCATGCTGCCGACCCGCCGGCCGTCGTCAGCCACGTCAAGAGCCCGGCCCGCTTCGACGACGTGCGCGACGACCTGCAGGCCGCGATCGAGGGCCAGGGCCTGGTCATCGACAGCCGCTCGCACATCCAGCGCATGCTCGAGCGCACCGGCAAGGATCTCGGCGCCACGCGCGAGGTGTACCGCGATGCCGAGTCGTTCCAGTTCTGCAGCGCGCGCCTGTCGCGCCGGATGATGGAGGCCGACCCGACCAACGTGGCGATGTGCCCGTTCAGCGTGGCCGTCTACGTGACGGCCGACCGGCCCGATGCCGTGGTGGTGGCCTACCGCCGTCCGTGGCGAGCCGATGCCACGCCGGCCGCCGCCGCGGCGTTGAAGGACATCGAGGCCCTGCTCGAGCGCATCGCGCGCGAGGCGCTGGGCCGAAAATAGCCGGTTCGAAGCCGACAACCCGGAGCGACTCATGTATCCCGAACTCAGCCTGTACATCGACGGGCAATTCCTGCGTGGCGACGGCCGCACCGAGCAGGACATCCGCAATCCGGCCGACGGCGCGGTGATCGGCCGCCTGCCCCACGCCACCGCCGCCGACCTCGACCGCGCGCTGGCGGCGGCGCAGCGGGCCTTCGAATCGTGGAAGCACAGCTCGCCGATGGAGCGCAGCCGCATCCTGCGCCGCGTGGGCGAGCTCACGCGCGAGCGCGCGCCCGACATCGGGCGCGGCATCACGCTCGACCAGGGCAAGCCGCTGGCCGAGGCGGTGGGCGAGGTGCTGCGCTGCGCCGACCATTGCGACTGGCATGCCGAGGAATGCCGCCGCATCTACGGCCGCGTGATCCCGCCGCGCCTGCCCAACGTCCGCCAGCTGGTGCTCAAGGAGCCCATCGGCGTGGTGGCCGCCTTCACGCCCTGGAACTTCCCCTACAACCAGGCCATCCGCAAGATCGCCGCTGCCATCGGCGCCGGCTGCAGCATCGTCATCAAGGGCCCCGAGGACACGCCGAGCGCGGTGGTGGCCATCGCGCAGATGTTCCACGACGCGGGGCTGCCGCCGGGCGTGCTGAACCTCGTGTGGGGCGTGCCGGCCGAGGTGTCGCATCACCTGATCACCTCCCCGATCGTGCGCAAGATCTCGTTCACCGGCTCGGTGCCGGTGGGCAAGCAGCTGGCCGCGCTGGCCGGCGCGCACATGAAGCGCATGACCATGGAGCTCGGCGGCCATTCGCCGGTGATCGTCTGCGACGACTGCGACGTCGAGCGCGCCGCCGACATGCTGTCGGCGCTGAAATTCACCAACGCCGGCCAGGTGTGCGTGAGCCCGACGCGCTTCTTCGTCCAGGACAAGGCCTACGACCGCTTCATGGCGCGCTTCGTCGCGGCGACCCGGCAGATCAAGGTCGGCCCCGGCCTCGAGGCCGACACCAAGATGGGCCCGCTGGCGCATGCGCGTCGCGTGCCCGTGATGGAGTCGCTGGTGGCCGACGCGGTGGCCACCGGCGCGCGCATCGAGACCGGCGGCGAGCGCATCGGATCGGCCGGCAACTTCTGGTCGCCGACGGTGCTGACCGGGCTGTCGGCGACGAGCCAGGTGATGAACACCGAGCCCTTCGGTCCCATCGCCGCCTGCGTCCCCTTCAAGGACCTCGACGAGGCCCTCGCGCGAGCCAACAGCCTGCCCTACGGCCTGTCGTCGTATGCCTTCACCGGTTCGAGCAAGAACGCGCTGCGGATCAGCAACGGCGTCCAGGCCGGCCTGGTCAACATCAACCACTTCGGCCAGGCCCTGCCCGAGACCCCCTTCGGCGGCATCAAGGACAGCGGCATCGGCAGCGAAGGCGGCAGCGAGACCTTCGACGGCTACCTGGTCACCAAGTTCGTGACGCAGATGGATTGAACGCTGCGGACGGGCCGGCGGCCCGGCGCTTCGCGGCCACCCGGTGGACCGGGCGCACCCCGCGCCAGGCATCCGCGCCAGGCATCCGCGCCAGCCACACGCGCCGCGTCGCATCGGGACGCCTGCGCATCCCCTC
>WBZL01000841.1_pt1 | contig 34107 bp, 30 predicted proteins | sample 5204291 | NCBI WGS metagenome assembly WBZL01 (sample SAMN12344345, study PRJNA552823) | activated sludge metagenome | biome: Activated sludge suspended growth; feature: Nitrification reactor; material: Wastewater; isolation source: activated sludge from nitrification reactor of wastewater...
GGCACGCAGGTCGCCAGGCCGTCGATCCCCGCATTGCCGGGGGCGCAAAAGATTTGCGGTTTCCTCGGACTCTGCGCAATCTTCCAGACCAGCGCATGCTCCCGGCCACCACTGCCAACAACCAGAACCTTCACAGCTCAACCTTTGCTTGAATGAAGTGCGCCCGATGCTCTTACCGAGGCTTCTCGCTCGTTTCGCTCAGTCCTCTCTCGACATTCGTGAGGTCATTCAAACGGGTCGCCCAACGAGGCCGCAGGCGAGAAAAAACCGGAGGCGTAGCCTCTGGCTACGTTGAGGATTTTTTCGAGCCGAGAACGAAGGTGGAGGCCCGTTTCAACGCGCCTCAATGGCGGAAATGACGCATCCCGGTCAGAATCATCGCCATTCCATGCTCGTCCACCGCCTTCGTCACCTCGGGGTCACGGATGGATCCACCGGGCTGAATGACGCAGGAAATTCCTGCCTCTGCCGCCGCATCGATCCCGTCGCGAAACGGAAAGAACGCATCGGACGCCATCACACATCCCTTCACCGACGACTGCGCTTTCATAGCCGCCAACTTCACCGAGTCGACGCGGCTCATCTGTCCGGCGCCGATGCCCACGATCTCGCCGGGGCGTCCGTAAATGATGGCATTCGACTTTACATGTTTGCACACGACCCAGGCGAAGGCGCAAGCCGCATATTCCTCTTCGGTCGGTTTGCGCGCTGTCGGCACCGCCAGGGCTTTGATGTCCTTGATCACACCGAGGTCCCGATCCTGCACGATCAGCCCGCCGACCAGCTTCTTCAGATCATACCCTTCAGCCGTCGCCTTGCTCAGCGGTCCCACATCCAGCAACCGGAGGTCCTTCTTCCGCTTGAGTTCGGCCAAGGCTTCCTCGGTAAATGCCGGCGCGATGACGACTTCCACAAAGGTCGAGGTGATTTCTTTCGCCGCGGCCAGATCCACCGGGCGGTTGAACGCAAGGACACCGCCGAACGCTGAGACGGGATCCGTTGCTCGCGCTTTCACATAGGCCTCAACCGGCGTCGCCCCGAGCGCACAGCCGCATGGATTGTTGTGCTTGATAATGGCCACCGCCGTCTGATCGAACTCCTTCACCAGTTCGAGGGCGGAATTGGCATCCAGGAAATTATTGTAGGACATCGCTTTGCCATGCAGGATCTTGCCGCGCGACACCGCCGGCTCCTTCGCGTGCAATTCACGGTAGAAGGCTCCCTGCTGGTGCGGGTTCTCTCCATACCGCAGCGTCTCCACCCGCTCGAACTGCAGCGACAGCATGGCAGGAAACTTGACCTCGCTCCCCTGCACCTGCTTTTCGAGATAGCCGGCGATCAAACTGTCGTAGCGCGCCGTGTGCTGAAACACCTTCATCGCCAACTCGCGTCGCAGCGCCGGCGTGACCGATCCGGCCTTTACGGCCTCCAACACGCGGGTGTAATCGGACGGATCGACCACGACGAGCACATCCTCATGGTTCTTCGCCGCGGAGCGCAACATCGACGGGCCGCCGATGTCGATATTCTCAATCGCTTCCTCGAACGGACAATTGGGCTTGGCGATCGTCGCTTCGAAGGGATACAGATTCACCACGACCACATCGATGTTGCCGATGCCATGCTGCTGCATCTGCTTGACGTGGTCGGGAACGCCCCGACGCCCGAGCAGACCGCCGTGGATTTTCGGGTGCAAGGTTTTCACGCGGCCGTCGAGAATTTCCGGGGAACCGGTGTAGGCCGCGACGTCGGTCACCGCGACACCCGCCTCGCGCAGGGCTTTGGCCGTGCCCCCGGTGGACAACACTTCTGCACCAAGGGCCGCCAACCCCTTGGCCATATCGATCACTCCGGTCTTGTCAGAAACACTGATCAGTGCCCGCGCAATGCTGGCCATGATGAACTCCTTCAACTATGGATATCGTGTGGGTGGGATCACATTGGACGAAAAAACGCCGTGACAATAGCAGATGCCTTGACGCCACTGCAAGTTGATCGGACCGGAATGGCGGCGTCTGCCCAACCGTGCACAGGCACCGATTCGAATCGGCACGCAGACCTGGCCAGCGAATCCGGGCTAGCATGAGTCTTGACGTTGTGATACCCTTCGCCCGATAGTCGTGCGTCGGCCTAGGCCGATGCATTCCATCAATCAAGTAATACTCGAAGTCTTAAAAAGACACCCGCCTTGCGGCGACTCCGTGCCGCAGGGAGGCCTCGTGCCTGGGTCGATAAGGGCTGGCGCATGTCGCGCGGAATCATTTTCGCAGTCGGATTGTTCGCACTCACAATCTTGGCCCTCATCTGCATCCCGCGACACTTACCCGTGACGTCGTCGGCAGGGGGCCACCCCACCTTTCGCGCGCACATCGAAAACGGCCACCTGACACTCTCCGGCGCCATGGCCAGCGAAGAGGCGAAACTTGCGGCCGTCACCCGCGCACAGGAGCTCGCCAAAGGACTCAAGCTCCGCGTCACCGACAACCTCGACATTCTCGAAGAGACCGCTCCCGCGGCATGGGAGACCGCCGTGCCCGCGCTGTTGGCACAAATACCCCTGCTTCATCCTCATCACGCCACGGTTTCGCTCTCGGACCAGACACTCACGGTCAAAGGCACGGTCGCAACCGGCGAAGCCAAGGCAACACTCCTACACGACATCGCCGCGTCGCTTGGCAGCGCGGTGCATGTGCAGGATCAGCTGACGGTCGCCTCAGCCTCACCGGCAGCGCTGCCGGCGGTTCAGGCCCAGCCCCCGGTCCATGCCTCCCGGGCGCAGGTGCAGGCCGGATTAGACGATGTCTTGCGCGGAGAACATATCGCATTTGAAAGCAACAGCGCGGTCCTCACTCCCAAAGGGCGCGCCGTGGTCGACAAGATCATACCCGCGCTCAAACGATCCCCGGAGGCGACCGTCGAAATCGGCGGCCATACCGATGCTTACGGCGATCCGGACTACAATCTCCAACTCAGTCGCACGCGAGCGGAGTCCGTTCGCCAGTATCTGGCCGACCATGGTGTCACCAATCGATTGACCGCCGTGGGCTACGGAGCCACCCGTCCGCTCAGCCAGGACCGGACGCGCGCCGCGTCGAAGAAAAACCGGCGGATTGAATTTCGTGTGAAAGAGGAACGGTGAACGTATGGGAGCCTTAATACTGCAAATGATCGGATGCTTACTGGTGGCGGCAACCATCGGGGTGATGATGGGGTGGCTGCTGCGCAGTTTCGCCACGTCCGAAAAACGCCAGCAGTTGTCCGAGATTGCCACCCGGCTCCGGGGACGCGAACACGAATTGGACACGCTCAACCATGAGTTGAAGGTTCGCACCTCCGCCGTGCAGATGCTGGAAGGAAAGATGATCACCTCCGAAGCGGCGCTCAAGGATCTGACCGCCGACCTTGCGACAAAGGTGGAACAGCTGACGGCCTTGCAAACCGACGTGCGGGAGAAGGGCGTGCGCCTCCATGCCATCGAACGGGAGCGCGACACACTCCGGCGGGAAGTCGAAGAAGCCGAAAACAAGTTCAAGGGGCAACAGGCAGGGTTCGCCGAAATGCAGGCCCAGATGGAAAATGCCGAAGACGTGCTCATCAGCCGCGACCAGGAAATCGCCACCCTCAAAACCTGGGTGGAACAGCTGGCGCCGAAAGATGCCGAGATCGCTCGTCTCCGGGCACGCACCGAAGAGTTGGAACCGTTCCGGGAGCGAAGCAGCCGGCTGGAACAGGAACTGGAGCAGACACGCGTGCAGACCGCCTCCACGCTCCGCAGCAAGGAGCAGGAACTCGACCGTCAACAGGCTCGCATCGCCGACATCGAGGCGGAATTGACCCGCCTGCGGACGCAGAATCAGGAAGATCTCGCGCGTTTCACGGAAACGGTGGAGCAGCGTGATCAGGACATCCAGCGGCTGCGGACGACCGTGGAAGAGCTGGAAGTCTTCCGCAGCGAAGTGGAGAAAAAGGAAATTGCGCTCCGCGAGGCGGAGGAGCGACGGGTCATGGATGTCAGCGAACGGGAGGAAGAGATCGCCGCCCTACGCAAACGACTCGTGGAATATCGCGTGGCCCAGCGGCATGGGGCCCAGGCTAAATCGATCGGCACGACCGACTCGGGCATGCACGGCAACTCGACGACCGGACGCGGCACGGGGAAACATCGGACGACGCAAAAGGACGATCTCAAGCAAATCCATGGCATCGGGCCCGTGATGGAACGGGTGCTCAATCGTATGGGCATGTTTACCTTTCGCCAGATCGCCGAATGGAAGGAGCAAGACGTCGAACAGATGGCGTCGGAACTCAACACATTCCCCGACCGCATCCGCCATGACAATTGGATCGCCGGCGCCAAGGAGCAGCACTTCCTGAAATACGGCGAAGAACTCTAGCAAGATGCGGAAAACGTCCGCCGGCGGCCTGCTCGCATCCTGCAGCGGCTCACCGTACAACGTGAGTACGATTCGCCACCTCGCTCGCTGCGGCCTTGCTGGACGGCGTTTTTGCGCATCCTGCAGGGTATTTTGCTACCGATACGGCGCATGAGTCGATCCTTGCGTATTGGGCGACACACGAGTTGTTCCGCAGCCTGCTGAGGCGACATCCCCCCAGCGCATCTCGCTCATTCGCCGGGACCATCCTGCCCGTGCGCCGCTGCGACTCCTCGGACTGAACGAGCACAGAGCGTGCGACGATCACTCCGCTCTGCCTACGGTCCGGTCCCTCGCTTCACGTTCACGCGGCCGAGACAGCCGACACGACGGCAAACGCGACTTCCTTATTGGCGACGTCCCCGTGATCCTTGATGAGTCGATCGGTCGAAAGGTTGTGCATCATGCCGTTCGTCAACTGATAGGAACCGGTCGACTCAAGCAGAGTCAGGTCCACAGTGCCAGGGGTCTTCTGAGCTCCGTTGCGGCCGATCCCCCCGTACTTGTCGTTTTTGTCCCCGATTCCGGCCGCCACCTGACCGGCCAACAGGGAGGCAATGGGATAGGCGAGACCGACGGCCTTGTCGTTCGCCGTGCACGTGATAATCGTCGGGCCTGCAACCGCTCGGGCGCTGATGACTCGGTGGAAGAATCCGTTGTGCGTGCCGTCCCATTTTTCCGCAAATCCGTAATGAGAAAACGCGGCTTGCAAGAGGGAGAGCGTCTGCACGCGAAGCAGCGTCGCATCATCGACACCGGCGACGGCGGCGGCCACGAGGCGCCCACCGAAACTGTGACCGATCAGATGCAGTCTCACGTCCGGCCTGGCGGCTTGAATGGCGCGAAGGATCGGATTCACCCCATTGGCCCCCACCAATCCTGCTCGCTCCTTCATTTGATAGTAGGTGGTGTAATTGAGGGCGTTCCGGACGCCGGACCAGATCCCGCTGAAAAACTCCCCTAATCCGGCGGCGCCCCCGGTGCCGATTCCTGCCGCCCCACCGGCATTCGCCGGCGGGCGGGCTACCGTAAAGGAGACCGGCTTGCGCAACTTTTCCAACAACTCGCCCGATGGCACTTTGAAGAAGACCTCCGACCCATCCTCCGCTTCCAGCGTGTGCGTCTGAACCAGCGAGCGGACTTTATCGACAAATTCTTTTTGCGCGGAGGTGCTGTCCTCCAGCTTCGGCAAGAGCCGTTGCAGCTCGTCGAGCGTCCGGTCGGACTGCGGTGCATCGAAGACGCCCTTGAGCCCTTCCAGCTTGGCCTTCAAGGCCGCCATGCCGACGACTGACCCGGCTCCGGCAGCACCGCTGGGAATCAACTCCTTCTCCTCGAACTTTTTGGACGGCCACAACACGCCGAGAACGGCCCATTTGCGGTTCGCGAGCGTCGCGAACGTGCCGGCATCGAGCAGCGAGCGGACATTCGCAAACAAGCTGGCGTAGAGTGCCTTGGCCTCCTCCATGTTGTTGTTCCAGCCATGCGAGATGACGATCAGATCGGTCGTGCCCTCCCGTTTGAGGAAGTCCTGCAGGGCGGCGACGTCGGCCTGATTGTGGACGGCAGCCTCCTTCGTAAACTGCACGGGAAAATACGGAAACCCCGATAACTGTTCCATCGCACCCTCCTCCCTTGCTAGATGGATTGAATCGCGCGCATCAGATCGACGAGTCCGGCCCCTTGAAAGTACCGTTCCCGACGAAGATCCGTTGCGGTCGAGACAAAGATCTCTTTGATCCGTTCCGGTTGCCCGATGAATTCGCGGCGGACGGACAAGAATGCCGCGATAACCCCGGACACATGCGGCGCCGCCATGCTCGTCCCGGAATGTTCGAGATAGGTCACGTCCTTCTCGATTTTCTCCTGAATGTCTTTCTCCATCTGCCCCGCCGCGCAGGAAAGAATTTTCTCTCCCGGCGCGACCAAATCCGGCTTCAGGCGTCCGTCGCCCGTGGGTCCCTTCGAGGAAAAATACGACACCCCGTAAATGTGCGGCATGTTCCGATGCGTCGATCCGACGGTGATCGCGAGGTCGGCATTGCCCGGATCGTTGATGGTCAGGCCGATTCCGGCCGAACGGAGCCCCGTAAAATCCGTGGACAGCACTCCGTATCCGGAATTGCCGGCCGCCACCACCACGACGACGCCGGAGCGCACGAGGCGATTCACCTCCACACAGAGTTGGCTTTGCCCGCAGGCAAACCATTCGGGCTCGAAGGGATAGCCGACACTGAGATTCACACCATGAATGCGAATATGCCGCCCGAAACTGTTGACGCGCTGAATGTGTCCGAGCGCGGCAATAATGTTACTCACACTCCCCTCGCCGCCCTCGTTCAACACCTTCAAGCTCACCAGCTTGCACCGCGAGGCCATACCGGCAATGCAGGGCGCCTTGATCTGCTCGTACACCACTTCTCGCTCCGTCTGGTCTCCATCGGGCCTGAGCGATCGGGCATAGGCGAGAATGTCCGGATGTGATTCGCCCGCCCGCAGCGTCGGATCGGCAGGAATCTCTCCCGCGATGATGCCGGCCACATGGGTACCGTGGCCCATGCCGTCCACCAAGGCGCTCTGCTTCGGGTCAGCCCCACCCGTAAAATCGTAATGCCATTCCTCGACCTGACCGGCAAGGTTCTGGTGTGCGCCGAAATGCCGATGGTCTCCCTGAATCCCGGAATCGACCACGGCCCAGACGATGTTGTCGCCCAACGCTGTGAAGGCCACTCGCGCCGCATCGGCTTTCACGGTGGTGATGGAACTGGTGATAAATGCCTTCAGCTTGAAGTCTTCCCAGATCTGGTATATCGCCCGCGCCTTACGCGGCTTCCCGTCCTTGCCGAGCACATCGGGTTTTTCCTTCCCATCCCAGTCGACCAGTTCGCGAATCACGCGCCCTTCAAGGGAGGCAAAGATGTATTGTTCGTTGAACTCGCTTTTCTTGCGATCGAGCCGTTGGCCGGCCCGGTCCGGCCCCTGGCGTGAGAGCAGGTCCTCGACCGACTTGAACACCCAGTCTCGCGCCGCTTCGCGGCCTTTCGGGTATTCCAGATTCAAATCGATGATCACCTCATAGAGGATCGGACGGCGGGAGGGATCCGCGAGTCGCTGCTTGGTTTCATGGTTCAGCTTGTCGAGGAGCGGAAGCGCGATGACCGTCCTGATGAGATTCTTCGCAAGCCGCTCCTCGTGATCGTTGTCGACGGTCGGCTTCGGATGCGGGATGGTTTCCGTCTGGACGGCGGCTTCGGAGGCCTGGGTTGGAGCAGGCTGCGGACCGGCTGGGGAGGAGGTATCAGACGCCTTCCGTTCAGACGACCGGCGCGAGGGTTTTTTTCCTCCCGTTGATGAGCTCGATTTCTTTTTGGCCATGGGCTTCCTCACGAACCGAAACAGGTTGCCACGCGCAGCGCACAGATTCGTTGCGCATCTTCTCACTCGGTGAGGCAGCAAAGGTTATACCCGAAGATGGACGACAAGTCCTGCTCATTTTATTCAGGCGATTGCAATACACGTAATTGTTTCGCACGGACATGCGGGAGGCCCTCGTGTCTCCGCGCATACGCCGGCGTATCGAAAACGATACGCCTTCGAATTCGGCACAGCCTGTGGTCACGCGCCATGACACGCGATTCACTCATCAACACTCGGTCGCACCAGATACGGACCGTAGACCAGGGCAAAGAGCAGATAGGCGCCACTCCAACTCAACGCCGCCACACTCAGCAGGGCCTGGGTCGGCAGCCCCATACTCGGTCCGAATACACGGAGGATTGCGCCGCAGCTCACCAGCCCATACATCGCCACCGTGGCCATGTCGGCCTGGCGCGTACGTCCGGTATGACCTAAACTCGCGCGGGTCATAATGCCCAGCGTCATCACGCCCACCGCCCCTGTGGTCAGGGCGTGGACGGCATCTTCTTGCGGCAGGCCGACGCCCAGCGCGGCGCAACCGAGCAGGACGAGCGCCAGCGTGAGCCACCCATAGCCCCAGTGCAACACGAATACCAGCGGTTCCCGCCACGTGAGCCACCCATACCAACGCGACAGCCGGACCAGACTGACGGCTCCTGCCAGGATGAGGACCCAGCCGATCATGGCCCCCTGCGGAAATAGTGCCCAGAGGGTCGAGGCGAACGCGACGATCCCAATCGCCGCCATATCCAGCTGAGAAAACCGCGCCGGTTTCTCCGGCCTCCGTGCCTGAACCAGAAACTCCCGGGTAAAGTTCGGTGTCACGCGTCCGCCGATGAACGCCAACAGCGTCATGTCCAATGCCAGGGCCATCCGCTCGGGCACATCCGTCGCCGCTCCGTGGAGGGCCGCCGAATGGAACAGCACATTCGTGACGGCGTAGAGGCTGATCAGCACCGCGATCGGCGCATGAGACCAACTTTTCCCGCCGACGATCTCCCGCCACAGCACGAGAGCCAGGGCCAGGAGATAGGCCATATCCACGGCGGCGGACAGGAGCGGCGGGAACCACGACAAGGCGAGCACGATGCGTCCGGCGAACCACAGCGTGAAGAGCGTCAGCAGCAGGCGCCCCTTGATGGCAGGCCGGTCGGTCCAATTGGGCACCGCCGTCAACACAAACCCCGTGATCACCGCGGGCAGAAATCCGAACAACATTTCGTGCACGTGCCATTCGCGAGGCGCAGCCAGACCGGTGGAGCCGATCCCGACCACCAGCATGACGATCCATGCCGGCACGGCCAGGCCGGCAAACAGAGCGGCGCCCAGAAAAAATGGTCTGAATCCGTAGGACAACACCGGCCAATCCGTCACCGCACCTCGTGGCTTCATTCCGTCGCGCATCGCCAGCACTCCTCATCGTTTGCCGTCACCACGCTCCCCCACCCTTCATCCAACCACAGGGGCAGAGGACTTCCCGGCAGCCATGGCCGATCCGAGACGTTCTTGGCGCGAACAGTCCCCTCGTGACGCATACACGCGCGACCCGCTCTAGTCGAGGCCATACCCTCGAACCGGGAGGTAGGGGCCTGGCGCGTGGCGCAACTGGAACGCATCGGAAACGTGAGGCGACGGCGTGCCGTCGACGGCAGATCGACGCTGCGCTGCGCTGATTTCCACCGGTTCGCGCCGGATTTCCCGCCCCGCTCGAGTGCGATACACCAGTTCGTCGGTATCCAGATCATACTCGGGACAGTCGCACTGTTCCCATCGCTCCATGAAATAGTGCGCATAGAATGAGTAGAAGCCGTGCGTCCGGCCGTTCCGTTGCAACACATACTCCGGCATGTGCCGACCATTCAGCTCGGCATGGTGATGTTGAAGCCAGATGGAGTCACCGAGGATCACCAGCTTCACCAGCGGAGGCTCGGCGTACAGCTTCAACTTCACAACCTTCCCCATGGCCTTCAACCGCTTCAGCAAGGCAATACTTTGCCGGACCTCTTCGCGAAACGCCGGCAGCGCATCGGCGGAACGACCAAGCGCCCCCATCCGCGCCTGGGCATCCTGACGAAAAGGATTCGCCAGGAACACCTTCGCCTCCAAACAGGTGTCGAGCACCGAAGACAGGTCTCCCACCTGATCCCTCGGGGATCCGGACCCGCTGGAGCCGATGACCATGGCCGTGCGGCCGGCCCCCTGCTCTGCCTTCACGCACAGGATACGTCGCTGCGCCTCGGGCGTGGGATGGGGGAAAAACGAGACGAGCCCGGCACCCCTCGCGGCCGTGGCAAGCGACCGGTCCCGGACATGACGATGAACATAGTTGAAACAGACCATCAAGAAAATGGCAAGGATCATTTCCACCGCGACCAGTGAGACCTTGTCATGTTCGAGCAGCGACCAGAGCGACAGAACCTGTCGGGCTCCGGCCGGCAGGAGCAACGCAATCCCCACACTCACACCGACGATGACCAGAGGAGAAAGTCTTCCCGCCGCATGGCGGAGGAATGCCCGAAGAACGGACCACAATTCGTACAACAACGATGCACCTTTCGAAAGGGTAACGGAACGATTCCCACGGCTGTGACGGGCTGGCGATGCGAACGACGGAGGACGGCACCTTCGGCGGTATGCTCAGCGGAAACGGCGCGGCTGCGGGCACAAACAACAATCGCGTAAGACATCACCTGATTCAGGAGCTGCTGCCCCCGGGGTCCAGAAGGTCTTACGCGAACAACGGCACCTTATCAGGTCCATACACGCGAAGCAAGGAGGCGTCGAACGGGTCCGGTCGGCCAGTCCTCCCCTCAGTGTTGGTCACCCGGATGCATGCCTGTGGGCGGAGGCGGTCCTGCACCCTTCATCGGCGATGACTCGGGCGTCTCACCATAACGTCGCCAGATACTCCAGCAGGAACACCAGACCGGTGCCGCCCGTCGGCAAGGCAATCGCACCGAACAAGGGATGGCGGGTAAACGGCAGGAATGCGCCTTCCTGTGTCTGTTCGATCAACTCGACCATGCGCTCAACCTGACCACGCGTGTTCCGTTTGAGGGATGGCTCGTCGGCCAGGTCCTTGAGCCGCCGTTTCAATTGATCCAACGCCTCCCGTTTCGCCAGCTCGGCGGAACGCCGCAGATAGACGCCGTTGCCGAACGCATAGAGCGCGTTGAGCGTAAAGATCGCCAGCAAGCCCGCAGGGAAATCCCATCGGTCGAAATAGCTGTGGCGCGCGACCGCCATCAGGAACACAATGACGAACGGATAGTAGATCATGGTGCTGATGACCTGCGTCCGTGCGGCGATAAACTGGACGCCGAGCCACTCGTGTATGTGGGCCTCATCGACGCCAAGCTTTTTCGCTTCCCGCGCGAGCGTCCGGCTCGGCCACTCAATCGTGGTCTTGATCATGATGAAGATCAGCCGACGGCAGAGGCGTGTGGCGTCCACCACATAAAACATCAGCAGCGTCATCGTGACGACGCTCACACCCAGAATGATGTAGTTGAGCGTGAAACAGGCATGCCCTCGACAGGGCATGACGGGAAAGCCGAATTGCACCATCAACACGACGCCGAACAGTGCGTACACCCCCGCCTGAGGCACGACACGCCGGGCTCGTTCCTGCCATGCCCCGAGTAGACGATACTCGTGCCAGAGCTCCCGTGCCTCCGCATGACCGGCGAGAGGCGGCAGCCAACGATGAATGCCGATCCACGAACGGAACGGGCGCGACAGCACGGCATCGAGCCGCGGCAAGCGAAATCTCCGCATCAATGCTCGATCGCTTTCCCACAAACGCCACCAGGAATGGGCGAAGAAGACGACGCAGAGCACAAACGCCAATAGCCGTAGACTTGCCGTCGGCCACACGCTGATCCCGTCGGTGAATGAAAACGGCTCCCCGCCCGTGCCGTCCAACATGGCACTGCCGAGCAAACCGACCGCAATGAAGCCCGTCAGCAGCGAAAGCAGGGGAAGTCCGCCCCCCCGACGCCTAAGGCACAGCACCCACAATTCACTGTTGATCAAGACGGCGCAGCAGAACATCAAACCGGCGGCCAGCAGGAGCAGTCCGATGGCGCGAATCGAGGGCAACCGCAGTGCGCCGCTCGCCGGATCGACATCGGGACGAGGCAGATGGATACTTGCAGGGGCATCCGCCCGATGGAGCGGATCCGGACTGAGATCGATCGCACCGTGCCGGCCGACTTCATAGAGGCGCGGCAAGACTTCCGTCGAAAATTGCGTGCGGTCCGGCAATTCCAGGCGGGTCTTGTCGGACGAAACCCGGAGATACCCCACCGCCCGCAGCACGGAATAAAAAAGCGCGGTTTGATAACTGTCGCGGAACGGCGGGATGGGCGTCTGCAGCCTGGGATCAAGTTCGAGGCCGAAATGCGAGGCGACCACAAGATTCCTCGTCCACGGCAATTGGCTCGAATGAGTCAAGCGGGAGTCGAGATCGGTCGTGAAGAACAACGCGTGGGGGAAGTTCTTTCGCAACGCCTGCAGGATCATGAGTTTGTCGTAGACGTCGCTCCCCAGGACACCGATGGCCTTGAATTCGCCGTCGGACGTGGATTCCTCCTGCTTCAACTGCTCCACCAAGCGACGGAGATAATCGAGTTGGCTCCGGCCGACAGGAACATCCTCCACCAGCGGTGCACCCCCTAGCCACGTGTCGCCCGGTTTGCCTTTGGCGCCGCCCGCATCCTTCCCGTTCTCCTTGGGCGGCAATTCTCCATCGAGACCGGCCAGATAGGAATAGCGGTGCACCCAGTTCGGATACTGCTCCGCACGAAGCGCATCCATGTGCTGTGCCAACGTCCGAGCGGGTGTCTTCTGTGCAGCGGCTTCGGATTTCTTCGCTGCGGCTTCTTCCGCCAAACGATTGGCGACCGCCACAAACGTCCGCGGCAAGGATCGGCCGTAGAGGGTGTCCCATTCCGAGACCAGTGCGATATGAGGCTTCTCGGACGGTGCGGTCAGGTCGATCTTCCGGCGCTGTAGTTCCAGCACTAATTCGCTCGCCAGCGCGTCGTCGGAGCCGATCGTGCGGATCACGCTCAGACAGGCGGATGTGAACCGATGCTCGACCGGCCGGTCCGTCTGCCGGCTCGAAGGCTCGTCCAGGAGTACCGGATCGGCGGCTGTGGCCCATGAGGAATACCATTCGGCGCCTTTCAACACCGGCGACAGGACCGGCTGAATCACCTCGCGACACTCGGCATTTGGATTTTCGACCGCGGAATTCGGCTTGAGTTCCTCCAGCATGGCACTGAGGGAGCCGGAGGTACGGGGACCCAATACGCGATAGGCGGAAGGGGTCGTGCTCATCTCCGTCTTGAGATAACGCAGCAGATCCGTCAGCGCGTGCAACGGCTTCGCACCAAGGTCCTGCTCTTTGAGCCACAGGACGAGAATCGGCTGGGCATCGTAGGCCCTCCCTTTCTCCGGCGCGTCCACCTGATCTGATTTGGAGAGCCTGGGCCCCGGTACAAACCATTCGGCCGGGACGACCGTGGTCACCCCCGCGGTGGATTTCCATTCAAAGAACCGGATGGATTCTCCGGACTCCGGCAAATACCCGGCTGCGCCGAGCGCCGAGACCAGCGCATACCGGTCGCGCAATCTCGACTCCACACCGCTGGCATAGGGACTCCCATCGACAAACACCGGCATCAAGCGGAAGCGAAATGCCCCCTTGGCCGTGTCAGCCCCTTCCACCAGCCCCGGCGAGGTATGGTGCCCATGCCCCCTGTCTCCGGCAGCCTTCTCCTTCTGAATATGGGTCGCCACCGCCTCGAACGGGTCCTGCCAGAGCCGGGACTGGACCCGATCCCGGACGACCGAGGCAGACTTTTCCGCCTCCTTATCGATGGGTCGGGAGGTCTTGATGGGCACCTGGTAGATGATCAGGCTGCTCACTGCCGCCAACAGCAAAGCCAGCAACGCAGCCAGGGGCAATTTCGGTTGGTCGTCTTTCGGTTCCGCCATTCGCACGCCCTCTTCACCAGCCGGATGGTGTCGAGACTTTGATCTTCAAGAGTGACACCCCGACAATCCCCACCGACGCAAATTCAGCGACAGGCTAGTCTCGACAACGAAAACTGTCAATGGAGAGAATGAGGGAAGAGGGTGATCGGCGGAGGCTCCCTGCGCGCGCGACGCGAAGAATCATGAGCGTCACGTTTGCGCACGCCGGCGAGGTGGTGAGCCGGCAGTGTCTTCCAGGAGGGCCTCACACCACCCGCCCCCCCTCTGTTTGACTTCAACTTTCCCTCTCACTACAATCCGATCTCGTGGCATCACAATTCGTTCATCTCCATCTCCACACCCAATACAGCCTTCTCGACGGCGCCAATCAAATCGACCCCCTGATGCAACAGGTGAAGTCGTTCGGGCAGCCGGCCGTCGCGATGACCGATCATGGCAACATGTTCGGGGCGGTGGAGTTTTACCGGAAGGCCAGGGAACATGGCGTCAAACCCATCATCGGGTGCGAAGCCTACATGGCCCCGGGAAGCCGCCTGGAGAAGAATTCACACCTCGCGCACAACGACTACTATCATCTCATCCTGCTGGCCACAAACCTCAAGGGATACCAGAACCTCATCAAATTGGTGAGCAAAGCGTATCTTGAAGGGTTCTACTATAAGCCACGGATGGATAAGGAAATTTTACAGCAGCACCACGAAGGACTGATCGGCCTGTCCGGCTGCCTCAGCGGCGAAGTCGCCTATCTCATCGGGCAAAAGGATCTGGCCGGCGCCACGAAAGCGGCCGGCGAGTATCGCGAGATCTTCGGCAAGGACAATTATTATCTCGAACTGCAAGCCAACGGGTTGGAACACCAGCGCATCGCCAACGACGGGCTGCTCGACATCCACAAGAAACTGGGCATCCCCCTCGCAGGCACCAACGACTGCCACTACCTCAAAAAAGAAGACTCGCGCCCGCACGACCTGATGCTCTGCTTGCAGACCGGGAAAACGATCAACGATCCCAACCGCATGAAGTTCGACACGGACCAGCTCTACGTGAAGTCCACCGAGCAGGCGCTGGTCGAATTCAAGGAAATGCCGACGGCCGTCTCCAACACCGTCAAGATCGCCGAAGCCTGCACCCTCGAACTGGCGCTCAACAAAACCTATCTGCCCCAGTTCAAAGTACCGGAAGGATACACCCGCGAAACCTACGTTGAGCAACTCGCGATGGAAGGCCTGGCGGCGCGCCTCAAGGAACGCCCGAGCTCCATTCCCGAACTCGCCTATCAGGTCCGGCTGAAGGAAGAAATCGCGGTGATCTGCTCGATGGGATTCGCCGGGTATTTTCTCATCGTGTGGGACATCATCAAGTTCGCCCGCTCACGCGGCATTCCCGTGGGGCCGGGACGCGGCTCCGCCGCCGGCAGCCTCGTCGCCTATGCCCTGCGCATCACCGACCTCGATCCGCTGGTCTACTCGCTGCTGTTCGAACGATTCCTGAACCCCGAACGCGTGTCCCTCCCCGACATCGACATGGACTTCTGCATGGACCGACGGGATGAGGTCATCAACTACGTCATCCACAAATACGGCGAAGACCACGTCGCGCAAATCATCACGTTCGGCACCATGAAGGCCAAGGCCGCCATTCGCGATGTCGGCCGGGTGCTCGAAATGCCCTATGCCGAAGTCGACCGGATCGCCAAACTCGTCCCCGACGATTTGAAGATGACGCTCGACAAGGCGCTCGAACAGGAACCGCGCCTCAAAGAACTCGTCGACAAAGACGTGAAGGTGAAGGAGCTCATGTCGGTCGCGCAATCGCTCGAAGGACTGGCGCGCCACGCCTCCACGCATGCGGCCGGCATCGTGATCTCCGACCAGCCGCTCACGGAACATGTCCCGCTCTACAAAGGCCCCAAAGACGAAATCGTCACTCAATATTCGATGGGGGATGTCGAAAAAATCGGCTTGGTGAAATTCGATTTCCTCGGGCTCAAGACGTTGACGATGATTCAGCGGGCCGAGTCGCTGGTGAACCAAGGCCGTCCCGACCGGCCGCCGCTGCGGGTCGAACAATTGCCCTTCGACGATCCGGAGACGTTTGCGCTGCTCGCCTCCGGCAAAACCACCGGCGTGTTCCAGCTGGAAAGCTCCGGCATGCGCGACCTGCTGATGGGACTCAAGCCCGATCGGTTCGAAGACATCATCGCCATCATCGCGCTCTATCGCCCCGGTCCCATGGATCTGATCCCGGACTTCATCAAGCGCAAACAGGGCAAAATTCCGATCGCCTACGAGATGCCCGAGCTGGAACCGATCCTGAAGGACACGTACGGCGTCATCGTGTACCAGGAACAGGTCATGGCCATCGCCAACAAGGTGGCCGGGTTTTCGCTGGGACAAGCCGACATTCTTCGCCGCGCCATGGGAAAGAAGAAACCGGAGGAAATGGAAAAGCTCCGGGTCCAATTCCTGGAAGGCGCGAAGCAGAAAAAAATCCCGGAGAAGAAGGCCGACAAGCTCTACGAATTGATTCAGAAATTTGCCGGCTACGGATTCAACAAGTCGCACGCCGCCGCCTACGCCGTCGTCTGCTACCACACGGCCTACCTGAAGGCGCACTACCCGACCGAGTTTATGGCGGCCCTCATGACGACCGACATGGGCAACGCCGACAAGATCGTCGGCTACTTCACCGAGTGCCGCGGGCTCGGTATTCCCGTGCTGCCGCCGGACGTGAATCAAAGCCAGAAAGATTTTGCCGTCGTCGACACGAGCATCCGGTTCGGTCTGGCCGCCATCAAGAATGTGGGCGAAGGCGCCGTGGAGGCGGTCATCGAGGCGCGCAAGGAAGGGGGCCCGTTCCGCTCCTTCTTCGATCTGTTCCGGCGCGTCGATCTCCGCAAGCTGAACAAGCGCATGATGGAAGGTCTGATCAAGACGGGAGCGTTCGACTCCATGGGCGGACGCCGCTCGCAATATCTGGCCGTGCTCGATCAGGCGATGGACGAAGGCGTGAGCATTCAAAAGGAACGGGCCGTCGGCCAAACGAGCATCTTCGGCGACGAAACGGCCGGCCTGCCGCAACAGCTTGCCGATCCGGCCCTCCCCGATGTTCCCGAGTGGAGCCAAGGCGAACTGTTGAAGTATGAACGCGAGCTGACCGGCTTCTATATCAGTGCCCATCCGCTCGCTCGCTACGAGGCCGCTATCCAACTCTTCGCAAACACGACAAGCATGCAGGTCGCCGATGTGCCGGATGGCCGCGAAGTCAAACTGTGCGGCATCATCACCGCGGTGAAATCCATGCTGACCAAAAAAGGCGATCGCATGGCCTACATCACGCTGGAGGATTTACACGGCGTGATAGAAGTGATAGCGTTCCCCGACCTCTACCGAGACCATGCCGACATGATCGTGCCGGAACAGGTCGTGCGACTGACGGGGACCGTCGATCGCGGAGACAAGGGCACCAAGTTGCGTGGGACCAAGATCGAACCGTTGGCCGAACTGCAGAATAAAGGGATCTCGCGGGTGATGATTCGCCTGCACGACAGTCCCTCGGCGTCGACCAGGCTGCCGATGCTTCGGCAGGTGTTTCAGAAATATCCCGGTTCCTCGACCGTGTCGCTGGTCATGGCGCTCGGCGGCACCATCGAAGCCCGCACCTCTCCTCTACCTAACGTCAAAATCAGTCCCAGCGAGCACTTCGTCGCCGATATCGAGGAAGTACTGGGCAAAGGCGCCATCACTTTGGTAACCTAGGCGAACCTAGGCAAGACCCGTAAGGGAGTTCAGGAGTATGAGAGACTACCTCGACTTTGAAAAACCGATCCGCGAACTCGAAGAGAAAATCGAGAAGCTGGCTTCCGCCGAGTCACCCAAATCCGGGACCCAGGACGAAATTCGCAAGCTGCGGAACAAGCTCGCCCAGGTCGAGCATCAGCTCTACACCAACCTGACGCCTTGGCAACGGACCCAGTTGGCTCGCCATCCCCAACGGCCCACCACGCTCGACTATATCAACGAACTCTCGCGCGAATTTCTGGAACTCCACGGTGATCGCAACTTCGGCGACGATCGCGCCATTGTCGGCGGATTCGCCCGCTTTAACGATCGTTCGGTCATGATCATCGGCCATCAGAAGGGGAAAACCCTCAAGGAACGCATGCAGCGGAATTTCGGCATGCCCAATCCCGAGGGATATCGCAAAGCGTTGCGGCTCATGCGCCTGGCCGAAAAGTTCGGCCGCCCCATCATCACCTTGATCGACACCCCCGGCGCCTATCCCGGCATCGGCGCGGAAGAACGAGGTCAGGCTGAAGCGATCGCTCGTAACCTGTTCGTCATGTCGCGCTTGAGCGTCCCCATCATTTCCGTCGTCATCGGCGAAGGCGGCAGCGGCGGCGCATTGGCCCTGGGCGTGAGCGATCGAATTCTCATGCTGGAACATTCCGTGTACTCCGTCATTTCCCCCGAAGGCTGCGCGGCCATTCTCTACGACGATCCGGCCAAGGTGCCGGATGCGGCGGCCTCGTTGCGAATGACCGCGCAGGACCTCGTCGGGCTCGGCATTGTGGATGAGGTCATTCCTGAACCGCTCGGCGGCGCACACCGCGAGCCGCGAGCCATGTGCGACCGGGTCGCCAAGGCCCTGGCCAATCAGCTCTACGCCTTGGCGGAACTCCCGACGGATCAGCTCATCGAGCAACGCGATCAGAAGTTCCGCAAGATCGGCGTCGTCGGCGGACTCGTGCCGGTCGCAACCTAACCTCCGGCCCCACTCGCTTCCGAGTCTCCTCCCAGCGATCCCCAGCCGGGACACCGTTCCCGTGCACCACTCACTTCTGCCGCACATCGATAGCCTACACGGTTTTCCCTATTTTCCGTTGTCCCCCGACTTGGTACACTGCCGCCCGCGCTGACGTCGGGCACGTGACGCCCGACCGCTCAGCCTAGATCGACCGTCGCCGGGAGAGACCCACAGCACACCCGGCTCTCTCACGCATTGGGCAATCCACTTGCACAGGAGGTCTGTAGCGGTATGTCGAAGAAGCATGTGAACAGGTTCATCTTTGCAGTGATCCTCGCGGTCGGCGGCGGCACCGGTGCCGCGCACGCACAGTCGTTGCCCACCGGGTTGCCGTTGGGCGACCTGTCCGCGCCCGTCATCTCCGCGCAAACGTCCGGCCCGGGAGTCAGTCCTGCCACCGAGCCGCTGTGGACCGACGCTCTCTGGCACGCGGACGAGAAAGGCATCCGTCGCTTTCTGCCACAGGATGGCTTCCTGCGCGTCCGGGGGTGGGTCGACGGCGGCTACACCTACAACGCCAGCAGCCCGAGCAACAATTTCAACGGGCCCTACAACGCCATCGACCGCGATATTCCGGTCCTCAACCAGTTGTATATGATCGTCGAGAAGCCGTTGACGGCTACGGGTAGCACCTGGGGTATCGGCGGACGCCTCGACTTTATGTACGGCTACGATTTCTTTCTCACGCAGAGCAACGGGGTCGAGCGGCGGGAGAACGGCGGACAACGCTGGAACGCGCAGGGGCAACATTACGGACTGGCGATGCCGCAGGCCTACGCGGAAATCGGCAACCAAACCTTCAGCGTCAAAGTCGGGCACTTCTACACGATCATCGGGTATGAAGGCGTGCCGGCCATCAACAACTTCTTCTATTCCAAGTCCTACGCGTATCAATTCGCCGGACCGTTCACCCATTGGGGCGGACTGGCGACCTGGCACGTGAACGACCGCGTCACGCTGCAGGGCGGACTGGTCAACGGATGGGATTCACTGGATCGGGACAAGGACAGTGCGACAGGTCTCGCAAGCATCAAGTACAGCGCACCCAACGATTTCTGGTCCCTCTCGTTCGCGATGGTGACGGGCAACGAACCGAGCGCCGTGGCGACACGATTCGAAACGCGCACCCGCTACAGCGCCATCTTCACGCTGCATCCGGCGGAGCGGTGGGAATATGTCTTCCACCACCACTACGCGTATCAAAATCAGGGCAAACTCGACGGCGGGACCGCGCGCTGGTATGGCATCGACAACTACCTCTACTATGCCCTCACCGATCAGTGGCGGGCAGGTCTTCGCTTCGAGTGGATGCGCGACGAGGCCGGCACCCGCGTGGGCGGCAACCCGGTGCGCGACAACCCGAATCTCGGGCCCTTTGCCGGGTCCTTCTATTCCGTCAGCGTCGGTCTCAATTACCGACCGTACCCCAACGTGCTGATTCGTCCGGAGGTGCGCGCCGATTGGTTTGACGGGCAACGACAGCCCTTCAACGACGGCCTGAACAAGAATCAGGTGTTGGCGGCAATCAACGGGAATCTGCAGTTCTAACAGGATGCGGAAAAAGTCCACCAGCGGCGTTCTCGCATCACGCAGAGGCTCACCGTACCACAAGGGTGCGACTCGCCTCTAAAGACACTGCCGGCTCACCGTCTCGCCGGCGTCCACAAACGTGGCGCTCATTATTCTTCGCGCCGTGGACCTCGCTGCCGCCTTGCTGGACGGCCTATTTGCGCATCCTGCAATTTCTTTTGCCGTGAAACAGCAGGCGGGGGATCCGCAGAAGCCATGACGGAACACACGAGTGTTTCCAACACCTGCTAGCACGAATAACACCAGTGAGCGGTCGGGTGGTCTCCGGATCACCCGACACGATCGCCGAACCGGTTCACGCGTCACTGTGCCGTCAAGACTGTGGCCTCGCTGAGCAATCCGAGCCCGACGAAGCGCTGCCCGATGGCAGATAGAATGTGGTCGCGAAGCTCGGACCGGTAAGGACTCAGGGCTGGGTCACGCAGGTATCGATCCACCGTGCGCGGCAACTTCTTCCACCAAGTGCGCGCGGCCTCACACGCCTGCTGCGCGCCGACGCCACCGCCCGCCAGAATCGTCGTCAGTTCTTTCTCGAAGAATCCCACGTGCACCTGTTCATCCTCCAGAATGTCCGAGAGATCCGGCCTGATCGCGGCAAGCAACGTGGCGAACTCCAGCCCCAGCGCCTCATAGCCGAACAACAACACCGCCAGCATTTCCCACTGTGAGGGCACCGTCGGCAACGTCGCCGGCCGCTGCGACAGGGTCCCGAGCATACCTTCGAATTGCCGGAGATGATCCTGCTCATCCGTCTCATGCCGCTGGAGAAACGTCTGGACATGGCGTGGAAGCTGCTGCGTTTGAGCCGACCGGACCGCCCACAACGCCATCGCTTCGGCCCGCAGAAATCGTTCAAGCAGCGCCTGCTCGCAGGTTTCAGGAAGGGTCATCATGGCTGTGGTCAACTCTCACTCGGCGGCGTGAGCGGACCGGCCCATTCGCCCTTGGTCAGGCCGACTTCCTGGGATGCGCCGTCGGGCCATTGAAAATACCCTACCTCATCGACGAAGAGAATGAGCGGATCCATCTCCTCCTCAGTGGCCCGCCACCAATACCAGCCCGCCTGTGTCGGCTTGTCGCTTGTCCAGATTAATCGTTGCATCGTGTCTAGCGCTCCTCACTCCTGCCGGACCATCGATTCGCCCTCGGCGGGCAGGTCCTGTTTCTGCTACAGTCTTCCTCCGGCTCACTCGCAGCGGGCACCCTATCATGGACCGATTACCAATAGAAGAGGCGATTCCCACGCTCCGCGAGCGGCTCGCGACGGGGCGATCGGCGCTGCTGACCGCGCAACCGGGAGCGGGCAAGACCACCCGCGTTCCGCTGGCCCTGCTCGACGAACCCTGGCTGGCCGGACAGAAGTTGATCATGCTGGAACCACGCCGCCTGGCCGCCCGCGCCGCCGCCGCCTATATGGCCGCAAGCCTCGGCGAGCCGGTCGGACGGACCGTCGGCTATCGCATCCGGCACGAATCCAAGGTGAGCTCGGGTACCCGCATCGAGGTCGTCACAGAAGGCGTCCTCACGCGTCTTTTGCAACAGGACCCGTCGCTGGCCGGGTACGGGCTCGCGATCTTCGATGAGTTCCACGAACGCAGCCTGCAGGCCGATCTTGGGCTGGCGTTCGCCAGGGAATCGCAGCGGTTGTTCCGCGAAGACCTGCGACTGCTTGTCATGTCGGCGACCCTCGACTGTGCCGCCGTGACAGGGCTGTTGTCCGACGCCACGACCATCGCCTGCGAAGGTCGGCTGTTTCCCGTCACCACGCACTATCTCGACCGGCCGATCGACGGCCACCTTGAACCGGCGGTGGTGCGGAGCATCAGGCTGGCACTCGCCAAAGAATCGGGCAGTCTGCTGGTCTTCCTGCCCGGTATGGCGGAGATCCGCCGCGTCGAGCGGCAACTGCATGAGAGCCGGCCGGGACCTGACGTCATCGTTGCCCCTCTGCACGGAGAACTCCCGCAAGCCGAGCAAGACCAGGCCATTCGTCCCGCGCCGACCGGGTTTCGAAAAATCGTGTTGGCGACCTCGATCGCCGAAACCAGCTTGACCATCGAAGGCGTACGTGTCGTCATCGATGCGGGCCTGATGCGTGTGCCACGTTTCGATCCGCGCACCGGGCTGACGAGACTCGACACGATTCGCGTGACACACGATGCAGCGGATCAACGCCGCGGACGGGCCGGACGCTTGGAACCCGGCACCTGCTACCGCCTCTGGACCAACGCCGAGCACCAGGGGCTGCTGCCACGGCGGCCACCGGAAATCCTCGAGGCCGATCTGGCTCCGCTCGCGCTGGATCTGGCGGAATGGGGCGTCCTCGACGCCGGCGAACTGTCTTGGCTCGATCCGCCGCCGGCCGGGGCACTGGCGCAGGCGCGCGACCTGCTCAGGCAATTGGGCGCACTGGATGCGACAGGCGCGCTGACGGCGCATGGCCGCCGGTTGGCCCACGTCACGGTGCACCCGAGGCTAGCCCATATGATGGTCGCCGCCGACCCGTTGGGGTTCGGTTCCTGGGCCTGCGACCTCGCGGCGCTGCTCAGCGAACGCGACATCCTGCAGGGCGGCTCCGGTTGGCGCAATGCCGATCTTCGGCTGCGCATGGAAGCCTTGTACGGCAACAAGGACCACCTCGCCGGCGCCACCGTCAACCGGACAGGCTGTGAACGGGTTCGACGCGCATCGGAGCAATGGCGGCGACAACTTCAACTGGGCGCCCCATCCGGTGACGGCACCGAGCACATCGGCATCCTGCTGGCCTTCGCCTACCCGGATCGGGTGGCACAACGGCTCGCCGGCGGCGATGGACGGTACCGCTTGGCCAACGGGCGCGGCGCGGCGCTCCAACATCAGCAGGGTCTGTCGCAGGAAGACTACCTCGTCGTGGCACAGCTGGACGGCACGGGCGATTGGGCACGCATCCTTGCCGCCGCGCCGGTACATCTTCACGAACTCCAGCGGTACTGCGCGGAGCAAATCTGTTCGGTCGACGTGCTGGAATGGGATGATCGCTCCGAATCGGTCCGCGCACGACGACAACGTCGCTTCGGTCACTTGATCCTAGAAGATCGGGCCACCCATGAGCCCGACCCGGTTCAGGTCACTGCCGCGTTGCTCGTTGGCCTGCGTCGCGTTGGACTCGCCGCCCTGCCCTGGACCAAAGAACTGCAACAATGGCGGGCACGCATTGCCCTCCTCCATGGTATTGACCCAACCTGGCCAGACCTCTCCGACGAGGCGCTGACGAACAACCTGGATCAGTGGCTCGTACCGTTTCTTGCCGGACTCACCAGCCTGGCGCAACTCCGCCGCATAGACCTACAAGCCCCGCTCGACAGTCTGCTGACCTGGCAGCAACGCCAGGAATTGCCCCGCCTCGCGCCCACGCACATCACGGTACCAAGCGGCTCGCACGTCCGGCTGGATTATGAGCAGGGTGAGTCGCCCGTGCTGGCCGTGCGCTTGCAGGAAATGTTCGGTTGTCAGGAGACGCCGAGAATCGCGGGGGGCACGGTGCCGGTGATGGTGCATCTACTCTCACCGGCCGGGAGACCTGTGCAAGTGACCAAAGACCTGGCAAGCTTCTGGCGATCGGCGTATCAAGAGGTGAAAAAGGAATTGCGCGGCCGGTATCCACGACACCATTGGCCGGACGATCCGCTCAGCGCGCCACCGACCAACCGGACCAAGCGACGCACGTAGCCATCGAACAAGGCCCGCCCCAACCGCACATCACCCCGCCACTTGCGATTCCCTCCCGATTCCCGCATGCTACCCTGCACGCAGCACCATCCGTCGACCACGAGCCTCACATGGACCAATTCGCCATCGTCACCGCCTTCGGCCAAGACCGTTCCGGCATCGTCGCCCTTATGGCCGACAGCCTCTATCAATTCGGCTGCAATATCGAAGACAGCTGCATGACCAGACTCCGGGGCGAGTTCACCATGATGCTCATGGTCCGCCTGCCGCAAGGCCTCGATGCCGAATCGCTGGGCCATCGACTCACCGCTTCGACCCGCTCGCTGGACCTTGCCGTGCTCTGCAGAGCGCTTCCCGGTCAGGCGGCGCTCCGTCTGCACATGCCGGAATTGCCGACTTTCATGTTATCGGTCTACGGCGCCGACCATCCCGGAATCGTGGCGCACGTGGCGCGTACCGTGGCGGCGCAAGGGGGCAACATCACGGATATGAATACCCGGGTGATCGGCTCGGGCGAGGTCCCCGTCTACGTCATGGTGCTGGAGATCCAGCTTCCGCAGGACCGGCAAGCGGATCAGCTCAGGCAGGCGCTGGAGGCACTCAAGCCGCTGTTGGGTGTGGATCTCACGTTCCGCCCGCTTGACAGCGTGACATTCTGATCGTGGCGATCCGTCCGATCCTGCACTACCCCCATCCGACATTAAAAACAACCAGCGCCGCCGTTGCGCCTTGCGATCCGGCGACGCAGGCCGTGGCGCAAGACCTGCTCGATACCCTCGCCGCTTCGCCTGGGGTCGCCCTGGCCGCGCCGCAGATCGGTTACGCGCTCCGCGTCATCGTCGTAGATGTGTCGCGCAAGAACGGCGAACAGGGCCATGGGCTGATCGTGCTGATCAATCCAGTGATTCTCGTGCTGGAAGGGCCGAAGATTCTGCGGGAAGGCTGCTTGAGCGTGCCGGATTATACCGGCAACGTCCTGCGGCACGAACAGGCGGTGGTGGAAGGCATCACCCTGGACGGTCGCGTCGTCACGCTCAGCACGTCAGGATTCGAGGCGCTGGCGTTTCAGCACGAGGTGGACCATCTGAACGGCCTGCTGTTTCTCGACCGTATTCAGTCGCTCAGCACGGACCTCTTCAGGCGGAAGACCTCTGGCTGATCGCCTCCTGCGTCGTCTCCCTATTGCCTGGGTCGCCACGCTTTCACACGCGCTGCGATAACCTGCCGCTGATCCGGCGTGAGCATTCCAGCCAAGGCGTCGCGACGGAGTCTCGCCCGCCCGCTGTCCTGACGACTGGCCAGCGAATACCAGAAGAAGGCTTCCAGCCTGTCCGGTGTGACACCCTGCCCCTGCTCGTACACCATACCCAAATCACGCTGGGCCAACGCATGCCCCCGATCCGCCGCGAGTCGAAACCAGCGGACGGCTTCATTCTCGTCGGTCGTACCCAGGCTGCCGGTGAGCAAGGCCTGCCCCAACATCCACTGCGCGTTCGCGTCTCCCTGGCCGGCGAGGGTCTGGAGCTGATGATCGGAGGCCGGATCGGCGAGGACCAACGGCGTCCAGCCACAGAGCCACGCCGTCACTACCGCTACCGCCAGGCCCCACCGGCTCCCCTCCGTCATGCGGCTCCTTGTCGCAAGGCGTTGACGTCGGCGAGAATCGCCTCGGCGGCATGACGCCCGGAGCGCAATGCCCCGTCGAGCGTACCGGAGGCGCAATAGTCACCGCAGCGATACAGACCTCGTCGCAGCCGAGGCCGGCCCTCTCCGTTCTGCGCGGCGAGAAGCGAGAGTGGCGGCAACGCCCGCTTGACGCAATCGGTCCGCAGGTGCCGCCAGGTCTCCGCCTGCCCGCCGAACCAGTCTTGTAACTGTCGACGCACGGCGGCAAGCAACTCCGGACTGTCCGACGTGGACTGGTCGGAAAGGCTCACGGCCACCAGGGCTCGCCCCGCCGGTGCATAGCTCGGGGCCACCTCGCTCAACACCGAGGCCGTGCCGATCGGTCCCTGACCGTCTCCGTTGACCATCAACCATGGCCCGCGGACCGGCGGCGCAGGCGCATCGAAATAGAGCGACAACGACTGGCGTCCAGGATCGGTCGGAACCGGCTCGTCGCACAACGCCGCCGCCGTCGCGTAGTCGGTCGCCAGCACCAGGGCGTCAGTCTCCAGCCGTTCACCGGACAGGAGCACGACACGGCCTCCATCGAGGCGGGCCACTGGAGCGCGCAGTCGAACGGTCCCGTCGGGAATCCCGTCGGCTAGTTGTCGGGCAATCGCACCCATCCCTTCCTGGGGCAACGCAATCGCTCCACGGGAAAACGCCGCCCACACCTGCTCAAAGACGCCGCACGGCGTCGACAGCGACCGGTCGAGAAAGACCCCGCCGAGAAACGGGCGGAAAAACCGTTCCTGCATGACCGGCGAAAATCCATAGGCCTGCAAGGCCTGCAGCGTGCTCTGCGATTCTCCGCCTGCGCGCGCGGACAGGTGCCGGTGCAACGCGTCCTGCCGCAGTCTGAGCACGGTCAGTTTGTCACGCAGCGAGCCGACGGGACTCATGACCGTGGCCAGCACATCCTGCGGACGGCGAAATGGATCGCTGAGGCGATGGAAGCGACCGGCGTAGCGAACCAACGCACCGGGGTGAAAGGCCTGTAATCTGAGGGCGGAATAGTCCAGCACGGCTGTGGCTTCCGGATAGCCGCTGAGAAACACCTGGAAGCCGCGGTCGAGTTGAAACCCGTCGACACGATCGGTGCGAATCCGGCCGCCGATATCGTCGGAGGCGTCGAGGATGGTGCAGGACACGCCATGCGTGACCAACACACGGGCACAGGCCAGCCCGGCAAGCCCGGCACCGATGATGATGACGTGTGGCGTGACAGACATGGTGGGTGCCATTCTAAACAGAGGCAGCGCCGGACCCCAGGCCCCGCGCGTGGCCTCGTCGCAGGTGGCTATCCCTTCTTGCAGGCAATCTTGAACTCCGCCTCGCCATCGCTCCCCGGCGTGACACGCGACCATTCCCGCGTCGCCTTCCCTGCCTGCATGGGACGGCCCTTCGCCATCTGCCCGGCATAATACTTCGTCTGCAGCGGCCGGCTCTTCCGGGCGTCGCAGTCGATTTGCTTTTTCACCTTCACCGACCGATAGGTTCCCTGCGGAATCTGTCGATCGACTTTAAAGTCTTTCAACGTCCAAAACGTAACGGTCTTGCCGCTCGGCCCGATCGTGGCCATGTCGACATACCCGTCATACTTATGCGTGCCGCCGACCAGCACCCACTCCGCCGAAGCGGTCCCACTGATCAACAGGATCGCCCCCAGAATCATCCACACATATTTCAGCATTGTCCGTCCTTTGATTCCGCATCGAAGACCGAGACCACTACCATCGGCATCATACCATCGGTGCTCATGACATGCAGCCGTCTCTCACCACTCCTCTGCTGCTTTTTTATCCGACGTCCGTGTAGAGTCACGCCATGCCACCGCCACCCAGCAGAAAGCCTGCGCCGCCACGAGGGACCGGAGCGCCTCAGGCAACTCCGACGGGCCGGGCAGCATCTGCTTCCAGAGGCGAGACCCCACGCGTCACGCTGGACCGTCTTCTGTCGAAACTCGGCATCGCCAGCCGAAAACAAGCGCAGGAGTGGATTAGGGCAGGACGTGTCCGCATCAATCAACGCATCGTGCGCCAGCCGGACATCTGGGTCGAGTGGCCCGGTGATGCCGTCTCGCTCGATGAGCAGCCGCTGCATCAGAGTCCGCCGCGCTTCATCCTCTTTCACAAGCCGAAGGGCTGCGTCACCACGCATCACGACGAACAGGGACGCCGGACGATCTTCGACGTGCTCCCTCCGGAGATGAAACGCCTGCACGCGGTGGGGCGGCTTGACCAAGCGACCAGCGGACTGCTCCTCCTCACCAATGTCTCCACCCTTTCCGGTTTTCTTACCGACCCGCGGAACAAGATCCCGCGCGAGTATCTCGTCACCGTACGTGGAAATGTCACCGACCAGGTGCGGCAAGCGGCCATCGATGGACTGGAAGATGACGGCGAGTACTTACGGTGCGCCGCAGTGACGATTCAGAAACGATCCGGTCGGGAATCGCACCTGGCGGTCACGTTGACCGAAGGGAAGAACCGCGAAATCCGGCGGCTCTTCAAGGCGCTCGGCCATGAGGTGACCAGATTGCGCCGCATCCGGTATGGCCCGTTCAGTTTGGGCGATCTGCAACCGGGGGCCTGGCGCGAACTGCCCGTTGTCGACGCACACGCGCGACTCAGTGAGGGTGTTCCCTGAGACAATGCATCGCTGATTCTCCTTTCTGGACAAGGGTTTTCGCAGACCTCATCTGCTCCGAGATTTCCACGCTGCGCGTCCGGTGAAAGAACTTGCCAACCGGCGATGCTGTGCTAAGGTCATGACAGCAGGCGAAGCGTTCGGGAACACACAGTCCGCATCGTACTGAACGACCCACTCCGCTCTCGTCCTCCGCAATATTGCACTAACATCGCTCCCCATCAGGGAAGGGCCGGCTCGAACAACAGCCGATCTGACAGAGAGGAGATCAAGATCATGAAGGAGATCGTGAAGCGATTTGCCAGCGGACTGACTGCCTTGGCCGTTGCCGCCGCCTTGGCTGCGCCGTCGCTGACCTATGCCGCAGGACCCGACAAGGCTCCGCTGGAGATCAAGGTGCGCGTGAATGAAAAGGGATTCTTCGACGAGAAGGGCAAACCCTACGGCGGAAAGCGGATGTTACAAATCCCCAAAGACACGATGGTGAAAATCACCTTCGTCTTCGGCGAAGACCTCACCAGCTTGGCTGCGGGCGACACCCACCAGATCGCCCTGCGGGCGGAAGACGGCTGGAAGCAGGAAACCAGCCCGTTGTGGATGATGAACCGTGAATCGACCGTGAGCTTTCTCGCCGGCGAGAAGGGCCGTACACAATACCGCGCTTACTGCATCCTCGACTGTATCGGCATGGAACACCTGACCAACCTGATCATCCAGGTGATCTAACTTCCCCAGCTGACTCTCTGAACGAAGAGAGGCTCGACGTGTCGTGCGACAGGTCGAGCCTCCTCGTATCCTCACCCTTGGCGGCGGATCACCCTGGCCAAACTTTTCAGTACCCCCGTCCCGTGCTGCCTCCGCCGCCACCCATACGCCCTAACGGTAACGCGTCATACCGCGTCTTGAGATCCGGATGCGCCGCCAGGTAACCGTTCACCGCGGCCTCATCGGCAAACACGTCTTTGCTGCGAGCCCGATATTCCTCCACCGTCAGCCCGCGTTTCGACAGGAGCGCGCCGAGCTTCGCTTGAATGTCCTCGCCCATCTCCTTCATCTTCTCCGGCGACGGCCGCTGGCCCGAGCCATACGATTCCCCGCCCTTGAAATAGTTCGTCATCATCTCGCCGATCTCGATGCGGGCGTTCACAAACTTCTCCACGTCCGCAGGCTCGGCCGCCAGGCCGGTCCCGGCACACAACACAAGCCCCAACGCAATCCCGACGACGTGACGCGATAGCTGCATGGTCATAGTCTCTTCTCCCTGTGAGGACAACAAAGTGAACACATGTGCGGCATCATACCATCCCCGGAGAACGCTCTGCACGGCGGCTCACCGCGGCAGCCGCGCGAGAAAATCTCCGAGCACAATCCGAAACCGGTCCGGGTCTTCGGCCATCATGAAATGGCCGGTGTTGAATTCCACGAGCTGTGCCCCGGGAATCTGCCCCTGAATCCCCATGGCAATGGCCGGGGTCGCCACATCGTCTTTCGCTCCCACCATGATCAACGTGGGCACCGCGATCGCCGAGAGTCGACCATGAACGTGAAACTGCGACATGGACGTGAGCGCCTCCCGAATCACCGTGCCGTTCCAGGTCGGAATGCGTTCGAGCAGCGGCTGATAGGTTTTCGGCAGGGTGCCGGCAGGAAAACTCTCGACGATCATGCGCTTCGACACCTCGCGATAGTCGCGTGAGTGCCCGATGGTCGGAATATCCTGATCCAGAATCATGGCTCCATCGGTGGTCGACACCAGCACCAGCGCCCGTACCCGCTCTGGATGGTCCAAGGCCAGCTGTTGGAGAATCATCCCGCCCATCGACACGCCGACCCAAACCGCCTTCTCGATCTCCAACGCATCGGCCAGTCCGATCAGGTCGCGGGCAAACCGTTCGATCGTGAAGCCGGTCGCCGGCTTTTCCGAATCGCCATAACCACGCAAATCGACCGCAATGCCGCGAAAATCCGGCGCATAGGCACCGACGTATTTGGGAAAGATATTGCTGGTCGTCACGACCCCGTGCACGAACACAATCGGATCGCCCGTGCCCGCCTCCAACACGCTCAGGCGCAGGCCGTCCACATTGACCAGATGGCGCGTAAAAGGCTGATCGGGCGGAATGACATCGGACAGTTGGGGGGGATGCGCACCGCTGTTGGTTCGCACCGGCGGAGTCGCGCCGGCACAGCCGACGAGACCGGCTAATCCAAACGCAAGCACCATTCGAACGACCAGCATACATCCCCCCCTCTGAACAGGCTGACGGCCGATTGACGTAGCCTAAGCCGTCAGCCGGTCAGATTCAATGCTGGAATCGCATCGCGAGGTGCACGCGGATTACCGTATGCGCAACGACGTCAGTCGCGAGACCGTCACCCGGACCGGCACCAAGTGGTCCTGAGGCGGCACGGCAAACACCCGATGTGCGAACGCTCGAGACGCGGCCTCCAACTCGCGACAGCGATCGACAAACGGGCTCGACGCCAACCGTGGGAAATAGTCGCGATGGCGCTCATAAAACTGCGCCCGCCGCCGCCAACGGTCGGCATTCACGCTGAACAACCAGGCGGCGAGATCCGAGAGACCGCGTGGCAGCGGGCTGGTGGCTTCAGACTCGACACGGCGTTCGACCTTCGATGGAGCTGTCATCGCGTTTTTCATGACTCTACCTCCCCTCCCATGTGTCGCACTCGACGCCCTCACAAGGGCGGCCGGTGGGCGTCTCTCCCGACTCACCCTGCCCCACTGTAATTCGGCAACATGAGGAACGGATTAGAGCCGCATGAAAACAATTTCATGGAGAGGGCGTGGTGAGGGTGCGTCCGCCACCGAGGACCTCACGAAGGACCTGAGCCAGATCGTGCAGCGCTTGTGTCCCGTCGCCGACAAAGACCGAGCCATGCATCGTCGCGAGGGTTTGTGGATTCAACGCAGCCAGCCTCCTGAGCGTCGGATCCGTCAAGGTGCCATAGGGCAGGTAGTTGGCCAAGGGACCTTGCTGATACTCCATCAGCACGTCGCGACAGCGCCCGACGACATCCGAGTGGGTCACCGGCTCCCCATTGCCCCCCTGGTGAAAGAGATCGGAACAGAGCAGCGTTCGCTGGGTCTCTTCGAACAACAGGCCCGACTCCCAACAGTGCGGCACATGCGGCGTCGCGAGGAATTGAAACCGGTACCGACCCGTGTGCAACACCTCCCCGTCCGCCATGCCCTTCGCCGGCCGGAGCGCCAGGCAATCGTCCACACTGACCAGTTTTCCCACCAGACTACAGACCGCATCCGCCTGCGGGGCGACCTGTTGCCATTCCGGCAGCGAGCCGCATTCGTCGGCCTCGAAATGACTGAAGCCGATCCAGCGAAGCGTCCGCACATCGATCAGTGAGGCCACCGCCGCATGCACATCGGCGAATAATGCACGCGGGCCGGTGTGAAACAGCAGCGGCTGCTCATCGCGCACCAGGAACTGACTGAATTGCAGATCGAACGGGGCGAGGAACGTCGTCATACGGAAAAGATCCGGGGCCACCTCAGTAATCTGCGCCATGATGCCCTCCAGAAAGAATGTGGTCGGGATCGTACCTGGCCGACCCGCAGGGTGCAAGCGAAGGACGATCGCAAGACCAGGGTCATGGCCTCCAGGGCCCAGGGATTCCGCTAGTCGTGGCCACGGAGCGCTCACGATAGAACAGTGATAGACAGGTTCATTGTTCGTTGTCACAGGAGGTGGCCACCATGAAACAGCAACGGGAACGCCCGGCTCGTCGGAACAACCGGCAACAGCCCGGTCAGGACAAGGAACAGAGCTTTCCCTTTTCTGCCCGCGAATTCATGAAGCTGTCCCTGTCGGGACTGCTCTCGACCAGCATACCGATCCGCGTCACGCGCCTGATGCCCCCTGACCGAGCCGCATAACCCGGGCACAACCTGAATGAGGTGCACCATGTACGCCGACGACAGTGTGCTTACATATGATGAACACAAAGCCGCTGAGGCCGCATTCCGCGGCCTTCCTCTCGACTCCGACTGGTCCCGGGGGGCGCAGCTCGTCTACATCGGCATTCTCGAGGTCACCCGTGGCCGGGACATCCTCGACGATTGCCGCTGCGAGGAGGCAACAGCTGTCGGATCCTGACTCCCGTCTTTCCTCCGCTCAGCCGCAGGCCCCGCAGCGCTGACTCGAACCATCGCCGGGGCCTGCGGCACGTGTACACGATTGAAATTGCGCGGCAAGTGGCGTAGACAGTGGAGGTACGAGAGGTCCGCTCATGACCCGTCGGCTGTTGTTCGCCCTGCCTCTGCTGCTGTTGCTCACCGCACCAGTCACCGCCCAAAGTCCCTGTTCGGATTGTTTCTACGCCGCCGAAGAAGAAGTCCGGAAATGCCTTCAAAATGCCATCAGTGCGGACGATAAAAACAGCTGCTTGGAAAACCGACGGGTGCGTCTCAAGGCCTGTAGCGAGAATCAATGTCAGACGGTCAGGGAGGAAACGTCAACGACAGAGACGCCATCCACCCCCGTCAGGCCAGGCCTCGCACCCTATACGCCCACCGAAGGAGAGTGGCTGGCCCTCATGACGAGGGCCGCCCTCCGGCGGGAAGCCAGTCCCGACCGGCCCTATTCGCTCGATATCGTCCTCGCCGATCCGCAAACCCTGCAGATCGTCGTTCGACATGCGTCCACGATGAACCGTGAACAGGTCAGAACGGCGATCGACGCCGCGAAGGAGGCGATCAAAGGTACCGCCAAGAGTTACGGCTGGGACAAGTGGGTCAAGATTCGGGAGACGGTGGAAACATCTACGCCGAAGACGAAGAAATGAACGATCGGCGACCATGGGCCTGTCGACTCAGGCCATCACCAACATGATCTGCGCGGGCGTGAGGAGCGCGCCTGGCTGATGACGCCCGAGCCAGGCCAGGGCATCCAGCCCCGAGAGTCCCAGGACCGATCGGGCCAACAAGGCGGCAAACAGGGCCGTGCGCCCCAGTCCGGCGGAACAGTGGATCAGCAGATTGCGGCCCTGCGCGGCCTGCTCGTGCGCCTGCCGGAGCACATCGGTCAGGCGGCCATCGGTTGGAACACCGTAATTGGGAATCGGGAGAGGAAGCACCGTCAATCCTTCATCACGATAGATCGCGAACAGATCCCGCCCCGTTTTCTCTCGGCATTCGTCCGGCTCGGCCAGCAGCACCACTGCATGGATAGCCGCGGCTCTCAACTCCGGCAACAATGCCCCTTCGGGATCATAGAGGCCGAACGGCATGGCGCTTCCGTAGACGTGCCCCTGCAGATTCAGCGGGTAGGCCGTCAGCAGGCTCCCGTTCTGCCACTCTGGTGAGGCCTTACCCGGCATGATACACCGTCCACTCTTTCCAATCGGTAAGCGTGCGCGTCGTCATCGCCTTCGCCGCCTTCCGGAGCCAGGTGGATGTTCGCGCGGCCAGATCGCGCTGCACCGCCTTGATCTGTTGCCGGTCGCCGAGATGCACATTGGCCGTCTCCCAGCCCATGGCATACAGCAGCTTGCCTTCATCCCGCTTCTTCGGTAACGCCGTCAGTTCGATCCGTGAGCAATAGGGCGAGAGCCGCCGGAGCAGCCACGGCCCCTCCATGCACACAAACGGATCGCGACAACGCACGGACCGCTCCAACATCACTTGATACAGCAGCGTGCCGCTCCCCTTCTGCCCCCGGGCCCATAGAGCGGAAGACGCAATCAGCCGCTTCGCCTCACGGGCGACCTTCCCGCCGCGCCACTCAGCGAGCGCGACAAACCGCGGACGCCCCAAGCTGCCCAGGCCCGACACCCGTCGCCTGAGGCTGTACGACAA
>WBZL01000842.1_pt1 | contig 34086 bp, 26 predicted proteins | sample 5204291 | NCBI WGS metagenome assembly WBZL01 (sample SAMN12344345, study PRJNA552823) | activated sludge metagenome | biome: Activated sludge suspended growth; feature: Nitrification reactor; material: Wastewater; isolation source: activated sludge from nitrification reactor of wastewater...
TCCATCCTTTTTTTTTTTCGAGGTTTATCTCTTTGAGCGTGAGTAATTACTCACCATTGATAATTCTTGATGGTATCATACCCCGTCTATGACCACGGAAAACCAACCTCCTGTTTGCGACTATGAAGGCTCAACATATCAAACCGAATTTTGGGAAAAAGGCGGGCGCGATTACGAAGATCAAGCGGAAGCCGTTGCCCTAAAACGTCTGCTCCCCTCGCGCGGGGACCTGCTCCTCGAACTGGGGGCAGGCGCCGGGCGCAATACCCCCCGCTACCAAGGCTACCAACGCATCGTCCTCCTCGATTATTCCACCACCCAACTGCAACAAGCCCGTGCCCGCCTGGGGGCCAGTGACCGATATATCTACGTTGCCGCGGACGTGTACCGCCTCCCGTTCGTTCCCGGCCTGTTCGACGGGGCGACGCTGATCCGGGTGTTGCACCACCTCGCGGACGGGAAAGCCGCGCTCCACCAGATTCGGCAGGTGATGCGTCCGGGGGGGACCTTCATTTTAGAGTTCGCGAACAAACAAAATGTCAAAGCCATCGCCCGTTACCTCCTCCGCCGCCAACCGTGGAACCCATTTTCCCCCGACCCCATCGAATTCGTCGAACTGAACTACAACTTCCACCCGGCGACGACCCGATCCTGGCTCAAACAGGTGGGGTTTGCCCTCGAACGGCAGTTGACCGTTTCCCATTTCCGTATCTGGATGCTCAAACGGCTTCTGCCCACGTCCTTGTTGGTGGGACTGGATTCCCTCGCCCAACTGACCGGAAACTGGTGGCAGTTTTCGCCCAGTGTCTTCGTCCGCAACCGTGCCGTGGGGGATACGCCGGTCGCCGCGTCGGGCACGTTTTTTAAGTGCCCAAGTTGTCAGAGTGCGGATTTGAGGGAGGGAGATGCGGTTTTGGTCTGTGGCGGGTGCGGGACGAAGTGGGGAGTGCAGGATGGGATTTATAATTTTAAAGAGCCGATGATGCGCTGAGGATGATATGGCGCGCGTAAAAAGAGGGCTTACAGGTTTCTGTCTCGGATTGGGGAGCGCGGGGTTGTTCAATGTGCTTTTTTTCGACTGGTTGCAACGGTCGCGCGTGGATCAAATCTTGTCCCTCAGTGCCTTGACCGTCGCCTTTGGGTTCCTGGCCTTTTTATGGTTGGAGAAACGCGCCGAAGAAAAAGTGGCCTTGTCGTTTTGGGATGCGGCCTCGAATTTTTGGCGCCATTGGCGGGGGAACCTCAGGGCATCCGAGAGCAAAAAGTGGGGCGCTTTGTTGTGGGATCATCTACCGGGACTCGTGCTCGCGGGGGCATTCTTCCTCATTTATTTTTCTATGGGGCAATTTTACAATCAACCGGATTTTACGCTTCGAGACAATTATCTGGATGCCGATAACAGTGACTGGATTCAGCGGATCGCCGAGCCAGATGGGTATGCCCAAGAGATGCGGGTGACCCATCCGTTTGCCTTTTTTATTTTTCGGCCCCTGGGATGGGCCGCCACGATCTTCTGGCACACGCCCTCCCTTACGGCGCTTTTTCTGAATTCATTGGCGGGGGCGCTGTCCGTTTTTTTGGCCTGGGGGTTTGTAAAAACCCTCACCGGGACGCGGGTCTACGCGTTTTTGCTCGCGGGACTGCTGGGCCTTTCGACCGCCCATTTTTTCTTTGCCGCCATTGTTGAGTCGTATATTTTTTCAGCCCTCACGTTGATCGGCTTTTACCTCTACTTGCTCGTGCGCAAAGAAAATACGGGAATGCTCATCGCCATCAGCCTGCTCACCTTTGGCATCACCCTGACCAATTTCGTTCAGACCTTTCTCGGCTTTGTGGTTACGCGCTTTCGCGGAAAGGATATTTTTCGGTTTACCGGCACCGTGCTGTCGCTGGGGATCATCCTCACCTTCGTCCATCACCTCTGGTATCCGTCCAGCAAACCCTTTTTTCTTCTCTCCAGCAGTGAGGGGGAAGGGGTATTTCTCTTTTCGATATTCACCGAACCCGCCTGGAACCTCAGCGGACGCTTGCTCCTTCTCGCGCGCACCATGTTGCTCAACAGCGTGATTGCCCCCCTGCCTTTCGTGTTTCTAAATGACGCAGAAGCGGCTTTTCCGACTTTTCAATTCTTCACCTTATCCAAACTTCAAGGCACCTACCTGTACAGTGAATACAATGGCGTGGGGAAACTCCTCGTAGCCCTGTGGCTGATCCTGTTGTTCGTAGCCGGTCTCTCATTTTTGTGGAATTTTGCCCGTTCCCGCAAGGCCGATCTGGCAGTGGCGTTCTGCTTGTGTCTGCTGTTTAATTTTGTCCTGCATCTGATTTATGGCGAGCAACCCTTCCTGTATTCCCCCGGTTGGACCTTTGCCCTGATCTTCTTCGTCGCAATGGGCCTACGCCCTTTCGCCCAAAATCGTCTCTTTCAGCTCGCCCTCCTCACCTTTCTTGTCCTTCTCGCTTACAACCAATGGCAGTTCTTTCAATTCATCAAGGAAGCCATGCTTGCCCATTTGGGCTGAGGCTGAGAGCAATCACTTTCAGTAATTGCTCAGGCTTAGAGAAGTTGCCCACCTGAACATCGCCCTGATCGAGATGGATGCCACGTTTGCACGGGCGTCCACCCCCCTCGCAGAAATTTTCTCCGGGGCCTATTGCACCCCCGGCTTCTCCTTCGCTTAGTAGATCATAAAAAAATCTTCTCGATCCAGGCCATTGTTTTGAGACTGTGTTAAACTGTCCCCTTCAAAATCCCTTTCAGGAAGTCTCATGCCCACTCGCATCATTAAGCGTCCCCCTCCCGAAAACAGTAACTCGCCTCTTCTCGTTTCCTTTTTATTGGTCGGCCTCGCGGTCTCCGCGATTTTTTGGTATGGTGCCCGTCTCCATACCCCTGACACTGAGCCGACCGGACAACAACTCTATAACCTCTATTGCGCCGCCTGCCACGGATACCAGGGCGAAGGGAATACCTCCCTCGAAGCTCCTGCGCTTAATAGCAGTGGCACCACTTTCGAATATTCCGATGGCGAACTTCAGCGCGCGATCCTGACCGGGGGCGAAATCATGCCCAAACACGATCAAATCCTGACCACCACCCAGGCCGCAGACATTATCCGTTACATGCAAACCTGGTGGACCGAGGAACAATTGGCGGCTCAGAAAATCCACAGCGAGTCAGACCCGTTAGAGCCGTGAGTTTGCCAACAAAATTACGCAATACGAAATACCCAATACAAACAATCCCCATGACAACCATCTCTTCCGAACCTTCCCTCTCCTCCCGCGCCAAACTGATCATCTTTCTGCAAGATTACGGGGTGCAATTGGCCTTTGGCCCTGCCCTGGCCGCGTTGTTGGGGAGTTTGTACTTCAGCGAAATTGCCGGGTTTGAACCCTGTCGCCTGTGCTGGTTTCAGCGCATTTTGATGTACCCACTCACCACGCTCATTTTGGTGGGCATCTTCAACTACGATGAACTGCTTCCTAAATACATCCTGCCTCTTTCCCTGACCGGGATGGGGGTGTCCACCTACCACATTATGGTCGAGAACCACGTGTTTGGTGGGGCGAGTGTTTGTTCCGTTGGGGTGTCCTGTGCCATCAAATATGTGGACCTGTTCGGTTTCATCACCATTCCCGTGATGGCGTTCACAGCCTTTGCTTTGATCTCCGCTTTGATGATTGGCGTCTCTTGGGCAAACCGGTACGATGTCGAGGACGACGAAGACGAAGCGTAGCCCCCTAAAAATTTCCCCCCAAAAAGATGGGAGGCTGTCTGTTCAGACAGCCTCCCATCTTTTTTAAAAGCATTTCGCCATGCTTAAGGCCGAGTCACCGTCGGGAGCCAAATGGAATAGGGCAAAGCCAAAAACTGAACCACAACCGGATCATGATCCGTCGCCCGCCGGGGCACCGAATCATCCCCTTCCCATGAAACCGGGAAGTTGGCATTCAGGTGGACAATGGCGGGGAATAGCCCCATGCCCGAGGGGGATACCAGATTGGGGCTGACCAACACATGATCAATGATTTGAGAGACGCCCTGAAAAATATACGTGTACGCCTCTGCATGGGGCACCCGCGGCATCAGATTTGTCAACCCCACTCCGGTTAACAGACTCAACGTTTGGGAATCGAAATAATCGTTGAAATCCCCCAGCACGATCACTTCCGCCCCCGGTTCAATTCCCAGCACCTCCGCATACAACCCTGCCACAAACTGCGCCTGCGCCAACCGCCGGGGGAGCGTGTACGCCACCGTCTTCGAGTCCTCCGTTTTGGATTTAAGATGCACCGCGATGACCCACACATCCCGCACAGCCCCGCCCTCCCCGCAAATCCCCTCACACACCTCCACATGCGCCAACAACGGCTCGCGCGAAAACAACCGATTCCCGTCCAATTCCCCATCTCCATTGGTGTCACACGTCAGCGCGTTGACCGGGTTCTGCACCTCACCGTTACCATCCGGCCCCAGCCCATCCACCACCGTGGTACACCCCTGCCGGATTTCCCAATCCAACACCGTCACCCGCTCCGTCTGATACAACAACGCCACATCAATCCCGCGGAAGTCCACACTGTTTTCCCACAGATAGGAATAAGCCGCCAAAATTTCCGGGCGGTTTGCCAACGCTTGTAACACGGCGTTATTTTCCGCTTCCTGCACTGCGATCAATAACGGTTCGCCCAGCCCGTCGTGAATGGTGAGCGCCAGTTTTTTGAGTTTGGTCTGGTAATCGCTCGCCGACGGCACACTGTCCTCCGTTGCCGGATCATCCACCGTGTCGAACAGGTTGTGCAAGTTGAGCGTGGCGACAGAGAAAGGCACGGGCGAAGTGCCCATGATCTGAGAAGAGGAACGACTGAAGTCGTCACTACTGACAAAGTTGGGGCGAATCAACGTCGGAAAACGGGTGAGCATGATCCCGAAATCCCCGCTGGTGAAGTTCAACACCCCTTCGACATCAAAAATCTGATCCCCGAACTGGGCATCCGGCTCGATCTGGTACACCCCATCCGAACTGATCGGGATCACCTCCCCGGTCCCCGCGGGGTCGTTGTGAAACACCCGATCCACCCCCCACCCCGCGCGGATGACAAACGCGTACCCCCGCGCGTCGGTCGGCCCTACCACGACCGTATCCGCCGCCTGCACGCGCATACTTTCCCGCGTCTCGAAGTAACTGCTGGCTTCCAGATTGTTGAACGGCGGCGAAAAGTCCACGGCTGGGGGGAGCATATGGCCCGAGGAAACCACGCCCACTCCGGCCTGGATCGTGTTGATCCGCGTCAGCCCGAAGTCTTCTTCGGCAAGCCCATCCACGGTCACCCAATCCCCCACATCCACAACATCCACCATCTCGTTCAGATAAACAAAAATCCCATCCGAGGTAGAAGCGTTGTCATCGCAAGCCTCTTTCTGAATGAAAAATCCCCGCTCACTTTGATTATCGAAATCAGCCGTGACCACCCCCTCCGTTTGCACCTGTTCGCCGAGGAATGGTGTATTTTTGCCATCTCCTTGAATGTCGCAGATAGCGTGAAACTGCGCGGATTGCACCCCACGCGCAGAAAAACTAAGAAGTGCAAAGAGGACAAAAAGCCACAACTTTTGCGGCTGTGGCTTTTTGAGACTTATCAATGACCGTGGTGGTTTGAACATGATCGGCAACGGATAGAGGTATCTGACGTAGGAAACGCCGTAAAAAAGAGAGCAGGGGGAATATACATTCCCCCTGCTCTCTTTTTTGGCGGCAATTCTCTTACGAGATGTTGCGGGGGTGCGGCATGGAACTCCCATGCCGCACCCCCGATGAAGATTACTGTTTGCTCCGCAACGCCATCGCTCCCCCCATCCCGACGAAAGCCAGGAAGAAGGCGGGGAAAGTCAACCGCGCCTGGGGCGTGGTCTCGACCGCACTGGTGGCTTCGGGCCGGACGACGATGGGCAAGTAGATTTTGGTTTCCGCAGGGGGCGGAACCGGTAGAACGATATACGACTGGGTTATCACCACCGTATCGAAGTCATTCGCGACTTCTAGCGTCACAGTGTACGTGCCTTCAGCCGCATACATGTGCGTCGGGTTGCTCACGGAGGAAGTACCGCCATCGCCAAAATCCCAGGCATAACTTACCCCATCCTGGTTGGCCGTCGCAGTAAAGACGGACAACTCGCCGAGCGTCACCGGGCTGTTGCTGGTGAAACTGGCTTCCAGCGGCGTCAGATTCAAGCCCATGACGATGGGATCGTGATCGGACGTGCGGAAAGGTTCGGGGCTGTAGAGACTGGTGATGTGATGGGTCGATTTGAACTCGACGTTGTAATCCAACACGATGGGTTCATCAGAATTGATGTGCCACGTAGTGACCTCGGCAATTTGAGAAAGCAGAGAGGCACTGGCAAGACCGTAGTCCAACGTGCCCCACTGTCCATCAAAGACGTACGAGTAGTAGTCCTCGCCCAGCAGGGTGTGGAGGTTGGTAAACCCACCCGCTTCGAGGGCGGCGATGGGGTCTTCCATTGCGTAGGCGTTGAAGTCGCCGAGCAGAAGGAAGTCGGGATCCTGTTCGCCGGTGGGGTCGGTGGCAAGCCAATCGAGCATAACTTCGACCGCACCGAGCCGGGTCAGGTTACAGTTGCCCTGTCCATCGCCCGTATCGGGATCGCCGATGGCATCACACGCGGACCCTTTGGATTTGAGGTGGTTGACCACGACGGTGAGCGAAGCGCCGGTCGCATTTTCCACGAAGGTTTGGGCCAGTGCGGGGCGGTTGTAATCGTCGTGGTAATTGGGATCAAAGGAATCGTCGAGAATCGCGTAGTCGCCAACAGGCGTGACAGTAGCTGGTTTGTAGATCAGGGCCGCTTTGATGGCATCGGTGCCAATCGTGCCGGTGCTGATTTTGGCATACGTACCTGCCCCCGCAATGGCGTTGAGACCGTTGAGCAGATCGTCTACCGCTTCATCATCTGGGTTGTTTTCGATTTCGATCAGGCCTGCAATATCGGCATCGGTGGCGAGAATGGCGTTGATGATCTTATCGCGCTGGCGGGTGAATTCTTCTTCACTATCCGCGCCGCGACATTCCAGATTGCCTGCCGGGCCACAAATGTCGTTGACGCCGTCATCAATCGTGCTGAAGTAGTTGAGCACGTTGAAACTGACCACTTTCAGGGTGCCGTCCAGCGGATCGGGCGTGGTGGGGCGGGGGTTGCTGTGGGTGAACTCGATGAGGCCCACGGGTTCGATCAGGTATGCGCCAAAGGCATAGTTCATCACCCCGGTCAGGTCGGTGACCATGTCGCCGCCGCGCAGGGTGTTGGTGGCGCTCAGTTCGGGGGTGGGGTAGATGATGGGGTCAGGATTCTGTCCGGTCGCGCCATCGTTCAGTTGGACGCGGCTCCGGTCGTTCAGGTCTTGCAGGGCATTGGCACTTGCACCGGGGTCGGTCACCTGCGTGGGTTGGTCCAGCCGGTCGGTAACGGAGAGGCTGACTTCGCCGTACCGTCCAAGACCGAACACTTCGGTGACGTAAAGCGGGTGCGGGATATTGAGCAACATCCCTTCCACCGCTTCCCAGGCATCCAACGCGGGCACGGGCAGGGTCACACTCGCGGGCGTGACGCTGGCCCCGGAAGCGCAGACTTCTACGCTCGTGATTTGACTGAGTTCGGTCAGGCCGTTGAATTCCACAATCGTGCCAAAGACGCGGACGACATCGCCCAGTTGCACGGCGACGCCAAAGGTGTTGTCATACACAAACAACCCTTCGGACGTGGCCGAGTTGGCATCGGCATCGGCATCTTCTTCCTGTACGAAAAAGCCGTTATAGCCACCGCCGGGATTTTGGAAATCGCCGACGACAACGCCTTCGATGGCGAGGTCAACGCCCGCGGCGGGACTGCTGGGGCCACTGCCCTGAATGTCGTGGATGTAAACGGCGGGATCGCCGCACGCCGGGCCGATGCTCCCCAACACGAGGGTGCTGACGGGCGACCCAAAGGTCGCCGTGGGGAAGTTCGACGCGGTGATGGCGTAGGTTTCGTTCGTGACGATGGAGGGGGAACTCAGCGTGGCGGTCACGGCAAAACGCACGGAGGCACTGCTTTGATCGGGCACGGTGCCCACGTTCCAGGTAACGACGCCGCCGGTTTCAGCGCCGCCGTCGAGGGCGTATGCAAACGTGGCATTCGCCGGGATAACGTCCGTGATCACCACCCCTGTGAGGGTGTTACCGAGGAAGTTTTGAAGGGTGAGGGTGTAGGTAAACAGTTCGCCTGGGGCAACCTGCGCGGGGGCGTCTTTGGAAATCGCAGGGATGGGGAGGAAGAGTTGGATGTCGTTCGGGTCGCGGGGTTTGAGTTCGAAATCCGCATTGAATTGAGAACTGAACCCGGTGACGCGAATGGTCATGCCATTGGTGCCGCCCATCGCGCACACGTTCACGCCGGTGTCGCTATCGACAAAGATGATGGCCGGGCCGGTGCCGTCATCGACGGTGAAATCGTACGTGCCGGAGCACCCGGTCAGGTTTGAAATCGTGCCTTCGATCTGGGTGAGCCAGCCTTCGCTGAGGCCACTGGCGACATCCCCGGTGGTATACACGCTCGGCACGACGGGTGCGCCCAGGCCAAAACTTTCAATGTAATAGACGGGATCAACAAATTCTTCTTCATTGTTGAAACTCCCACGGGTCGCCATGAGCCGCACGATTTCGTCGCGGGTCACGTTGGGAACCGAGGTCAAGAACGCCACAATCCCACCACTGGCATCCTGCAAGGCCCAACTGCTGGGATTGTAGGTGCCGGGGGTAACGATGACCTGTCCTTCCACGGCAAAGACCTCGCCATTGACGCCCGCGCGGGCGGTGGCGATGGGGACAATCTGGTACACGGTGGTATCCCAGGTCGCGGTGTTATTGGTTTGGTTGTCGCCGGGGGTGAGGGTGGTGGCGGTGACGGTGTTGGTGAGAATGGTGTTGCTGGGCACATCCCCATCTACCGTGACGGTTAAGACGATGGTTTCCAGCGCCGCAGGAGCGAGATCGCCCATTTCGAGAATCACCTGCCCCCCGACGACGGTGGTCGTCAGGGCATTGCTGTTGGCGGAGACGAGGGTGGTGCTGAGGGCGAGGGTGTCGGTGACGATGACGGTGGTCGCTGTGGTCACGCCGACATTTTGGATGTTAATGGTGTACAGGAGGTTATCCCCCGTAAACCCGACGAGATCACCCGTTTTGCTGACGGTGAGGTCCAACGCGGAAATCGCGGTAGCTACCGGAGCGCCGAGCACGGGCGTCGGGGCATCGTCGGCACTGGCCGCATACGAATCGTTGACGACGATATCGCCAAAATTCGCGGTGACCGTGACACCAAAGGTGGCACTGAGCGATTCGCCAAAAGCGAGGGTGGTGCCGGGGGTAAAGGTGACGATCCCACTCCCATACACGCCGCCGTAAGCGTAGGTGGTGCTGAGCGGAACCTGATCGGTGATGATGATGCCGGAGGCGAGACTGCTCGCGCCGGTGTTCGTCACCCAAATGGTGTATTCAATCGTGTCACCCACGCCGACAAGGGCGGGAGCGTTTTTGCTGATTTGCAGAACCGGGGGGCAGTTAAGGGTGCCCGCCGTGGGCAGTTGTTGAGTGTAGGTGGTGGTATTGCGTGCACCGCCAGTGCCGTTGGGACAGCGTTGGTTGGAATGGCCTGTGCCGTTTCCGCCAGCGTTTTCGTCCACCTGCGGTTGGCCGGGGTTCAATAAAACAAGCAGGCCAAGATCATCCGCATCCGCCGTATCATAGACCAGGGCATCTACCAGATTCGCTGTGGTGACGGGGGTGTTAATGGGGAAATTGGCGGCATCGTTGATGAATAAGGCGACTGCATCCTGACCGTTTTGGATCAGGTCTGTGTTTGGGGTCACATCGAGGTCACAGTTGGGCACATTGGCCGCGTTGCCACAGAGGACGAAATAGCCATTCGCGTCGGTGACAGAACCATCCAGGTCAAATGCGAGATACGAAAGGTCACTGCTCCCGTTATAAAAAACAATCACCAAGCCATCCAACGCCACGTTTCCCACGCCGCCATCATAGAACTCGATGAATTCGGCCCCATCTGTCCCAGCCTGGTCGGCATCCAATTCGTTGATGACCAGGGCGCCATAGGATTGAACTTTGATCCGTCCGGTTGCGGGGTTGAACCAAAACACGACGAGTTCATTATTCACCGTGGTGGTAAAGTCCAAATTACTGCTGTTAATGGAACGCCCGCCCCCGGCACCATCTTGTCCCACGGCGTCCCATGACCCCGTGTTCACGAGTTTATATTGGTGTAAACCCGCTGTCTGGATGACGGTCGCGAACCGATACAGACCGCCCCCTACCGGAGTCATTGCGGTGGTGGGATCGGCATTATTCCACAACTGCCAGTCGCCCACGGCAGTCCAGGTGGTGACCCCGTCATTGGCATTGACAATGTATTGGTTGGGGGTCCATCCGTCGGAATGGAGATTGGTGTCCAATGTGACGAGAACCGGTTGGTTGGGGGCACTTGTCACCAACCAGGCGTTTGAACCCGGCCAGGATTCTGTCCAACCTGCATCGGCGGCTTTCCATTCATAGCGCCCCGCAGTCGTCGGTGTGATGACGGTCGTGTAGATCCCGTCCGCAGGCGTCACATCTCCGTGCGTGCCATCGTCGTACAAGGGATCGTCGTTTTGCCAAAGGTTAAAGTCCCCTTTTGCATAATAAGGGGGCGTAGCCTTTGCACTACTCGGTTTGAGTAAGGCAAAAGCGGCAAGAGCCAGAAAGCTCAAAAAAAACAAAGCGCCAAGATAGGCATATTTACGGATCATCAGAGTCTCCTTGAAGAGTAGAGTAAAAAGGCTCTCCCGTTTTGGAAGGGAAAAAATCGGGTTTCCGTTCCATTAATCCCGGTAGAACCAATTAAAAAAACAACCGCCAAAGGGATGCACTGAAAGAAACCCATTGGCGGTTGCGAAAACCATACGGAAATTGAAACAAGGGAGGAAATGAGGAATTTTCACCCATAGAACCCCCATCATACAACAGGTACCCTCATCTGACAAGCGCACTTGCTTGAATATTAATCATCGTTTACAGCCCTGTTTAAAGTCATGAATAGTTTGATACAATGCCCCAATGCCTGCCTGGATCAATCCCCCTGGCGTTCCCCTTGCCAAACGCTTATTCGATCTCCTTTTAACCATCCCGGGCCTGATCCTGGTCTCCCCGATCCTGCTGATCACCGCGATCCTGGTACGGATTTTTCACGGCAGTCCGGTGATCTTTAAACACAAACGCCCCGGCTTCCGCGGGCACCCCTTCACCCTATACAAATTCCGCACGATGACGAATGCCCGCGACGCGCACGGGAACCTGCTCCCCGACGAAAAACGGCTCACCCCGCTCGGAAAATTCCTCCGCGCCACGAGCCTGGATGAACTCCCTGAATTGTTCAACGTCCTGCGCGGGGACATGAGTCTGATCGGGCCGCGCCCCCTGTTGATGCAGTATCTCCCCCGCTATTCCCCCGAACAGGCGCGCCGCCACGATGCGCTCCCTGGCATCACCGGCTGGGCGCAGATCAATGGGCGCAATAACCTGTCCTGGGAGATCAAGTTCGAGTTGGATGTCTGGTATGTCGATCACTGGTCTTTGGGGTTGGACCTTAAGATTCTGGCGCTGACCCTGTGGAAGGTGCTCAAGCGGGAGGGGATCAACGAACCGGGTAATGCGACCGCGCGGGAATTCATGGGGGCGGAACGGTCCACTCAATCAAACTTTCATGACTCTTAAAATAGAAATCCCCGAACTTTGTCCGGGGATTTCTGGGAAGCATCCAAACGGTTATTCGTCAGAACGCGAGCGGGTTTGTTCGTCAAGGATCATCGGGGGCGTATCACGGGAAAACGTAATCCCTAACTCCTCAACAATTTGGGTCCACGTATAGCTTTCTTCAACGCGCATCTCGTAGATTTGGTCGACGGAGACGCCTGCCAGCACGCTCATGTCGTAGACCACCTGGATGGTCTCAAAAGAGTACCCGGCGCAGTACCAACTGAGCACTGATTCGTAAGTCAGACCCAGTTGGGTTGCAAAGCTGGTTACCTCGGGGTTGGGGGTTACATCCGTTGTATGGCAACCGAAGAGGATGTTTTCCAGAGGCTCTTCTTCAACAGGGCGCTCATGGCGGGAAGGATCATCACCTTCAGGCTGAGGGCTTTTTTCATCGATTGTTTCGTGGGAACCTTGAGTTTGCACCGTTTCCACGCGTGTGGGGCTGTCTGTCTCATGGTGCCCAATGGCACTTTGTAAGGATGTTGCAACCCCACTCAAACTCCCTAAGAACAGTGCCAGTAAAGTTACAATTTTTGCGTACATTACGTACACCTCCTAATGGATTGTGGATTTAGACCTGTTTGAGGTCTATACAAGGGATAACGAAGGCGGTCGAAATTTGTTATGGGAGGGCATTTGGCTATCATCCGTTTCTTAAGTTTTTCGCCAGTGTTTGCAGACCACGCATTTGAAGGGCACGAATAGCGCCTGTTCCTTTCCCCATCCGCCGTGCGACTTCGCGATTGCTGAACCCCTGCAGGAATTTAAGACAAATTGCCTGGCGTTGCTCGTTCGTCAGTTGGTCAATGGCCTCGACCAATTCTTTTTTCTCGATATAACCTTCGATTTGTTCTTCGATGTTGCCCTCCGGGGCCGGTTCATTGACCGGCAACCTGTCCAGGCAGTCGTGCGAATTTGCCGTGCGGTAATGATCAATGAGTGTATTTCGCGCGATCCGAAATAACCAGGCGCGAAACGGGAGACCCAGGTTCCTATAACGGCCTATATTTTCCCAGGCTTTTAGAAATACTTGAGAAGTCAAGTCTTCCGCGACCATCTCTTCTCGAATGCGAGAGGCAATAAACTTGTAGATTGAAGCCACATGTTGATCGTAAAGTTGAGAAAATGCTTCTCGTTCCCCTGCCTTTGCACATTTGATCAAATGGGCTTCTGCGCTTGTGGAAGGTCTGCTGAATAATAAGGGGAGGGAAATGAACGTGACGATTTTTTTCATTTTTACATATCATGGGGTGTAACTGTTCAGGCATAGAGAGGAAACTCCCCGAAAAGCCCCGGATTTTGAACAGATAAAGGTTGTGGCGGTCGCCTCAAGTGCATGGTTTTTAGAGTGTATGCCCAGTATTCCGCTTGATCTTTAAACAAAATGCGCGTTTACTTTAAGGCCAGTTTAAAGTCAGCAATCTGCATTCAGTAAGAAAAAACTACTTGCAGACTCGCGAAATCTCCTGTAAACTGAAGGCATCCCTTGCACAAACATTTTCATACCGCTCAGGAGGCTCCCATGATATTCCGCAGTCCTTACCCCGATGTCCACATCCCCGAAGTGCCGCTGACTCCGCTCGTCTTGCGCAAAGCCGCCGAGATTCCCGGCAAAGCCGCCCTGATTGACGGCCCAAGTGGTCGAACCATCACCTACGGTCAATTGGCCGGAGCAGTGCGTTTGGTCGCAAGTAGCCTGGTCGCACGTGGTTTTAAGAAAGGGGACGTTTTTGCCATCTATAGCCCGAACATACCCGAGTATGCGATTGCTTTTCACGCCGTTTCCCTCGTTGGAGGCATCAACACCACCGCCAATCCGCTCTACACCGCCGAAGAATTAGCCTTTCAACTCAACGACTCCAATGCCAAATACCTGTTGACGGTCCCGATGTTTTTGGAAAAGGCTTTGGAAGCGGCCAAACACTCGAAAGTCGAAGAAGTGTTCGTCTTTGGTGAGGCAGAAGGAGCGACGCCGTTTGCCTCCCTGCTCAAAGGGGATGGGAACGTGCCCGATCCGGGTCTCAACCCCCGCGAGGATTTGGTGGTGCTTCCCTATTCCAGCGGGACCACCGGTTTGCCCAAAGGGGTCATGCTCACCCACCATAATCTGGTCGCGAACATTGTCCAAACCGAGGAAGTCGAAACGATCACGTCGGAAGATGTCCTCGTCGGTATCCTGCCCTTTTTCCACATTTATGGCATGTTGGTGATTATGAACGCCAGTCTGTACCACGGGGCCACGATTGTCACGATGCCCCGGTTCGACATGGAACAATTTTTGCAACTCGTGCAACAATACAAAATCTCCCGCGCCCATCTTGTGCCCCCGATTGTGTTAGGTCTGGCGAAACACCCGCTCGTTGATAAATACGATGTCTCGTCCCTGAAAGTGATTGTCTCCGGCGCGGCCCCCCTCGGCGCGGACCTGACCCAGGCCTGTGCCAAACGCCTCAATTGCATCGTCAAACAAGGTTATGGCCTGACCGAAACCAGCCCGGTGACGCACGTTGATCTGGACGATCCGAGCAAAATCAAACCCGGCTCCGTCGGTAGGTCTATCCCGAACACGGAAGTTCGTATCGTGGACAACGTTGAGGGGAAAGACCTGGGCGTCAATGAGCGTGGCGAAGTCTGGCTCCGCGGCCCGCAGGTGATGAAAGGGTATTTGAACAATCCAACTGCCACGGCGATGACCATTGATGCGGATCGATGGCTCCACACGGGCGACATTGGGTACACCGATGAAGATGGATATTTCTACATCGTGGACCGCGTCAAAGAACTGATCAAATACAAAGGGATGCAAGTCGCCCCCGCCGAACTGGAAGCGGTTTTGTTGACCCACCCCGCGGTGGCCGATGCGGCGGTCATTCCCATCCCCGATGAGGAAGCGGGCGAAATTCCGAAAGGGTTTGTTGTTCTCAAAGGAGAGGCGACCCCCGCCGAACTGATGGAGTACGTCGCCAGCAAAGTGGCCCCGCACAAGAAAATTCGGCAGTTGGAAGTGATCAATCAGATTCCAAAATCCACGTCGGGAAAAATCCTGCGGCGGTTATTGGTGGATCAAGAACGGGCCAAAGCCGAGTAAATTCGGGTTCCCATCCCGTTAATTCCGGTAGAGCCAAAAAAAAGTGCAGGCCAGGAAAGTTCCTGGCCTGCACTTTTTTGTGAATTTCCTGGCTTATTTTGTATACAACATCACCATATAAAATTTTGCCCCCGTCTCTTTATCGTCCACCCAGGCAAGCACTAGAATCTGGTCTCTTGTGAGAAACCCTTTGCGCGTCCAGGTCATATGTTGAACCCCGGATGTATCCTTTGCCATGAGGGCATCGTTTTCCGTCCACTCGCCCTTGAGTTCTTCCACATAGAACGTTTTGATGTTGTCCCAAGTCTTCCCTTCGGGAACTGCGAACACTAGAGAGTCTGCGGTAAGACCTTCCCCTTCAGCGGCGTCTTTAAGGGCTTTGTCTGCCGCTTTCACGACTAAATTTGTGCTCGCTTCTATATCAACTTCTTCAGCATCCTTAAATTTAGGAATATCTGCTAATCTAATCCCAGAATTGCCACTGCACGCCACCCCAGCAAACAAAACGACCATGCAGGCGACCACAAATTTTAGATTGAGGCGAAACATAGAACACTCCTTTTTGATAACCTTCCAAGTTGTGCGTTGAGAGAAACCAAACACCACCGTATCTCCTATGGGATGAACCTATTTTAGCATGGCTGGATTAATTTCGTGGGGTATAATCCCCGCCCGTGTATTCCTCGCCCTTTACCTTTCAACTTCAGGCCAAAGATGCCCGCGCCCGCGCGGGCATTTTCCACACCCCGCACGGGATCCTGGAAACCCCCGTTTTTGCCCCCGTCGGCACACAAGCGACTGTCAAAGCCCTCACTCCCGCGCAGGTAAAAGACCTGGGCGCGACGCTGGTTCTCTCCAACACCTACCACCTCTACCTGCGCCCCGGCGACGATCTGGTGGCGGAAATGGGGGGCCTCCACAAGTTTATGCAATGGGATGGCCCGATCTTGACCGATTCTGGGGGGTTTCAGGTGTTTTCGCTGACGGGGATCAATAAAATTGACGATGACGGGGTCACGTTCAAAAGCCATATTGACGGGTCTATGCATCGTTTCACCCCCGAAAAATCCATCCGGATTCAGGAAAATCTGGGGGCGGACATCATGATGGCGTTCGATCAATGCCCGGAACCGTACGACCGGGTGGGGGTGGAGGCCGCCGTGGCGCGTACCCACGCGTGGCTCGAACGGTGCGCGGCGGCGAAAACCCGCGCGGATCAGGCATTGTTCGGCATCGCCCAGGGGGGGATTTATGCCGACTTGCGGGAAAAATCCGCGGCGTTTGTCACCTCGCTCGACTTGCCCGGTTACGCCATCGGGGGATTGGCCGTGGGCGAATCGAAGGAAGAGATGCACGCCACCCTCGATCTGATGAACACTTGCCTGCCCGAGCACAAGCCCCGTTACCTGATGGGGGTGGGCACGCCACAAGACCTGATCAACGGCGTCCGGCGCGGGGTGGATATTTTCGATTGTGTGATGCCCACCCGCATGGCCCGGAATGAAGCGGTTTTCCTGCGGGATGGGTCACGGCTCAATCTGCGGAATGCGCCTTTTGCCCGTGATCCACGCCCGATTGACGAACAGTGTGGGTGTTATACCTGCCAGACGTTTACCCGTGCTTATTTGCGGCATCTGATTATTGCGAAAGAGATGCTTTCTGCGACTCTGCTGTCCATCCATAACCTGTACACCCTCGTGCATCTGGCGAAGGAGATGCGGGCGGCGATCTTGGAACAGCGTTTTGAAGCTTTTGTAACCTCTATCCTGCGGAACGAGTGATCTTGTAATGTCCTCGTCCTCAGTTCCTAAAACATTTTGACTATTTTTCAAGCTTTTATTCTCGGTATCGTGCAGGGGTTGACAGAGTTTCTCCCGGTTTCTAGCAGTGGGCATCTGGTTTTGGTGCCGTATTGGTTGGGGTGGGAACTTCCTGCGGAGCAGGCGTTTATCTTTGATGTGTTGGTGCAAATGGGAACGCTGGTGGCGGTGTTTATTTATTTCTGGAAAGATATCGTAAAAATCACCCAGTCAGCGATCCGTTGTTTGCTTGAGCGTCGCCCCTTTGATGAGCCGGATGCGCGAATGGCCTGGTACTTGCTTCTCGCCACAATTCCAGCCGGATTGTTTGGCCTGCTTTTTAAGGATGCGGTCGAAGCCGCGTTTAACTCGATTCGGGGCACGTCGATTGAGTTGTTGATCACGGCGGGGTTGCTCATCCTTGCGGAACGGGTGGGGCGGCGGGATCGTTCGATGGCGCACGTCAACTGGTTGGATGCGTTGGTGATTGGCTTGTTTCAGGTGATTGCGATTTTCCCCGGTGTGTCGCGGTCGGGCAGTACGATTGTGGGGGGGATGTTCCGAAATTTAGATCGCCCTGCCGCGGCGCGGTTTTCTTTCCTGATGTCTATCCCCATTATGTTGGCCGCAGGCTTGCTTTCCGCGATTGATCTGGTGCAGTTGCCAGGGATGGGGGACTTTCTGCCGCAGATTATCGTCGGGTTTGTGACCTCGGCGGGGGTGGGGTATTTGTCTATTCGGTGGTTGTTGGGCTTTTTAGCCAAACGCCCCCTCTTCGTGTTTGCGGTGTACGTAACGGTGATCGCAGTGGGAACGCTGGTGTCTCTGGCGTTCTGATCGGCTCACTGTTTCGTCGGGGTTCCGTACAAATACCAGAATGTGGCAGGGGGAAAGGCCGAGGCAATGTCTTGTTCCCACACAAAACCCCCCGCTTGTAGGACGGCCTTCAGAAACCCATCCATGCCTTTAAGTAAATCTAGTTCGGTGGGGGGAAGTTGATCGGTCTCATAGCTGAGCAAATGCAAAATGACCCGGCGTTGGACTTCGTACGGATATTGGGTGGTGTGATTGGCTTTATCCCCGCGATAGTCATTGAGATAGTTGGCCCAGAGTTTGAGCCGTGAACTAAACTCCTGCGCCGCCTTTTTTTCCCAGGCAATGCGCCACCGATTCCGAATTTCGTCCATTTCGTGGGTCAGTGCGGTAAGCCCCCCGTTTTGGGCAGGGGCGTTGCCCGTCATCCCCCACCCCCCCGCGCGGGTGCGGGCCAGCAACAGCCAGCCCAGAGTCATGCGCGGGTACGGGCGTTCTCCTTGGGGCGTGGCAAGCCCTAACGGCCAGTATATTTCATTGGACAGTAAATAACCTTGAAGCTCAGGAATCCCCGCTCGCAAAAAAGCCAGATCATACTCGATAGATGGCATACACGAAGTCCTCGATGACGAGTTACTCGTGGACAAGACACTCGTCGTATCTACTCACCAGGAGTAGGAAGTTCCGAAAAAAAAGGGATGAAAGGGGGGCTGTACAGCCCCCCTTTCATCCCTTTTTTTCGAGTTCCACCCCATTATGTTTGAGGAATTAACACTCGTCTTTATTAAGCTTTGGGGGTCGTTCGCAGAGCTTCGCGAACGGTCATCAACAGACGGTCAGGGGTGGTGGGTTTTGTTAGATATTTCACCGCGCCGAGTTCCAGCGCTTTGACCGCGTCATCAATTCCGCTGAGGGCGGAGAGAATGATCACGGGAGGCATCGGGTGAAGGATGACCTTCAAAGAGCGGAGCATGTCGTACCCGGAGCGCCCAGGCATCATCAAATCCAACACAAACAGATCGAAGGGTTTTCCTGCACTATTTGCCTGGTTGATTTGCGCCACAACATCATCCCAATTGGATGCGGTGGTCGCTTTATGCCCAGCCCGGCGCAGAGAATAGGCAATGAGTTCCAGCATAGCCGTATCATCATCTACGACGAGAATGTTTGCGCTTAATTTCATTCATGCTCCTTGACTGTGATAGCTCCAGATTGGAGCATACACAGCTTTTAATGGTGCGCTCCTTCCTTCGATTTTACCAGAAATATTTTAACCGAACCTGATTCACACGCAATGTGATCTAATTCACACGCTTTTGTGAAAGAATTGTGGGCCTGATTCGCTTCCCTGTTGCATAAGTTCCCTTTTGGAAGCTGAAACGCCTCAGGACGCCGTCCACAACGCGAGCTGGATCGTCACTTCAATCAGCAATAAATGAAATCCTTGATCCACCAACAGGGGAATCACGCCCCAGTGTGCTTCGGGGACCCGCTTGTAATTCCGCATCCACCAAAACACAAAATCCGTCCGATCCTGAAGAAAGTGAGTTCCACCAATCAGCAAGATTTGCCACCAGTGCATGGACGTGAACAAAAACGGAACGAGATACACCAGGACATGGACAAAACAAACCCAGGAGCTTTTGCGTTTGTTCATCGCCATCCATTCGTTTTGCAAAAGAAAGTCGCCGACCAGGTGGGCAATGTAAGGGTTCATGGGTTGATTTTACTCGGAATTCCGATCCATAACGCCACAGGTCCCAACAACAAAATCCACATCGCCCCATCCAACCCCACCGCTTGCGCCAACACACCCACCCCCAACGGGATCAACTGCCCCACCAACCCGGACACACTTCCCAACGTCATCACCGTCCCACTTTGCCCCGGCATCGAAGCGTACAACTGCCCTTTCAGGATCGCGTACCACCCGGCATTGAACAGCCCCATCAGCCCCAAAAGCACCAGTTTCACCCAAAAATCGGGCACCAGCAGAAAGATAGGGTACAAAACCAACTCGATGATTACACTCACCCGCAAATAATCCAGGCCCTTCACCGCCTGCCCGGATTTTTGGGTAGGACGCTCCAACAAGGGAATGAGCAAAAAATCCCCCAGCAAGCCGAACCCCGACCAGACCGCGACCCCAACCCCGGCCTGAGCAGGCGTCACGCCCCCGATATCCACCAGGTATAGGGCCAGGAATCCCAGCAGGATGTCCAACATCAGATCGGAAAACTCCAACAGCACGAGCCAACGAACGACCTCGCGGCGTTTGAGGGCGTGGAGCGCGGCCCGCATCCCCTCGCGGAAAGGGAGGGAGGCGTCTTCCTCGGCGTTTGTCGAAAGGGGGGAAGCGACAGAGAACCGGTACCGCGCGGCGTAGGCGACCACGATCAGGGTCAGGATTCCGAACAGGGCGTACAACCCCCGCCAACCCAGGTTCAACCCCATCGCCGCGCCCAAGGCCAGCGGCCCGGCGACCACGCCCAGTGATCCGGCAAACGTCCAGCGCGCCATATTCTGTTCGTGCCGATCCGGTTCTTCGTCCATCAATGATGATTGCGACAGGCTGACAAACGCCCCCGAAGCGGGATAAAAGAGGATGAAGGAGAGTAACAAGACCCAAAAATCCTGACTGATGGCCGTCAGCAGTAACGCCCCCGCAAAAAAAACACCCCCACCGAGGATAAGCACCCGCCGTTTCCACACATCCCCCAAAATCCCAATGACTGGCTCGATGAAGTTGGCGAGAAACCCAGGGATCGCCAAAAGCAACCCAATTTCCACATACGACAGCCCCAAATCATCCCGCACCAACGGCCACGCCGCTTCCCGCGCGCCAAAGACGAATTCGTCCAGAAATTCGATGAGGAGCAGGGTGAGAATAAAAGGGGTGAGACGTTTCATGTCCCCGGTCAAGCAGGTGACGCCTAAATGCTATGCAACCACGGACGCACTCGTCGAGGCTTGTAACCCCCACAGCCGCATGATCGTGTCCGCATCCAGCGCGATGCCAACCCCCTTCGTTTCGCCGTGCAGGACGCGTTGGACTTCTTCGTCCCGGATGAGGGCGGCGAGTTCGGGTTCGGTTTCCAGCGCGTCGGTGTTCTTTTCCAAAAAACCGGGGAGGATTTCCGGGTCTTTTTCCAATTTTTCGGCGAGAGCGGGCCAACGCAGAGAGAGAATCGTCCAGAGGGCAAAGCGTTTTTTCTTGGTCTCGTTGTTGATGAGTTCGACATCCGCCAGCATGGCAAGGGCGAGGTAGACGCTGTACGCGTTGACGAGGCGTTTCATCGCGCGGGGATTGCGCTCGAGCAGGGGGGCGAACGGTTGCAGAAAATGTTCGATGTCGGCGGACACTTCCTGGCTGGCGAGACGACGAACAGCGGCCTCCCGGCGGACTTGCGCCACGAGGGGACTGGGATCGGGTTGGGGTTTTTGGAGTTGTTCGATCAAGGCCTGGGTGGTGTTCACCTCGGCAAAATCGACCTGGGCTTGTTGGGCGGCGTCGGCCATTTTCTGCTCCGCCTCATGGCGCTCGCCCCGGTACAGGAAGTCGAGATAGGCTTTTTGCGTCTCCTCCGACATCGCGGGGACGGAAATGGACATTTGGAAGATTTTTTCCAGGAACAGGTAGCCCGTGCGGCGTCCGGGTTCGCGTACCGTGGTTTTGAAGTCTTTGTACACAATCTCAAAACATTCGTACAACCAGCGGCGGTCGGCGGCGATGACGTAAAACACGCGGGGGTCGTTGAACAGCGTTTGTAAACTCTCCAACAGACGGACGACGTATTCCGGTTGGCACCGGTCGAGGTCGTCAATGAAGACCATGATTGGGTGGTTGACCCGGTTCATCATCTCCTGAAAGTGGGTGCGGACCTTTTCCATCGGGTCTTGCGCGAGACGGACAAAACTTTGGGCGGACGAGGCGGTGAACAACGACCGAGAGAGGGTCAAAATCCCGGAGCCGAGCGTCCCAGCCAATCCGATGAAGGTGGAAATACCCCCGATCCAGTTGGTCAAACTGCCGAGCAAACTCCCGCCCGAAAAGCCACTGCCCGCGAGCAAAAAGAATAGCCCAAACAGCGTCAGCCCCGCCATGCCGATGACGACAGGATTCTCCCCCAGCCCGTTGATCCGCAACCGCCACCACGTTTCCCAGGCCCAAAATCCCAGGTCGGTGGACGGGGATTGCACGAGTTCGCGGTACACCCGATCCATCGGCGGCCACCAAACGGGGTCAATCTGCCGGTTGCGCCACGCATTGAACCAGACCACCGTCCAGCGTTGGGGTTTTTCGCCAATGGTCAGGTGGATGTTGCGTAAAGCGTTTTCCATCAAGCGAAGTAGAGACGTTTTCCCCGCGCCCCACGGCCCGTGCAGGTGGACGATGAAACTATTGGTTTGAGGAAGCGGCGTTTCATTTTCGTAGGCTTGTTTGAGTTGGGTGACGTAGCTGGTGTAGTTTTCGCCCCAAATGCGATTGAGCCAGGTGGCGAGGGCGTCGGCGAACCCCGCGCGGCCTAGTTGGTCCGCGTCGGTAGCGGCGTCCGCGCGGAAGATGATGTAGTCGGGGGAGGAGGGGGGAGGGGGATCAGCGGTTTGAGTGAGGTCAGGTTTGCCTGCGTCGGATGAGGATGAGAAGGAGGCAGGGTCGTAGTTGGAAGTTTGAGGGGGGCGTAAAAGGGTTTCGTATTGCTCTTTATGATATTCAAGCATATCCCGCTTAAGCGCGTCTCGAAAACCAAAATTATCGAGAAAGCGGGCGAGTTCGGAGTCTAGTTCTGCCAACCCAAGAATGAATAACTTGCCATGAATTTCTTTGACCACCGTCGGATCAAATAGGGCGATCACGTCATTCAGCCATTGTGAAGCTGGTTTGACCATCCCTCCGCCAGGGCCGGATTCGCCCACAATTTTTTTCGCCAGATAATTACCATACTCGTCGTGAAAAGACATCGCGCCTCGCGCGAGCATCCACGCGGTGACAGGCGTCGCGTCGGGAAACGCGGCAATCGTTGTTTTGACGGTGTCGGAGAGGGGGAGGGGGGTATTGAAATCAGGAACGGAGGTTTGGGATTGGGTGGCCATAAGAAATGATTGCCTTCAAATCAGTGACATGCCCATTCTATCATACCGCCCAAGCCCTTCGCCAAACCGACCATCGGTAACACTATGTCGGTGACAGTCATTTTCAAAGTGCCTGTCACCTGGTTCCGCGTGCCTTTTTTTATACAAGATGCGCCTCGGCACCGTGCCGCGCGGTTTTTTGTATACAAAACGAGCCTCAGCACGATGGCGAGCGACTTTTTTTATACGGGATGAGCTTTGGCACGATGCCGCGCGGTTTTTTTTATACAAAACAAGCTTCGGCACGATGGCGAGCGACTTTTTTTATACAGGATGAGTTTCGGCACGGTGCTGTGCAGTTTTTTTTATACAAAACGAGCTTCAGCACGATGGCGCACGGTTTTTTGTATAAAAAAGGAGCCTCGGCACGATATGATATGAGGGGATTCTGAGTCGATTACTTTTCCCAACTCGCCTTCCCCGGCGTCCGCTCAAATTCCCCCGTCCCCTCGTTGTACCGTACCAACGGCTGGAGCAGATACCGACCATTTTCGATGCCCGTCAGTTCCACCACCTCTGTGATCCGCCGGTGCCCGTCCGGGAACAGACGCTGACAGGTGATCACCCCCAGCGCGGCGGCAATCGTCTGGCGGATTTCCGCAATCCCCAGGCCAAGGTTCGCCATCAGGCACATCGCCTCGAGCCGGGAAAGTGCGTTTTCCACACTCGTCCCGTGAATGGAAGTCATCCCCGAAAACCCCGTACCAAAAAGTTGGAGCAGGTGGATCGCCTCCGTCCCCTGCACTTCCCCAAAAATCACCCAATCCGGGCGCATTTTGGATGCGGTCATGATCAGATCGGTGGTGGAGAGATTGGTTTGGGCATTCGGAGAAAGATAAATCCGGCGGGGATGGGTGACGGGTAATTCCGCATTCCCAACGACGATGATCCGTTCTTCCGCGGGGATACTTTGGGCAAGAAGATTCAATACGGTCGTTTTTCCGGCACCTGTGCCCCCTGCAACGAGAAAATTAACCTGGGCACGGATGGCTCCCAGCAACAGGGCGTGGGTTTCCCGTGACATCGCTCCAAATTCAAAGATCATCTCCCAGGTGAGACTGCCGATGAAGCGTTTTCGCAGAACCATGTACGGACTGCCAACCGCCGTCGGGGGCAACACCCCCAACACCCGCGTCCCATCCAGGAGTTGGGTATCGCAGACCGTTTCACCGGGTTTGAAAGCCGCGCCGCCGAGTGCGAGCGCGGCATCCATCGCCGCGCGTAGTGCCTCGACCGAGGCAAATTTCACCTCCGTTTCGATGATCTTCTCCCGGCGTTGGACCAGCACCCGGTCGGGCGCGTCCACCATGATTTCGTTCACCTCCGGGTCCGAGAGGAGCGGTTCGAGGGGGGCAAGGGGGTTCGGGAATTGTGAGGGTGTCATTTCATTTTCTCCTGTGATTGAAAACAGCGTCATGCTGATTTGCCTTTACACAGATGATACAAGTTTTGAGGTGGCGCGTCCTCCGCCAAATGCACAGGCTGTGGGGATGGACAGGGTCACAGCCACCCCTTTCGCAACGCCCACGCCGTCGCCTCCGTGCGCGAGTTCGTGCCGGATTTGTTAAACACCCCATTCAGATGAAACTGCACCGTGCGTTCGCTCAGGTTCAGACGGTAGGCGATCTCTTTGTTCGTCAACCCCTGCGCGGCGAGGGTGAGGACTTCGTGCTCGCGGGGGGAGAGGGGGTGTTTGGTTGTTGGTTGGATGGTTTGTTGGTTGGGTGGTTCGGCCAGGTCGCGGGCTTCGTTGAGGGCTTGTTGTGCCATTTCACGCAGTTGGGCCAGGGCGGTGAGGGCTTGATGGTTGTTGGGCGGCAGGGCGAGTTCATAGGCGCGGATTTGATCGAGGAGCAATTCCAGCGCATCGAGCAGACTGGTAAGGCGGGGATCAGAGGCGGGTGGGGGAGCGGTGGGCATGAGAGTCGATACGTAGTCTAGCCCCTTGTGGGCGTTTTGAGCGGGCGGCGTGGACGGGCACAAGGCCCTACGCTACGGTTTGAGTATATCCACAGATTTTATGAATGTCCCCCGCTATTTGCACAGGCCGCGAAGGACGTTCGCCGAATGGCACCCGCCGAAGTCGCCGAATGGGAATTCGGCGTCTGGCACAGGAACCCCGTTTCAAACGGGTTTCTCGTATCAGGCTATGAATTCCTATTCATGGATGCGAAACGCGAAAAGTTGGTTGCTGTCTCCCAAAAGAACGTAGAGGGTTTGGGTGGCTTGGTCTACGGCGAGTTGATAAACGCGTGTGTAAGGTTGTGTTTCCCTCACGAAAAAATTGATGGAAGGTTCAATCTGAATCCTCTCCAGGAGTTTCCCGGTTTTTGCATCCATAATCAATAATTCATCTTCATAAGTAATAACGAACGCCAGGCTTTCCGTAGCCGCCACATTGCTGATAACGTTGTTTTCGGTTCGCCAAAGGATATCCCTGGTCTGCCGGTTGATGGCGACTGCTAAACTCTCGTGTATATTCTCCCCTCCCCTAAAAACATGTTGCCCCATGAAGACGGCCGTATTCCCATAGTATATAGCCATCTCGGGATTGAGATAAGTTGGGTTGTCCAGCAATTCTCCTGTCAACGCATCCAGAATGTAGTATCCGCCTGTATCAACATACAGTTTTCCATCTACTGCATTGAAATAGCTTATATGGCGCGCCCTGAAAAGCCTGGTTTGCCAAACTTTTTCGCCTGTCAGGCTATATGCCACAATAGAGTTTCGGTAATTCACATAAACCATTTCTGGACCGACATCTACGGTTTCTGAATCAGACACACGCCAGCGTTTGTGACCAGTTTCGCCATCTAAAGCAACTAAACCGCTTGCCCCTCGCTGAGACAGGCTGCCAATAAAAAATACGTTGCCCTCTGTTGCGGCCAATTGCCTTCTGCTGTAACCATTATCTGTGAAAACAGTCTGCACCCATAATAGTTCAAGGTGAGAGGTGTCTTGTTGGACAAGCGTATGGGTAGTAAGGGCACCTGCCCAATTGGCTGGATATAATTTAGCTTCTATAGCGAGTACGATGAACGCGATTATGAGAAAGCCGAGAAAGAGAAAAAGTCCATTTTTTCTTATCATTTTTTTTTATTGTCCCAAAACGATTTTTCTTATTTTACTACCGTACCTTTCCTTGCCGAATAGGAATGTTGAACGATTCAGCCCTCAACCTTTCAGGTATCGTTCGGGCGAGACGGGTGGGAATGGGGCTTCCCGTACAAACAGCGATAATCTCCCGCCCATCTCGCCCAGACGGCTACATTGCACACGCTGCAAAAAAAGTGCGCCGCACCAACCCGGCACGACGCACTCAAAAATCGTTCTACGTTCTACGCTCTACGTTCCCCTACACCATCAACCTCAACGGCTCCTCCAACCCCTTCGCCAACGCCTGCATAAACTTCGCCGCTTCCGCCCCATCGGTCACCCGATGGTCGGCGGAGATCGTCGCTTTCATGCGCCAACCGATGGCGAGTTGGCCGTCTTTCACGACAGGGACTTGGGCGGCCCCGCCGATGGCAAGGATTGCCGCTTCGGGCGGGTTAATGATGGCGATGAAGTCATCCACGCCGTACATGCCCAGGTTGCTGGTCGTGAAGGTCGAACCGTCCACGTCTTCGGGCTTGACTTTGCCCTCGCGGGCGCGGGCGGACATCGTTTTCACTTCCGTCGCAATCTGGCTGAGGGACTTCTGATCGGCGTCTTTCACCACGACGGTGAGCAGACCCGCGTCCACGGCAACGGCCACGCCGATGTTGTAGTGCCCGTGCCGGACGATTTCGTTACTGCCCAACGAGGCGTTCAGGTTCGGGAAATCGCGCAGGGTCAGCGCCACGGCTTTGAGGATGAAGTCGTTGACGGACAGTTTCACACCCCGGTCGGCGAGGGCGGCGTTGGCCTGTTCGCGGACGGCCATCAGTTTGTCCAGGTTGTATTCGTAGGACACATAAAAGTGCGGGAAATACTGTTTGGACTCGGTCATCCGGCGGCCAATGGCCTGACGCAGTTTGGTGAGCGGGATGGTCGTATCGGTGGCGGTAACGGCAACCGGCGTGGGAGCGGGGGAGAAAAGGGGCGCGGGAGCAGGGGCGGCGACTGGCGCGGGGGTGTAGCCTTCCACGTCTTTTTTGATGATGCGTCCGTGGGGGCCGGTGCCTTTCACTTTGCGGAGATCAATGCCTTTTTCACGGGCGATGTTCCGGGCGACGGGCGAGGCGCGGACACCGTCGGGGAGGCCTTCCGCGTCTGCCGCGGGTTCCTCGGAGGGAGCAGGTTCGGCCTGGGCGGGGGCGGACGCTTCGGGTTTGGATTCTGTTGAAGGCGCGGCGGCCTTCTCGGGGGCGGGTTTTTCCGCAGGTTTTTCAGCGGGCTTATCCCCACCCTCAACCGCTTCGCCCGCTTCTCCGACGACGGCGATGGGGGCGTTGACGGGGACGATGTCGCCCTCTTCAACCAGAAATTTCAGAATAGTGCCGGAATGGGACGATTCCACCTCGACGGTGGCTTTGTCGGTTTCGATTTCGGCGAGGACTTCGCCGCGGTTGATGTGTCCGCCGAGGGAAACGACCCAGCGAACCAGCACCCCTTCGGCCATGTCAAAGCCGAGTTTGGGCATGGTGACGGTTTCAGCCATTACAACACCTCCTTGACGGCTTTGACGATGTCGGGGACTTGGGGCAAAGCCGACTGTTCGAGGGTCCGGTTGTAGGGGAGGGGGACTTCGGTTTGGGCGACCCGTTTGATGGGGGCGTCCACGTAATCGAAGGCTTCTTCGTAGATGCGGGCGGCGATTTCGGAGCCGACGCCGAAGGATTTCCAGCCTTCTTCGACGATGACGGCGCGGTTGGTCTTTTTGAAGGACTCGATGATCGGGTCCATATCGAGCGGGCGCAGGGTGCGGAGGTCCACCACTTCGATTTCGATGCCTTCTTTGGCGAGTTCGTCGGCGGCCTGCATCGAGAGTTGGAGGCCGCGGGAGTACGAGACGACGGTGACGTGTTTGCCGGGGCGTTGGACTTTGGATTTGCCGATTTCGACGGTGTAATCGCCTTCGGGCACTTCGCCGCGCCACTGGTAGAGCAGGGCGTTTTCGATGAAGAAGATCGGGTCATCGGAGCGGATGGCGGCTTTGAGCAGACCTTTCGCATCGGCGGGGGTGCCGGGGGCGACGACTTTCAGGCCGGGGAAGTGGGCGAAGATGGCATCGGGCACTTGCGAGTGAGTGGCCCCCAGTTGGCGTCCGCCGCCGCCGACGGTGCGGATGACCATCGGAATTTTGAACTGCCCGCCGAACATGTAGCGGAGTTTCGCCATTTCGTTGACGATGTGATCCATCGCGGTGAAGGCGAAGTTGATCGTCATCAGTTCCGCGATGGGCCGTTGCCCGACCATCGCCGCCCCAATCGCCGCGCCGACGATGGCGGCTTCGGCAATTGGGGTGTCGCGCACCCGCTCGGGGCCAAATTTATCGTAAAAACCGCGGGTGACGGCATACGTGCCGCCCCACACGCCAATTTCTTCCCCCAACAGGAACACGCGTTCATCGCGTTCCATTTCTTCCATCAATGCTTGCGAGATGGCTTCGCGTACGGTGATTGGTTTTGCCATAGGAGTCTCCAAAAATTACACAGAGTTCACAGAGAAGGCACAGAGATTCACAGAGAAATTTCATGAAAAACTCTGTGAATCTCTGTGTAAACTCTGTGCTCTCTGTGTACCTTAGTTGTCTGCATAAATGTGTTCAAATAACGCTTCGGGTTTAGGTTCTTCGCTTTCTTCTGCATAGCGAACGGATTCATCGGCTTCGGAATTAGCTTTATGTTCTTCTTCTGCAATTTCTTCTGCCGTCGCAACGCCATTTTCAATCAAATATTTCTGATATTTGCCGATGGGATCATCTTCCTGCCATTTTTCGATTTCGCTCTTTTCGCGGTAGCGTTCGGGGTCGCCCATCGAGTGGCCGCGGAAGCGGTAGGTAATGATTTCCAGGAAGAAGGGGCCGTTGCCCGCGCGGATGTGTTCGAGGGCTTTTTGCGAGGCTTCGTACACGGCCATGACATCCATGCCGTCCACCTGGACACCGGGGATGGCGTACCCGCTGAACTTTTGCACCATGTCGGAGACGGCAGACGCCCGTTCGACCGCGGTGCCCATCCCGTACTGGTTGTTTTCGCACACCCACAGCACGGGCAGTTTCCACACTTTGGACAGGTTCACCGCCTCGTGGAAAAAGCCGATGTTCGTCGCCCCATCGCCAAACATACAAATGGTGACGCTGTCGTTTTTGGCGTACTGATCACCCAGCGCAAAGCCGGATGCGAGGGGCAGGTGTGCGCCGACGATGGCGTGCCCGCCCCAGAAATTTTTCTTGACATCAGCCATGTGCATCGAGCCGCCTTTGCCCTGCGAACAACCGGTGGCTTTGCCGAGCAGTTCAGCCATCACTTCGTTGGCGGTCAGACCGCAGTTGATCGCCACCCCGTGGTCGCGGTACGCGGTGATGACGCGGTCTTGGGGTTTGCGGGCGGCGATCAGGCCGGTGCTCACGGCTTCCTGCCCGATGTACAGGTGCAAAAAGCCGCCGATTTTGCCTTGCTGGTAAAGTTCTGCCGCGCGCTCTTCAATGCGGCGGATGAGTACCATTTCGTGGTACAGTCTTAAATGGTCTTGTTTTTCCATTGAGAAAAACCTCCCGGGGTGAGATTTCAAAACTCGTGAGAGTTTGATGGTTATGGTTTTTATTGCGTATTGCGTATTCCGTAAACCTGGTTGTTAGAATACGAAATACGGAATATGCAATACGTGTTACGGACAACTAAACACCGGGACAGTCCCGGCGTTACATAGGACAAAGTGGTAAAGTTCCAGATTAATCCGGCGAATTATACCAAAGTCAGCCCTGTTGGAAATATTCTTGTGGAAGTACTTCCGATGGACACCTTTTCTATGGAAGCACTTCCGTAGGAAGCACTTCCGTAGGAAGCACTTCCATTTATAATGGTCGTGTGTCCAAAAAATTACTCATCCTCCCAGTCGTCCTTTTTTTTATCTTCGCGTCATCTGCGTGTAATTCGCCGCTTCCTACCCTGGATACGACCACGATCACGCCCTTTTTCTTCACCCCCCCGGCGGATACCGAGACGCCCGTGCCGATTCCGTTGGGCACGCTTCGCCCGACCCCGACCTTCGCGCCAACCGCGACCTCTCCGCTTCCCACCCCCCTGCCGTTTACCCCGCCGCCAGTATCCACGCTCGCGCCGGGGGCACTGTCTCCCGAAAATGCTTCGGGTCTCGTTCAGTTGTCCCAATGGGGCAAAGGGCGTATTAATGACTTTTTGGTTTCCCCGGATGGGCGGCGGCTGATTCTTGCGAGTTCCACGGGGGTTCATGTGTACGACTTACAAACCCTCAACCCGTTACGGATCGTCTCTCCCAACGTGTGGGTGAGCCAGCTTGCCATCCACCCCGATGGTGATCTCCTGGCCCTGGCGTATACGAATGTGGCGGAAATCTGGTCGTTGGGGACGGGTGAGCGGTTGTTTACCCTGACCGGACACATTGATCTGATCACCGGGTTGGCGATCAGCCCGGATGGGCGTTTTCTCGCGAGTGCGGGGGGCGAAGCGGATAATACGGTGCGCGTGTGGGATGTTTATTCCGGGCAGTTGCTCCGCGCGTTGGGGAGTCATCAGGCGGGTGTGGGGGCGATGGCGTTCAGTCCCAATGGGTTGATGTTGGCGACAGGCGACGGGAATGCGAGCATCTTTTTGTGGGATGTCGTGACCGGACAGACGACCAGCGTTTTGCAGGGGCACACGGCGGGAATCACAGCCCTGGCTTTTTCACCGGATAATCTGTTTTTGGCTTCGGGCAGTGCCGCCCCGGAGAGTGAGGTGAGGGTTTGGGAATTGGCGTTGGGGCGGGCTTCGCAAACGCTGTTAGGGCACATGAATTCGATTGTAGGGGTCGCGTATGCACCGGATGGGAGCAGTTTGATTTCGGCGAGTCTCGATCATACGGCGCGCATCTGGAATCCGGTCAACGGGTTTCTGGTAACGAATTTGGCGGGGGCTTCCAGTTCCCTGGTGGGGGTTGCGTATAGTCCGCTGGATGGAGGACGATGGGTCACCGCGACCGGGCAGGAGGTGGGGTTTTGGGACGCGGTGTCCGGCGAAACGGTGAAAACGTTGACGGGGTATGCGGCCTGGATTGGGCGGGTGGCGTTCACCCCCGAGGGAAAACTGGTGGCGGCGGAAAGTTACGAGAATTTTATTGATTATCAGGATGTCAGTGCGGTGTTGGAGGGGAATGCACAGGCGGGGGCGCCGTTGCTGGCGATGAATGGCAATACCAATTTGATCAATGCGATGCTTTTTAGCCCGGATGGGAAAACGTTGGCTTCGACCGGGTGGGATGGGACGGTGCGTTTGTGGGACACGACCTCGGGCGTGTTGCAGAAGACGCTTGTCGGGCATCAGGCGATGGTGTGGACGGGGGCGTTCAGCCCGGACGGGAGCCGGTTGGCGACGGGGAGTTTGGAGGAGATTCGTTTGTGGGATACTTCGCTCGTGGATGGGGTGCCGAGCGGACGCCCGTTGATCACGCTGATTGGTCATGCCAGTTGGGTGACGGCGTTGGCTTTTTCACCCGATGGACGGTATTTGGCGTCGGCGAGTTATCAGGAGGTGTGGGTGTGGGATGCGATCACGGGGAAGCGCGTTCTGCAAATCTCCGGGCACCCGCAGTGGGTGTCGAGTCTGGCTTTTAGCCCGGACAGTCGGATTCTGGCGACGGGCGGGGGGGCGGACGATTACGCGGTGCGCCTGTTTGAAATTCCCACCGGGCGCGGGTTGGCGGTGATGCCGGGGCATGAAGAAGTCGTAGGTGGGTTGACGTTCAACCCGGATGGCGCGCTTTTGGCGTCGGGTGCGCGAGATGGGGTAATCCGTGTGTGGAATACGGCAACGTTTCAACTGCTCACGCAATTGACCGGGCACGCGCTGTGGGTAGATACGCTGACGTTTAGCCCGGATGGGAAGGTGTTGGTGTCCGGGGGATTGGATGGGACGGTGCGGCTGTGGGGGGTGGGGAATCAGTAGTCAGTATTCAGTGGGCAGTGTTCAGTAGCCAGTATTCAGTGGGGAGTGGCTGAACTTCGGAAGTCTTTGGGAGGTATTTAGGGAGAGGTTGCGTTTGCAAATGGTGGTTTTAAGTGGCACACGAGCCATGCGGACACTTCCGTAGTTTGGTGTTGTGATCCGTTTTTAGATTGGAGGAATTTATGCGGCGAGTAGGATTGTTTTTGGTCATTTGTTTTTGGATGGTGGCGTGTGGGGGGAAGGGAAGGGAGTTTCCATCTCCTAGTGCGACGATACAACATCCGACTCTTGTGCCGACAGAGACACGCGTTCCTACCCTTACACCGGCTCCGACCAAGACGCCGTTTCCGACTATCGTTCCATCGGCGACGCCAGAAGCGGCTGATTTTCCGTTGTTGGAGGTGTTGGGGAGAGGAGAAATTCGCGAGGTGGAATGGTCGCCGAATGGGAGCTTGTTGGCGGTTGGTACAGCGGTGGGGATTTATCTATTGGATGCCGATACATTGGAAGAAGTACAACGAATTGAGGCGGAAGTAGGTGTGAATAATATGGCCTTTAGCCTGGATGGAGAGGAAATCATTTTGGGTGCAAAAGACTGGATCAGATTTTGGGATGTTCACTCCGGGCAACTTACGCGGGAAATCAATGTGCCTCATGTAGGAGAGGGGGAGAATTGGGTTTCGCATCTGATGGTCAGCCCGGATGGGAATTTAATTGCCGCAAGTGTAGGCACATATCGCTGTGACGTGAGCGGAACTTCTTACAGTTTTGTATGGAATTTGAAAACGGGCGATTTACTGTACCAAATTGATGGGGAATCTTTTTCTGCTTTTTCCCCGGATAGTTCGCACTTGATCATGGTTTTTGAGGTTAGCATAGTTGAATGGGAGATGGCAACTGGCGAATTGCTCGTGAAGGAGAATTTTAGCCAACCTGAACACCCACAGCGGCTTTCGCCAGATGGCAGGCAATTAATTACGTATGCTGAAAATTCGCCGATCAAGATATTTAATGTCGAAACGGGAATCTTGTTGCATTCTCTTGATGTGGTGGATTTCGGACCTGTCAAAGATGCGTACCTGGAAGGCTCTAATCAGATTCTTTTTGTGTTTGTACAAGATAAGGTCTATTCCTACGATTTAAGAATGAATGAGATTGTAGAAGAATATGATTATGGGGTATGGTTTCGTCAATCATTATTCTTCTCTCCAGATGGGGAAAAATATCTCGAAATCCGCGACGTAGTGATGGAAATCAAGGATGTTCAATCCAGGGCAATGGTCGCCTCTACGGGTGGATTTATGGAAGGGATCGAAAGCCTTGCTTTTAATTCGGATGGTCACTTGCTGGCGGCAGGGGATGAAAACGGAATTGTGACCGTATGGGATTTGAATACTCGCGAATTCTTTGTTTTGGTACGGCAGGATGAATACTCCCCTTCTCCCAACAAGCTTGTTTTTGACCCCACGAGTTCATTTTTAGCGGTATTGGATGTCCATGGAACGGTAATCGTTTGGGATGTTTTGACCAGAGCGCAGGTTCAAAAATTCGTTATGTCAACCGATTTTATAGACTTAGGGTTTTCGGAAAGCCAGAAGCTCTTTTTGATTGAGGCGGCGGATCAGACCTGGAATGTTTGGCGATGGGATTACGGGCAGTCCCTGGAAAGACCATTAGAAAAAATGAGCGTTGCGCCACAGGAGTTCGCCGCGTTTAACGCATTATCCGTGGATGAAAAATCAAAATATCAATCGGAAGTTTACCAGAATAAGAATTATGAAACCTTTCTGTTGTTGTGGAATCCAAACCACTTAACCGCTTTGTTTCAGCATCGTCTTGGGTTTGCTGATATCAATCAAACCGCTTATACGGCTGAAGCAAACTTAATGGCGATGAAAACAGGCGGAGCGTTTCAAGTGGATTTGTGGGATGTGACGCAAATGGAGACGATAAAAACCCTCACGAATGGATATGGCGAACTTGATCGAATTCGATTCCAGCCCCATGGAAATCTGTTCGTTTGGAGTTTGTTTCACCGGTATTGTGGCCTGAAGAAGCAACTTGTCCAAATTTATGACCTGGAGACTGAACAGGTAAAAAATCTGTTTACTGGTCATACCGGAAACACCTACGGCCTCGCCATCTCCCCAGATGGTCGCATCCTCGCCACGGGCAGTAACGACGGTACGATCCGGTTGTGGCAGTTGCCCTAATAAAATCCCGAAAGAGAGGCGGGTGGCTGACGGACAAACCCGCCCCCCACCCAAGCAATCAATTT
>WBZL01000845.1_pt1 | contig 34061 bp, 14 predicted proteins | sample 5204291 | NCBI WGS metagenome assembly WBZL01 (sample SAMN12344345, study PRJNA552823) | activated sludge metagenome | biome: Activated sludge suspended growth; feature: Nitrification reactor; material: Wastewater; isolation source: activated sludge from nitrification reactor of wastewater...
CGCCGGCTACTAGGGCCTTATAATCGGCTTCTTCCATTTCGAAGTAGGTGGAGATCCACTCTTCGTTGAGCGACCTGAAGGCATGGGCATATCGCTCGTGATAGTCCACAATTTCCACGTCCCTGCTTTCGCGCAATTTCTTTTGTTCCTGCACGCGCCGGAACAGCGACCGTTGCTCCAGCAGGAATTCCCATTCTTCCATGGCCTCCCAGAGGTTGTACCGGGCCTCACTGATGATGCTTTCGATGGCGGCGTCCACATCGGTGTATTGCGCCTTGATCTTGTCGTTGAGGGCCATACCTTTCGGGGAGAGGGCCACTACGTTCCGGCGCTTGTCCGCCGATTTGCGGTTGGCCTGCACCAGTCCGGCCGCCGTCATCTCGCGGATGATCTTGCTGACGGAGGGCTGGGAATGGCCGATGTCGCCGGCGATCTCCGTGATGGTCTTTTCGCCGTCCGCTGCCAGTACAAAGAAGACGGGAAACCATTTCGGGGCAAGATCGACGCCGTAGAGCTCATAGAGTTTGACGGCGTCTTCCGTCACCTTTGCGGTCAGCATCCTCAGGCGGCTGCCCAGCGCTATTTTACCGGTTCTGACAAAGAGATCCATATTTGTATAGTTGATTATATAATCGGTTATACAAATATACGGAATAAATTGACAAAATCAAGCGTATCCCGCCCTCACTCCTCCCGCAATGAATCCACCGGATTGGCCACCGCAGCCCGGATGCTTTGGAAACTCACCGTAGCCCCGGCGATCAGCACGGCGACGAACGCGGTGACGGCGAAGATCCACCAGATGCTGCCGAGGTCCATCGGTGTGTGGTAGGCAAAATCCTTCAGCCAGTTGTTCATCAGGTACCAGGCCGCGGGTGCGGCAAGCAGGAGTCCGAACAGCACGAGTTTGAGAAAATCGCGCGACAGCAGGCTCACAATGCCCGCAACGCTCGCCCCCAGCACTTTCCGGATCCCGACCTCCTTGCGCCGTTGTTCGGCCATGAAAGCCGCCAGGCCGAACAGGCCCAGGCAGGCGATGAAGACAGCCAGTGCCGAGAAGACGGTAAACACCTGGCCCATGCGCTGCTCGGCCCGGTATTGGGCGTCGTATTGCTGGTCGAGGAACTGGTATTCGAAGGCGGCGTCGGGCGCCATTTCCTTCCAAAGAGCCTGGATGGCGGCCACGGCTGAGGCTGTTTCTCCGGCCTGCACCCGAATGGCCATATTGCTCAGTTTCCAGGGGCTCATCATCAGGACAATGGGCTCGATCTCTTCGTGCAGCGACCGGAAGTTGAAATCCTTCACCACGCCGACAACGGTGTAGGGCGCCTGACCGCCGTAGCTGATCTGCTTGCCGACCGGTTCTTCCCAGCCCAGTTTTCTGGCCGCCGTTTCATTGAGCAGGCAGGCGGAACTGTCGGTACTCATGCCCGAAGTGAAGTTGCGTCCTTCGGCCAGTTCGAGCTTCAGGGTTTCGGCAAAACCGGGATCGATGAACGAATAGTTGAGGGAGGTTTCCTTGTAATTGGCCGGCTGTTCGGGCAGGAAAATCGTGCTGTCAAACCCTTCGCCGGGCATGTATTGCGCGGTGGACACCCGCTCTACGACCGGCAGCTTTTTGAGTTGTTCCATGAAAGGGCCGTAATTGTTGCCCAGCGCGGTGGCCCGGTTCAACACCAGCACCTGCTCCTTGTCGAAGCCCAGGTTGAAGCTTTGCAGGTAGCTCAACTGGTTGTGCACGATCAGGGTCCCGATGATCAGGCCGGTAGAGATGCAGAACTGGGCGACCACCAGGGATTGCCGCAGCCAGTTGCCCCCTTCACGGCTGCCGGGCCGCCCCTTGATCACGCTCAGCGGAGAAAAGCCCGAGAGCAGGTATGCCGGAAACGCGCCGGATAACAGGGTGGTGACGACCAGCAACCCGGCCAGCAGGACCAGCACAAAGGGCGAACTCAGGAATCCCAGGTTGAGCGCCTTGCCCGAGAACTGGTTGAAGGCGGGCAGGACCAATGCCGTCAGCGCAACCGCCAGGACCGCAGCCAGCAGCACATAGACGAAGGCCTCGCCGAAGAACTGGCCGATCAGCTGCCGCCGCTGGGAGCCGAGCACCTTGCGGATGCCCACTTCCCGCGAGCGGGTCATGGACCGGGCGGTGGTCAGGTTCACAAAGTTGATGCAGGCCAGGATCAGGATGATCAGGGCCACAACCCCGAAAATGTAGACATAGGACAGGTTGCCGTTGGGGCTCAATTCTCCGTCCGCATTGGACCTCAGGTGAATATCCGTTAGGGCCTGAAACGGGAAGCTGGTGTAATTGTTCCCCCGGTGGAATTCCTCTCCGGCCACGTTCTTGTCGACATAAGCGCTGAGTTTCTCCTGCAGCGCATCCGCATCAGCGTCGGGCCGGATGGTGAAATAGGTATAACAGGCCGCCGAACCCCATTGGTCCTTGCGCTGTTCGATCATGGGAATCAACCGGAGGGACGCCAGAAAATCGAATTGCAGATGGGATTGGCGCGGGTAATCCCGGATGATGCCGGTGATCTGGAACGGTTTTCCGTCGTTCCGAAGGATGGTTTTGCCCATGGGGTCTTCACCCTGGAAATAGCGTTTTGCCGTGGTTTCCGTCAGCACAACGGCATCCGGCGCCGACAGGGCCGTTTTGGGATCGCCGGCGAGCCAGTCAGCGCTGAACACATCGAAAAAATGCTCGTCAACGAACAGGAAGTGCTGCTCGCGGACGATCTCTTCCCCGTTTTTCAGGGTGTAGCCGCCGGCGTAGAAACGGGTCACTTCATCCACTTCCGGGAATTCGCGCTTCAAGGCGGTCGCCAAAGGAACCGGCACCAGGGTGATCTTCCACTCGTTGTCGCCGAACCGGGCTTCCCAAACGGCGCGGTAGGTCCGGTCGGCGTTGGCGTGAAACCGGTCGTAGCTCAGCTCGTCCTTTACCCAGAGGAAGATCAGCAGGCAAACGGCGATACCCACCGAGAGCCCGGCGACATTGATCAGCGTATAGCCTTTGTACCGGAGCATATTGCGGAGGGCCGCTTTGAGTTGATTGGTCAGCATGACGGGTTCTTTTTTTGAGTGACGGCTTTGATAACATGCCCGGTTCAAAAATCATGCCCTTGGTATAAAAAATTGATAATCAATTTTATACACAAATCGAACGCATGAAAAAGTGTCCGCACGCGAACAGTCATTGTGCGATTTTGGACAGCACTGCACCGGGTTTAAATGGTAATGCCGGCTGGGAATTGGAAATTGTTTATCAGAAATTTTGAAAATCAGGCATCTAATTCCTGAATTTCATCATTGTGATATACCGGGCCATCTCCGAAAAAATCAAAGCCCTGGCCGCCAAATTCCCGGTAGTCAGTTTGACCGGTCCTCGTCTTGACGATGTTGTTGATGCGTTGATCTGAAAACGGCCGCCCCCGAATCCTCAATTCCTCAGTTCCTCAATTCCTCAGTTCCTCAGTTCCTCGATTCCTCCACTCCTCCACCGGTCACCATAGCCCCGCCGTAAGCGGGACGAAGGAGACAACTCCTCCCCCTCACTCACTCCGCAAGCTCTCCACCGGTTTCGCCATCGCGGCCCGCAGGGTATTGGCGCTCACCACGACCAACGTCAGCGCGAGAATCCCGGCGCCCACAGCGGTGAACACCCAGATCCCGATGTTCGTGTGGTAGGTATATTTCCGGAGCCAGTTGTCCATCAGCCACCAGGTGAGCGGGACCGCCAGTACGAGCGCGATCAGCACCAGTTTCAGGAATTCCTTCGACACCAGCATCAGGATCTGATTCACCGATGCGCCCAGCACCTTGCGGATGCCGATCTCCCGGATCCGTTTCTCAATGGTGAAGGACACCAGTCCCGCCAGGCCGATACAGCAGATGAAGATGGCCAGCGCGGCGAAAATATTGGTCAGTTTGCTGATGAGTTCTTCGGTCAGGAATTTTTTGCCGAATTCCTGGTCGGCAAACTGGTATTCGAACGGATACTTGGGATTGAACTGTTTGAAGACCGGTTCGATCACCTGCAGGGCTTCCTGGGGCTTCACGCCTTCTTTCAGGCGCAGGCTGATGGAATTGGCGTTTCCCGGGTCAAAAAACACCATCATCGGGTCGACGGGCTGGAACGGCGAATCCATCACGACATTCTCCGTAACGCCGATAACGGTAAAGGGCCGCCCGTAACGCAGCTGCATGCCGACCGGGTCTTTCAACCCCATCGCTTCCACGGCCGCCAGGTTGAGGAGCATGGCGGAAGAATCGGAAGGCGCGCCGGTAAAATCCTTGCCGGCGATCATCTTTATCCCCAAGGTTTCCGTGAAGCTGACATCGGAGGTGTTGCCGGTGAAGATGATCTGCGATCCTTCCGGCTGGCCCTCCCAATGCGGCGCGGGCGACCGCCACCAGACCTCGGTTATGGGCGACAGGGTCCGGGTCATGGCCTCTACCATGCCGGTTTTGTACAGCTCCTGCCGGATGGCCTCAAAATTCTTCTGGGTGTCTTCGGTAGCGGGTACCATGATCAGGTTGTCGGGGTTGTAGCCCATGTCCCGGTTGCGGGTATGTTGGATTTGCTGATAAACAATGATGGTGGCGGAAATCAGCAAAATGGAGATCACAAACTGGCCCACCACCAGGACGCGCCGGGGCAGGGCGGCCTTTTTTCCGGTCAGGAAGGTGCCCTTCAGCACTTTCAGCGGATTGAAGGAAGAGAGGTACAACGCCGGGTAACTGCCCGCTACGATACCCGTGACGGCGATAAGCGCCAGGCCGCCGAGCCAGAATACGGGCTGCGAAAAGTCGAGGGTGAGGCGTTTGTCGACCAGCAGGTTGAAGGCCGGCATCAGCAGATAAACGGCGGCAATGGCGAATACGAACGAAATAACCGCCAGGATCATCGACTCAAAGAAGAATTGCAGGACCAGCTGCTTCTTGTCCGACCCCAGGGTTTTCCGGACGCCGACCTCCTTGGCCCTCTTCTCGGACCGGGCGGTGGAGAGGTTCATGAAATTCACGCAGGCGATCAGGAGGATGATCAGTGCAATGACGGCAAAAAGCCGCACGTATTCGATCATGCCGCCGACGTTCTTCCCGTCCTTGAAATCGCTGTACAGCCGCCATTTGCTCATCGGGAAGGCAAAATAAGTGCTGATCTTCTTGTCGATCTCGTCGTGCTCGTATTTGATGTCGTTGATGCCCTTTTCCACGGATTGCAGGTCGGCCCCGGCCACCGGTTGGACGTACAGCTCCCACGACGAGTTCTGCCAGTTGTTCATAGCCCGCTGCAGATCCTCATCGGCGAAATTGAAGGGCATGATATAATCGAATTGCAGGGTGGAATTCGAAGGCGGATCGGCCACAACGGCCGACACTTTGTACACCTGGTCGTTGTCGACCGTAAGGCTTTTGTCCAGCGGGTCGGCATCCCCGAAAAAGGCCGTGGCCGCCGATTGGGTCAGTACGATGAAGGTGGGTTCGGCAACGGCTGTTTTGGGATCCCCTTTGATGAATTGCCAGGAGAACATATCGAAGTAATGCTCGCTGACGGTATACCCCGATTTTTTCAGTTTGGTCCTTTCGTACTCCAGAAAAACCTGCTGGGGGTGGGTCGTAACCACGGCGTTCTTCACCTGCGGCATATTCTCCCCGATCGCTTTTGCAAACGGCAGCACCATGTTCCGGTCCGTAAAGACCTGGTTGTTGAAGTCCCGGTGCGCGATCACCTGGTAAATATCCGCGTAGTTGGCCTGAAACTTATTGTAGCTAAGCTCGTCGCGCACCCACAGCAGGATAAAGATGGTGCAAGCCAGGCCGATGGTCAGGCCTAGAATATTGGTGGCAGAGAACCCCTTGTTTCTGAAGAGGTTGCGCCAGGCGATTTTCATATAATTCTGGAACATGGTCAATTGGTTTTCATTCACTTCTTAAACTTTTCACCGGATTGGTAAGGGCCGCCTTTACACTCTGAAAACTCACCGTGAGAAAAGCGATGACGATCGCAGCCGATCCGGCCAGTGCAAAGACGGTCCAGCCGATCTCAATCCGGTAGGCAAACCCGGCCAGCCATTTATTCATCAGATACCAGGCAACCGGCGATCCGATCACCAGGGCGAGCAGAACAAGTTTGAGGAAATCTTTGGATAAAAGCCCCACGATCCCGGCTACGCCCGCGCCGAGCACTTTGCGGATGCCGATCTCCTTGGTGCGTCGCTCGGCCGAATGCATGGCCAACCCGAACAGCCCGAGACAGGAGATCAGCAGGGCGATAAAGCTGAACGCCTGGAACAGTTGCCTGGCGCGGCCTTCCTTTTCATACAACTTGGCGTATTGTTCATCCAGGAAATTGTAGCGAAACGGAAAATCGGGTTGATTCGATTGCCAGAATCCGGTCAGGGAAGCGATCAGGCTTTGTGCCTCCCGGCCGGTGGTTTTCACGTAGACATTCCCCAGGTATTTCGGGTCAAGGCAGAAAATGTTGGGTTGAATAGCCTCCCGCAAAGAAGCCATATGCACATCCTTTGTCACGCCGATCACCGTAACGGGTTCATTGTGGAAGCGAATCGCCTGACCGATAACGGGCGATTTCAGTCCCATTTCCCGCACAGCAGTCTCATTGAGCAGCACTTCGTGTTCGTTCGTCGAATTGGGTTCGAATGTCCTTCCCGCCACCAGCTCCATCTTGAAGAAATCCAGGAAATTCGGCGCCACGCCCAGTTGATTGATGGAAAATTCGAGATCGGCGGGCTTACCGTCCCAATCCAGGTCGGTAGTCGAGTTCCAGCCGGTAAAAAGGCTTCCGTTATAGGCTGTCAGATCATGCACTTCGGACATCTTTTCCAGTTCAGCCTTAACAAAATCGTACTTCTTGGGAAAGTCCCAGATCGGGAATTCCAGCACTTGCTCCATGTCAAATCCCAGGTCCTTTTCCTGCATATACTGCAACTGGCGCTGCATGATGAACGCGCAGATCAGCAAGCCTGAAGATGCCGCGAATTGCAATACCACCAGACTCTTGCGCAAGGAACCCGCCTTGCCCGGCAGCCATTCGCCTTTGATTGCATTCGCAGGCCGGAATGAAGACAGCAAGAGGGCCGGGTAGACACCGGTCAATACCCAAATGCCGGCAAAGGTAAGCCCCGTCACCTTCCACAAACCGGCGTCCAGCATGCCAATGTGGAAAGTGATGCCGGAAAGTGATTTGTACAGCGGGGCGGCCACCTCCATGACCAACAGGGATGTCAACAGGGATGCGGTAAGCAAAACGGCCGTTTCCGTCCAGAACTGCCCGAACAATTGAATGCGTTCCGCACCTACGATCTTCCGGACGCTGATCTCCTTCACCCGTTGGGTAGCTTGTGCAGTGGCCAGGTTGACATAGTTCATCGCAGCCAGCAGGAGGATAAGCAGGGCAATGGCAAAGAACACCTTCACCATCCGGATCTGACCGGGTTCGCCGTCGGGTTTATACAGATGCAGGGTCGTCAGGGGTTGCAGGCTGAAATAGATTTGGTCCTTCTCCAGCCGGTCGTTGTTCCGGTAGAGCTCATCCGTGCATTTTTGGGCCAACACTGCGAGGTCGGCGCCCGGTTGGAGCGCCAGCCAGGTATGGTAATTGTAGTTGCTCCAGTCTTCCTCCGGCAGGCGATAACAGGATTTGGGATTCTCCAGGCATCGTTGGGTAAGCAGGGCATTGTTCAGGACAAAATCGAACCGGTACGTCGAATTCTCCGGCGGATCCGCCATTACGCCGCTGACCGTAAGGGTCATCCCCTGGTGTTCGATGGTTTTGCCGACAGGATCGGCCGGGCCGAAAAACCGCTGCGCCGCACTTTCGGAAAGTACGATCGATTTGGCGTCGTAAAACGGCTTTTCCGGGTCGCCCTTTTTCATTTCAAAATCGAATACCTGGAAAAAGGTACTGTCGACGATCCCGTAGCGATCTTCAAAAAAGCGCTTTTCATCTATCTTGAACAGGTCTGCACGCCGCATTTCCTTTACGCGCACCGTCATGGCCACTTCAGGCAGGTTGCGGCGAATATAGGTGGCAATAGGCTGGGGAGAATTGTCCCAGGTGTCGAAACCCTTCACATTGGCATTGACCCTGTAAAGGTCGGCGGTATGCCGGTGAAATTTATCGAAGCTCATTTCGTGTTGCACCCAGAACAGGAGCATCAGGCCGGTCGCCAGCCCGATTCCCATCCCGCCGACGTTGAGCAGCGTGTACACGCGGTTGCGCAACAGGTTGCGGATGGCGACTTTCAGATAATTCCGGAACATGTCATAAGATTTTGAGTTATTCCGATTTCAATGATTTCGCCGGGTTGGTCAGCGCCGCCCGGATGCTCTGGAAACTCACCGTGAGGAAGGCGATCCCGAGCGCCAGCGCACCCGCTAACACAAACACCCACCAGTCGATGTCAATCCGGTATGGATATTCCTGCAGCCATCGATTGGCAAAATACCAGGCCAATGGGATGGCCAGCGCCAATCCCGCCAGTACCAGCTTCAGGAAGTCGCCGGATAACAGCGCCACAATGCCCGCAGTGCTCGCACCCAACACTTTCCGGATGCCGATCTCGCGGGTGCGCAAAAAGGTCATATAGGAAGCCAGAGCAAACAGCCCCAGACAGGCGATCAATACCGTGAGCAAAGTGAAAAAGCCGAGTATCCGGCCGAACCGGCGGTCGGCTTCGTAAAGCCGTTGGTAACTTTCATCCAGGAATTTGTATTGAAATACATTGCCGGGGAAAAACGACTCAAAGGTCGATTGGGCAAATCCGAGGGTTGCTTCCATATCATTGCCGTCCATTCTGATCGATATTTTATCGTAGGTGCCGATAGACGGGATGAACAAAAGCGGTTCGATGGGATGGTGGAGCGACATTTCATGGAAATCCGGCAGCACCCCGACAATCGTACGGTCGCGGTTCCAGACCTTGATGGTCTGCCCAAGCGCCGATTCCGCTGACGGATAGTCGAACATTTTGACGGCAGCTTCATTCAACACCACCTTGTCGAAATCCTGGTTCCAGGCGTAGTCGGTTTCGCGCAGAAAGCGGCCCGCCGCCGGTTTCATGCCGTAGGTATCCGCGTAGTCGTAATCGGTGACGATAAAACTGCAGGTGTATTGCTCGGAGCCGGGGTTATCGCCCGTTTTTTCGATCTGGAATACCCGGCCGTGCCAGTTGTCGTCTACCGTCCGGTTGGAGGTTGCCGCGTGCAGGATATGGGCATTGGTCAGCAGCTTGTCCTTGAAGGCATGGACCTTATCGATAAAGGTGCTGTCAAACCGGAAAAGCCGCGGTGAGTTGACCGTAATGACCTGCTCGATGTCCATACCCAGGTCCTGCCTGTTCATATAGGCAATTTGGCGAGCTACCAGCCAGGTGCCTGTGATGAGGGCGATCGATGCCGTGAACTGGAAGACCACCAGGCCTTTCCGCAGTCCTGCCCCGCCGCCGCGGATACCGCCGGCGCCGGAAGCCGGGCCGCCTTTGAGCACATTCGATATATGGGACGACGACAGGAGCCAGGCCGGGTAAGCGCCGGAGGCCAGCACCCCGGCCGCTACCAGCGCCAGCATCATAACCGCCAGGGAATAGCTGCCGCTGCCGGTGAAATGAAGCGCCGAACTGTCGAGTCCGAAATTGGAGGAGAACCAGGGCTTCACGAGCCGAACGAGCTCCCAGGCCACCGCCAGCGCCAGGGCATTGATGACAAAAGACTCGGTCAGGAACTGTCCGATCAGCATGCCGCGACGGGCGCCCACCACTTTGCGAAGGCCCACCTCTTTTGCCCGTTCGATGGCCCGCGCCGAAGACAGGTTGACGTAATTGATCCAGGCGAGCACCAGGATAAAAAAGGCGATGATCAGCAATGACCATACCGCCTTTCCGTTGGCGGTCACGCCGATCTCGTATTCCAGACCGGCGGAATACAGGTGCGCGTCCTTTAAAGCCTGCAGACTGAATACCTCCCGGCTGCCGGACACTTCCGTTCCCCGGAAATGCCGCTCGCTGAATGCCGGGAATTTAGCCTCCAGCGCAACGGGATCCGCGTCCGGTTTGAGCTCCAGGAAATGCCAGAAATCCGACCAGGTCCAGCTTTCATCCGCATCCTTTCCCCGGATCCGGATAAAGGAATCATAGGAGACCAGCACATTGAACTGAAGAAATGAATTGGCCGGCACATCCTCTGCGACACCTACGATCTTGAAAGGGTTATCGTCGTTTTCCATAAAGATCTCCTCCCCCACCACCTGATCATAACGCCCTTTGGCCCCGGGGAAATACTGGTCGGCAACCGAACGCGTGAGAATGACTTCGTTGGTCTCATCCAGGAGCTTCACCCCTTCGGCTGCCAGCAGCGGAAAGTCGAACATTTCCAGAAAATGCTCATCAGCCCACAACAGGCCTTCCTGTTCCGACAGCTTGTCATCGTGGCGGATGTATACGTTGCCGCCGGGTTTGACGCGGGCGTGGTTGGCGATTTCCGGGAAATCACTCTGCATGGCGGCGCCGATGGTCGGGTAAGTAATCGTTCCTTTCTGGATGGATTTGCCGTTCTGGATGCGCTCATTGACCACCCGGAAAATACGGTCCTTCTTCGCATGGAAGTTATCGAAACTCATTTCGAAGCCCACATATTGCAGCAGCAGCATGCAGGCAGCCATACCTATGGCCAGCCCGCCGATCAGGATGACGGATTGCCCCTTATTGCGCAGCAAATTGCGAAAGGCAATCTTAAAATAGTTCTTCAGCATTTCAGGAATTTTCGGGTGATTCAATGTTTATGTAAGTACCGGGCTACTCGCTCCGCAGGCTTTTCACCGGGTTGGCCAGCGCCGCCCTGACGCTCTGGAAACTGACGGTCAGGAACGCCACCGCCAGCGCAACCCCGCCGGTAACCGGGAATACCCACCACGGGACATGGATCCGGTATTCAAAATTCCGGAGCCAGGTATCGGCGGCCCACCAGGCCAGCGGGGAAGAAATGACCAACGACAGCGCGACCAGCTTAAGGAAGTCTTTCGACAACAGGCCGACGATCCCGCTTACCCTGGCGCCGAGCACCTTCCGGACCCCGATCTCCTTGGTGCGCCGTTCGGCAGCAAACGCCGCCAGACCGAAAAGCCCAAGGCAGCAGATCACAATGGCCAGCGTTGCGAAGATCAGCGACAAACTGCCTACCGTGGCCTCGCTGCGGAACAGCCGGTCAAATTCATCATCCAGGAATTTATAATCAAACGGGAATCCCGGATTATGCGCCTGCCATATCTTTTCTACGGAGGACAATGCGCCGGGAAGGTCCTGCCCCGGTTTGAACCGGACAAAAACCACCCCGTTCCTCGGTTGATCGCAGAACATGATGAGCGGCTCCAGATTGCCGTACATGTCGCCGAACCGGAAATCCTTCATGACGCCGACAATCCGGAATTTGTCGTCTCCGGTCTGGATAAGCTGGCCGGCCACCTCTTCCTGCTTGCTGTCGCGGCGGATCAGGTTTGCGAAGGTCTCGTTGACAATGACGGACATCGAATCCAGGGCCGGGTTTTCATAAAAATCCCGGCCTTCACTGAGTTCCATGCCCAGTGTTTTGATGTATTCCGGGCTGCCCCAGTTCATCGCGACGAGCTTGTCCACAGCGGGATCCTTTCCCTGCCAGCTGAATCCGCCCCCGCTGCTGCCGATGTTCAGTACCGCATCGCTCGACCGGGCAACATTCTCCACCTGCCCGGTAGCCATCAATTCCTGTCTGATCGCGGAGTATCCCGCATCGACCTGTTCGGTGATTTTCATATAGATCACCCCTTCCTTCTCATAACCCAGGTGGCGATTCTTGACGTGGCTGATCTGCTTATAGATCACAATGGTGCAGAAAATGAGGAAAACGGACACGCAAAACTGTGCCACAACCAGTCCTTTCCGGATCGAAACCGCTCCGCCGACTCGTTTTGACATGCCCTTCAATACGGCGAGCGGCCGGAAAGAGGATAAGTAAAACGATGGGTAGCTGCCGGCGAGTACTCCGCTGATGAGGGCAACGGCCAGCAAGATGGATGCATGCCGGTAATCGGACAGGTCGATGGTCAATTGTTTGTCGACCAGCGCATTGAAGGCGGGAAGCGCCAGTTTCAGGAGGCCTGTCGCGAGGAGGGTTGCCAGCAGGGAGGTCAGGATCGCTTCGCTGAGGAATTGCCCCGCCAGGGAATTCCTGCCGGCGCCGACCACCTTCCGCACGCCGACCTCGCGGCTCCTGTTCTCCGAACGCGCGGTGGTCAGGTTCATATAATTGAAGCAGGCGATCAGGAGGATAAAGGCCGCAATGATGCTGAACAGCCGGACGTATTCTATGCGGCCCTTGCCCGTATTCTTCCCTTCCTTGAACTCGCTGCGCAGGTGCCAGTCCTTCATGGGGAACAGGAACGGCCGGGCGGCTGCGTTTTCTTCCTTGGTCTGAATGAAACCGAACAGCTTGCGGTTGACGGCAGCCGAATCCGAGGCGGCATTGAGCAGCGCCAGGGTTTGCACCCCGTTGGTTTGCCAGTCGTTCCACCACCGGTTTTCTTTTTCAAAGATCCGGAAAGATCCGAGCCATTCGAATTGGATGGTGGAATTCGGCGGCGGGTTTTCCGCCACCCCTGTGATTTTGAAATCTTCCCGGTTATTGACCCTCAGGGTTTTCCCCATCGGCGATTCCTTTCCGAAGAATTTCTCACCCATCCGCCGGGTCACGATCAGTGCGTTCGTTTCCTGCAAAGCCGTTTTGGGGTCGCCTTCCAATAAGGGGAAACTCAAAATGTCCAGAAATGAGGTATCCACCAGGTACCCTTCCTCAAAAGTGCTCTTGTCGCCCAGGGAAAAGGCATAGCGGTCGCCCCAGTCAAACCGGGCGGTCTGGGCAATTTCCGGGATCTCCGCCTTGATGGCGCCGGCCAGCAACCCGGGTTGGGAAGAGAACGTGTACGTCTGCCCTTCGTAGGTCTGGTTTTCGACGATCCGGAATATGCGGTCCGCTTTCTCGTGAAAAGCATTGTACGATACCTCGTCCTCCACCCACAACAGGATGAGCGCGGCGCAGGCTATCCCTACCGACAATCCGGCGATATTGAGCAGGCTGAAGGATTTGTGTTTCAGCAAATGGCGAATGGCGAGTTTCAGATAATTTTGAAACATGATTTCCCGATTTTGATGGTTGATCTGGTTTTATTCCGACCTCAGCGATTTTACAGGGCTCATCCAGGCTGCTTTGATCGCCTGGAAACTCACCGTCAGCAAGGCGATGCCCAGCGCGCCGAAACCCGCGACGGCGAAGATCCACCAGGCAATATGCTGCCGGTAGTCGAATTTTTCAAGCCAGTTGCTCATCAGGAAGAAGGCAATGGGCGTGGCTATCACGCAGGATACAAAAACCAACGCCACGAACTCCCGGGAAAGCAGACTCCAGACGCTGGTCACCGAAGCCCCGAGCACTTTACGGATACCGATCTCCTTGGTGCGCTGCTCCGCGATGAAGGCCGCCAGGCCGAACAGGCCCAGGCAGGAAATGAAAATGGCCAATGCGGCGAAGAAGGTGGCCAGTTTCCCGATCCGCTCTTCGTTGCCGAATTTCTGGGCGTATTGTTCGTCTACAAACTGAAAATCGAACACCGAAGCCGGATCGTACTTGTCGAAACCCGCTTTAATGGCCGTCAGGGCTTCCCGAGCGCTTTTGTTCGGATTGATCTTCAGGATAACGGCGTTCTCAGCATCCTTGGTCACGTGCCAGAGCGCCGGACGGACACGGCGGTAAGGCGACTGGACCAGCAGGTCTTTGACCACGCCGACGACGGTATAGGGTTTGCCTTCCCATTTCAGGATGCTGCCGACCGGGTGCTCGAATCCGATGAATTTCACAGCCGATTCGTTGAGAATGAATGCGGAGGTATCCGTCGGGAATTCACGCGAAAAATCACGGCCTTCCACGACCTCCCAGCCTACGGTCTTGCCGAATTCGGGCGTAACGCCGCTGTTGGGAAAGTCGACCGCGAGGTTGGGGTCCTTCCCTTCCCAGTCGAAGCCGCCGTTGGTATTCCACACTTCGGTCGTCGGGCTGGTCGATTCCGTCATCTCGGCGATGACGCCGGCCGTTTTGAGCTCATTCCTGAGGGCTTCAAAATGGGAATGAAGCTCCTCGGTCACGCTGGTCATGACCAGGCCGTCGCGCGAGTACCCGATGGGACGGTCCTTGGCGTGCTGGATCTGCCGGAATACGATGATGGTGCCGGTGATCAGGGTGATGGAAACCGTGAATTGCAGCACCACCAGCGCCTTGCGCAGTACGCCGGGAAACCGGCCTACCCGGAAGGTGCCTTTCAGCACTTTGACGGGCTCAAACGAAGACAGGAACAAAGCCGGGTAGCTGCCGGCAAACAGGCCGGTGACAATGGTAAAGGCAACGCCCACCAGCCAGAACCACGTGTTGTTCCAGGGCAAAGCGATCCGCTTGTCGGCCACATGGTTGAAAAAAGGCAGGATCGCCATGACCAGCAAAAGGGAAACCGCAAAGGCGAAGAAGGTGACCACCAGCGATTCGGCAAAAAACTGGGTGACCAGTTGTTCGCGCATCGACCCGATGGATTTCCGGATGCCCACTTCCTTGGCTCTTTTTTCGGAACGTGCGGTGCTCAGGTTCATGAAATTGATACAGGCCAGCAAGAGTACGAACACCCCGATAACACCGAAAAGCCAGACCGTCTGGATGCGACCGCCGGAATTGACACCGTCCTTGAATTCGGAATACAGATGCCATTTGCTCATGGGATGCAGGAAAACGACAGGCTTGTAACGTTTATCAAAATCCTTCACCTTGTTCATCTTGACGTCCCGGATCTTTTCCGACACGGTTTCCATATCCGCATTGTCGGCGATCTGCACGAAGGTCTGGGTAAAATTGCTGCCCCACGGGTTCTCCATTTCGTTGACCCATTTGTTGGTGATCAGGTAGAGCTCCCAGGGCATGATATAGGTCAGGTCCCGGAAAGAGGTGTTGAAGGGCAGGTCCTCGTACACCCCGGTCACCCGCACGGTGGAGGTATTGTCGATCTTCAGGATTTTGTCCAGCGGGTCTTCGTCGTCGAAGAAGGATTTGGCCACGGATTCGGAGAGCAGGATCGAGTTCGGGTCCTTGAGCCCGTCCCGGGTACCGGCCAGCATCTTCAGCGAGAGCATATCGGCCGCCTGCGGTTCGAAATAGCTGCCCGGTTTGAGCAGTTTCTTGTCGCCGTAAGCCAGGGTATGGTTGAAATTCCAGGAAGCTTGCAGCACGTACTTGAAATCGCTGCCGTAATTATTCCGGATCTCGGCGCCCATCACGGCAGGGTTGGCCACTTGCGACCCGATCTCCCCGTTGTAGGTCTGGTGTTGCATGACCTGGGCGATGCGCTCGTAATGCTCGTGATAGGTATCGTAGGTCATTTCGTCCCAGATCCAGAGCCCGATCAGGACAGCTACGGCCATCCCGGTAGCGAGGCCCGCAATATTGATGAAGGAGGAGACCTTGCTCTTGCCCAGATTTCGGAAGGCGATTTTCAGATAATTGAATAACATCTTCAGGAATTTTATTCGTTTCTCAAACTTTTAACGGGGTTGGTCAGGGCCGCTTTTATGCTTTGAAAACCTACGGTTATCAATACCGCTGTCAGAGAGACGATTCCCGCCAGCGCAAACATCCACCACGAGATTTCCACGTGATAGGCAAAATCTTCCAGCCAGCCGTGCATAAAGTGCCAGGCCACCGGGAATGCGATGACGGAAGCGATCAGAACCAGCCAGAGGAAGTCCCGGGTCAGCAGGCCTGTAATGGCGGCCACTGAAGACCCGAGTATTTTGCGGATGCTGATCTCCTTGGCCCTTTGGGTGACGGTGAACGCGGCAAGTCCGTACAAACCCAGGCAGGAAATGAAAAGGGAAATAAAGGTGACCAGATTGACCAGCGTGCCGGTTTTCCGCTCTTTCTCGAAGAATTGCGCGATGGTGTCGTCCAGGAAAGTATAGCCGAACGGGTGATCCGGGTAAACTTCCTGCCAGAGGCTGCTGATGCGGGCAATGGTCCGTTTGACGGCCTCCGGATCCCGGTCGCCGAGTTTGACGGCGAGGTTATTGAACCGCCGGGGGGTGGTAATGAAGGTCGGGGCAATCTTCTCGTGGAGGCTGAGCTGATGAAAATCCCCGACTACGCCCACAACCGGATAAAACTTGTCGTGCCACTGCAATTGAATGCCGATCGCTTCCGAAGGGCGGGAAAATCCCAGGGCTTTGACGAAGCTTTCGTTGATCACGAATTCGCGGGCCGTATCGCTGGGCATGAGGTTTCTGCCGGCCAGGAGTTTCATTTCATAGAACGGGATGAAATTCTCATCGCCCATTTTATAGGCCGCATCGAATTCGCGCTCGCCGCCTTCTTTATAGAACACTTTATCGACGCCGTAATTGATGCCCATCGGTTCGAAGATCTGGCGGGTCGCCTTCGATACGCCCGGCAATTGCTGAATTTTCGGGTACAGCGCATCCAATTGGTTTGCCGGGCCTTTCGGGGCCTGCAAGGTGAGCACCGCATCCGAATTAAACCCAAGGTCCTTGTGCCGCATATAGCCGATCTGCCGGCTGACAAGCACGGTACCCAGGATAAACACCAGGGACACGGCAAACTGGAATACGATCAGGGCCTTGCGCATGAGGCCGCGTTGCATGCCCGCAGAAGACGGCTGCCCTTTCAGGATCAAAGCCGGCAGAAAAGAGGACAAAACAAAGGAAGGGTAAAAACCGGCCAGCAAGGCGGTACCCAGCGCAATCGACGCCAGGAACAGGATCGTCTGCGGTGTGAAGTGCAGGGCTACGCCTTCCGGGATATAGGATTGGAAAGTTTGCAGTATTCTGGGGACAAGCGCCAGCGAAAGGGCCAATGCCACTGCCGTCAGCAAAAAGGTCTCGGTCAGGAATTGCAGCATCAGTCGCTTACGGCCGCTCCCCAGCACTTTGCGGATGCCGACCTCCTTGCTGCGGTGCAGCGATTGGGCGGTCGAAAGGTTGATGAAGTTGATGCTCGCCAGGAGGAGGATGAACAAGGCAATGGACATCAGGCCGTACAGCGTGGGCATATGGGCCTTGCGGGAGTAATTATCCCCGTAACCGCTGTCGAAATGAAGATCTGACAAAGGTTGCAGCGCCGGCTTGAAATGCATTTGCTCCGTGGGGCGGTCCTTCATAAACGCCGGAAACCGGGCTTCCACTGCGGCCGGATCCGTGTTTTCAGGCAGCTTCACAAAGGCCTGGGAAGCCGACCAGATGTCGTTCCATTCGTTGAGGTTGTAAAAGCGGCTCATGAACCCGGCCGAAATGGTGCTGAAGGAGAGGAAATCCGTAAACGCCAGGTCGGAGGGCTTGTCCCATTCCTGCACGATACCCGAAACCGTCATTTTGAGGGAATCCATATAAATGACCTCCCTGCCCATGATCTCCTGCAGCGGCAGATCGCCAAAATATTTATGGGCCTTGCCGGCGGAAAGGACGACTTTATAGGGCGTGTTCAGCGCCGTTTCCGGATTGCCGGCCAGCCATTGGTATTGAAAGATGTCGAAATATTGCGGATCGGCCATAATGATCTCCGCCGGGTCGACGCCCCATCTGCGCTGGGCAAAGAACAACGGCTCCCCTTCCCCGTCCGGAACCCTTACCGAGGTCTCAATATTGATAAACGCTGCAACCGTTTCCACCTGCGAAACCTCCTCCCGGAAGGCGGCAGGCAGGGCATAGGGCACAAAACCGACGGGCCCTTCTTCTCCTTCCCCAAAACTCATGCGCCCGACCAGGCGGTAGATCCGGTCCCCGCCGGGGTGGAACGTGTCGTATTGCAGTTCATAGCTGGTGACCAGGTAAACCACCACGCAGGCCGTCAGGCCCAGGGCCAGCCCTGATACATGAATGAGGCTCGTCCTTCTGTTGCGATTGAGGTTTCGCCAGGCGATCTTGAAATAATTTTGAAACATATGCTCGATCAATTGGGTGATCATTCATTTCTGAGGCTGCCCACCGGGTTGGCCAGCGCAGCTTTCAGGCTTTGGAAACCAACCGTCAGGAAAGCGGTTGCAAGCACCAGAAAACCGGCCAGCGCAAATACCCACCACCGGATATCGATCCGGTAAGCGAAGTCCTGAAGCCACCGGCTCATCAAAAACCAGGCGACCGGAACGGCAATGACCAGCGCGATCAATACCAGTTTGAGGAAATCCCTGGTCAGCAAGCTTATCAGGCCCGCCAGGCCGGCGCCCATCACTTTCCGAACGCCGATCTCCTTGGTGCGGCGCTCCGTGGAGAAAACCGCCAGGCCGAATAACCCCAGGCAGGAGATGAACACCGCCAGGGCCGCCAGCACCCGGAACAAAGCGGCGCTTTTTTCTTCATTCCGGTATAGCCGGTCAAAGGTCTCATCCAGGAAATGGTATTCGAACGGCTGGCCGGGGTTGAAGGCCGACCAGGCATCGCGCGCGGCGGCAATGGCCTCAGCGGCCTGCCCTTCACCCGTCTTCACGATGATGTTGCCGATGGATTTCGGATGGTCGAATAAAACCAGCGGACCGATCTTGTTGCGGAGGCTCTGGAAATGAAAATCGCGGACCACGCCGACCACCTGGCCTTCCCTGCCGTGAAAAGAGAACCGCTGCCCCACGACCGGCTCCGGCAAATGGAAAAGGCGCACGGCCGTTTCGTTCAGGATGACATTCCGCTGATCGGCTTCATTGCCGGGCTCGAACCACCGGCCTTCCTTCAACGGCAACTGCAGCACCTCACCGAACCCGGGCCCGATGGACAATTGGGAAACGGTCGGCACAAAATCCGCAGGCCTGCCGTCCCAGTCGAGGCTGCCGCTATGCGTACTGTTCATATCGATAATGGACGAATTGGCCGCCGCCGTACCCGCAACGCCGGGAGCGGCAGCCAGCTTTTGCTGAATCATTTTCACCATTTCCTCCCGCCGGTCATTATACGATATCTGGAATTCGAATCGCTGCGACCGGTCATACCCCAGGTCCTTTTTCCGGATGAAATCCTGCTGCTGCAAAATGACCGTTGCGCTGATGATCAAGCCGGCGGTGACCGCAAATTGGACAACGACCAGCCCTTTTCGGAAAACCGTGTTCTTTACATTCAGGAAATTCCGCCCCCGGAGAAAATTCCCCGGCGAAAAGCCCGTCAGGAAGAGCGCAGGGTAGACCCCCGACAACAGCAGCGCCAGAGCGGCAGTACCGCCTACGACCAGCCATACGGCGGGGTCAGCGGAACTGAGCGCGAAATTTTTTTCCGTAAATCCGTTGAAGGCGGGCATGGCGAAATGGACCAGACAAAGCGACAACGCCAGGGCCGACAACACCGTCAGCAGGCTTTCCGCAAACAGCAACCTGAAGACATGGTGCCCGGCGGCGCCGATGATTTTGCGTACGCCGACCTCTTTGGTCCGCATGCCGGCCTGAGCCGTGGTGATGCTGACGTAATTCACACAGGCCAGGAACAGGATGATGAGCCCGATGAGCCCGAAGGTATCGGCCGTCTTCCGGCTGCCGGTGACCATGGCGGCGGAACTCCTTTCCTCGTCGAAGTGGACCTGGGAAAGGGGTTGGACGTTCAAGGACACATCTTTACTGTCTTTGTACCGCCAGATCAGCTCCGTGAGTTTTTCATTCAGGGCGGCCTCGTCAACTCCGGGGCGCAATTCGGCAAAAGTGAGAAAATTGAAATTATCCCAGTGCTCGTTTTCCCGGACTGCCGGATCGGAAAGATAGGTTTTCAGGGGCCGGATGATGTCATGGGTAAAGCTCGAATTGGGACGGTGATTTTCTATCACGGCCTGAACCAGGAATTCTGTTGTGTCGATCTGAAAATTTTCACCGGCCACATCCCATCGACCGAATAATTTTTCGGCAAGGTCCCTGGTGATGATAGCGTTTTGCAGGTGCTGCTCAAACCCGGATGCCGAACCGGAAACAAATTGATAATCAAACAGGTCAAACCAGTCATCGCTTACATAGACATTGTGCTTTGCAGCCACCATCACGGCATTCTTTTTCAGGGCCAGCGGCTGCCAGCTGTTCTCAAAGAGCAATGCGGTACGGACCACTTCGGGTACTTCGCTCCTCAGCGCCTCATCCAGCGGCAGGGGCGTCGTGCACCAATGCCAGGTCTCATCACTGCTGATCTTAATGTCGCTGTTGATCCGGCAGATCCGGTCGGCATGCCGGTGGAAGCGGTCGAAACTGAATTCGTTCCGCACCCAGAGGAAAGCAAAAATAGCGGCCGTCATGCCCAGGCCCAGGCCGGCAACATTGATGATGGTGAAGGTGCGGCGGCGGAGCAGGTTCCGCCAGGCGGTCCGGATATTATTTCTGATCATCATTTATTCAGATTTCAGGCTCTCAACCGGATTGGCAAGCGCCGCTTTGATGCTTTGGAAACTGACCGTCAGGAAGGCCACCCCTACCGTCACCGCGCCGGCGATCGCGAAAATCCACCAATAAACCGGTGCGCGGTAGGCAAAGGTGTTCAGCCACTTACCCATGAGAAACCAGGCCAACGGCGCTGCGATCAACAGAGAAAACACAACCAGTTTCAGGAAATCCCTGGACAATAATCCCACAAGGCCCGCGACGGTAGCGCCCAGCACTTTGCGGATGCCGATCTCCTTGGTCCGCTGTTCGGCCGTGAATGCCGATAACCCGAACAGCCCCAGGCAGGAGATCAGGATGGCCATAAAGGTGAACACGCTGATGATCCGGGAAAGCGACTGTTCCGATTCGTACAATTTAGCAAAATCCTCATCCAGGAAGCTGTATTCAAAAGGCAGGTTGGGCAGCACCGACTTCCAGGCCGCTTCCGCTTTGGCAAAAAAGGCGGGGTAGTCCGAAGTATGGATGTCAGCTACTACGTTGGATAATTCGCTGGGCGGATCGATCAGGACCCCGAAGGCATCGATCTTTTCGCCCAAGCCCTCGAAATTAAAATCCTGCATGACGCCTACTACGGTGATTTTGAAATTCATATGCCCGAACTCCGATCGCAGGATCTTGCCCGGCGCCTCTTCCAGCGGGATATCCAGTTCCTTGAGCGCTGTTTCGTTGATGACGATCTTCCCCTCGCCTTCCCGGGTTGAGGTATCGGAAGGCATCATGAACCTGCCGGATAATAATTTGATTTTCAGGGTATTCAAATAATTTTCATCTACATAGGTGAACCGGATGTCGGTTGCGACGTCCATATTCTGCCCCTCCTTGAACAAGGGGATGTCGTTGTAAACGCTTTGCCCGGGCACGACTGCCATCCCGCTCGCCGCTTGCACTTCCGGCAGGTTTTGGAGCTCGTTCCGGAAGGCTTCCAGTTTTTGCTGGCCTTCTGTGGAATGGAAGGGAAAAATGACCTTTTGGTTTTTTTCGAACCCGAGGTCCTTTTCCAGCATAAAATCCAGCTGGTTGCGGATAATCATGGAGCCGATGATAAGGGAAACGGCAATAACAAACTGGCTGACGACCAACCCTTTGCGCAGCAGTCCGGCAATATTTCCCTTTATGCCCCCGAAGATGTTCGAGCCGCCGCCCCGAAGCACCTGGATGGGCTTGAATGACGACAGATAAAAAGCCGGATAGCTGCCGGCCGCAAGCCCGGTCAGGAGTACGAGCCCGAAAGTGGTCAGCCAGATCATCGGACTTTCGGTGAGGTGAATGGAGAGTTCAACCCCCGTCAGCCGGTTCAGGAAAGGCAGGCAGAAATAGATCACCGGAGCGGCCAATACCACGGCAGCCGCGGCCAGCAACATGCTTTCACCGAGGAATTGCCCGATCAGCGCCCAACGCTGGGCTCCGATGGCCTTGCGCACGCCCACTTCCCGGGCCCGCCTGGAAGAGCGCGCCGTGGACAGGTTCATAAAGTTGATGCAGGCGACCAATTGTATGAAGCCGGCAATCAGCAGCAAAATATTCAGGAAGCGATTGCCGGTAACTTTTGAGGATTCCGCCGTCAGGCCAGGCGTAGTATGGATTTCCGACACCGGCTGCAAGTGAAGGGTTTTCCCCATATTCAACTGCCGCAACTGATCGGCGCCGTTGCGCAGCAGGAACTCGGGCAGTTTAGCCTCCAGCACCTTCGCATCGGCTCCTTTTTTCAACCTGATATAACCGTGCACGAAGTTATTGCCCGCCCAGGAGTCATTCGAGCGGATGTACTGGCCCAGGTCTCCTGAGTTCATGCTCATGAAAAACTCCGGCATCAGGTGGCTCTTGCCCAGCGAATGGGTGAACACGCCGGTCACCTGGAATTTATCCTCATTGCCCGTGCCCCCGATGCCGACGGTTTGGCCGACCGGATCGGAGGTATTGAACAGCTTTTGGGCCAGGTTTTCCGATATCACAACCGTAAACGGATTATCCAGGGCGTGTATGGGGTCGCCGGCTATAAACTGATAGTCGAACATCCGGAAAAAGGTGCTGTCCGCAAGAAATCCCTTTTTCTCATAAAATACCTTGTCCCCGACCCGGAAAAGGTTTTGCGCCACACCCGGAGGGCTGCATACCCGGGCGGCCTCTTCCACTTCCGGAAATTCAGCTTTGATGGCGGGGGTTATCGGCGGGCCTGAGGTCGCCATATGCATGGTTTCCTCCCCGGGCAGTTCAAGGTCGGTGATCACCCGGAACAGATCCTTAGCGTCGTGGTGCTGAAGGTCGTAACTGCGCTGGTCCCGGACATAGAAAAGAATGTACAGGCAGCAGGCGGTACCCATGGTCAGCCCGAAAATATTGATGAGGCTGAAGGATTTGTTTTTAAGCAGGTTTCGAAAGGCGATCTTCAGAAAATTGATCCACATAATAGTCAGGTTGTCTGCCGGGGATAATTCCAAAAACCATGCCCCGAAGTTTTTAACTGATAATCAATTAATTGCAGCAATAATAATTTATCCCGTGTCCGTAAATGAACAGCCTGTGTGCGGTATTGAACAACCCGGCGGCGCGAAATCCGGACGCCATTTGAATTTCGCGCCGCCGGTTCAGCCGCTTTTCCTGGCGTTGGTTTTAAAAACCCCGGGCGGGCATCCCCGTTCACGGGTCCAGAGCCTGGAAAACTGCCGGGGGTCGGCAAATCCGCAGGCCGCCGCGACCTCCTTTACGGACATCTCCGTATGCCGGAGCAATTGCTCGCCGTGCTCCAGGCGCAGGTGGTCGCGATAAGCCTGAATGGTCTGGCCGGTATGGTTTTTAAACAGCCTTGCGAGGTGCCTGCCGCTGAGGTTCATTTCCCGGGCCAGGTCGCTGATGGTAAATTCAGCTTCGAGCCGGTTGGCCAGGATTTCCTGCGCACGGTATACCTCGGCGTTAAAGTGGTTTTTGAAGTCCAGAAAGATGTTCTTCTGCTCCTTGGTTTCCGCCCGCCGCACGTTGATCACCATTTCCTGGGCCACCTTGGCCGCCAGCAGCGGGCTCCGCCAGGCCTCCACAAGCGCCAGCGCCATATCTATGCCCGACGTCATGCCCGCACTGGTAAAAATCCCTTTGTCCAGGACATAAAGCCGGTTTTCCAGGACCCGGGCCTTTGGAAAATGGTTTTTCATGTAGCTCAGGCATTTCCAGTGGCTGGTACATTCCACGTGGTCCAGCAATCCCATCCGGCCCAATGCCAGCGCCCCTGAACATATCGACGCGATAAAAACGCCTTTGTTACGCTGTTCCCGCAGCCATTCCCCCGTCCGGTCTATGACCGCGTCCATTTCACCCTCCGTGAAGCTTTTGTAATCGAATCCTGGAATGCAGACCAGGTCCCGGGGTTTCAGGCTGAGCCTTTCGAGCGGCGCCAGGCCCGAAAAAGACAACCCCTGCGCGCTGACGACCATTTTTTCCGGAGAGGCGAATACGGTTTTGAACCGGCCTTTTCCCAATTCAGCGGCTTCAAAAAAGACCTGTGCGGGGCCGCCGAGGTCCTGCAGGTGGACCTTGGGGAAAAGGATGAAAGCGATCTGGGTGGTTTCCATAGGCCGGATTGAATTCAAGACGGATCAGGACATTATTTGGTCAATAAAAGACATTTTTTGCACGGCATGGTTGCCCGGATTATTTTTGGGGACAATCAAATACAGTCGCTTATCATGAAAAAATCCATTGAAATCACCCTGTTGTTTTTGTTGATGATCGCCGGACTTGCCGCACCGGCCCAGCAAGCTGAAAAGCCGCTCTCCGTCGGCATTTTCATTTATCCCGGCGTGGAGATCCTGGATTTCGGCGGCCCGTCGGAGGTATTCGGCTCCACCCAGGGGTTCAAACCGTTCCTGGTCGCCTACAAAAAGGAGCCGATGGTCAGCCAGCGGTTCATCACCGTCACGCCGCAGTATTCCATCGAGGATTGCCCGCCGACCGACGTGCTGGTTTTTCCCGGCGGCAATACAGGCCCGATGATGGACGAACCCGAGCTCATCGAATGGATCAAAGAACGGGCAAAGACCACCCAATTCATGGTCTCGGTCTGCACCGGGGCGGGGCTTTTGTCCAGGGCCGGCCTGCTCGACGGCAAGGAAGCCACCACTTTTCACGGGTTTATCAGCAGTCTGCAAAAAATGACCCCGAAAGCCGCTATCCACGCCGATACGCGGTTTGTGGACAACGGCCAGGTGATCACCACCGCAGGCGTATCGGCCGGCATTGACGGTGCGCTCCACGTGGTCTCCCGGGTCAAAGGGGAAGACGTTGCGCGGGCCACCGCCGCCTACATGGAATACGACAAATGGCGCCCCGGGGAGGGCAAGGTCATCGAATCGGCGTTCCTGACGGATATCCGCCGGGACGGTCTCGAAAAAGCCCTCAGCAACCATACGGCATCCGCCGGCGGCGTCCAGCCGCTTTTTTACCGGGGCGAGATCCTCAACCTGGCGGCTGAGCTGCTGGAATCCAACCCGGCCGAGAGCGCCGGCATTTACCAATGGCTCATCAAAACGCAAGGGCCTGCACCGGCGCTTTACGACGGGCTCGGCGCCGCCTGGAAGAAAACGGGCAGGAAAGCGCCAGTTTCCAACAAGGATTTTCTCAAAAAACTGAACGCCGGCGAAGTGGATTGGGCGAAAAAGACGGCTGCTGAAACGGCCGAAACCAACCCCGGCTGGATGCTGTTCTCCGAAGAGGACATCAACCAGGCGGGATACAATTTGTACTACGCCGAAAAACAGACGGAAGCCGTCGCCGTCCTCAGGTGGAACACCGAACAGTTCCCGGATTCAGCCAACGCCTGGGACAGCCTTTCGGAAGCATACGAAGCCACCGGGCAAACCGAACTCGCGATAAAAGCCGGCGAAAAATGCCTGGCCAAATTACCGCAGTCCGGCTACGACGACAACAGGAAGGCCAACCTGACCAAAGCCTCGAAAGAACGGCTCGAACGGCTCAAGGGTGGTCGATGACCTGTCATATTTCATGCGAATCAGGGGCTAAATTCCCTGCAAAAGTACCTTTAGACTCAAAATATGGTTTTGAGCCGGGTCGGCATGCCCCACCCGTCTGCCGGAATTCAACCCTTGCGGGATCTTTTTACCCCTGATTCGCATGACCCATGTCATGAATTTTTCATCCTAACCCTCAATCCGCCCTCAGCGAATTGACCGGGTTCGAAAGGGCCGCCCGCACGGAGTGGAAACCCACCGTAAGGAAAGCGATCAGGATACCCGAGATGCCGGCCAGGGCAAACATCCACCACCCCATGTCGATATGGTACACAAAATTGCGGAGCCACCCGTTGAGGTAATACCAGGCTACCGGTGCGGCGACGGCCATCGAGATGATGACCGGGCCTAAAAAACCTTTGGCCATCAGGCCGATGACCGACGTTACCGAAGCCCCCAGCACTTTCCGGATGCCGATCTCCCGGGTGCGCTGTTGCGCGGAGTAATAGGCGAGTCCCAGCAAACCCAGGCAGGAGATGATGATCGCCAGCCCGGCAAACGTCTCGCAGATCCGGGTCATCCGGTTCTCGGTAATGTAAAGGCGGGCGAGGGATTCGTCAAAAAATTCTCCGTTGAACACCTGGCCGGGATACGTATCGTCAAAGACCTTGCGGATCGACGCTATCGAGGCGGCAATATTCTTAGGATTGATCTTGACACCGGCCCCGGTATACAGATCCCTGTAACTGCCTATGGTGATCGGAGCGATTTCGTCGTGTACGGACAGGTTGTGAAAATCCTTCACCACGCCGACAATCGGGTACCAGGGCTCCCGTTCCAGGCGCAATTCCTGGCCGACAGCTTCTTCAGGGCTGGCGATCCCGACCTTCCGCATCAGGGTTTCGTTGATCACATAGCCGGAAATCGTATCGCCCGGTCCGAACCATTTGCCGGCCAGCAATTCCAGGCCGTAGGTGCGCTGAAAATCCGCATCGCAGAATTTGTAGGTGGTCATGAAATCGGGTTCTTCGTTGCCGCGCCCTACCGTAAAATTGGTTTGCCAGCTGCCGCCCGAGGAAGGGGGCTGGCTGTGCAGGGAAACGGATTCCACACCCGGGATCTTGAGCAATCTGTCCTTCAATCCGTTCATTTTTGACAGGGTGAGGCTGTCGCTGTCAAACCTGAAATTGTAAACAAGCCCCTGGTCAAACCCCAGATCCAGGTTCCGGATATAGTTCATCTGCGCCAGTGTGACGATGGTCCCGATGATCAACGCCTGGGCGATGGCGAATTGGAGGGCTACCAGGCCTTTGCGCAAGGAAATGCCGGTCCGGTCCTGGGCAGGGATCTCGCTTTTCAGCGCCTTGATGGGATTGAACCCCGAAAGGACCAACGCCGGATAAAAACCGGCCAGCAGCGTTACCCCGAGGCCAAGCGCCAGGAGCAGTCCCAGTATCAGCGGACTAAACAGCGGGATCTCCGCCGGTATGTCCGAAAAATTCTCAAGCAGCGGGAGGGCGCTCTGTGCAAGCCCGGCGCCCAGCAGGATCGCCAGGGCGGTGATCAGGGCCGTTTCGCCCATAAACCGGCCGAACAGCGTGCTCCTTGAACCCCCAAGGGCTTTCCGGATGCCGATCTCTTTCATGCGGCGCAGGGATTGGGCCGTCGACAGGTTGATGAAATTGAAACAGGCCATGCACAGCACCAGCAAGCCGACGGCCATGACAATCCGGAGTTTGCTTTTTTCAATCCGTTTTCCGCCCGGAGAACCGAAGCGCTTATCAAAATGCAGTGCGGAAAGGGGTTCCAGCATATGGCTGGTGATCCCCCACTGTTTGACCACAGGCACGTCCGCGTATTCTTTTTTTCCGACCTCCGCCACCTGGGCGTCGGCTGCGGCAAGTTGTTTTCCATCGTACAGCAGCGCAAACAGCTGGTCGTAATACCGGTTTCTGGACCAGCTTTCGAGGTAATCAAACCTATCTTTTTCCGCAAGGAGGGTGGCGTAGGAAACGATTACCTGAACCGGAATATCACAATTGTAGGGCGGGTCTTCAATCACTCCGCGAACCACCATCGGGATCTGATCCACCAGCACGGTCTGTCCCAGCGCATCTTCCCACCGGTCAAAGCACCGCTCTGCCGTATTGCGGGCCATTACCAGGGTGTTCGGCTCGTTGAGCGCGTCGGTCTTTTGGCCGTCGAGCCATTTAAAATCAAAAATCCTGAAAAAATCAGGCTCCGCAAAATAGCCCATCTGGCCGGATTGGAGGTTCAGCTTTTTCAGGGGTTGCCCGCCTGTTGGACCGGGAACGATCACGGTCGGCCAGTACTCCCGCACCCGGCTGCTGGCTTCAAACAGGGAAACCGAATTTTTGGCGGCAATCATGGCCGACGTTTGAGCGCCGGAATAAAACTCGGTTTCTCCGGATGACTTGACCGCTTTTGTCACCATCCGTACGATGCGGTCATAGTTGGCAAAATTGCGGTTGAAATTCAGTTCAAAGTGTACATACCGGTAGGTCAGCACCGTAACGGCAATACCGATGCCGATACCCAGTACGTTCAGCAGCGTGAACCCCCGCTGGCGATTCAGGTTGCGCAAAGCAGTCTTCAGGAAATTGTACAGCATAATGTCGGGTTTTTGGGATCACTCCAGTCGAAGCATCCCGTAGAATTCAATGGGTAACTTGTAAAAATCAGGAGCCAAAACCATGCCTTTATAAAACCAATTGATAACCAATGCATTAAATTTCATTCACGTGAAAAAGTGTTCATAAACGGACACATGCTGTCCGTGAATGGACAACCGTTTATAGCGTACAGGACAGCGGCCGGTTGCGCTTTAAGCAAAATTCAATATATTTACCTGATGCCATTGACCAATGCCAAGTTCCTGATGAGGTGGGTTATTTCCATACTTGTGCTTTACGGGGTTTCATTTCATGCGCGTGCAGCTGACCCGGACAGTCTGCTCAATTTGCTGAGTTCGGCGCAATCCGACTCCTCCCGGTTGAAGGTCCTTCAAAACCTGACCGAAACTTACCTTTTCCGGGTGCCCGACAGCGCCAGGATATTTGCCCGACGGTCGTTGTCTTTAGCCCGAAGAGCCGGCTATAAAGGATACGAAATAGACGCCGCCAGTCAGCTGGGCATTTCCTTCGCCGTAAAAAATCAGAATGATTCAGCATTGTACTATTTCAGGCTCCAGTATGCCCTGGCCCGGCAGGCTGATGACCCGGAGCGGTTAGGCCGGTCGGCCAATCATTTAGGTACCGCTTTCATCAGTGCCGAACAACTTGACAGTGCCGCTTTTTACCTCCTTTTTGCGTTGGAGCGATTTGAACAATCGAAGAATTACCAGGGCATGATAACCTGCCGGAACAACCTTGGACTGGTGATGGAAAACCAGGGGCGGCTGGAACAAGCTTACGAATATTACCGTCTTGCCTTCGAATTGAGAAAGGTCCATGGGCCTGAGGCCAGACTGATGTTTTCTTACAGCAGGCTCGGCAATATCCATTTGCGAAAGAAAGCGTTTGATGAGGCTGAAAAAGACTACCAGGCCTGTTACGACCTTGCCGTCAAATACAACCAACCGCTGGAAGAGGCTACGGCGCTCAGCAACCTGGGGAATGTCAGTAAGGAAAAAGGGCTCTTTACCCCCGCCTTCAACTATTATACCAGGGCATTGGAGCGATATCAGGCTTTCGGTCAACCCTATTTCGAAGCATTCGTCCACAATAATCTGGGAGAAATATTGAATTCGGCCGGCCGTTTCTCCGAGGCTGCCGATCATGCCGCCGCAGGACTGGAAACCGCGATGAAAGCCGATAATCTCGAACAGCAGGCCCGTGCAAATGAAATCCTGGCGGAAGCCCTTTTCAGCTTGCGGAATTATGAAGGAGCGAGAAAGGCGTTCCAGGCTACGCTTACCCTGCGCGACAGCCTGATCCGTAAGGAAAAGGCCGGTGAATTTGCCCGCCTGGAAGCCAGATACCAAAACCAGGAGCAGGAAGCGCTGCTGGCCAGGCAGGATCTTGAGTTGGAAAAGGCGGCCTATTTCCGAAGAGTGATGGTCATCGGCGGTCTGGCCGGTTTCTTCCTGGTTGCGATCCTGTTCCTGTTCTGGCAGCAGCGGCAAAAGATCAAAGAGAAGGAAGTCGAGATGGCCTACCAACTGGAAAAAACCGAAAAAGAAAGCCTTAAAGAGCTGGATCGGCTCAAATCCAACTTTTTTGCCAATATCAGCCATGAATTCCGGACTCCCCTCACCCTGTTGATATCTCCGCTGCAGGAGATCAGGGAAGGCACCTTCAAGGGAAGCTTGCCGAAATACGCCAGAATCATGGAACGAAATGCCCGGCGGCTTTTGCAACTGGTCAATCAGCTGCTGGACCTGTCCAGGCTGGAATCCGGAAAAATGGAGCTTGACCTTCAGCCGGGCGACCTGATGCAGGCCCTGCGGGCTATAGCCGGTTCATTCGAAAGCCTTGCCCTGATCAGGCAGATTTCCTTTCTGGTGGAAATTCCCCGGCAGCCGGTATTTGTACGATTTGATCGCGACAAGCTGGAAAAAATACTGGCCAACCTGCTTTCCAATGCATTCAAATTCACACGGGAGGAGGGCCATGTATCTTTTACGGCCGTTTACGCAGAAGATCGCCTGGAACTGGAAGTGCGAGACGACGGGATAGGCATTGCTGAAGAACACCTTCCGCGACTTTTTGAGCGCTTCTTCCGGCGCAATAACCCGGCCGAAAGCGATAAGGACGGCCAGGAGGGAAGCGGAATCGGCCTGGCCCTCACCAAGGAGCTCGTTGAATTGCACAAAGGAAGCATCGAAGCAGAAAGTGAACCGGGAAAAGGAACCGCATTCCGGGTCGTTTTGCCTTTCCTGCGCCTTTCGCCCGGCAACTTAGCCGGTGAAGAAGGCCCTGTGACGCACCTCAATCCGCCTGAACCCGTGAAATTTCGCCCTGAACCGGAAAAAACCGCTGACCAGGAGCCCGTCGTTCTGATTGCAGAAGACAATGAAGACATTCGCCTGTACATCCGCGACCGGCTTTCGGCAAAATACCGGGTATTGGAAGCGGCCGACGGGGCTGAAGGGCTGAAAATCGCGCTCCGGGAAGTCCCGGATCTGATCATTTCGGACGTTATCATGCCGGGAATGGACGGCCTAGAATTTTGCAAAGCGATCAAAACCCGTGAACAAACATGCCATATCCCCGTAATCCTATTGACAGCAAAGGCGGACCACCAGGACAAACTTGAGGGTTTGAACACCGGCGCCGACGATTACCTCATCAAACCGTTTGACGGCCAAGAACTGGAAACCCGGATGATCAACCTGCTCAACCAGCGGGCGTTGCTCAGGCGACGCTACAGCCAAATGGTCTTCCAGCTCAAACCCAGCGATATCCGCCTGCCTTCCGCCGACGAGCAATTCCTGCAACGCTCAACCAGGGTCATCGAAGAAAATATCGACGACGAGGAGTTCGGGGTAGAGGAACTGGCAAGGGAGATCGGAATGAGCCGCCACCATCTCCACCGCAAACTCAAAGCGCTGATCGGCCAGACACCCGTCATTTTCATCCGCACCATTCGCCTGGAACGCGCCATGCAATTGCTGCAACAACAAGTCGGTAACGCCTCCGAAGTAGCCTTCATGGTCGGCTTCAGCAGCCCGGCCTATTTCTCAAAATGCTTCGCCGAGCATTTCGGCTATTCTCCAAGCAAGGTCAATACCTCCGGGCTACCCGCTGAATCACAGGACGATTGATTAGTTATGCTCAACGGCAATAGGTTTTGTGCATTTGCCGGCGCCCGCCTCTGACCCCTAAGGGAAGCCTGCCCTGAATGCACAAAACCTGTCACAGCGCTGTATGGCCGTCCGCAACCATAAAAAGTCGGCAGGCTCCAGTCCTTCAGCCGGCAGTCGGGCAGCTGAGCGAAGTCGAAGCTACAACGTCCGCCCAACCATGAAAAGTCGGCAGTCTCCAGTCCTCCAGCCGGCAGTCGAAGCTACAAAAACCGCCCAACCATCCACCCCTCACTCATTCCGCAAACTCTCCACCGGATTGGCCAGCGCAGCCCGCAGGCTCTGGAAGCTCACCGCCAGGAAAGCTACGCAGACGGCTGTCACCGCCGCTACTGCAAAAAATTGCCAGCCCAGCGAAATGTGGTAAGCAAACCCATCCAGCCACCGGTTCATGAAATACCAGGCAATGGGGGCGGCCGCCACGAGGGAAATTCCCACCAGTTTGAGAAAATCCTGCGACAACAGCCCGACCAGTCCGGCCGCCGAGGCGCCCAGCACCTTGCGGATGCCGATCTCCTTGGTACGCTGGATGATGGTATAGGATGCCAGGCCGAACAGCCCCAGGCAAGCCAGGAAAATAGCCAGCCCGGCGAAAGTGGTGATCAGGCTGGAAGTTTGGCTTTCAGCGCGGTACATGGCGCCCAGCTCTTCGTCCAGAAAATGATACGTAAACGGCCGGTGAGCAGCCAGTACACCCCATTTCTGCTCCAGGAAGGCCAGGGTGCCGGAAATATCCTCTCCGGATAATTTGACCAAAACGGTGTTCCCCCACGTATCCGGAAAAATGACCAGGTTATCGATGGCCTCGTGCATGGAAGCAAAGTGAAAATCTTTGACCACACCCCTGATCTGGGCAGGCCGGCCGTTGAAATTTACCCGCTGGTCGACCGCCTCATCGGGCGTCCATCCGAAGGCCTTGGCCTGGCTTTCGTTGATCAGGATGCCCCTTACCACGGTAGTGTCTCCGCTGTACATGCGCCTGACCGCCTCGATATCGCTGTGTCCGAAAGAAGCGCCGGCAGCCAGGTCGATGCCCATGGTCCGGACAAAATCCTCATCGGCGGGCAGGGCGGTTACCGGCTGGCTGCCCTCACCGGTCGGGGAGCGGGCGATGCCGTATCCGCCCTCTATATGGGTCGGCGTTTCGTAAGCGAGGCTGACGCCCATCACCCGGCTGTTTTGCCTGAATTCCGATTTGAAGACGTCCAGTTTCTCCACGATCCTGCCGTCGGTGGGCAATGCCACCACAAAATCTTTGTCGTACCCCAGTTTTTTATCCTGTATGAAATCCAGTTGCCCTTTCAGCACCAGGGTAGCGATCATCAGCAAAATGGAAATGGTGAATTGAAAAACGATCAATCCCTTGCGCAACCAGGCGCTGCCCCTTGCGGCCTGGCTCCCCCAATTGCCTTTCAGCACCTTGATCGGCTGGAACCGCGTAGCCGCCAATGCGGGATAAAGCCCGGCCAGCAGGGCGATCAGCAGCCCAAACCCCAGGATGGAAGCGAGCGCTGCCGGGTGGAGGAGCGGATCCATGGTCAACCGGCGTTCAAACAACCGGTTGAAGAGCGGGATCAGGGGCCTGGTAAGCACCAATCCGGCGACCAGGGCGAACCCCGAAACCAGAAACGCCTCGCTGATGTGCTGGCGGACCAGTTGGCCGCGGCCGGCGCCGAGTACTTTCTGCACGCCCATTTCCCGGGCCCGCTCCATGCTCGCCGCAGTCGACAGGTTGACATAGGTGCTCAACCCGATCAGCAGGATAAAAACGCCGACGGCGAGCAGGATATAGATGTAACGGATGTCGCCGTTGGGTTCAAATTTGCCGGCCACCTCTGATTTCAAATGCACATCGCGAAGCGGCTCCAGCTTGTAGGTCACGTATTCATCTCCCGAGAGCCCCGTTTCAGCCGACCTTGACTTCATGAAGGGTCCGATCTTGGCCTGCAGGGATGCTATCGCCGAACGGTCGGTCAGCAACAAAAAGGTTCCGTAATTGGCGTTCCACCAGGTAGCCCGCTCCGGCGCTGCGTCGCGCAGACCGGCAAACGATCCGACGAAATCCGGTTTGATCTGGGTGGTTTCGGGCGGGTTTTCCATCACGGCCGAAACGACGTAATCCAGGCCGTCCACCTTCAGGGTCTTGCCCATGGGATCGGTCCCCGGGAAGTATTTTTCCGCCATCCGCCGGTTGATCACCAGCTGATTGGGCGCCTTCAGGGCCGACCCGGGATTGCCCTCAATGAGCGGAAAAGTGAACACATCAAAGAAAGTGCTGTCCGCATAAAAGAAATTGTCCTCTTCAATGAGCTGGTCTTCATGCCGCACTACCCTGTCCTCGTATTGAATCACCCGAACGGCATTTTCCACTTCCGGAAACACCTGACGGAAAGTGGGGCCGACCTTGTTGCCCGTATTTTCGGTCAGAACGGTCCGGTCACCGGAATGGTATTCCATCACGACGAACGCGATCCTGTCCGCATGCTGGTGACAGGCCTCATAACTCAGCTCATTGTGCAGGTACAACCCGATCAGCAGGCAGCCCGCAATACCAATCGTCAGGCCGACCAGCTTGATCGTGGTGAACAACTGATTTTTCTTCAAATTTCTGAATGCCAGTTTTAGGTTGCTCTTCCACATGATCGCTGAATTTTATGTTGAAATACATTGTAAGTTGTAAGTCGTAAGTTGTAAGTCGTAAGTTGTAAGTCGTAAGGTATTGTGTTTCGATCCAAGAAAAATCGAGAAAAATTTTACCTTTATGATCCAGTGAGAAGAGGCT
>WBZL01000846.1_pt1 | contig 34031 bp, 49 predicted proteins | sample 5204291 | NCBI WGS metagenome assembly WBZL01 (sample SAMN12344345, study PRJNA552823) | activated sludge metagenome | biome: Activated sludge suspended growth; feature: Nitrification reactor; material: Wastewater; isolation source: activated sludge from nitrification reactor of wastewater...
ACGGCCTCTATGCCCTGGTGAATGGCGCGGCGGATGGGCTGATGCTGGAGACGGCCGGGGGCGACCTGGCGTTGGTCGAGTCGCCTGCGGGAACTGGGGGCATCGAGGAGCCGGCCAGCAGCGGCCTATGGGCGCGCCTGGTGGACGGTGTGGGGAGTTGGTTGGCGGCCACGGCTATTGGGCAGGCGTTGTTTGCGGCCGTTGACGCAGCGGCGGCGCGGAGTGCGATTGGCGCGGAGGTAAGCGGGGCGGCATCTTTGTCAATGTCAGGACACCAAATCCTCCACGACCACTCCAAGCTAATGAGTGCCGAAGAACAGACGCTTCTACAGCGCATCCTGAGTTCATTGGGGGACGCCAGCGACGGTCATATCCTGACTGCCACTGGAGACTTGTCCCTTGTCGAGTTCGAGCCTCCGGTCGGAATCACAGAGCCTGAAGACGCGGGGATTTACGGACGCGAAGCTGCCAGATGGACGGCGCTAGGAACTGCGGCGCTAGTTAACGTAGAAGCCTTTGAGGAAGCTGGTCGAGTAAATTTGGTGTCAGCCGCGTTAGACGAACATGCTGCCAACGCGGACATACATTTCACAGACGCCCCCACCGTCGGCCTTTGGGCACGCCTCCGATCTTCTGGAGCAAGCGTCTGGTCGGCGGCGTCGGCTATTGGTCAGGCGCTATTTTCGGCCTCGACTCCAGAGGCAGCGCGGAGCAGCATCAACGCAGCCTCACTGTCAGCGAATACGTTTACCAGCAGCCAATCCTACGGTGCCCCGATAGGATTTGTTGGCCCGTCCGCAGGTCTTTTCCGAGAGAATTTCAGAGTAGAGATCGGCGCTGAGCCAGTGGGGCGCGCACAATTACTGGTAGACAACCACGAATCTCTATATGACCACTCGAAACTCCTGACACCTGAGCAGGAATTGATTCTGAATGAAATCTTTCTCGATCTCGGATACGCGGCTCCCGGCGATTGCCTGGTCGCAGAAAGCTGGAACACCGTCGCCTTCGAGGCGCGTGCAACACTCGGCTCAAACACCTACACTGGTGACCAGGACTTGAATGGCAATGCTATTTATGGCTATCGCGTGCGAGAGGTGGCGACCTCTGTCAGTGGTACTTACATCATTAATCTTCTGGCTGGCAATCTGTTCGTCTTGACTGTCACCGGCAACGTGACAATCACCTTCTCCAATGCGCCGGCGACGGGCACAGCGGCCTCGGCAACCGTCATCCTGATCCAGGATGGGACAGGCGAACATGCAGTCACGTTCACCGGGGCAAAGTGGGACGGAGGTGTTGCGCCCGACCTGGCGCTGCCAGCCGACCAGCAAACCGACATAAGCTTTATCATTCGCAACAGCGGCACGGACATCCGCGGCTACGTGGCCGGCCTGAATATGGCGGTGGCTGCATGACGACCCTGGACTTAACCATCAACGCCGGCGGGAATGATGGCGACTGGGCGGGCACCACACTTTTTGCCAACAATGGCATTGCCATTCGCGCCGGCAAGCAGTCCACGCTGGCCGGTGGCATCTTCGCCCGCTTCACTGGCGTGCAGTTGAATGGCACGATTACGGCCGCCTATATCCGGTTGCGGTCGGCCGCCAATCAATCTAACACCGTACCTCTGCGCATCCGCGCTGAAGACGCTGCCAACCCAACCGCGCCAACGTCGGCCGCTGACGCAGCTGGCCGGCCGCGCACCAGCGCCTACGTGGACTGGACTCCCGGTCCTTGGGCCAACAACGGCTCCTACAACTCTCCTTCGCTGGTCAACATCCTCCAGGAGCTTGTTGACTCTTACACCTACGATGGCAGCCAGGCGATTGTCATCTTTGTGGAGGATAACGGGGCCGGAACTAACCTCAACCGGGTGGCGCGTCCCTTCGAACACGATCCCGTGCTGTCTGCGCCCATCCTGCACATCGAATACACACCAGCCAACACGCCGCCGGCCGTTGCGCCCAACACGGCCGACGCCGCCGTCCTGACGCCCCAGGCTGCCCTGGAGTTCACCGGAACTGATCCGGAGGCCAACGACCTGCGCTATCAGGTTCGCATCAGCGACCGGGCAGATTTCGCGGCAATTGGGCCAGAACTGAGTGACAGCTACGATGGTTCCGAAACCGGCATCATCCACCCCAACCCTGTCGGAACATTGACCTGGGAGGGCGTAAACCAGGTAGACGACAGACCCGGTCAGTCGTTTACTGCTGCCGGCGGCATACTCCACCGAATATGGGTTAAGTTTGGCGGCGACGTGGACACAGATGGATACGCTGTCGTGCGCGTCTATGACACTCAAGGCACACACGGCACGGACGCCGAACCGCTTAATGCTGCCGAGCCAGCCAGCACCCCTACCCCTGGTTGGCTGGCCATCTCAGATCAATTTTCATTCTCTAGTTCGTCTGTTGGGGCAGCGGAGTGGCGACAGTTCACCTTCTCCGGCGCGAACCGCATCCGGCTGGAGTCGGGCAAAGACTACATGCTCGTCCTCGACTGGATTCCGGCCAACACGCTCTATGACAACACCATCCGGATTTCGATGGCTGCCCTGGGGCACAGTGGCAACGCCTACTTGGATGGCGCAGCGCCAGCCAATAATGGCGTGTGGACGACGCAGGACATGCCGTTTCAGGTTTACGAGGAAGGTACGGTCAACCTGAGCAAAACGTCGGGCACCGACGCCGGCTTCGCCAACACGGCCGATGGCGGCGACACCGACCCCTTTACCAGCGGCGACAAGGTACGCTTTACTGTCCAGGCCGGGGATAGCCTGGCCGCAGGAGCCATCTACCATTGGCAGGCCCGCGCCATTGACCCGGCCGGGTCTAACCTGTGGAGCGACTGGACGGCCGTCCGGACGTTCACCGTCGAGGAGGAAGAAGAAGATGAAACGCCGCGGCGCGTACCTTTTCTTGCTGGCCTTTTCTAGCATCCTGATCGCTGCCTGCGCTGCACCTCCACAACCGGAGATGCTGGAAGAGCGTGTGCAGGCGACGCCCACGGCCGTGCCCGAAGCGCATGTGCTGTGGCTGCCGGTGGTGGCGGCAGGCGCGCCGGGCAAGGCGGGCGTCGCATTCTCTAGCCATACGGATGGCGCGGAACGGGTCGCGCTGCTCGGCCGCAGCGTGGCTTATTGGCGTGGCTGGCAGGTGGGCGGGGCGCTGCCGGGCGACAAGTGGGGATTGGCGTATACGCCGAGCCTCTGGTGTGATTTCTTCGCCAGGAAGGGCGTGACCACGACGCTGCAATACCAACTGCACGTTCTGGATGCACTTGGTAGCGACTATTCCGGGCCGCTGCTCTTTCTGAATGAGCCAGATTTGGGGTTTTACGGCCATTACGGACAATGCGAGGTATCGCCGTACCGGGCGGCGCAGTTGTACGTGCATGTGCGTGAAAAGCTGCCCCACGCTCAACTTGTTGGCCCCGGCCTGAGCCACGTAGATTACATACAGGGTTACCGCTGGTTGGATGCCTGGTGGCGGGCAGTGGTAGCCATAACCGGTGAACCGCCAGAGATGGCGGCCTGGGATGTGCATAATTACATCCAGCAGGGCGATCCCCTCGCACCCTATGACGCGCTGGAGGCGTGGCTGGTGGCGCGAGGTGTTGAGAATCCGAAGTTCTGGATTACGGAGTGGGGCACGTGCAACGCGGCGCGAGCGGCGCAAATGAAGTCGGCCTTCGACGGCGATGCGCGCATCGAGCGCCATTACTGGTACGACCAGTACAAGGCGTATTGGGATGGGGAGCAGCGCTGCATGACGCTCTTCGTTGAGGGTCGGTTGCCGTTGCAACTGAGCGACTTGGGAGAGGCGTGGATGTCTACGGCGCCGACGCCGGAGGCGCGGGCGGGGCTGGCGGCGTATCCGTAAAATGAGATAGGAGATAGGAGACTATGAACAAAATGTATGATTTGATTGCACGGGAACCGGTTGCGGCCGGGGATATACTCAAGGTGGCGGCGTGGTTGCTGGCTGGTATGGTGATGGCCGGTATGGTGTCGAGCGGCCAGGAGGCCGAGATTTCGGCACTGGCGGCGACGATTGCGCCGGTGATGGCAATGATTGTCAATGTGGCGCTGGCGGTGTGGCAGCGGCGGCTGGTGACGCCGCTGGCGGATCCGCGCGATGACGACGGTAACCGGTTGTATGCCGATGAGGTGATTGTGCCATGACGATGCCGAGCGCGGGCAGTGACAGCAAATTAGACATCATCCTGGCGGAGCTGCGCTGCCTGCGTGCGGAGGTCGCAGATTCGCGCAAATTTCGCGGCGGAGGATTTGGAGGCGTTCGGGATTTGGCGGGAGCGTATGGAGGCGCGGGTGGGGGCGTTGGAGACGGCCGTGCAGGAGCTGCGCCAGTTCCATGCGCCGGTGGAGCATACGCGCGGTAATCGGCGCTATCTGGCGCTGCTGAATCAGTTCCTGAGCGACGATGAGGCGCGGGAGATTGCATTCTGCTGCGGCCTAGACTGGGACGCGCTGCCAGGGGATAGCAAGCGGGCGCGGTTGCTGAGCATGGTGCAGGAGATGGAGCGGCAGGGGCGGCTGTATCAGTTGGAGGATGAGGTGCGGCAGCGCCGGCCGTCGGTAGATTGGCCGGTGTTTGTGTAGCAGCGGATTGGAATAAGATGGGGATGGGATACGGCCGTTTTGCCTTTGAGGGTGAAACGGCCGTTGTGTTTTGCGCAAGTGTTCGCGCGCGAACATTTTATTGCACGCAGGCCAGGTTTTGGGCCAGTATGTCGGCCATGCGAGCCGGGCCAATGCCTGATATGCGGTCAAGTTGGTTGACGGATGACCAGGGGCGGCGGGCGATGATTTCCTGGGCGCGTTCGGGGCCTATGTGAATGATGCGTTGCAACTCCTCGAAGGATGCGGTGTTGAGGTTGACGCAATTGGGGTTGTTGGGGGGCGGTTCCTGAGTTGGTTGCGGCGTGGGCAGGCTGGTAGGGGGAACGGCCGTGCTGATCGGTTGGGGAATTGCGGTTGGCAGCGGTGATGGGAGTGGGGCGGACGTGTTGGTGGGCGCGGCTGTTTGGGTGGGTTGTGGGGTGTTGGTTGGGCGGCGTGTGCTGGTGGGGGTGGTTGTATTTGTTGGTGATGGTGTGTTGGATGGTGGGGGCGTTTCGGTTGGCTCTTCGGTTGGCTCTTCGGTGGGCAGTGGTGAGGGAAATGGGGTGGGGGTGTTGGTGGGCAGGATGCCTACGCTGCGCAGGGATGAGTCTACGGCGACGAGGCCGAAGAGGGAGCAGCAGCACAGGGTGGGGATGAGGATGAGCAGGGTGATGAGTTTGGTTTTGGTGCGCTGCTGGCGGAAGCGCCGGAATAGTGAGGTGATGCGGGCAACCATGTTCCCCTCCTGATTGATTGCGGTATTACACTGGCAGAAAAGTTTAAGGTTGAGTTTGTTGACGGTATTGCTATTGGCGGCTTATAATGTCCCGTATGTCACGCTTTACACGCTTTCAGATTGGAGGCCACATGACCGATGATAAATACTACACGGTTCAGGAAGTGGCTGAGCAGAAACGAGTCACGAAGAAAACCGTGACGCGCTGGATTCAACATGGGCTTTTGCCTGGGACACGCAAAAAGGGGCCGTTTGAAAATAGTCCTTTTGAAGTGCCTCAGTCCGCATTAGACCATTTGGAGTCACTGCAAGGCTCTAACTGAAAGCGTAAGGCCGTCTCCCACCTCGCCAAAGGATAAGACGGCCTTGCTGTTAACTGAACCTTACCAAAATGAATACTGATAAGGCTTTATTTGGGCTTGCGCCCGGAACGGGAGCGACGGGGATCGAACCCGCGATCTTCGGCTTGACAGGCTAAATAGCTATCTGATGATCGTCGGCTGTCGTAGCCGATGATCACGATTTTGGCGGCTGAAGACGCGCAAAGAAGCCTTCGGCCAGGCCATCGGCCTTGGGCGCGTCGTCGTTGCGAAGGCGGGCCAGTTGGCTGGCGGCCTGATCGACGGTGGCTTGCTGTACTTCGTTGTAGTAACGCAGTGTGGTTTTTACAGACGCATGGCCGGCGAGCATTTGCCCGGCGGTGACGTTCCCCGTGAGGGAGATCATATCACTGACGACTCGTTTCCGCACGGACTGCCATTGGAACTCTTCAACACCGGCAAATTGGCAGACGCGCTGGAAGGCGCTGTTCATGTAGTCACGGGGGAGGCGTTCCCACGTTTTTGTGGATGCAAAAACAAAGGTGGCGGTGGCTGGTAGTGTGTTGAGCCACATGCGGGCGAGGTCGGCGGTGTTGTCGAAAAAGCGGATATTGGATTGGCCGGTTTTGCCACGGCTGGAAAGGTGGTAGACGTGGCCGCCGGGTAGGGGGGTTGGTTTGCGCAGCGCCTTTTCAAGGTTGGCGCGGCGTATGCTCCAGATTTCACCACGGCGGGCGGCGGAGTCGGCGGCAAAGGATACGGCCAGGGCGTCGCGGACGTCGCGGGGGGCATAGTCGCGGGCAGCTATGAAAGATGGAATGGCGGATAGGACGGCGCGAAAGGCGTCTTCGTCTGCGGCGCGGTGGTTGACGGGGTCGAATGAGTAGCTGAAGGTTTTCTGTTTCAGAACGGCCGTGGGGTTGGTGGTGATGTGGCCGCGGTCTTGGAGCCAGCGCCAGAAGGCACGAAAAGACGATTTGTGCCCGGCGAGTGTGCCGTCGGCCAGGCCCGCATCTTCTAGTTGTTTGAAGTGATCGGCGATGTGGGCTGGGGTGATGTCGGTTAGGGGGATATTGCCGTGGGTTTGGGTGAAGCGACCCACGCGGCCGGTGACGGATTGCCGGTGGGAGCGGGAGAGACCACGCTCTATGAGATGGTCCAGGTAAGCCAGTAAAGCCTCATTCAGTGTCAGTGTCACAGTAAAACTCCTTTGATGATACGAACGCCACATGCGGCGCGACTTGGTAAGAGCGCGGATTGTAGCAGTGGCGGCGCGTCATTGTTGAGGTTTTTAGTTTTCTATTATCGGCCGGGCTGCGGCCGGGATAGGGCGTTGGCTCCGGTGACGGCGGGTGGGTCTCTTCTCCACTGCCCGCCGTCACCCCTACATCATAGAGGATTTGCATAATGATAAACGATTTGGGCGGGAAATCCACCAGTGTTAGCCAGGTTGTCGCCGTGGGCGGCGGGCTGTTGGCTTTTGGTGTGGCGTTTGACCGGTTTACTGGCTGGTTTAACCGGCGGGCCTGGGGCGAGGAGCGGAGTGCGCTGCTGGTAGTGGTGGGTACGGCGGTGACGCTGGTGGCGCGGCAAGCGCTGCCACGGGGGTTGCGGTGGGACCTGGTGGCGTTTGGGTGTAGCGGGCTGCCGATGATTTGGGGGCAGTTTGCCCGGTTTGAGCGCCGGAAACAGGCAGCGCTGCGGCGACATCGGGGCCGGAAGTAGGTGGGATATGGGGGACAAACCGCGCGGATGGGCCACGCATGGGCACGCGGTGAATGCGCGGAATGACGTGGCGGAGAAGCAATTGGCGATTATTGGCGAGTGTGATGAGCTGATGGCACTGGCGGAGAGTGGTGATGTGACGCGGCTGGCGGTGATTTTGGCGGCCAGCCGGATTAGAGGGGCGGCGTCGGCGGGTTTGGTGTTGTTGGTGCAGCAGGGCGCGCCGATTCACCCGGAGAGGCTGCGGTGATTTTCATTGTTGCGGATGATCGGACGGATTATGGGCACGTGGCGCAGGCTGGTGATGTGTGCCAGATATGTCATGTGCGGTTTATGGCCGGGGAGGTGGTGACGGCCGTTACGTCCGGTGGCGTCACTGGCCTGCACTGCGGCGACGTGGAAGAGTGTTTGAGTAGATTTCGTGAGTCGGCACAGGTAGACGGCCGTTACCGTCAGCCCTCCCCTGACACCCGGCATGGGAACGGCCGTCTACCTGTGGCGATGCCACACCCGAATCGGCATACCGGGCAAGAGCCGCTGGGGAGACCTTCCGGGGCAACTCCCCTTTAACAAAATAATACGCTTGCTGGCGCAGATGAGGCACGGACGCTCCCCACTTGCAGGCATACGCAGAGCGCGACCAACGGATCATTTCCTTTTCCCAACCCTCGAGGCCTCCCCCAGCCTCACCTTACCTATCCTCCTTTTGCGGCGTCCGTGTCTCATTTGCGGCAGCGAGCCGCAAAAGCGGGTGACATCTGGCATCCTGGCGAGTGCTGAATCAGATGACAGTGCGAGAGACTGCACGGAAAAAAGTACAGCAGAAGCCTGCCCGCTTTTTATCCACTGGGGCAATCGCCCCACCCGGCCGGGCAGTCGGCCGGATGTGATGGAACCGACGGCAATGCACCTGGCCGACTGCCCGGCCAGCCTCTTATACAGATGTTGGAATCAGTGAAGACGATGGCGGCGGCTATGCACGATGAGTTGATGGGGCGGCGGTTGGCGGTGGCGCTGACGCCGGCCTGGGGACGGCATGAGGGCCGGTCGCTACGCATTGTCGAGGATTGGAATCCGGGGTGGTATCGGGAATTTTGCGCGGCGTATCCGGCGGGCCGTTCGCGGCCACGTCGCCGGCGGAAGGCGGATACGGCGATTAAGCGGAGCCACACGCTGCGGGCGCTGGCGGAGATTGCCGGCGGCCGGTGTGAGTCGGTGTACGCGCAGCGGTTACTGCCGGTGGTTGTAGCCCAGGCGGAGAGGCGGATGGTGCAGGTGGAACGGCCGTATGTATGGCCGCAGGAGTTGGCGGAACTGATTCCGGTTTAGGGAGGTATGTGATGGCTAAGCTGGTTGGGATTGATTTGAAGATCAAGGTGGCGCTGCATTCGCTGGCGCGCCGGGTGCAGCATGAGGAGGGGGCGTTGGGCCAGATGTTGGCGCGGGGGAATCATAAGGGGTTGAGTTATCAGAGTGGGCTGCGGGATGGGTTGGTGATTGCGCAGCAGATTATGGCAGGGCTGGAAACGGCCGTTGATGCCCAGCCCGCGGCCGACAGCGTGGTGGACGCAGCGTGATTTGGGGGTGTGTGATGGGATTCGTTTATCTTTTGCGATTTGATCGGCCGATTAGCGAGGGGCATACCACGCAGCATTACCTCGGATATACCCGCGACTTACCGGCGCGCATTGAGGCGCATAAGACAGGTCAGGGGGCGCGGTTGTGCCAGGTGGCGAATGAGCGGGGGATTGCATTTAAGGTAGCCCGTATATGGCGCGGGGATCGGGAGTTGGAGAGGCAACTGAAGCGCCGAAAGTGTCACCGCCGAATCGGGAGAGGGTGGGTTGACGAGTTGTCACGGCAGGAGATTGATGAGCTGCTGGGGGCCACATCATGACTTCGCAGGCGCTGTTGAATGCCCAGCGCACGCTGGACGCTTACCGTCAGCGCGACGGGGTGGCGTATACGCCGCCATCGGCGCCGGATGGTGACGATTGGCTGGCGGCGCTGCGGGCGGCGATGGCGGGGCCGCAGGCTGAGCCGGTGGTGGCTGAGCCGGTGGTGGCTGAGCCAGGGGCACGGCCGTCGGCGATGCGGGCGGAGATGGCGCACCATCCTGATGTGGCGATGGCGGCGATGCGGGCGGGGGAGAGCAGCCACTATCAGTTGTGGATGGTGATGCGGCTGCTGGATAAGGCGGGGACGGGGCGGGTGGCGTGGGATGATTTGCGCCTGCATCTATCTCATTTGGCGAGTAAGCATCGGCTTTACAATGAGTTTCGGCTTCGGGAGTTGGTGGCGGAGGGGAACGGCCGTTATTGGCAGGCGGCGGATTGTTCGCGCGCGAACATTTATTATGCTTCGACGGCGGCGCTGGCCTTCGAGTTGGGCGTGGCGCATCTGGAGGGGCGATTTGTGGTGATGTCGGCGGAGCAGGCGAAGGCGCCGGCGCAGACGTTCCGGGCCTGGTGTTTTGCGGGTTGGCTGGCGAATCATACCAATCCGATCAGCCAGGCGGTGATTGAGGCGATGACGGGGATCAGCCCACGCACGCAGCGGCGCTATGCGCGGCTGGTGGGGGTGGATGTCCGGGAGAATGTGGCGATTGGCCCACAGTGGACTGTTGCGGCGGCGCAAGAGCAGGCGTGGCAGCGTGGGCAGGTATTTGAGTTTGTGGATTTCCGCGGCCAGCAGGGGCCGGCCGGGCGGCGGTATTGCGCCTGGCATTTGCCGAATGGCTACACCTGCTGCGTGACGACGGTGAACCGGTCTAAGCAGCGCTCGGCTAACAGGCGCCTGAACAACCTCGTGAGAAACGGAGCACGGGGCAATGGGCGGGCGTCTGACGGCCACACACGGCTGTTTTTTGAGAACGGGGCACAGGCGGCGCAGTGGGCGAGCCGGGATGGGCATGAGGCGTATTGGCGCTGGCGCCAAGCGCGAACGGGCACGGGGTTGTGGCACGTGCGTGCGGCGGTGGTGTGACGGCGATCCTGATTGTCCGATATTTTTTTCAATAAGAGGATTCTCGGAGTTTTAGGCAGTTTTGCCGGAGGTGGCAGCATGGCAGGTTTGCAGGTTTTGTCGGTTGGTGGCGAGGTTTTGGGGCGACAGTTTTTGTCGCCCGCAGTGATGGAGTGGCTGCGGTGCGGGCATTCTGGTGAGCTGTACCGGATGGGGCTGGAGCCGGTGGCGCTGGCGCTGGGGCCGTTGGGAGCCACGGTGTTAGCTGGATTTGTGGAGGTGTGCCCGTTGTGCCACTTTGAGCATGTCGCGGGTGTTGTGCTGCCGGTGGAGTTGGTGTGATGGCCGGGTTGTTGCAGGAGTATTTGGCGGCTTTTTTGGAGGGCCGGGAGACGTATAGGGAGCTGACGGGCGGGCTGCGGTTGCAGTTTCGAGCCGCGGACAATGAACGGCCGTTCAGCCGGTTGATGTGTTATCGGGTGGAGATTCGGCCGTCGGATAGGGAACTGGCAACGGTACGCCGGATTTTGGAGCCGATGCTGCCGAAGGCGGTGGATTTGAAGCTCCAGGAGCAAATGAGCTGGTACGGCCGTGATGGCAAGGAGCGCATCGGCCGGGCGTTTACCTGGTATGTGCATCCAGGCACGCAGGGCGAGTTGTTTGGAGGTGGGTGATGCTACCTTGTTTTACTGGCAGCGCGGCGCGGACGCCTGCGCAACATAAGGCGGCGATATTGGCCCGCCTGGAGGAAAGAACAGCAATGGCAAAGATGAGCAATGACGAGGTGATGGCGGCGCACCGCCGATATGTGACATCCGGGTTGTCGGTGCGTGAAGCGGCCGAGGGGACGCCGATTAGCGAGGCTGGTTTGCGGCTGCGTTTTGTTAGTCTGCATTTACCAATTCGCAACGCGCAGGGCGGATGGGAAGAGGACGATATTCCGCGGCTGTTGGATCTGCATGACATCATTGAGGATGAGATCAAACTGGCGAATTACGGCCGTGCAGCTGAGCGGAAGTCTGCCCCTAAGCGTGCGGCAGAGAAAAAGGGGCCGGTACTGCCCACGGCGCCATCGGCGAACGGCCATGGCCCGAAGCCGGCGGTGCAGCCAAAGCCAAAGCCGGAGCCGGTGGCAGTACCGGCGGCGGGAACGGCCGTAGCGGACGTGGGGACGCAGTTGGCGGCGTTGCAATCGCTGCTGGCGAATGCGCAGGCGAATAGTGTGCGATTGAGTGGGACGATTAAGGTGGAGTTGGTAGCGGAGTTGACGTTTTAGTTCGGGGCAGTTTGGCCGCGAATCTCTTCACCAGATTCGCGGCCGGTGGCAACTCTGAGTGACAGATGGCCGGTTCCAGTATAGCAGGAAACGGCCGAAGGGGTAGATATGCAAAAGGCGATTGTTTTTCTGCTGGTATTGTGTGGTTTGGTAACGGCCGGGGCCGTTTTCACCATCAGCCAGGCCGCGGATCAGGCCATCGCCACTTACGCTGAAATTCAGGGACAACCGGTTAGCGCGGCTGAATTGGCCTTGTTGTCACGCCAGACGCCAGCGGTTGCGCCAGAGCCGGCAGGGCGATGGGGTATGGTTGTGCTGGTGTTTGCGGTTATGTTTGCCGTCGGCGCGTTGATTGCCTTTTTGTTTTATGGCGAGCGATTCATGAAGCAACTGCGTGCGCTGCGCAAGAAATCAGGCCAGGCGCGCCCAATAACCTATTTGCCCCAACATCAACAACCAGATTGGGACGCTGCGCCGACAGTGCGCCAGGTGCGTCAATTGCCGACGCCACGGGAGAATTACCATGATTCGTTTTAGCGGCTTGTTGGTTTTCCTGGCTTTTCTGGCTGCCTGCGCACCGACTGGGTACACGCCGCCGGTCAGTATTCCCGATGCGGCAGCCCGGCTGGATGTGGCCCAGGCCGAATATGCGCAGGTGGCGGCTGCATCCACGCAGCAGACGGCCAGTCTGACGGCTGTGGCCCAGGGAACCCGTGACGCGGCGGCGTATATGGCTACGGGCACGGCCGTCGCGGCAACGCAAACATGGCAGGCGACGGCGGACAGTTTGACGATTCAGCAAACGGTTGCGGCGATGGCGGCGACCAGTACGGCCGATGCGATTGCGGCCAACGCCACGGGTACGGCCGTGGGGCAGGCGGCGATTATTGAGGCGCAGCTGGTCAGCGATGAGGCGACGCGCATTGCCATTCAGCGAGATGCTGAGCGGGCGCAACTAGCCTATCAGCGGCGCATGAATGCAATGAGACCGTGGCTGTGGGCAACGGCCGTTGGCGCGTTGGCGTTGGCGGCTGCGGGATTTGTCTATCGGTTGTGGGCAATCAGCCAGCCGGTGCGGAATGCGGCGGGGGACATTATTGCGCTCCCGACTAATCAATTTCAGATTATGCCGTCGCGTATGCTGCCGCGTGGTACTGATGATCCGCTGCTGTTGCCGCCTGGTGATGATATGGAGCCGGTGACGCTGCCAGCTATTACGCGCGGGCATGTGCTGATTGCGGCCACAAGTGGCAGTGGCAAAACGATTGCGCTGAGGGAGTTGGTGGATATGCGTGCCGGAGCAATGGTGGTGTTGGATCCGCATTATACGCCGGGGGCCTGGGGCGCGGCGCGGGTTGTGTATGGGGCGGAAATGGGACCATATTTGGAATCACTGGAACGCGAGTTGGAGCAGCGCAAACAGATGAGACATGACGGTCAGCGACGATTTGAGCCGTTCACAGTGGCAACTGAGGAGATGCCCGCTTTGGTTGGCGAACTGGGGCGCGACATCTTGTTGGTGTGGAAGCGCATAATGAGGGAGGGCCGGAAGTTTGGCATTTTTATGATGGTGGTATCGCAATCAACACGGGTGAAATCGTTAGGCATCGATGGCGAGGGAGACCTCCTCGATAACTTCGATCATGTGTTGTGGTTGGGCAAGAACGCAGCTGCGGCCCATCCAGAATTGACGGCCGGTATGGAACGGCCGGCTGTGATCCGCAGCGGCCATCAACCACCACGGCCGGTTGTTATCCCCTACGACCCACGCAAAGACAGCGAGAGCGAGCAGTTTGTTCCGTTTTATCCGTTCAATAATGCAAACGACGCCGGGCAGGTCGATCCGTTGATTGTGCCCCCACCCGTTAGCAATTTGCCTGCGCCGGAACGCGAGCCAGGGCCGTCGCCGATTGATACGCGGTGGGGAGTGATTACGTCGCAGCAGGTGGAGCAAATCACGCAGATGTACCGGCAAGGCTATAGCCAGCGGGCAATTGAATTGGATGTGTTTGGGCACGTGGGGGGCGCGGCGTATCACAAGGTTAATTTCGTTTTAGAGGGTGCTACCACTGCTACTGGGGGCCGTTTTTCCGGGGTTGAGTAGCGGTTAGTAGCGCGCTACAAAGCGCTACTACCACCTGTAGCGCTTTGTAGCACTTTAGTAGCACAGTAGCACTTTGGTAGCAGATTTAGTAGCACAAAAGGAGCTTTGAAATGGAGTTGTTTTTAGCAATCGTGGGTTTGTTTGCGGTTTTCGGATTAGGAGCGGGGACTGTCATTATGGCGCAACGCTTATTGAGACCGGGTCGCCCACCCTATCGGCCACGTGGAATCAAGGTGATGGAGACGAACGAGGGCAGCCGGTATATCGAGGTTTGCGCCGATCCGCAATCTGCGCAACGGCTGATGCGTTACGGCCGTTTGGCACATGAGTATACCGACAGTTATAGCAGTGATGACTACTGGTGTTTGTGGGTGTGGGAGCTGGTGGATTTCGGCCAGGTTGAGCGTGATGTTAGGGCGATGGAAGCATTGCCGCGGATTGAAGTTATGCAAATTGGAGGCGTGAAATGATTATTGGACTAGACCTAGGGATGGGGGCCTGCAAACTGTACGGGCCTCATGGTGGTGTGCAGATGCCATCGCATGTGGCGGTGGCGGACGGCCGTGTGGTGGGGCGGCTGGTGGGGATGAAATCAGCCGCGCCGCCATTAAAGATTGGCGTCGGCGGGCATTCGTTTTATGTTGGGCAGGATGCGCATGATTGGGGACGGCCTGTTGAGTCGCTGGATTATGAGCGCCTAAGCGGCGCGCCAGAGATGCGGGCGATTGTGTATGCGGCGCTGATGGCGTATATGAGCAAGTATAAGTTGCTGATTATTGATGAGCCGTTGACGGTTTGGGTGGGTATGCCGCTGGAGCCGTTGACGGGTGATGCAGCGACGGTGCGGGCGACGGTGGGCAAGGTGCGCGATTGGTTGCGCGGCCGGCATGAGTGGATTTGGACGGATGATAATGTATCGGAGTTGCCGATGGCGGTGGAGGTCGCCGACGTGCGGGTGACGAGCCAACCGACTGGGGCGCTGTTTGACTACCTCCTCGACGATAGCGGGCAGTTTGTCCCGGAGCGCAAGGGGCATTTGAAGGCGGAGGTGGGCGTGGTATCGGTGGGCTTCAACACGGTGGAGCTGCTCGCCATCCAGGATTTGACGCCGGTGAATCGGTTTGTGGCGGGGACGACGGCCGGGGTGCGCCGGTTGTTGGAGATGTTGAATGGCGACGGCTATTACAGCCTGGGAGAGATGGATGGTCGGCTGCGCAGCGGTGCGCTGGATGTGAAATCGGCGCTGCCGATTTGGGGCCGCGAGGTGAGCGGGGCCATTGAAAAGACCTGGGGGCGCGCCTGGCGCAGGTTTGGCGCGGTGATTACGGTGGGCGGCGGCGCGTTGCTGCTGAATGGCGAGTTGAATTTTGCCGGCAAGCAGTATATGCCAGATGACCCGGTTATGAGCATCGCGCGGGGGTTATATAAGATGTCGAAGATGCAGGAGGGGCGGAAGTGACCACCATCACCTCATGGCAACCGCCAGAAACTGCACCTTTTGACGAAAAAATAATGGTCACAATTCAGCCACCAAAGATAGCCGGTGGCTATCAGGAGCGGCCGTATGTCTGTATCGGTTGGTTCCACGCGCACCTGCCAAAAGTGTTTTCAATAATGAGCGGAAGCTACTCGAAAGTGGATTACGTTAAGGCGTGGATGCCACTTCCCGATCCGTACCAGGAGGAACAATGACCACCATTACCTGCAAATTCTGCAACAGCACCATTGACGCCGAAGCGCCCACGCTCGGCAAGATATTGTTAGAGCCTGGCTACGAGCCAGCCTTTTTCGGCGAAGAGGACTTCGCGCCGTGTGACGAATGCGGGCGGATAGTGTGCATGGCCTGCGCGGTGTTTGATTTTACGCAAGTGGGCGGGCCAGCGATGCGTTATTTGTGCCCGGATTGTGGGGAACCGGTGGCTGAGGTAATGCGGCGGATCGGCGCGCCGGCGCTGCCGCTGGAGATGGCCGACTAATGGCCCGCCCACGGCTGGAGCAGCCGGCGCGCATCTACCGCGCCACACTGTGCCTGCGCGAAGGCGAGGACGACGATTTGATCGCATTTTTAGACAGTGTGCCGGCGCGGGGCCGGGCGGCGGCCATCATCATGGCAATGCGAGCGGGCGGGGTGTCTGCGGCGACGGAGCACCTGGATGTGGACGATCAGGCGCTGGCGGCAGCGCTGGACGATATGATGTTTTAATTAAATGGCGCAAATAATCGCGCTTGATTATTTGCGCCAAAAAACAACAAAGGAGACGAGCGACGATGAAGCGAGTAGTGGCGATTACGCGCAGTGCAAGCAACCAGAATGGGCAGCGGGTAACGGGCATAGTGAAATGGTTCAGCCGGGTAAAAGGTTACGGCTTTATCACGCCTGATGATGGGAGCACAGAGGTATTTGTGCATTATTCGGGTGTTGAGGGAGACGGATACCGGAATTTGCAAGAAAACGACAGGGTGTCGTATTTGGTGGTGGACCAGGGCCGCGGGCCACAGGCCCAGGACGTGGAGGTGTTGGAGTGAATTGGATAGAAGTCAGGGACGATGACCCCGAAACGATGCCGGAGTTGGATGTGCCCGTTTTTGTGGTGGGGCCTAATCTGCGCACGGCGATTTTGGTGCGCAGCGAGGTGGAGCGGGATGAGGGCGAATTGGTGTGGGCCTGGTGCGATCCGTATGGCGATGTTTGGTACGATGAAACACGGGGCAAATGGGCCGTGTGGACATCGTCGTGGGACGACGATTACAAGGTAACGCATTGGCACCCGTTTCCTGAACCGTTGGCATTGGCGTAATGGGCTGATTCGCGCGCGGGCAGGTGTTCGCGCGCGAACATTTTATGGAGTGGCATCATGCGTATTTATGCAGCATTAGACCAGATCAAAGACAACCGGTATCAGGCCAGAGTAGAGTATGGGGATTTGGGCGAATTGGCGGCCGACATCCAGCGCCAGGCGGCGGCGCGGCCGGACACGCGCGGCCTCCAGCAGGTGCCGTCGGCGCGGCTGATTGGCGACGATGGCGAGTGGGTCCCGATGACCAATTTGGAGCCGGGGGACTTTTTGGACAAGGGGCAGCTCCGCAAAGGGTGGTCGGTGGAGCTGGAGTTTGGGCATCGGCGGAAGCGGGCATTTGGGCATCTGGCGGCCGGCGGCGCGTATGAATACAACGTGATGCCGCTGGACTTGCGCGACCTGACCGATGATCAGATGTTGGATGGTGTGTGGCAGGAAAACAGGTCGCGCCGGGATTTGAGCAGCGTGGAAGAGGCGGAGTTGCTGGCGCGGAAAGTGGCGCAGGTCGGCAACCAGCGGCTCGCGGCCGAGGCGTGGGGCATTGCCCGCGCGACGGTGGCGAATAAGCTGGCGCTGCTGGAGCTGCCGGAGGAAATTCGCCAGGCCAATCGGGACGGGCGATTGAGTGAGCGGGCGGCGCTGAGTTTGGCGCCGGTGGTGGCGATTAGCCAAAACGCAAATGGGGTAGAGTGGAACTCTGCGACGGGGTATTATGGCGCGCCCCAATCTCCGGCTGCATTTATACAGTCGGTGGTTGCAGCGGATAGCAAAATAACGAGCGAGGACATCCGCAGCTACACAAAGCGTGCGCTATCCCACGCCGGTACTGAGTTACCGGCAATCATCGCCGATTTCCGGGCGACGCAGGGGGGCGGGATTATCCGGGCGACGTGTGCGGGCTGCCCGAAGCGCATCAATACGACGTGCCTGGCGGCTGGTTGTTTGGAGAATAAGATCGAGGAGTTTGAGGCGCGGTTGATTGAGGAGACCGCGGCGGTGTTGGGGATTCCGTTCAGCGACCGGGCGGAGGATTTTGAATTTAAGAGCGAGGAATATGGGCAATTGTTGGCGTTGTGGCTCGCCGGCGGGGCGCGGCCGGGGATGGATTTTGTTTTTGGGGTGAAGATGGGGTATGCGGTACGGCCGTTTGCTGACCCGCCGGCGTGCAAACATCTAGCCGGCTATAACCGGTGGGAGGGAGACGGCCGTGGCATAATCGCCATTGGGTATCGGGGGCGGCTGCCGGGCGAGTTGGCGGCCGGCAACGACAAGCCGGATAAATCGCTGCTCCAAGAGTGGGCGAAGCGGGCGGGGCAAATACGCATTCGCTGCCGTCGCCAGGCGCGTGAGGCGATTACTGAATTGCTGCTGGACGATGTGCAAGATTTTCGTCTGATTATGTACCTGGCCCAGCCTGTGGAGCAGGACGAGGAGAAATTGGCCGGGGCGCTAACGAAGTGGCTTTGGGAGCGTGGCGAGTGGGCCAGCCGGGCAGAGAGTGGTGAACCGGCTGAGCAGATTGATGCCATTGAGGTCATGCTTGATGCAGTGGGCATTGGGCGTGGCATATTGCAATTGAGCCTGGCTGAGCGGGCGGTGTTGTGGCTGTTCTATTACTGGCACTATCAGGAATGGAGTTGGGCAAAAGACAAGATACGGAGGGCCAGCCAGGAGGTTGAAGCGCTGCGGGGGTTGTTTGCTGGCGTTTCGCTGGATGGGGAGATGGCGGTGTTGAATGAGGAGTTGGCGCGGGCGGCGCGGGATGCGGGGAAGGCATCGAAGAAGTAAGAGGGGTGCGGCATAGTTTATGGATAAGGGCATGGGTAATGGGTATGGGCAATGGGTAGGGGCAGCGCATAGGCTGCCCCTGGGTTTGTTGCCTCTGGTATCCATAGGGCATAAGGCCGCGGGGGTATCCGGGGTTTTGGGGTTATTTATGGTTTACTCACTACTAATCACCACGATTTTAGACGCTCATGATATAATGCACGTATGTTCTACGTGCTCACTACCGATGCCCGGAGACGGGCTAAATGGGAGCGATTTTTTGGGGTGGAACGGCTCCCGGTCAAAACGCACAGCCCCAGGTGGCAATTAGTGTACGGAGAGACAGTGTTGGCGTATGACCTGGACGCTGCACGGTTGCACCCGATGGCGCGGCGGCGATTTGCCGATTATGTGTCACGGCGCACGGGGCACGCTGTCACGGCGGCGGAAGTGGACGGATGGCCGCTGCGAGCGAGTGGATTGGAGATCGAGACGGCCGTTTCATCAAGTGTGAAACGGCCGTTTGCATTGGGGGTGCAGTATGCCAGAGTTTGAGATTGGCGATGAGGTTACGACGGCCGGGCAAGGTGCGGATGACGAGCCGATAGTTGGCGAGAGGCGGCAGATTGTTCATTATAGTGGTTTGGTGTTGGCAACGTATGAGGTAACGGCCGTGTGGCCGCCAGTGGTGATGGGGGCATTGTGGCGGTTGACCGGGCGGGTAGTGGATGTGGGAGATGAAACGGCCGTATGACGATGGCAACGCAGCAGCCAACATTGCAGTGCGATACATTACCCATACCGGAAAAATCGAATGATCAGGAGTATGATGATTACCTGATGGCGCGGCGGGCCATCGTTATTATGGAGCTACGGGACTTGGAACGGCGATTGATAAAACGGGGCAGGTTGCGCCAGGAGTCACTGCCACGGAGGATACGATGAGCAGAGCACTGCGCGTTTGTTCACGGCCGGGCTGCATCAACCTGGTAGACGGCCGTGGCAGTCTCTGCCTGGAACATACCCAGCAGTTACGCCGCCAACGTGATAGCGGCAATCGTCGGCCGAATAGCCGGCAGAACTATGGCCCGCGTTGGCCCGAAACCCGCCGGGCGTATCTGGCAGCCCATCCATTTTGCGTTAAATGCAACGCACCTGCGCAGCACGTTGATCATATCGTTGCTGTTGCCGCAGGTGGCGCGGTGCTAGATTGGAGTAATTTGCAATCATTATGTCATCGTCATCACAGCATAAAAACAGCGTCTCAAGATGGCGGTTTTGGCAATCGGAAAAAGGCAGGGGAGGGGCGTTGAAATCGCTGTGCCTAATCGCTTCCGTCACGCGCCCGGTAACAAGATTTTTTTCTGTACGGGATTGGGGGTTTGATGCCTGGGCCGATACCGAAGCCTGCTGAGATGCGCCAGCGGCGCAATATTCCACGGAGCCGGGCATTGCTGCCGGCGGAGGCTGAGCCGCGTGTGGCGCCGCCACGGTTGCCGAAGCATCCGGTGGAGAATGAGCAGTGGCATGGCATGGCGCGGGCCTGGTGGCGCGACGTGTGGGCGTCGCCGATGCAGGCGGAGTTTTTGAAGGGGGACGAACCGGCGCTGCTGCGGCTGGTGTTGCTGGTGGATTCGTTTTGGAAGAGCCAGGATTTGGCGGTGGCGCGGGAGATCCGGCTGATGGAGCGGGAGTTTGGGTTGACGCCGCTCAGCCGGCGGCGGCTGGAGTGGAGTGTGGCCCAGGCTGAGGACGCAAAGGATAAGCAGGATTTGAAGCGGAGTAAACGGGCGATTGTTGTAAATGGGGATGATCCGAGGTCGGCGCTGTGAGTGTGCTGACGGTGCCGAGCTTTGACGAGAAACGGCCGTGGCCGACGTTGGGGCCGCAGGTGTGTGCGTTTATTGAGACGTACCTGGTGTTTGGGCCGGGGGATTTGCGCGGGGAGCCGGCGGTGTTGGATGCGGAGAAGCGAGGGTTGATTTACCGGATGTATGAGGTGTACCCGCAGGGGCATCCGCAGGCGGGGCGGCGGCGGTTTAAGCGCTGCGCCATCAGCTTGCGGAAAGGTACGGCAAAAACTGAGTTGGCGGCGTGGTTGGCGGCGGTGGAGCTGCACCCGGAGGGGCCGGTGCGGTGTGATGGATGGGATGCCGATGGGCAGCCGGTGGGTGTGGGGGTGACTGATCCTTATATTCCGATGGTGGCGTATACGGAAGAGCAGAGTGATGAGCTGGCGTATGGGGCGCTGCGCTGGATTTTGCTGTATAGCCCGCTGGTGGATGATTTTGACGTGGGCGTTGAGCGGATTATGCGGATTGGCGGGGATGGGAAGGCGGTGAGCCTGGCGACGGCGCCGGATGCCAGGGACGGGGCGCGGACAACGTTCCAGATTTTTGATGAGACGCACCGGCTGAATGCGCCACGGGTGAAGGCGGCGCACCGGACGATGCTGGCGAATATCCCGAAGCGGCGGTTGGCGGACGCCTGGAGCCTGGAGATTACGACGGCGCCAGCGCCGGGCGAGGGCAGCGTGGCTGAGGATACGATGGATTATGCGCGCCAGGTGGCGGACGGGAAGATCGAGGATGCGCGGCTGTTCTTTTTCCACAGGCAGGCGAGTGATAGCCATGATTTGACGACGCCGGAGGGGGTGAGGGCGGCGGTGATTGAGGCGAGCGGGCCGGCGGCGGCGTGGAGCGACATTGACGGGATTGTGGAGCAATGGAAAGATCCGACGGCTGATAAGACGTATTTGGAGCGGGTGTGGTTGAACCGGCTGGTGAGGGCGAGTGAGCGGGCGTTTGATGTGGAGCAGTGGAAAACGCTGGCTGATCCGGAGTATCGGCCGGCGCGGGGGGCGCAGATTACGTTGGGTTTTGATGGGAGCCGGTGGCATGATGCGACGGCGCTGGTGGCGACGGAGATTGTGACGGGGTTTCAGTGGTTGTGTGGGTTGTGGGAGCAGCCGGCGGAGTTGGATTTGGCGCAGTGGGAAGTGGACGTGGCGGACGTGGATGGGGTGATGGCGGAGCTGATGGATACGTACCAGGTGTGGCGGGTGTATGCGGACCCGCCGTACTGGGAGACGCTGGTGGCGGATTGGGCGGGGCGGTATGGTAAGGAGCGGGTGTTGGAGTGGTGGACGAATCGGCCAAAGCAGATGGCGTATGCGATTAAGCAGTTTAACACGGCCGTTACGTCTGGCGACCTGCTGCACGATGGCAATACGCATTACCAGCGGCATGTGGGGAATGCGGTGCGGCGGGTGCTGCGACTGCGGGATGAGGATGAGCAGCCGTTGTGGACGATTTACAAAGAACGGAGCGACTCGCCACACAAGATTGACGCGGCGATGGCGGGTATTTTGAGTTGGGAGGCGCGGACGGACGCGCTGACGGCCGGAATGGGGACGGTGCAGCGGAGTGTGTATGAGGAACGGGGGCTGGTGAAGGCGTAGAGACATTGACGCGAACGGCCGTTCTGCTGTAAGATTACATCAATTGGCAGAGGCCAATGGGGGCGCGCCGGGCTTCCCCCCTCCCCCCCCAGCCTGGCGCGCCTTCGTTTCCACGATAATTTTCAGGCCAGCGAGCCAGACGAAAATTGTGACCTGGGTATGTCGGTAAAACTGCCCGCAATTTTATATGCTGATGGATGACCACCGGCGCAAATACTCAATGGAGTGTTTGCGCCGGTTTTTTGTTTTATGACCACGTACACGTATTTGAAGAAAGGGCGCATGGGGCAACGGCCGTATCACTTGTTGGCGGAAGACGGCTGTGGCTCGTTGTGTGGCCGGGTGCAGGTGGACGATGAAGGCGCGGGAACGGTGGCGACCGCGCCTGAGCCAATGGCTGACGGCTTGATTTGCGCGGCGTGCCTCCGAGTGTCGAATAGCAAAGATAAAGATGACGCGGTGACGGGTGAGCCGATGAGCCGGGATGAGGCGCTGGCGGCTATCCGGCGCGTGACGGAGGGACGGCGTGAATTGGTTTAGGGCGTATCCGACGTTGGAGACGGTGATTGTGAATTTGCGCAGCGGTACGGTTTTCCGCGGCGTGCTATACCGGCAGACGGGGCGGTATTTGGCGCTGCGCCAGGCGGAAATGCTGAGCGACCGCGACAGTAAGATGGAGCCGCGGCCGATGAATGGCGAGGTGCTGGTGGCGTCGGCCGACGTGGATTTTATGCAGATTGTGGCGGTGACAGATGGCGGTCATTGACACGGTGGGCGGGCTGCAAATTACGCGGCAGATGTGGACGCCGGGGCCGGTGCGCGGCGGACTGCGGTTTTACGACGCATTCAATTATGCGTATGCGGAGTTGTACCGGCTCCAGCCGAATGTGCGGACGTGCGTGGACTTTCTGGCGCGGAATGTGGCGCAGCTGGGGCTGCATCATTTTAAGCGGGTGAGTGAGACGGACCGGGTGAGGCTGCGGGATCATGGGCTGGCGCGGCTGCTGGCGGCGCCGTTGCCGCCGGCGTATAAGATGACGCGCTATCGGCTGATTGAGAGCCTGATGAGCGATTTGGGCATTTACCACAATGCGTATTGGCTGAAGGCGCGGCGCGACGGCCAGGTGGTGGCGCTGCTGCGCGTGCCGCCGCACCTGGTGGGGGCAGATGGGGGCCTGGTGGTGACGGAGTACACGATTACGGTGGGGGGGACGCAGAAGGGATTCCCGCCGGAGGATGTGGTGCATTTCCGGGGTTTTAACCCGGAGAATGCGCTGATCGGCTTGTCGCCGTTGGAGACGCTGCGGCGGATTCTGGCGGAGGAGCACAGCGCCGGGCTGTACCGGGAGAATTTTTGGCAGAATGCGGCGCGGCAGAGTGGGATTATTAAGCGGCCGATGAATGCGCCGACGTGGACGGATACGGCGCGGGAACGGTTTGTGGCGGAGTTTGAGGAGCTGTATAGCGGTTCGGATAACAGTGGGAAGACGGCCGTGCTGGAAGAGGGGATGGATTGGCAGCCGATAGCGTTTAATGCACAGGAGAGCGAGTATCTGGCGGGGCGGAAACTAACGCGGGAGGAATGTGCCAGGGCGTACCACATCCCCCTGCCGATGGTGGGGATTCTGGACCATGCCACGTTCAGCAACATACGTGAGCAGCACAAGAATTTGTACCAGGACAGCCTGGGGCCGTGGCTGGCGATGATTGAGCAGGATATTGACCTGCAACTGCTGCCTGATTTTGCCGACAGTGAGGGAGTGTACAGCGAGTTTAACATTGCCCAAAAGCTGGCGGGGGATTTCGAGGAGCAGGCCCGGACGTTCCAGGCGGCGGTGGGACGGCCGTATATGACGGCCGACGAGGCGCGGGCGCGGCTTAATCTGCCTTCGATGGGCGGGGACGCGGGCCGGTTGGTAACGCCGTTGAATGTGATTGTGGGGGGGCAGGCGTCGCCACGGGATAGCGCGCCCAAAATGTTCGCGCGCGAACATTTGCCAAACGGCCGGAAGGGATTTGATTCGTATGCGCCGCAGTTGCGGCAGGCGCACGTGGAGAAGTGGGCGGAGGTGTTGGCGAGCCATTACCGGCGGCAGGAGCGGGCGATTGTGAGCCGCTTGCCGAAGGGCCGAAAGGTGGATATTGGCGGGGTGTGGTTTGACACAGAGCGTTGGAATAAGGAGTTGGGGGAGGATTTGCTAAGGCTGAATGTGCTGACGGCCGTGGCCTGGGCGGAGTGGATGGCGGAGCAGACGGGGCTGGCGGCCAGCGAGGAACGGATGATGGCCTGGTTGGAGGAACATAGCCGGGTGCAGGCCGAGGGGATTAACGGGCAGATGCGGGATGAGCTGACGGCGGCGCTGAATGAGCCGGAGGCGCTGGAGGCGGTGAAAAAGGTTTTTGGGCTGGCGGCGGTGGTGTGGGCGCTGCGGCAGGCGCGGAGCGGGGTGACGGCGGCCAGTATGTTTGGCGCGAACGAGGGGGCGCAGGCCAGCGGGTTGACGAGTAAGACCTGGCGGACGAATAGTGGCAATTCGCGTGACAGCCACGCGGCGCTGAATGGGGTAACTATCCCTATTGGCGACCGGTTTGCCAATGGGCAGAAGTGGCCGGGGGACCCGGCGGGCGGGGCGGATGATAATGCGAATTGCGAGTGTAGTGTGGAGTTTAGCTAGAGCGTGGAGAGAGGTGAGGTATGGAGCGGAAGATTTACCAGGGGATATTGGCGCTGAAGGCGGAGGGGGAGGGGGACGAGGGGAGTTTCCGGGCGGAGTTTGCGACGTTGAATGTGGTGGACTGGCATACGGATGTGACGGTGCCGGGGGCATTCAAGAATGGGCAAGAGGTAATTATTGAGCCGTGGAATCATGGTTGGGAACTGCCATCCGGCAAGGGGGTAATTATGTCGGATGAGAGTAAGGCGTGGGTGGACGGCCGTTTTTTCCTGGACACGGAGGCGGGGCGGGAGACGTACCGCACGGTTAAAAACTTGGGCAGCCTGGCGGAGTGGAGTTACAGCTTTGATATTGAGGAGAGCGGGGAGGGCTATTTTGACGGGCAGCAGGTGCGCTTTTTGCGCAAGCTGGACGTGGTGGGGGTGGGACCGGTGACGCGGGGGGCGGGGATTGATACGCGCACCGTGATGATTAAGGGCAAAACGCAGCTGGGGGCTGAAGGCAAGGCCGATGACGGTAACGGTAAGCCGAGCGGGCCGAACGCTGGTTTGATGACGCATATTGCGATTACTGAAATTGGCATGATTGCCGGAGGTAAATAAGGTGAAGAAATCTGAGAAGTTGATTGCAGAAATGCAAGGCAAGTGGGCAGAGATAAAGGGGATTCGTGACGCCGTGGTGACGGAGACGCGCGAATTCACTGAGGACGAGAAGGCGCGGGTTGAGGCCACGTTGGACGAGGTGCGCACTATCGAAGTGCAGGTGGAGCAGGAGAAGGCCAACGAGGCGCTGGTGGAGCAGATTGATGATCTGAACCGCCTGTTTATGCCGAATGGTGGGCAGAAGGGCGGGCAGCGGCCAGGCGACGAGCAGCGGCGCAAGGCGCTGGGCAGCCTGGGCGACCAGGTGGTGAATTCGCCGGTGTGGCAGGGGTGGATGAAGCAGTTTAACGGCCGTATTCCTGAATCGGCCAAAGGGATTGCTTCGCCGCCGGTGGAGGTGAAGGAGCTGCTGCGCAAGACGCTGCTGACCGGGGCCAGCGCCACTAGCGCCGGGGCGTTTGTGCAGACGGATTACACCGGCATCTATGAGCCGTTGGGCCGGTATCCGCTGAGCGTGCGTGACCTGATCAGCGTGCGCACCACCATGAGTGACACGGTGGAGTATGTGCGCCAGACGGCGCAGGTGACGCAGGCGGCGCCGACGGCTGAGGCCAATGTGACCACCTACAGTGGCACAACGGGCCAGGTGAGCGGGCAGAAGCCGGAAGCGGCTATGACTTTTGCCAAAGTGCAGGAGAGCGTGAAGACTATCGCCGTGTGGATTCCGGCGACCAAGCGGGCGCTGAGTGACGTGGGGCAGCTACGGGGCATCATTGACGACGAGCTGCGCAGCGATCTGAATGAGGAACTGGAAAACCAGATGCTCAACGGCGACGGCACGGGGGAAAACTTCACAGGTCTGAATAACACGGCGAATGTGTTGGTGCAGACGTTTGTGACCAACATTGCGGTGACGGCGCGCAAGGCTATCACCAATTTGCTGATCAACGGTAAGCAGATGCCCAACGGCTGGCTGTTCAATCCGGCTGATTGGGAGGCGTTTGACCTGCTGACGGACAGCCAGGGGCGCTATTACTGGGGCGGGCCGATGGCGATGGGGCCGCGGACGCTGTGGGGCGTGCCGGTGGCGCAGAGCTACCTGCAAGCGAGCGGAACAGGCTGGTTGGGCAACTGGGCCAAAGCAGTTTTGTGGGATCGGGAGCAGGCGACCATTACGGCCAGTGACAGCCACAGTGATTTCTTCATTCGCAACATGGTGGCGGTGCTGGCGGAGATGCGGGCCGCGTTTGGCATCATTCGGCCGACGGCGTTTGTGGAAGTTGACCTGACGAGCGGCAGCTAGAGGTGAGATTGGTTCAATCTTTAAGATTGAACCAATCTGGGAATGTGACATGGGCCTGGTGGTTAATGTGCTGTGCAGGAATCCAGATGATGACCGGGTGATTCCGCGTTTTGGGCGGTATCTGCGGGATAGTCTGGGGTGGCCGTTGACGGCCAGGCCCATGCCGGGCGCGGATGTGTATTACCTTAGCGGCTATTTTGAGTGGAGCGTGATGCGCGGCGGGCTGCCCCAGGGGGCGCCGGTGGCGGCGTATTTTACTCACCGGGAAGAGGAGCCGCCGGGGAATGGAAAGGCGGCGTTGTGGGACCGGCTGGCGACATGCGCACTGTATGGGGATCAACTGGCGGCGTGTGGGGCGACAGCGCAGATGCCGCCGCCGGTGGAGCGGGGAAGATTTACCCCCTCTCAATCTCCCCCAAAGGGGGAGAAGCTGATCGTCGCGGGATTCAGCGGGTATACGTATGGGAACGGCCGTAAAGGCGAGTGGCTGGCGGGGGCGTTGGTGGCGACGGGCTGGAAGAAGAATGTGGCCTGGCGCGCCAGTGGGCGGGGATGGCCCGTGGGGACGCGGCGTTATACGTGGGCGGAGATGCCGGCATTTTACCAGTCGTTGGACATTCTGGTGGTGACGGCGTTGGTGGAGGGGGTGCCGATGCCGCCGCTGGAGGCGTTGGCCTGCGGGGTGAGTGTGGTGATTCCGCGTGGGGTGGGGATTCTGGATGAGCTGCCGGTGGTGGCGGGGATTCATCGCTACCAGCGCGGGAACGCAACTGACCTGGTACGGGCGTTTGGCGAGGCAGTGGGGGCGCGGCCGACAGTTGACCGGGAGGCGCTGCGGGCGGCAACTGAGCCGTATACGGTGGGGGCGTGGTGTGAAGCGCACCGGGCGGCCTTCGAGGAGGTGTTTGGTTGAAGCCAGAGGATAGAGCTAGAGCCAGAGGGATTTATTGCGTGGCGTTTGGGGAGCCGGCGCGGGTGTGCGCCAGGCGGATGATGGAAACGGCGAAGGCGCAGTTGCCGGAGATTCCGATTGCGTTGTGTGGGGCGCGGCCGATTGGGCTGGAGGATGTGTTTATTGAGCAGCCTGATTCTGACGTGGGCGGCCGGCGGGCGAAGCTGCGGGCGTACGAGCTGGCGCCGGCGGAATGGGAAGCGGTGCTGTATCTGGATGTGGATACGGAGGTGGTGGGGGACATCCGGTTGTATTTTGAGCTGATCGAGGATGGGTGGGAGTTTGTGATTTGCAAAGACCCGCATCTGATGGACACGATGCACGCCTTCCGGCGGCATAACAATCTGGAGGAACTGGCGGAGACGGAGGCAGAGCTGCACACGCTGCACACGCTGCAATGGAATGGCGGGGTGTGGAGTTTTGGCCGGAATGAGCGGATTGCGGCGTTTTTTGGGCGCTGGCAGGCGGAGTGGGAGAAACACGCGCAACGGGACCAGGGGGCGCTGATCCGGGCGATGTACGCGGATCCGCTGCGGGTGTATGTGTTGGGGAATGAGTGGAATACGTTTGAGAAGTACAGCCGGGGGATTGAGACGGCGGGGCTGCGGCATTATCCGGGCCGGGCGCGACGGTGGAAGGGGTTGATTCCGGGCCGGATTGATAGTGACGCCGCCTGGCAGATGGTAGCGCAGGGGGCACGATGACGGACGTTTTGAATATCGGTTGTGGCAATCGGTTGATTGCCGGGGCGGTGCATCATGATCGGGTAAAGCATCGGCCGGAGATTGATGTGGTGCATGATTTGAATGTGCGGCCGTGGCCCTGGGCTGACAAGAGTTTCGATCAGATTGTGGCGCTGGCGGTGCTGGAGCATCTGGATATTGATTTGGTGGCGAGTTTGAATGAGTGTCACCGGATTTTGCGACCGGGCGGGCAGGTGGTGATTAAGCTGCCGCTGCAAAGCGGGTCTAATGCGTATGATGACCCGACGCACCGGTGGTTTTTTACGTTGAATAGTTTGGACCAGTTTTGCCCGGAGACGGAGCGGGGCCGGGATTATGGATTTTACACGCCGCTTAAGTGGCGGTTTGTGAAGCGGCCGACGGCGAATAAGTCGCAAACGTCGCTGTGGGCGACCCTGGAGGCGCTGCCATGACGGCATCAAAGGGCGTGGTGATTCGGGGCGGGGTGGATGAGGTGATTGAGAGCCGGGCAGCGCGGGCGGGTTTAGGCGTTGCCACGGCGGCGGATGGGCTGGGGCTGCCCTTTGAGAAGAATCTTATCGTCGAAGCCAAAACGCGCGTGCCGTGGGATTTGCTGCCGGCGGCGTGGCATTTCCTGGAACCATGGGACGCGGCGGTCCCGTTGTGGCGCTACGGGGTGCTGGCGGCCGACGTGGGCACGGTTGAGGAGCGCGGTTATACAAACGTGATTGTGCGTGATTTGCGGGTGCTGCTGCATTCGGTGGAACTGCTGTTTGTGAGGCGGAATGAGGCGGGGGTGGCGCTGGTGGGGGCGTGGCATGATGAGTGCCAGCAGGGGGCGGATAGGCGGCTGGCGTTTTTGCGGGCGCTGTACCGGGTGAAGCCGCGGGTGTGCGTGCTGCCGACGACGTGGTTGGCGGAGGTGCAGCAGTGGCGGCCGACAGAGGAACGGCGGCGACCGGCGCCACGGCCGTTGGAGATTGTGGAGGTTGCGCCGGGGGTGCATGTGAAGCGGCGCGCCGGCGATGATGGAACTGTGGCGTTTGTGGAACGCAAAAGAGAGGTTGAGATGGCGGTATTGAGCGAGAAATCGTTTGTGTTGGAAAACCAGAAAACCAGATCGAACAAGGGGCCGTTGGTACGGGTGCAGGTAGGCGGCCGGTGGGTGAAGATGTATGAGGCGGACGCGGTGGCGCAGGGGTTGGTGATGGCGGCCGGGGAGCCGAAGGCGCGGCCGGCGCAGGAAGATAAGGCGCGGCCGGCAACGAATGATAAAGGCGGGGAAACGGCCGTTGCGCCCGTTGCGGCTTCGGCTGAGGCTGAGGTGGATGATTTTACGACGATTGATGGGGTGGGGCGGGCGACGGCGCGGCGGTTGGTGGCGCAGGGGATTGTGACGTTTGCCCAGCTGCGCCAGGCTGATTTGGGCTTTTTGAGCAGCTTGCAGCAGCAGGTGATTCGGGACTGGATAGAGGCGAATCATGGCTAGTTTTGCGACGGCCAGCGACATTGCCGCATTTTTGCAGGTGGAGATTAGCACGGCTGAGCAGTCGGCGGCGGCGGCGCGGGCGCTGAAGGAGGCGACGGAGGCTATCCGCACGTATTGCCGGCAGCATTTGGAGCTGGTGGCGGATGATGAGATTACGCTGGATGGCCGGGGCGGGGCGCGGCTGATGCTGCCGCAGTTGCCGGTGGCGGAGGTGGCGGAGGTGGTGGAGGATGGCGTGACGCTGACGCCGGGGACGGATTACGCGCTGGGGCAGCATGGCATTTTGCACCGATTGGGCGGGGCGAAGTGGGCGCGGGGGGTGCAGAACATTGTGGTGACGTATACGCATGGGTATGCGTCGCTGCCGGACATTATTGTGGACATCACGACGCGGGCGGCCAGCCGAGCGTATCAGAGCGGCCTGCGGGCGGCCAGTGATGAGGGGACGTTGGGGGTGGCGAGTAAGGCGCTGGGAGATTTTAGCGTGGCGTATGCGAGCGAGCAGAGCGGTGGGGCGGGCGAGGGCATGATGGGGGCATCGGCGGCGCGGCTGCTGTTGATGAGTGAAAAGGAAATGTTGAATGAGTTCCGCGTGTAGCGGATAGCGGGTGGCGAGTATGGGTGTGTTTGATTCGCTTCTGAATAATGGGTTTACGGCGTGGCAGCCGCAGCGGGCCAGTGATGGGCAGGGGGGATGGGCGGTGACGTATACGGCCGTGGGGGTGGTGCAGGGGCGGATGCGACCGCGCAGCGGCCGGGAGACGGACGTGGCGGACCAGGTGGAGCAGCGGGTGACGCATACGCTGTATGTGCTGGCGAGTGGCAGTGTGGCGGGGCAGATTGGGCGGGATTTTTTGATCACGCCGACGGGCGACGCGACGCGGGTGTTTGAGGTGATGGGGGTGCGGGAGCCTTCGCTGGCGGGGGAGCATCTGGAGATTGATTGCTGGCAGCGGCAGAATGCGGCGAATGAGTTGTTGGTAGCTAGTGGCGGGTAGCGGGTAGCGGGTAAGAGATGGCGATTAAGAATTGGGACACGCGGAAATTTAAGCAGCGGATTCTGGACCAGGTGGAACGGAATGCGGAGGCAACGGGCGTGTTTGTGCGACAGGATGCGCGGTTGCGATTGGCACGCATAGAGAATCCAAAGTGGGGGCGGAAATATCGGAGGGGGGCGTTGGTGCCAATATTGGATTACGTGGTAGAGCGGAAGGCTAACGAGATTGTTGTTTCCGTTGGCATGGGCAAAGTGGCGACATCTGATTTTATGCAAGGGAAAAGTTCTACACATTTCGGTTTTTACATTGAAATGGGCAGCCGGAAATTTGGCGCACAACCATACTTGCGGCCGGCTGTTTTTCAGAATGCGGAAGAAATAACGAGACTGCTAACGGCGGGGATTGGGGAATGAGCGTGATAACGGCGGCGATTTATGGCCGATTGGCGGGGGATGAGACGCTGGTGGGGCTGCTGAGCGAGTATGGCGGCGGGCCGGCCATCTTCACGACGGACCCGGCGCCGGGGGATGCGGCGCTGCCGTATATTGTGACGGCCGGGGAGGTGGTGCAGGCGCCATGGGACACGAAGACGACGCGCGGCCGACAGTTGACGCGGGATGTGCGCTGCTATGCGGCCGACGAGGGCAGCGCGGCGACGGTGGAGGCGATTGCGGAGCGGGTGCGGGCGCTGCTGCACCGGCATGAGTTGGTGATTTCCGGCTACGAGACGATTGTGGCCGATTGTGGCGGGCCGATTGTGGCTGATGAGACGGACGCATACGGCCGTATTGTTTCGGTTAATTTGAAGATTGAAGATTGATGGAGGCTTGATATGTCACTGAATGGAAGCAGCTTTTTGATTTTGGCAAATACGGGCACGCCTGAATCGCCGGTGTATGAGGCGGTGGGCAGCCAGCGCGACGCTTCGGTGGATGAGACCACGGAGGTTATTGATTACAGCAACAAGGAGGGCCGGGCGCGCCGGGTGGGGCCGGGGCGGTACAGCTCTACGGTTAGCCTGGACGCGCTGTATGTGCCTGACGACGAGGCCTATGCGGCGCTGAAGGCAGCGATGCGCAACGGGACGACGGTGCTGATTGCGCGGGAAGAGAGTGACGTGGTGGTGGAGACGGCAACGGCCGTGGTGGCGTCTTTGTCGGAAACGTTCCCAGACCAGGCTGAGGCGACGGTGAGCGCGTCGTTTGAGATTGACGGGGAATGGGAGGCGGTCGGGTCATGAGTGGGGCGCGTGGCGAGGGCATTATCGAGCTGGATGAGCGGCAGGTGGCCATTCTCTTCACCAACCGGGCGTTGGCCCAGGCGGAGAAGGGGATGGGCAAGAGCGTGTTGGGCGTGGTCGGCGACCTGGGCAATGGGCAGGCGGGCATTGGCGACGTGGCGCATTTGTTGCAGGCGGGCATGGAGGCGGCGCGGCGCGATGCGCGGGCGGGCGGGCGACCGGTGACGCTGGATGATGCGTTTGAGGTGTTGGACCAGGCGGGATTTTCGGCCACGGTAACGGCCGTGGTGGGCGCGATGGCGGCGGTGATCAGCTATTCGCGCGAGGATGGCGAGGACCGGGCCGAAAAAAACGGGTAGCGGAGGGACTGCTGGACTGGCGCGCGCGCCAGCAGCAGGCCCTCCGGGCCGGGATACCGATTGGTGAGTTTTGGGAGATGACGCCGGCGGAGACGGATATGGCGATTGAGGCGACAATCTGGCGCAACCAGCAAGCGCAGCGGATGGGGTTGCAATTGGCCTGGCTGACGGCGGCATTGGGGCGGGCGAAGCGGATGCCGTCTTTGCGGCGGATTTTGACGGGGCCGGCGCGGCGGCTGCATGGGCCGGAATTGCAGCGGCGGCGGACTGAGCATCGGCGGATGGCGAGCCAAGCGAATGTGGCGGCCATTGTGGCGGCCATTAACCGGCAGCGGCAGCGGCGTGAGGAAGGCGAATGAGCACGGAATTAGGCGAAGCGCAGGTGCCCATTCGGGCGACATTGGAAAAGCTGGACGGCGACCTGGCGGACGCGCGGAGCAAAATTGACCGGGCGTTAGACGGTTTTAAGGGGCTGGCGGCGAACGTGGGCAAGATTGCCCTGGGCGGCCTAGTGGCCGGGGTGGCGGCCCTGGGCGGCGCGGCGGCGTTGGTGGGGCCGGCGCTGGTGGATATGGGGGCCGATGCCAACGAGACGGCCTCGCTGTTGCAGACGAGTTTGGGGCCAGCCGCGGCCTCGTTGAATGACGAGCTGCGCAGCTTTGCTGATGCGGCTAATCGCAGCTTTTATGAGCTGCAACAGGGCAGCAGTACCTTTGTGGCGATGACGCGCAGCATGGGGGCGACGCAGGATGAGGCGGGAAGATTGGGGGTGAGTTTTACGAAGGCGGCGACGGATTTGGGCAGTTTCTTCAACGTGGCGACGGGAGACGCGCTGATGGACATTCAGAGCGCGTTGGCGGGTTCGTCGGAAACGATGACGAAGTATGGCATTGATATTCGGGAGACGACGCTGAAGCAGATGGCGCTGGAGCAGGGGTTGATTTCGTCGGCGACGGAAACGCTGCCGCAGCTGGTCCGGGCGCAGTTGATTGAGCAGGCGATTATGGAGCAGGGGGCGGACGCCATGGGCGACGCCATCCGTACCAGCGATAGCTGGAGCAATTCGATGCGCGGGCTGAAGGGGCAGCTACGGGACGCGGGGACGGAGATGGGGCAAAAGCTGATCCCGGCGCTGCAACCTTTTCTGACGCTGGTGGGTGACATGGCGGCGACGTGGCTGCCGAAGTTGGGGGATGTGCTAAGCGCGGTGATTCCGGCGCTGACCACAGTGGCGGAAACTGTGCAATCGTTTGTGGGTAATTTGCAGGAGGGCATGTCGCCGCTGGATGCGTTTATTGAGGCGATATGGGACATTGCGCCGCAGGAGGTGCTGGACGCGCTGGTGAGGCTGCGGGATGAGATTTTGCCGGGGTTGGTGAGCTGGTTTGAGACGACTATCCAGCCGATTATTGACGCGGCGCTGGAGTTTGAGCATTGGCGGGAGGTGGCGGTGGCGCTGGCGGCCGGGCTGGCGGCGTTTGTGGTGATTTCTACCGTCGTGGGGTGGATTTCCGGGCTGATTGGCGCTGTGAGCGGCGTTGTGGCGGCGATTTCTTCGGCAGGGGGCGTTGTGGGCGGCATTGTGGCGCTGTTGGGCGGGCCGCTGACGATTGTGATTGCGGCCGTGGTGGGGCTGGTGGCGCTGCTGGCGGCGGCCTGGACGGGGAATTGGGGGGATATTCAGGGGAAGACGAAGGAGGCGTGGGAAAACTATATTCAGCCGGCGCTGGCGGCGATTGGGGAGTGGATTACGGGGACGCTGATTCCAACGGTGCAAGAGCTTTGGATGCAGTGGACAACTGTGTGGTGGCCAGCCATCAGCCAGGCGTTGTCTGATGCGTGGAACAACATTATTTTGCCGGTGCTGACGGCGATTGGGGAGTGGATTACGGGGACGCTCATCCCGAAGGTGCAGGAGCTTTGGGA
>WBZL01000046.1_pt4 | contig 34017 bp, 29 predicted proteins | sample 5204291 | NCBI WGS metagenome assembly WBZL01 (sample SAMN12344345, study PRJNA552823) | activated sludge metagenome | biome: Activated sludge suspended growth; feature: Nitrification reactor; material: Wastewater; isolation source: activated sludge from nitrification reactor of wastewater...
CCGGGTATGCAACCGGATCACGTCTTCCCAGTCTGAAACAGCCAGACCCTCGAATCCGAGTTCACCCCTGAGGACGTCTGTGAGCAGGAAATGGCTCGCGTGGACCGGAACGCCGTTCACCTCGCCGGAGTTGATCATGATGGTGGAGGCGCCGGCTTTTACGGCCTTTTCGAAAGGCGGAAGGAAGATTTCGCGGAGCTGGGTTTCGGGAATATACGCCGGGGTGCGGTCTTTTCCGGAAAGCGGGACGCTGTAGCCCAGGTAATGCTTCATGCAGGAGGCGACAGCCGTGATCTCCTCCAGCCCGTCTTCCTCATAGGCCTGAATTACGGCGCTGCCCATTTGGCCGGTCAGGTAGGTGTCTTCGCCGAAGGTTTCCTCGAACCGTGGCCAGAGCGGCTGCCGGCCGACGTCGAGTACCGGGTCAAAATTCCAGCGGATGCCGCTTGCGCGGGTCTCGGCGGCCGTGATCTTTGCAGCGGCTTTGACCAGTTCGTCGTTCCGGGTAGCGGCCATGCCGATATTGTGCGGGAACAGGGTCCCTCCCAGGATGTAATTGGCGCCGTGGATGGCATCAATTCCGTACAGGATCGGAATTTTATGGGGCGTTTCCCCGACAGCTACGTCCTGGATCCGGGAAATGATCTCGTGCCATTTGGCCAGATCGTAGCCGTACCATTTGACGTTGAGGATGGATCCCACTTTTTTGTCGAGGACAGCGGTGCGGAGTTTGGCCTCATCAATGTTCTGGTTTCCCTGATCCTGCATGACCATGTCGATGGTAACCTGGGTCATCTGGCCCACTTTTTCCTCGATCGTCATCTTGGCCATCAGGTCTTTTACTTTTTGCATCATTCCAGCATCGTGGTTTGGGGATGGGCCGGGCGTTTGCTGGCCGGCGTTACAACTGATCAGAAGCATCACGGTCCATCCGAGTAATTGAAAGCAAGTTGGTTTTCTCATTCTTCGTCGTTTGAAAAAATGAAATAAAGCTTCGACTTCCGGGTGGTCCGGAAGTCTTTTCAAATGCAAAAAGAGTTGAGAGGTCAAAAGATGGACCGGGCGATAAAAGTAAAAGTTTTTTGATTGCTGCCCGAAAAGAAATTCAAAAAAATGCCCCGGAATCGGGTCATGCTGCCGGCAAAGCGGTTTTCCGGCTATTCTTCCTCTTCGCGGGCCTTTATGAGATCCCGGTTGACGGCGATACTGGCGTTCAACTCGAACCCGATCAGGAGGATCAGCGAGTTGAGTTGTATCCACAGCATGACGATGATGATGGCCGCGATGGAACCGTAGAACTTGTTGTAGGTCTCGTACCGTTCAAATTCATCGATATACAACGAAAAGGCCATGGAGGAAAGCAGGGAAAGGATAGTGGCCAGGGTGGCTCCGGGCGAAAAAAATGAGAACCTTTTGTAGGTGGCTGCACCGTACCGGTAAATGACCGAAATGCCGAAATAGAACAGGAAAATGATGGAAATCCAGCGCAGCATGGCAAAGCCCGCCGTGCTGAATCCGGCCAGGGTGATGTATTCCGACAGCCATTCCACGATCACGTTGCCCAGAATGACCAGCACCACGGAAGCGATCACCAATCCGCCCAGAAGGCCGGTGAGGGCAAGGGCGATGACCCTTTTTTTCCAGCCTGAACGCTTTTTGAAGGTTACCCGGTAGCTTTTGTCAAAACTGCGCATCATGGCCAGCATGCCGTTGGACGAGAAGTATCCGGCGAGAATGAAACCGAAGGACAACAAGCCGATCTTGGGGGTTGTGGTGATCTCAACAATAAAGTCAAGCAGCGCCTGGCCGGCCGAACCCGGCATGATCTGACTGATCTCGTCGCGCAAGTATCCTTCAAAACTGGCGCCTTGCGGGATGAATTTCAGAAAATAGTTGTGCAGGAACGGCAACAGGGTGAACAAGGCGAGCAAGGCAGGAAACAGCGACAGGAAAAAGCTGTAGGCTATGGAGTTGGCTCTGGACGTCAGGTCAAAGCTGCGGATCTCGTTGTAAACAAAAACGACGACTTCATAGATCGGCACCTTGAAAAAACCAGGCAGGGAATGGGTCTTTGACCAATGAAGGATCCGTTTGATCAACGGGTGACTCATCAGGTAGTCTGAAACCTGTTGGTTATCCGGTATTTTAATCTTGGGCCTGCGCAAAATGTGGTGCGAGTTTTTGTTGGATGAATGCCGGCAGGGGAACTGTTTTCTGGGTTGCCTTTTCTACAAAACACAACCTGACGCTGCCTGCGTTGAGGAGTTTGCCCGCTTCATTGCGTATTTCAACTTCAAACGTAATGAATTTATCGGGCATTTTCCGGACGGCAGTCCTGATCGTCAGCAATTCATCGTAGTAGGCCGGCCGCACAAAACGCATCTGAAGGGAAACAACGGGCATCATGACCCCGTGCTCATCCTCCAGGTCCTTGTACCGGATGCCGAGCGAACGCATCATTTCCACCCGGCCGATCTCGTAGTATTGGGCATACTGACCATAATAGAGATAGCCCATCTGGTCGGTTTCGCCGTATCGCACCCTTTTCTGATAGTCAAAACTGTACATTTCGGCAGCCTTTTAACTGACTGTTGCTTAATTTCTTTCCAGGGGGCAGGTCATGCAATGGGATCCGCCCCGCGCCCTCGACAATTCGTTGGAAGGCAGGGTGATGATGGTATTCTTCACTTCGCCGGGATCGATAATGCCGTCCTGAAAGGCCTTGAGCAAATCCCGCGCATAAACCACCCTGTATCCGGCTTCTTCGAATGCTTCCTCTGTTTTGGGGTTCCGGTCATAGGTGAGGGCAACGCCCGGTTTCAGGGCGACCAGGTTGCAGCCGTCGGTCCATTGCTCCCGTTCCTGGTATGGCGACTCACCCTTGCCGCTGAAAATAAAGCGCAGATCAGGGCTGATTTCTTCCCGGAGGAAATCGGCGAGATTGTGATAAGTATCCGTTTTGGCGCCCAGGCGATGCACTTCGACATTGGAACTCAACCCATCCACGATAATGGGCTTGAAGGCCATATAGTCGTGGTGGTTGATTTGCGTGAAAATGGTGTCGATGTGCATATACGACCGGTCGAGCGGGATATTTACCTGAACAACGTTGGAAATGACTTTTCGTTCAAACAGCGCGTCGGCAAGCGACCGGATGGCATGCGCCGTGGTGCGCTCGCTGCGGCCCACCAGCAGGTAATCCTTGTTGAGGATCATCGCATCGCCGCCCTCGATCGAGACGAGCTCCCCCCGTTTGGAAGGCGGAAACTCATCGACTTTGTTCATGTTGATGATCTTTCCCATGTCCCGGCATTCCCGGAAGATCGGATGGGCCCAGATGATGAACCGCGTAATGAAGTTTTCCCGGAACCGGGCTTCCTTGGCCGCTTTTGTGATGATGATATGGTCGTTGACGGCAAAGCCGATATCGCGGGTAAAAATGAAGTTGGGAATAGGGTCGAAGAGGATATGGTCGTCCTTGGGGTAATAACCGGTGATCAGCACCTCGGTCAGTTCCTGGTCGGACATATTCCTGAGCAGCGATTTGAAACTGGAGGGGAGTTCCTCGTAATCTACGATCATTTCGATCATTTCCAGTTTGCTTTCTTCGTCCTCGCCCAACGCTTCCAGGAGGAGCTGGCCGATCTCGTGGACGCGGTCCTCTCCGACGAAGGTCTTTAAAATGGCGGTGAACACATCGTGTTCTTCCTGCATCCTGGGCAGGTGTACGATGTCGTCAAAAAGGAGTTCTTCGGCTCGTTTAGGCGTAATCCTGGCGATGCCTTCATCGGGCCGATGGACAATCACCCGTCTTAACGGCGCAATTTCGGAGGTTACGCTGATATTGGATTTGGTCATAAAGTTGGATTAGGGCAGGCGTGGCCGGATCAACCGAGGTCCACCACCTTTTCAATTTCGTAGATAGAGTTGATCTTCCCGGCAAATATGCAATAAAATCGGGGATTATCATTCAGCACGGCAATTTCGGTAGGGCGGCCGTCATCGATATAATTGGCCATCAACTTGGACTTGATGGTGAACAGCGAGCCGAAATAATTCAGCTCAACTTCATCCTCCAGGTATTGCCTGATCTGGGCGACCATTTTCTTCTGGTTGGATGCCGGTTTGGCCACGCAGTAATTGCAATTGGCCAGGTATTCGGGTTGGCAATCCAGGTTGATCTGCTGGCAGACGAAGGCAGGCGACGCCTCGTACGAGACCTTGTGATGGGTGTAGGCAACGGATGAAAGGGAAAGGAGTCCCGATTTGCCGTAAGGCATCATGGATGCGAACGGCCCGTCCATGATGGTCAGCCCGATGCGGTCGCCGAGCTGGGGCGAACTGACCAGTGCGATCTCGGATATCTCGTGCATCAATTCGATATTCCGGACGCCGAATAAGTCGTTGATGGCGTTGCTTCCGGCATAGGTGGCATTGATGACCTGACCGGCCGAAATCCTTTCCCGGGTCCCTTCAGCGGTATCGAGGATTTCAACCTCCCAACCGCCGCCCGCAGCTTGCGCGGCGACAGGCCGGGTGTTCAGGCAGATCCGGACATTGGAACAGGCTTTTAGTTTTGACCGGTAATATTGATTGATCAGTACCGGGTCAAAACTGTATTCCTGGGTGACATATAGGGATTCAATCCGCCCGAAGTTGATCAGCGGGTGTTGAGATACCGGCTTGCAGGGAATGCCGATGAAGTTGCAGAAGCGTTCGAACTGTACGCCGTCCGTAAAGGAATTGAATTCGTCGATTGCGTAGTATTGTTCGAACCCGAAGTGAATGAAAGGTTTGTGATCTTCGGTAAAGCGGGCCTTGTTCTCGTCGGACATCAGCGCCGTGGAAACGCTCCTGGGGTAGTGGTACCCGCCATGCAAACGGGCCTGGTTGACTGTGGAGGCCTTGAGCATCATGCCGGCTTCCTTTTCAATCAAGCAGACCCGTTGTCGGTGTCCGGCGAGGTAGATGGCGGCATAAACGCCAAAGATCCCCCCGCCGATAATGATAAAGTCGTATTTCTGTTGAACAGCCATCCGACGGTTTTAGCCCTGAATTGCAGCTACGCCGGGCAGGGTTTTGCCTTCCAGGAACTCCAGCATGGCGCCCCCGCCGGTGGATACGTAGCTGACCTTATCGTCAAGTCCCATTTGATTGACGGCAGCTACGCTGTCGCCGCCCCCTACAAGGGAGAACGCGCCTGCAGCCGTTGCTGCTGCCACCGCTTCGGCAACGGCTTTGGTGCCGCCTGCGAAATTCGGGAACTCAAATACGCCCATCGGCCCGTTCCACAATATGGTCTTGCAGGATTTGATGGCTGTTTCGAAAGCGGCAACAGCCTGAGGGCCGATATCAAGCCCCATCCAGCCCTCGGGAATTTCGTCGCTTGAGGCAACCTTGAGATTGGCCTCGTTGGAGAAATTGTCGGCTATCCGGGAATCAGCGGGCAGCAGCAGGTTCACGCCTTTGGCCCTGGCTTTTTTGATCAGTTCAAGTGCAAGGTCCGTTTTGTCCTCCTCCACCAGGGATTTGCCGATCTGACCGCCCTGGGCCTTCACGAAGGTATAGGCCATGCCGCCGCCGATAATGAGCGTATCGCACAGGTCGATCAGCCGTTCCAGCAGCAGGATCTTGTCGGAGACCTTTGCGCCGCCTACAATGGCTGCCAGGGGGCGTTCGGGGTTGTTGACCACCCGGTCGGCATTTTCGACCTCCGCCTTCATCAGGAAGCCGAAAGCCCTTTTATCCGGCGGGAAAAACTGTGCAACGGTGGCCGTTGAGGCGTGCGCCCGGTGAGCGGATCCGAAAGCGTCGTTGATGTACAGGTCACCGAGCTCCGCCATTTGCCGGGCCAGTTCCTCATCGCCTTTTTCTTCGCCTTTGTAGAAGCGGGTGTTTTCCAGCAGGAGAACCTGTCCGGGCTGGAGCGCCGCCGCCATTTTTCCGGCTTCGGGGCCGACCGTAGTTTCGCAAAACTGAACCTTTACGCCAAGCAGCTCTGACAGTCGCCCCAATAAATGCCGCAGCGTGAATTTCTCTTTGTCGATGGAGCCGTCGGGCAATAATTTTTTCAAAGGGCGATCGAAGTGGGACATCAGGATGACCGAGCCGCCATGATCGAGGATATGCCGGATGGTCGGGATTGCCGCCCGGATCCGGGTATCGTCTGTAATATGGTATTCCTTGTCGAGCGGAACATTGAAGTCCACCCGAACCAGGGCTTTTTTGCCTTTAAAATCGAGGTCCATAATGGTTGAATTGAGAAAAGGGTTGTGGAAGAAGCCGAATGTGCGGCGGCGGCCGCCGGGCGACAATCCGGGATGTTTCTTTCACAACCCTCCGGAGAAAATTGACTACAGGTTTGCCACCCGTACGCAGAGGTCGGACAGGCGGGCCGAATAACCGGCTTCGTTGTCGTACCAGCCTACTATTTTGACGGTCGTGCCGATCACCATGGTCAGCTCGCTGTCAAAGATGCAGGAGTGCTTGTTGCCGATGATATCGGAAGAAACGATCGGGTCAACGTTGTATTCGAGGATGCCTTTGAGCGGACCTTCGGCAGCGACTTTGAACGCCGCGTTGATCTCTTCCGCCGTAGCCGGTTTCTTGATGATGGCCGTGAAGTCCGTCACCGAGCCGTCGGGTACCGGTACGCGCATGGCGTTGCCGTTGAGTTTCCCTTTGAGGTGGGGCAGTACCAATCCCACTGCTTTGGCAGCGCCGGTGCTGGTGGGCACGATGGAAACGGCTGCAGCCCGGGCGCGGCGCAGGTCGCTGTGCGGGGAGTCCTGGATCCGCTGGTCGGCCGTGTAGGCGTGGATGGTGGTCATGAAGCCCTGCTCGATGCCGAAAGCGTCATCCAATACCTTCACCATCGGCGCGAGGCAGTTGGTGGTACAGGAAGCATTGGAGAAAACGGTGATTTCGGGTTTGATCTTCTCGTCGTTCACACCGAGCACTACGGTCGGTACGTCGCCTTTCGCCGGCGCGGAGATGATCACTTTTTTGGCGCCTGCAACAAGGTGTTTACCGGCGTCCTCCTGTGAAACAAAGCGGCCGGTGCATTCCAGCACAACGTCGACGCCCATTTCGCCCCAGGGCAATTTGGTCGGGTCTTTTTCCGCCATCGCGTGGATAGCCTGGCCGTTGACATGCAGGTATTCGTCGTCAGCGGTAACGGTACCGTTGAACTTTCCGTGGACGGAATCGTATTTCAGCAGGTGAGCCAGCGTGTGATTGTCGGTGAGGTCGTTGATGGCCACCACTTCGACATCGTCAGCAGCGAGCAAGTTCCTGAAACTGAGGCGGCCGATGCGCCCGAAACCGTTTATTGCGATTCTCTTCGCCATATTATGGGTTGATTTTGATTGGTTAACAGAAGACGCAAATATACATAGGAGAATGGTATTTTTCTTACTTAGTGTAAAAATAACAATAATTTAATCGAACTGGTTGAGCCGGGAACTTTCTCCGGGGCATAAATGTTTTTATCCTGAAAATTTTTTGGGAGAGTTTTGGAAATTTCAAAAAAGGTATATCTTTGCAGCGCTTTAGGAAAAAGCAGTCATTTTGATCGCGGAATGCCTGAAGCAAAAAACCAGACGGCCCGTTCGTCTAGGGGTTAGGACGCGGGATTTTCATTCCCGAAACACGGGTTCGATTCCCGTACGGGCTACAAAGGCGAGCAGATGATCTGTTCGCCTTTTCTTTTTGCACTCCTCCCGTAAAACCGGAAGATACCCTCCTCTGCAAACCCGGCCGTTTGGCGGTTGCAAGCAGTACGGATCTCAGCATTCAACCAATGTGGCGGGCGGAATCAGGTGGCCAGAATTTCCGCCATTTTGATCAGGTCCTGATCGGGTTTCTTTTCTTTGGAGATGGCGTCTTTGAGGGGGGTGAAACTGACTTTGTTGTCCTGCAGGCCCACCATTACATTTTCCTTGCCATCCAACAGGCCCGTTACGGCGCGATAGCCCAGGCGACTGGCGAGGAGCCGGTCGATGGCCGAAGGGGAGCCGCCCCTTTGCAGGTGGCCGATAATGGCAACGCGTATATCGTAATCGAATTGTTCTTTTACTTTTTGGGCGATCGTCGCTGCTCCGCCGATCTTGTTGCCTTCGGCTACAATGACCACGCTGAACAATTTTTTCCGTTTGGCGCTCAATCTGATGGTATCGATCAGGTCTTCAAGGGAAGTGTCGACCTCCGGGATCAGCAGGCTGCCGGCGCCGCCCCCGATGGCAGTGCTCAGGGCGATGAACCCGGAGTTGCGGCCCATGACCTCGACAAAAAAGAGGCGGTTGTGGGAGTCGGCCGTGTCCCGGATCTTGTCGACGGCTTCAATAGCCGTGTTTACCGCCGTATCAAAGCCGATGGTGAGCTCGGTGCCATACAGGTCATTGTCGATGGTGCCGGGTATGCCGATGAAAGGAATGCCGTACTCCTTGGAAAAAGCGCTGGCGCCGGTGAAAGTGCCGTTGCCGCCGATGGCGATGCAGGCGTCGATCTCAAAGGCCAGCAGGGAATCGTAGGCCGCCTTGCGCCCCTCCGGCGTCATAAAGCGCTGGCTGCGGGCCGTTTTCAGGATGGTGCCCCCGCGCTGGATGATATTGGCTACGTCCCGGCTTTCCAACCTGGAAAAATCGCCGTCAATCATTCCTTCGTATCCCCGGGCTACCCCGTATACATGCAAATCGTGAAAAGCCGCCGTTCTTACTACTGCCCGGATCGCGGCATTCATCCCCGGCGCATCCCCGCCGGAAGTGAATACGGCAATCCGGTTTATTTTTCGTTCACCGTTATTTTCTTTACTCATGGTAATCGATTTAAAACACCCGCAAAGGTAGTGTAAAAATTACACGAAGGAAGAAAATTTGTTTGATGTAAATAAAAGTTGTTGGTTTTATTTGAAAAAAAACAAAAAGTTTTTATTTTTGGTGTTGTAAAACAGAAATCAATGACCTATACAACTACCATTGCCGTGCCGGCTTTAGACTTCACTGCTGTTCGCAACTGGCTTCAACGCCGTATCTTCGACCTTTTCCTTTGTCTGATTTTTGTGTACATCTGGCAAAGCCGGGACATATCGATCAGCCTGCATTTCAACGATCTCGCATGGCGGCAGGAGAGCAGGGCAGGGGAGTCCGCCCCGACTGCGCCGGCGCCTGTACAGAAAGAAACCGTGTCCTTTCATGCGCAACGGCCGCCCGCTGATAAAAACGACCTGAAAGCGAATCATTTCCGGAACCTTACCTTTATCCTGAATCCGGGCTATGTGAAACGGAAGCATGTTGACCCGGCGGTGGTTGAAGCCAAGTTAAACACCTGCGAAAGGTACGTTGCCGAGTTTGCAGGCGTTGCCGTACGGGAAATGAAACGGACAGGGATTCCCGCCAGCATCACCCTGGCGCAGGGGTTGCTGGAATCCGATGCGGGCGAGAGCAGGCTTTCGACAGAGTCCGCCAACCATTTCGGGATCAAATGCCGCAGCAAATGCCGGGGTTGCACTTGCCGCAACTATACGGACGATGACATATACGACATGTTCCGCGTGTTTAATGATCCGGTAGAAAGCTTCAGGGAGCATTCCGCCTTGCTGACCACCAAACGGTACCAGCACCTGCTCAAACTTAAAATGACAGACTATCAGGGATGGGCGTTCGGCCTGAAAAAAGCGGGCTACGCAACGGATAAAAAATATGCGGAAAAGCTGATCCGCATTATTGAAGCCCTCAAACTTTATCGCTTCGACCGCCAGGTCTGACCGCTAATTGCGGGTACTTGCGTATATTGCCGCTAAAATTTACGGCAATATGGCTGACTTCTTTTTGAAGCTTTCCAAAGAGATTGACCGGATCAATGAATGGGTGGGAAGAACAAGTTCCTGGATTTCCGGCATCCTGGTCATCCTGGTTTGCATCGACGTATTGTCCAGGTACCTGTTCAGCGAAACTGCGGCCTGGGTGATGGAGCTCGAATGGCACCTTTTTTCCCTGCTTTTTTTGTTTGGCGCCGGGTTCGCCCTGAAGCACGACCGCCACGTGAGGGTCGATCTGTTTTACGATAAATTCTCGCCCAAAGACAAGGCGCTGGTTAATCTGATCGGCGGGTTGGTTTTTCTGCTTCCCTGGTGCCTGTTGATCGGGATCACTTCTTTCGGATATGCCTACGAATCCTTTTTGAACCGGGAGACCTCTCCGGATCCCGGCGGCCTGCCTGCCCGCTACGTGATCAAATTTGCCGTCACGCTCGGGTTGGTATTGCTGTTGCTCCAGGGCATTTCCCAAATGATCAAGGATTACCGGGTATGGAAAGGCCTGGACCTGGAAGAACCCCGGGAGTTCAACGAATCCCTTTGACCCTAACCTTGCAAGATCACTTATGGAAATCATCGCCATTATCCTGTTTATCAGCATCTTCCTGCTTATTTTATACGGATATCCTGTAGCCTTTACCCTGGGCGGGTTATCCGTCATCTACGCGCTTTGTTTTCTGGAGCCTTCCACATTTTCCGCTTTGCCCTCCAGGATCATGGGGGTCATGAGCAATCCGGTGCTGCTGGCGGTGCCTTTGTTCATTTTCATGGGCATCATGCTGGAAAAATCGGGGCTTGCGGAAAATCTGCTGGAAACCATGGCGATATTATTCGGTAAGGCGCCCGGCGGATTGGCTATATCGGTTGTCCTGGTCGGCGCGATGCTGGCCGCCTCCACCGGCATAGTTGGGGCTACCGTCATTACCATGGGATTGATCAGTTTGCCGGTGATGCTGAAAAGAGGGTACAAACCCGAGCTGGCCACAGGCGTGATCGCCTCCTCAGGCACCTTGGGGCAGATCATTCCGCCTTCGGTGGTGCTCGTCTTATTGGGCAGCGTACTGAACGTTTCAGTGGGGGCCTTATTTGCTGCCGCGCTGGCGCCGGGGCTATTGCTGGTCGTTTTTTACCTGGCGTATATCGTGATCTTTGCCCGGCTGCGGCCGCAAAGCGCCCCGGCCATCCCCGAAGCGGAGATCAAGGCATTCAAAGGCGCGGATTTCATGAAAAAACTCCTTTCCGCCTTCTTTTTGCCGATTCTGCTGATCATAGCCGTGCTGGGGTCCATCTTCCTGGGGATTGCTTCGCCAACCGAGGCGGCTGCCGTCGGGGCCATGGGCGCTACCTTGCTCACCATCGGGCAGCGGCGGTTTTCCATGAGCATTCTGAAAACCGTTATGCGGGAAACATCGCACCTGACCACCATGGTATTCATCATTCTGTTGGGGGCGACCTGCTTTTCGTTCGTTTTCCGGGAATTGGGCGGCGACATCTATCTGGTGGAGGTCATTCAGGACGCCAATCTTTCAGCCGGTTGGTTTTTGCTGTTGGTGATGGCCATTGTCTTTGTGGCTGGTTTTTTCATCGATTTCATAGAAATCATTTTCATTATCGTCCCGGTCGTATCCCCGATTTTTCATACGCTGGGGCTTGATCTCGTTTGGGTGGGCATCCTGTTGGCGCTCAACCTGCAGACCTCGTTTCTTACGCCGCCCTTCGGTTTTTCCCTGTTCTACCTGAAAGGGGTCGCGCCGCCTCATATCACAACCGGCCACCTGTACAGGGGAATCATCCCGTTTGTCGTCATTCAGCTATTCTTTCTATTGCTGGTTGCCTTATTCCCGGAGATCATCTACGTTTTCAAGGGGTTTATGAATTGACGAAAACCCGGTTCACATGATGCTGATGCTTTCGTAGTATTCCCGCTCTGAAAGGTCGGCCCAGGCGTTCATTTTCTTGCGGAATGCGGAATAGGAATCGTATGCCCGCCGGGCAAAGGGATCGGAATCGGCGAGTTCTTCAATCACTTCCTTGTTGTACTTCCTGAGTTGATCCAGGACTTCGGGCGGAAATTTCCGGATTTTTACGCCTTTGGACAGGAGTTCGGAAAGGGCGCCCGCATTGCTGGCCTCCATTTGCGCCAGGAGCCATGAATTGACGTGGAGGGCAGCCGAACGGATGATCGCCTGCAGGTCTTCCGGCAGCTCGTCGTATTTTTCCTTATTTACCGTAAACTCCAATGCGGTGCCGGCTTCCTGCCAACCGGGGTAATAGTAGTATTTGGCAATTTCATGGAATCCGATCAGCATATCGTGGTACGGACCTATCCATTCCGCAGCATCGAGCACCCCTCGCTCAAGGCTGGTATAGATCTCCCCGCCGGCCATCAGAACGGGCGTTCCGCCGGCTTTTTGCAACACCCGGCCGCCAAGACCCGGGATTCTCATTTTAAGCCCTTTCAGGTCGGCCAGGCTGTTGATCTCTCTGTTGAACCAACCGCCCATCTGGCAGCCTGTATTCCCGCCCAGAAAGGGCACTACATTGTAGTCGCGGTACAACTCTTCCCAAAGCTCCATGCCTCCTCCGCACAGGATCCAGGATGTAAGTTGCTGGGCATTCATGCCGAATGGAACGGACGACAGGAATTGCCCTGCCGGCATGATGCCCGCCCAATAGTAAGCGGCCCCGCAGCCCAATTCAGCGCCGCCGTTCCGAACCGTATTGAAGGTTTCCAGTGCGGGCACCAGTTCGCCGCCCCCGTAGACCTTGATCTTGATCCTGCCGTCCGACATCGACTCGATCACGGAGGCGAACAGCTCGCAGGCATCCCCCAGGATCGGGAACTTGGGCGGCCAGGTGGTGACCATTTTCCATTCGTACCGTTTGCCGGTATTTATGCGGTTTGAGGTTGTGCTTTGAGCGAAATTCTTGCCCAGAATAGCTCGCATCGCCACAGGGAGAGAAAGCGTGCCGATAGCGATCCCTTTGAGGAAATCTTTTCTTTTCAGGCTCATAGTCCGGCTTTTAAGGCGTAAAGCTAATGTTTTCTATTTTATGAGGTTAACGCCGCCTTTCAGGGTCCTGACTTTGCCGTCCTCCATGAGGACCTCCGCTTTATAAACGTACAGGCCTTCGGGGGCGGGTTTGTTGCCCGATCCGACCTTGCCGTTCCAGCCCTGTCTGAAGCTGTTGGGCTGGAGGTCCTTCCCGCTGTATACCATGCCGCCCCACCGGTCGAACACCATGAGGCTCCGGACGGCTACCAGGTCCGCATCGCCGAATAAGTTGAAATAGTCGTTAAGGCCGTCATCATTGGGTGAAAAGGCCGTGGGGGAGTAGACGTGGTAGTAATCGAGATCGAGGTACACCAGGCTGTCGCAGCCCAGTTTCGAAACCAGGTTGATATTGTATATACCGGGCATGTTGAACCTGCGGGAGCCGACCGGGAAATATTCGAAATCGAAAATTTTGGTAATGATGGTATCATGCCCGTCCGATGCCATTTTCAGATTGAGGACAATGATGCTGTCGCAGCCGGCTTTGGTCTGGAGGGTATCGTAATAGGTGCCTGCCGTTTCCAGGTTGACCCCATTGAAGAAGAAGGAGTCGCCCTCGCAAAACAGCTCCCGCCTGGTGGTGGAATACACCGGCTCTTCCCGGTTGTAAGTGCCGGTCAGTTTGCAGCTGGTGGGAGAGGTCAGCATCACCTGGTATATTCCATCGCCGTGCATGGTCTTCAGCTTCGCGCCGGTTTCCCCGATCAGGGCAATGCCGTTCTTGTACCACTGGTATTGAATGGTATCCGCATACGGCACCTGGAGGGAGAAGTCTTCGGCGCATTTATTCGGGTCTGTCGGCGTGATCTGGAATTCGAATTCCTTTAATTCAGCCAGGATCAGGTTGTCGAAGAAATAGTACAGGTCGACTTCAGAGTCCCTCGAAGGGCAGTCCGGGCCGATGGCGATGGCGTAAATATCTTCAGTGGGTACGATATTGATTTCTTTGATGAGCCAGGCGTTGGCTCCGGCTGCGTGAACGGCTCCGAGGTTCTTCCATCCGGGGCCGTTCGTCGGACAGCCAAAATTCGGGTCTCCGACACCGAAAGGCAGGTTGTTGCAATTGGTTGAGCCAAAAAAAGTAACGTTGATCGGAGGCGAATTGACCGGATGAGTGAATCCAATGCTGAACCTGAACCGGTAGGAATTCCCTTTTTTTAGAGGCGATACCAGGCAGGCGCCGGTATATTCCTTCCAACCCGGCACCTTTTCCTGGGCGAACCGGCCGTCCCGGAAGCCGATGCATCCCTGGCCGTCCGGAAAGGGTAGGGGGGGCGGAAGATCGTCCCATCCCATCCATCCGCACGTATGCAGGTAATCCGTAGTGGCCTCCGATGCCTGTATCCAGACATCGGCGCAATTGAGCTGACTCCGCGAGCTGGGGCAGCAACCGCTGTGATCCTCAAAAGAAGGGTTCGGGATCAGCGAGGTCGGCTGAAGGATCGGGCATTTGCAGTCCGGATCGTTGATGTCGATCAGCCCGTCTCCGTCGTCGTCGATTGCATTGTTGCATATTTCAACGGGACCCGCTTCGGGTTGGAATAAAACTTCATGGGAAGCTACGGCCCAATAAGCCAGAAAGAACAAGGTCAGGGTTTTTCCCCACATGTCGCCAGAATTTGATCATTTGTAATACCAGTTCGTTTCGAGGACAGTAACCCTTCCAAAATTAGGAAGTTCCGGGTATTTTTTACAAATATTTCAAATAAATGCCTCCCAGGCAGCAGATTTACATTATGTTAAGTAAGAAAATTCGATCCGACAAATCGCATTTCTGGGCGCGAACCCATAATATTGCAACTCCAATGCGATGAAATGAAGGCAGTTGCATATAAGAAGGTAGTCATTAAGGTAGGGACTAACGTCCTGACCAGGGGAGACGGCATGCCGGATCTGGCGGTCATCGAACACATTGCCGGGCAGGTGGCGGAAATGAAGCGATCGGGAACCCACGTCATCCTGGTATCGTCGGGGGCGGTAGGGGCGGGCAGGTCTCTGATGCCGGGGCTGGATGATTTGAGCAGGGTGGTGCGCAGGCAGGTTCTGGCCTCGCTGGGCCAGGTGAAGCTGATGCAGATCTACGACTCTTTTTTCGGGCCCAAAGGTTTTTTTTGCGCCCAGGTACTGGCCACCAAGGAGGATTTCCGGGACCGGCAGCATTATATCAACATGAAGAGCTGTTTCCTGGCCTTGCAGCGTGACAATATCGTCCCGATCGTCAATGAGAACGACGTGATCGCCATCGATGAATTGATGTTCACCGACAATGATGAACTGGCCGGACTGGTTGCCGCGATGACCGGCGCCGATGCCTTGCTGATCCTGACCAACGTCGACGGCATTTATGACGGACACCCGGATTCGCCGGACAGCCGGTTGCTGGCGGAAATCGATCCGGATGACAAAGCCGTTGCCGGCAGGATTTTACCGGTGAAGTCTTCGTTTGGCCGCGGCGGAATGCAGACCAAACTGCGGATCGCCCGGAAAACAGCTGGCGTCGGCATTGAGACCTTTATCCTCAACGGCAAGAAAAAGGACATCATCACCACGGTACTGACAGGCGGTAAGGCGGGCACCAGGATCATACCCAAGGCCCAGTTGTCCAATATCAAGAAATGGATCGTGTTCAACGATATCGCATACAAGGGCCAGGTAGTGGTCAACGACGGTGCGGTCAGCGCCTTGCTGTCCGAGCAGGCGGTTACCAGTTTGCTGCCGGTCGGCATCATTCGCATTGAAGGGAGTTTCATGAAAGGCGATCTGATCCAGATCTGCAACCAGGGCGGGGATCTCATCGGGCTCGGCATTGCCCGGTACGACGCCGAGAACGCCCGCAGATGGATCGGCGAAACCGGCAGGAAACCATTGGTGCATTACGATTACCTTTTTATCGAAAAATCCATTAAAGAATAAAATATATGAATGCGGCGCAGGTTATGGAAAGCGAAATCACGAGCGGGCTTGAAAGCGCAAGGGGGGCGGCCAGAAATCTGGCGGTGACCCCGGAGAAGGTGTTGAACGGAATCCTGCTTTCCCTGGCCGACCTGGCGGAAAAACAAACCGGCATGATCCTGGCAGCCAATGCCGAAGACTTGTCCAGAATGCCGGCAGACGACCCTAAATACGATCGTTTGCTGTTGAACCCCGGGCGGATAAAACAAATCTGCAATGACCTGCGCAAGGTGGCCGGGCTGCCGTCGCCGCTGGGGCGGATCCTGGAAGCGCGATCATTGCCCAACGGGTTGAACCTGACCAAAAAGACGGTGCCGCTCGGGGTTATCGGGATTGTTTTTGAATCCAGGCCCAACGTTACTTTTGATGTATTTGCGCTTACCCTGAAGTCGGGGAACGCTACGGTGCTGAAAGGCAGCCGGGACGCGCATTTTTCCAACCTGGCCATCCATGAGCTGATCCGGAAGGCCCTTTCGGATTATGGCCTGGAAGGAGCTTGTTTTCTGGCCCCAAGCGAGCGGGAAGCGTTGCCGGTCATCCTGCATGCCGACCGGCATATTGATGTCATTATCCCGAGGGGGAGCCAGGGCCTGATCGATTTTGTAAGAGAAAATTCAAGCGTTCCGGTGATCGAGACAGGGGCGGGGGTCGTGCATATTTACTTCGACGAAAGCGGCGATCCGGAAAAGGGTAGGGGGGTGATCGAAAACGCCAAGGCCCGCAGGGTAAGCGTCTGCAACGCCCTGGATACGCTGCTGATCCATGAGCGCCGATTGGCGGATCTGCCGCATTTGCTCGGCAGGCTCGATACGGCGCACCAATGCGAAGTCTATGCCGATCCGGAAAGTTATGCGGCGCTTGCGGGCCGTTACAGCCCTGAGCGGCTGTTTCGGGCAGGCCAGGGTGATTTCGGCCGGGAATTCCTTTCGATGAAAATGTCGGTGAAATGCGTAAAGGATCTGCAAGAAGCCCTGGATCATATTGCCCGGTACAGTTCCAGGCACAGCGAAGCCGTCATCGCAGAAGACCCTCAGGTCGTTGCGGATTTCCTCAACAAGGTGGATGCGGCTGTGGTTTACGCCAATGCATCGACTGCTTTCACGGACGGTGCTCAGTTCGGATTGGGGGCGGAAATCGGCATAAGCACTCAAAAGCTGCATGCCCGCGGGCCGATGGGGCTGCAGGAATTGACGAGTTATAAATGGATTGTAACGGGTGACGGCCACGTCCGCCCAAAGTAAAGTAATGCTATTAAACAGAATTATCTTCCAAATGCCTTCAGTTTAGTCAATCCTTCCAAAAGATAATTTCACATATTTTAACCCGGATATGCAGTATTTTGACCATATGCCTCAAAAAGGGCATCAGTTGGTTAAAATAGTACATAAATAGGGTAATTCAAGTATAGATCCGATAGGCTCGCCGTATATAATTTTGCAGTGTCAAAACGATGTACAAGCGCTTTCATTCTTTTTGATGTAAAAAAATGGTTTTACCAAAAAACATGAACATGAAGACAGTAATCAAATTTTCGCTTCTTTCAGTTTTCGCTATGACGAGCTATTTCGTATCCGCTAATGCTTACTTCAATGTAAAGAGCGCCGGCGATAAGACGTTCGTCCTGTCATTCCAGAAACCGTTGTCCATGGATGCCCAGTTCCGGATCGAAGATCAGGACGGTCAGATCCTTTTCATCGAAGCGCTGGAAAAAGGCACCCACGCTGCAAAGAAATACAACATGTCCAATTTGCCGGAAGGCGAATATTTCCTGTACCTGGAGGATGAGATGAGCCTGAAGCTCCAGCCGGTTGTGCTGAAGCCTGCAGGCCTGGTTGTTGAGCCGGCCAAGCGCACGGAAGTATTCAAGCCGATCGTGACGATGAACGAAGGCAAAATGGATTTTTCCTTGCTGCACCTGAGCGGCCAGCCGGTCAGCATCGAGATCCTGAACGCACAGGGCGATGTGTTGTACAACGAGCCGAAAGCGGAATCCGGCAGCATCCAGCGCCGGTTCGACCTGACCAATCTGCCTGCGGGCGATTATTCGGTCGCTGTCCGTACGGATGACAACACCTTCTACAAGAAAGTTTCTATTCGCTAGGTAATAGTTTAAAGTTGGTGAGCAGGAGGCGACCGTTTGAGGTCGCCTCTCTTTTTATCCACTATTTGCCCATAATTTATATTATGTTAAGTAATTAATTCAGAACCTCCCCTTCGTCCTGTAAAACAGATACCTGGGCGCCTTTAAAATAAATCAAAACGGCACCCAGGTTTTTTGGCGTTAATTGCCGACTGTATCCTCAATAATGATTAATGATTCACTAGATGAAGAATCGGCGCTTGTGAATAATAAACCCACAACAGATAGGATTGAATTGAACAGAGATGACATATGGCCACACAGTTTTGGTTTAACACTGATATTCTTGAGCCCAAAACTATCCTCCCCTACCCTCTTTTCCGAGGACAGAAATCAGGCGGCGGCGCATGGCAAAAAATGGATTTCGATTTTAAATTAATTTTTTAAGTGTTTGATATACAAATTTTTACAATTTACGAGAGCAAGCAAAAAGTGTTGTGCATCAGATTGAAACAATATTCTTGTACCCGGAAAAATGGTACCGTATTGACGGAATTTGCATGTTTCAGAAAAATTGTATATTTCCGAAAAAATTGGCACCCGCCGTTTAATCTTACCGACTGATTTGCGCTAACCCCGCCGGTTAAATTGTCAGTTTCCTGGTTGTTTTCAGGGTATATCCCTCGTCTTGCACCCGACGAATTATGCCGGAAGCCTGCCAGGCCTGTATTCCGTTTCAATTATTTTTCCGATATAACAGGGTTGAATGCCTGACCAGTAATAACCTCGAAAATTAGCATGCAATGGATAGCCTGTTTGAAATTGTAGATATAGTCAAAACCATAAAACTCAAATCTTCAGACCTGCTTTTGTCATATACCGGCCGGAAAAACCAGGCTCAGGTATTTTACGAAAAACTGGTTAACCGGGAACTCCATACCGACCAGGAGGCCGCACAGTATTTTTTCAAAACCGGCACCACTGACTTCAGGTACAAGAACCTGAAACGCTACCTCAAGGAAAAATTACTCAGCAGTCTGTTCTTTATTGAACCCAAGCAGAACTACGGAGAATACGACCGGGAGTACATCTATTGCTGCAAAAACATGATGGCCGCGAAGATCCTGATCAACTTCGGTACCCGGGAGACCGGCATCAATATTTGCAAAAAGGTTTTCAAAAAAGCCCTGAGGGTCGAATTGACCGAATTCATTCTCGAAACGGCCCGTTATCTCCGCCTTCATCACGGCACGCGTACCGGCAGCCTGAAGGAATTCAATTATTACAACAAAATATTCAAGAAGTACCAGGACATCGCCATGGCCGAGAGCCTGGCCGAAGAGTATTATACCATTCTAATGCTTCCTTATGTAAAAAGCAAGGCAACCAATGAGAGCACCAGCAAAAAGGCGCTTGCTTTTTACGAACTGCTTGAACCGTACCTCAAAAAATTCAAGTCGCCCCTTTTGCATTTTTACGGCAGGTACATCCTGATCATTTCACACCTGAGCATGAACGACTACAACCAGGTCATTCTGCACTGCGAGAAAGCCATCAAATTTTTTGAAAACAAGCCCTATGGTTACAACACGCCGCTGAGGGTTTTCCTGCATACCTTGCTGTTGAGTTACGTGCAGACCAAAAATTTCCCAAATGGGAAAGTTGCGGCCTCCAAAGCCGCTTCGCTGGTTCTGGTAGGCACCCACAGCTGGTACGTCAGCCAGGAATTAAGCCTTTTACTCGCCCTGCATTCCAAAGAATATGCGGAGGCCTGGAAGACCCTGAAACTGGCATTGGATCACCCGAAGTTCAAGTTTTTGTCCGCCTACGTCCAGGAACGATGGCTGATCTACAAGGCTTATGTCTATTTTTTGGCGGAAGCCGGCAAACTCGAGATCCAGAATGAAGGCGACGGAAACCGCCTCTGGCTTGGGAAGATCCTGAACAGCGTCCCCAACCTTTCGCGGGATAAAAGAGGACTCAATATCCCGGTCCTGATCATACAGATCCTGTTCATGATCATCCGGAAGGATTACGACAAATCGCTTGATCGTTTTGAGGCCATTCAAAAGTATTGTTCCAGGTATCTGCACAAGGGCGACGGTTACAGGAGCAATTGTTTCATCAATATGCTCCTTCAGATACCCAAAGGCAATTTTCACAAATCCGGCGTGGCGCGGAAGGCCAAAAAATGGTACGACAGGCTGACTTCAGCCCCTCTTGATCTGGCCAACCAGCCCCATGAAATTGAGATCATCCCCTACGAAGACCTCTGGGGGTTCATCATGGATTCGCTCGATTCCAAATTTGCCCATTGATGCCGCTCACGAAATGGTTTCAAGGTTGATCGAATGGAGAAATTCTGAAATTTCATTTATGACCGTATCGGCGTGATCCATGATGAAAAAATGGTGACCCGGAAATTTGCTGAACCTGATCGGTACACTTGTCTCCTTTTGCCAGGCTTTCGCCTCACTGTCAGCAATCCCCTCATCGGCGCCGATCATGACCGAAACCGGAACGTTGATTGGGAGCCCTGGTTCGTGGACGTAAGTTTCAGCAGCCTTGAGGTCGGCCCTGATGATCGGCTCGAAGAATTCCATCAGTTCCTCATTTTCCAGCAATACATCCGGCATGCCGCCCATTTCCCGCAATGACGACAGGAATTCATCTTTCGGCAAATCGTGGATCATCGGCAATCTTCTTTTTTCAGACGGCCCCGAACGACCGCTCAAGATCAGGGCAACCGGCGGATTAAGGCCCTCGCGGATGATTTCCCTGGTCAGCAGGAATGCCATAAGGCTGCCCAGGCTATGGCCGTAGAAGGCATACCGGCCCGCTGTTTCACTCCGGATGGCCGACAACAGGTCTTCCGTCATTTCGCGGACGCCCGACAGGCATTCCTCGGCGATCCTTCTGCCGCGCCCCGGAAGCTCAAGGCTGACCAGGTCGATGAATTCGGGCAAATAATTTTTGAATTCGGCATAGGAATACCTGCTCCCGCCCGCAAAGGGCAACGCGAAAAGCGTAATCTTCTTCATGCTTGCTGCTTTACCAAGGTTGCTGAGTTACATCACCGTAATATCGAACCCGATTGTAGAACGGTAACCTGATTCAAATCCTGCGGCGCTCCTGATCGGCGTCACTTCGTGCCAGAGCTCCGTATCCTTATCCGGTTGCAAAATACCCTGGCCCGCCTGGAGGACCGTTTCAAGGATCTTGGTCCGGATGTCTTTTCCGTACACAACGCTCTTACCGCCGATGACGTCCTTCCTTTCCATGACCAGGGCCGAGACGATATAGTCCATGCCGTCCTGGTGGATGCCCTCGGGTGAATTGGAGGCCGGCTGGTCTGCAAAACAATAGAGCAACGTAGGGTGAACTATGATGTTCAGAAAACTGATCCTGCCGTTTTTTTCAGCCAGGTCTTCAGCGATGCCGAAAAGGATCTTTTTCATGTCGGAATTGTTTAACGACTCCGGCATTTCGGCGAACGTCCGTTTGGCAAGCCTGTAATCCTGCGAATTGCGGTCGCGGATCAGGGCGTACTCCTGCCCAAAGGCCCTTGCAGGGATGCGCTCCATCTGCCAGAACCCGTCGTATCGGATATTGAACTCGGCGATAAGGCGCTTCCGTGTTTTTTTGATGCTTTGATAGCCCGGGATCTGTTCGGCCGGAAGCCTTTCAACCAGTTTCCTGATCTGCTGTTCCGGGGCCTTCCCGGAATAAAAGTCGATCCAGAATGAATTTTCAATGGTTAACAGGATCCTGCCTGGAAGGTGTTTTTTTAGGTATTCGATCTGGTTTTGACGATACAGGTAGAGGTCCCAGGCGTATTGTTCATAATGCGACCTCAGTGTATCCTGGAACCTGTTCAGATCAACACCCCAGTCGGTAATATTGAATACATTTATCGGCATTTCAAGTTGAGTCAAAATCATCTCGCTAGGTTTTTTTGATGATCCTTATCGTACCTATTGTCAATAAGGGGATTAAAAAAATGATCCAGAACGCCCATGTGATGTATCCGTACCCTTTGGCTATGATGGAGATCAGGCCGAAGGCGTTTCCGATGACCAATGCGGTAAACAGAATGAGCAGGCCGATTGCCAGTCTCCCGGCCGGTTGCAATGCCTTGTTGCGCTCATTCAGCACTCCGGCAACCCGTTCGTTGAAGCCGTGGACCAGCCCGGTCCCGGTCTCGATGAAGGTGCCCAACAACGTAGCCTGAAATACCAGGGAAAGGAATGCGCCCAACGGTCCTATCGTGAACAGCGCCGGCAGCGGTTCATTCAGGACCTCCGGATAAGCGCCCAGCATTACGGAGTAAATAAGGACGGCCGGGATGATCGCCAGGGGGCCGCAAAGCAAGCCTGCGGTCACCGCTTCTTTCCTGGTTTCGAAATGGCGTGCAACGAACAACATGGCCGGCAGCACCCCCAGGTTGTAGGCAGCGTATTGGAGCCCCCCTTTCAGGGCAGCGCCGAATTCCGGAGGACCGGATCGAAGGTTCTCCAGTATCCTGCCGCCGAAAGCCGACAATGCAAAAAAGAAGATGACGATATAAACCGCATACAGGAAAAAGGACCAGGATGAAAAGGCGCTTTCGATCCATTTTGTACCTTTCAGCACAAGCAAGGCAATCGCCAGGATCATTACGCCGCTGCCCGCGAATTTCGGCCAACCGAACATCTGGTGCAGTATCTCTCCTGAAGCGGAACCCACAACCGCAATTACCAGGATCAGGGTGCTGACGAAGACTACCTCGAACAAGACCCAACCTTTTCCCAACAACGACCGGAGCATGGTCCTGTAGTCGTACAGTCTTTCCATCCTCGCCAACTCGAATCCCACCGCCATGACAAGGCCCCAGATCACCATCGTCAGCAACATGCCCAGATAGCCGGTCACCGGACCTTTGGACATGAAGAATTCGATCATCTCGCGGCCGGTGCCGTAACCTCCGCCAATAACGATGGATTGAAAGACAAGGCCCGGCAGCAAGTACTTCCGGTAGAAAAGCGAAACCTTCATGGTTCAGGATTTGGATGGAAATGTGTTTCAGTTGTCCCGGATCAGCGCACTTCGGTCCACCTTGCCGATATGAGTGGCAGGCAGGGCCTCCCTTAAAATGATCCGCCGGGGCACTTTGTAGTCGGCAAGCCTGGTTTTCAGGTAGGCCAGGAGCCGGGCGGCATCCAGATCAACGTGTTCCGCCGGCGCGACATGCAGCCAAACCACTTCGCCGTACTTCGGGTCGGGCCGGCCTACGGCGGCAGCGGCGGCGATGCCGGGGAATTCCATGGCAGACTCCTCGACCTCAACCGGCAAAACGGTGTAGCCGCCAACCCGGATAATCTGCTTTTTTCGACCCTGCAGGCAGAGTCCGCCGTCGGCTGTCAGGTAGCCCAGGTCGCCGGTTCTGCAAAACCCGTCCGGCGTAAAACCCGCGCTGTCTTCTTCCGGCATGTTGAAGTAACCGGCGATGGTGAAATCGGATTTTACCAGGATTTCGCCGGTTTTTCCGGCCGGAAGTTCGCGGCCTTCCTCGTCCGCAATTTTGATTTGAACCGTCGGCAAAGGCCGCCCGACATATCCGGCGGCAAGCGCTTCCGGCAAATCTTCCGGTGTGGTAAAGGTCACTTCCGCGCCTGCTTCCGTGCTGCCGTAGCCGTTGATCACCCGGGGGCAGATCGATCTCCTGATGCTGCCCAACATTTCGAGGGTCACAGGCTCCCCGGAGAAAACTGCCAGGTAAATGCCTGATGGATCCGGATCGGGGTGATCCGCGAGGTAAGAAAGCAAAATGGCATACATGGACGGCACAGCTCCCACCCATGGGATCTTGTTCCGGATGGTCGTTTCAAATACGGTGTCCGGCCGCCAGTGGTCGAGAAAAAAGAGTTTATGACCGCCGACAAGGCCCATTCCCATACATTCCACCGTACCGCCGACATGGCTTGGCGGCAAGGCGGCCAGTGTGGAAATCCTGCCTTCGAAACCGGCCCTGTTCAACTCTCTGCGGATGAAACCTTCTTCAAAGTAAGCCATCTGTGTCACGTTCCTGTGCGACAGGACGGCCGCTTTGGGTCGCCCTGTGCTTCCGCCGGTAAAGACGATCAGCGCCGGATCATCTTCCGAAAAAGGTTCGATGCCTTTGATTTCAACCTGTGCGGCGATGGCCGCCAATTCCTGATAATCCCTTCCGAAGGCAGTCTTCCCGATAAAGTAACAATCCGGCTCCCGGATGCCGCATTTGAGCCCCTTGACCTGTCCGGCGATATCTTCATTGCCGGGCGTAGCAGCCATGGCGATGATCAGCCGGGGGGCGGCCTGCGGGAGCAATCGCTCAAGGTCGCCGGACTTGTACCGGACATCCATGGGCAGGGTGACCGCACCTACCCTTGCAGCGGCCAGGAAGACGACCAGAAACTCGGGCCGTGCGGGCAGAATGGTGACAATCCGGTCGCCCTTCCTGACACCAAGCGCCTGCAAGGAGCGGGTCATGTCATCAACGCTGCGAAACAGTTCGTTGTAGGTGCGGGAAACACCGTCGTAGACCAGTGCAACCTCCTCCGGCATTTGTCCGGCCCAATGGGAAAGGTAATCCCATAAAAAGGGCAATCGGGGTACATTCATGACTAACGGTTGGTAAACACTGGTTTGCGTTTCTCAAGGAAAGCCCGGATGCCTTCCCACATGTCCTCCGACCGGAGGCATTGAAGCATCCCCTCGACTTCGAGGTCCATCACCTCAGGCAGGGCGCCGTCAAGGGACTTCCAGCCCATTTGCTTGATCAGCCTAAGGGAGATCGGGGCATTCTCGGCCAGGCCGGCGGCTAATTCAGCCATTTCCTCCTCCAGTGCGCCGGGAGGAACCAACCGGGTGATCAACCCCAGGGCCAGGGCTTCCGGCCCCGTCAGCGTCCGGCCGGTCAGGAGAATTTCCATGGCTCTTCCAAAACCGATCAGGCGTGGAAGGATATACATGACCCCATTGGTCTGACACAACCCGCGGCGAACTTCGGCAAAGGAGAATCTGGCTTCCGCAGCGGCAATCCGGATATCACAGGCAAGCGCTATTTCCAGGCCCGCGCCGACGGCGATGCCGTTGATGGCGGCAATGACCGGCTTTTCCAGGTTGATTATTGCGCTCGTGATCTCCTGAAACAGCTCCAGCTCCTTCCGCTTTTCTGCCTCGTTGAAGGGTTGTTCCCGGCTGAAATCCAATTCTTCCAGGTCAACGCCGCTGGAAAAAGCCCTGCCGGCGCCTGTCAGCACCAGGGCGTTCGATCGAGAATCCTTCCGGAAATCACGGAGAATGTGCAGGAGTTCCAACCGGGTTGTTTCCCGGAGCGCGTTGAGCTTGTCCGGGCGGTTGAAAACGGCGACGGTATAGCCGTCCGGTTTCCGCAATTCAATATCGGTCAGGTTCATCGGCAGGGCTTTAGCTGGTTATCAGACGGCGCCGTTCAGGTGCTCCACATTGAGCTTCTGGAAGGAAGGCAGCGCGCAATCCGGGTTGTTCCGGTCGATCACTTGCTGATCTCCCATCATTTTATAGAGGTATTCCAGCCCAACGGCAACCCGGTTGACCCTTTTGCGGATCACTTCATCCGTGATGGCTGAATAGGGATCGTCCTGGCTGCTGGCGCCCATTTTCAGGAATACCGGTGAAGCCACTTCGACGATCTTGGCGATATCATAAAAGCGGATAAAACCGCCTTTGGTCGGATAAATATCGATGGGTACGTCAAGCACAAGATCAGGGCAAATCCTTCTCATTTCCTGGAGCATGCCGATGCTGAGGTCATGAACCGTTGTGACGCTGTCGGCGCCGTTTTCCCGGTAAATTTTGGCCATATGCGGGCTGGAAACCATGCAATGGGAAGAAATCTTGAAAACGGTGTCCTGGGGAAGGTCTCCCTTGCTCCTGAGCAGATTAAGGATATGAAGCACCCCAAGGTCGTAAACGATGATACCGCGGCACCCCAGTTCCGTCAGTCGTATGGCCTCTGCCACCGAATGGCTGATGGCGTCGTTGTTGTTGAGCTGCCGTCCGAGCTCCAGCCCGAATTTTGTCCGGTACAGGGCGGCTTTAATGTCGTATTCCGGCCTTGGCCCGAGCCCGAAGGTGATCCCGTACCCGCTTTCGCTGCACAGCGCCAGCATGTCCTCTATTTCGCTGTCGGACAGCAGAAAGGACCCGTGGGTTTCGTTAAAGCGGGTACAATAAATTCCATTTTCTTTGAGTGCATTGACGATCAGGTTCAAAGACCTGAAGCTGTTTATCGCGGGAATTTCCACACCGTAGTCACCGCCCAGCTTAAATTGCCGGGGGGACTTTATCACGGGAAGGTTGTCCGTAAAGGGAATTCCATGTTTTGTAAGCACTTGGATGGCTTTTTCTTCAATGTTAGGAAATTTCATATGAGGGAAATTTAATTGGTACCGAAATCATGGCAAAGCAGGGGTATGGAGGACGCCGGTCCCCTACCCTATCCGGGCAATCTCAGGGATGCCCGGTCAGCAGGAAAAATTTCAGGAAGGAATGCTGAAGCGAACGGCCTCAGCGCATTGCAATTCGATGGTGCTGATCACCTCCATCTCCGTCCGGACATTATCGAACGCCAGCGGCAGTTCGGTACAGGCGAGGATGACGGCGTCAGAACCGGCATACTTATCCAGGATTTGTTGGAAAAAATGTTCAAACTCGGGTTTCATCATTCCTTTTGAAAGCTGGGTCTGGACCTCCTGTATATCGTCCCTGTCCTTCCGGTCCGGCGTTACAACCGCCATCCCGGCTTTTTCCAGGGGTTTCTTGAAGTAGTCGTCTTCCATGGTGAAACGGGTGCCGAGCAGCAGCACTTTCTGTTTTCCGGTTTGCAGGAGATAGTCCCGGGTAAGCCTGACGATATGGAAAAGCGGCACCTGGAGATCCAGGTCGTTTTCGATCAGGTCAAGCGCCTTGTGAAGCGTATTATTGCAGAGGATCAGGCAATCGGGGCCGAAGGAGAGCAGTTTTTCGACCTCAACCTTCAGCAGAGCCGGAATTTCCGGCCAGTTGTCCTGATACCTGCTTTTAATATGATGATAATCAATGCTGTGCAATATCATCGGGCAGGAATGAAAGGGGCCCAGCTTCTCCAACACCAGCTCATTGAGCCGTTTGTAATAGAGAATGGTGGATGGCCAGCTTGTCCCGCCCAGAAGACCTATTCTTTTCATGCCGTTGGGTTGTGTGTGATTCAGAGGATGCCGGGTTTGAACGATTCCTTGCCCTTCCCGGCGAATTTCCTGAGCTCGGCAACGAATGCTTTTTCATCTTTGTTCTCGCAATAAACCCTGGTGTACCCGGCAGCCTCCAGTTCGAGTGCGTACTTGTCGGATTCGCCCTGGTCGGTGCTCAGTTTTCCGCCGAGGTAAACGGGGATATTTTTCATTTGGGGGATCTCCCGTATCCGCATGATCAATTCCCGGCCTTCAATAAATCCGTGACCGTTGACGGTGGACACCACGATGAAGTCGGGCAGGACCTGAAGGCAGGCGCTTTCTATTTCTTCGTAAGCCGTGCAGGCGCCCAGGTTGATCACTTCAGCCCCGTTTTCTTCCATCAGGAGTTGAATGTAGATCAGATTCCAGTTGTGGGCATCCGAGGGAATGGTGGTGAGGAGTGCTTTTGGCTTCATGTTAGATCTGGATTAAGGGTTTTTCAAGAATGCCTTCCCCGGCAGGGCCGTTTTCACGGTCGGCCTTCCAACCCGGGAAATCATATTTTATCTGGTTGTAGGAAACCATCAACAAGAGCTCTTTGGAAGAAAGCTTTTTGTTCTTCCGTCGGTGATTTTTCAGGATCCTGGCCGGGAAGGGAATATTGCCCGTATCGGCCCATTCTACCCGACCTTCATCATCCAATCTGGCAAATGCTGCGTTTCTGTTGTCGGGATGCAGGCAAAAAGGGATGTCCCAGTACCCCTTGCTGAAAACTGCGGCGATGGCATTTTCCAGGTTATTATCCGCATTCAGCAGGACTTCGATCAGGAAATCGGCTTCTTCTGTAATGCGCTCGACCTCTCCCGGGTCGATTTGTTCTTCAAGCGGATCGAGGGGCGCCCTGAAGTCGCGGTCAGCCTGGATCAGGGCATCCCTGTTATCTTCGATCGATGGGATCTGGTGGGCTTCCTTGATGGTTTTTACGATAATCCGGTCGGCTTTGCCGGATTTGGCTATCCGCACGCTGTCTTTCATGATGGCTTTCGCGCCGTGCACCGTTACCGGGAATTTTCCCATGAACGTATAATAGACAACGTGCCATTGATCCTGATCTCCCAGGTATTTTCGGCTCACGATCCGCAGCGCGCTCAATGCTGCGGCATCCTGCTGAAAATTCGAACCCTGCGACAGGCTGACGGAAAAGGACCTGACCCCATATTGCCTGAAGAACAGGGCTTCCACCACCGTGACCGCAATCAGCATGGCCGGCGGACAAAGCTGGCCCATGATGCAGCCGCCGAAACTTTCAATATGCCTTTTGGTATGGTCTCCCTCCGCAAACATTTCGCAACAGGCTCTCCATGATGCCGCACTCGCAGTCAGCGGGACCCGGCCATATGGAAGGCAATAGGAAACCGGGCCGCCTTCGGTCGCATCGATCCCGGCGTCAATGATCGCTTTGAAAATGCTTTCGGGCCGGGAGCATCCATGCCTCACCTGAACGGGGAAGTCGGGACCGGCGAGGCCGTCGATCAATTGCCTGTTTACCCGGGCGCCGTACGACACAATCGGATAGCCGTTCAAGGGCCGGTGATTTTCGATAGCCTCCTTTGCGCTCCTGAAATCTCCGGTCCGGGTGAAACTGTCCAGGGTTATGGTGCCGACCGTGTGCGCGTTGATGTTTTTAACGCACGCCAGCCCTTCCCGCATCCGGTCGAACTGACTGAAACCCATTCGGGGTTGAACGATCAGTTGCCCGGGTCTGGAATGTACGAACTCATGAAAACAGGATAGCCCATTTTCCATAGCGGATGTTTTAAAGCCAATATGTGAGAATTGATCTATTGCCCGGGCGCTACGCCAACCGAGTCGGCCGGGACCCTGGTAGCGGTATATTTGCCCTTTTTGGTCAGGAAGGCTGCACGGTCGACTTCTCCGGCGTCATCGCGCAGAAACCTCATTTTCGTTTCGTGGCCGGGGATATCGAATACCTCATTTTTTTCCGCATACATTACAGAACTTCCCCTGTCCAGGCTGTTCAGGAACAAGGTGTCATTTTTGAGAAAGACGTCGAAGTACTTTCCGTATTTGGATTCTACAATGTTATACCTGCCGACGTAATCCTCCAGGGAGGGCGGCGCCGGCTCGGTTTCTTTTTCCGGTCCCTGGTCCGCTACGTTGCTGCAGGATGCCAGGGCGGTCATTAAAACAATACCGAAGAACAGGCTCAAAAAAGGATGCATTTTCATGTGAAAGGAATTTTAAATCGGGAATTCAAATGACCTGAAAGGTATAAAATCAAGGGCAATTCAGGAAAGCATGGCTACAAGAATGCTCCGGGAGCCCTTGTACGGCGTACGGCCGTGGGCTGTTAGGATATTGTCGAGCAGCAGCAGGTCGCCTTTTTCCCAGGTAAAGTATACCGTGTTCTTGTCGCCGGTGGCCCGGATCTGGTCCAGCATTTCCAGCGGAATATCCGATCCGTCATTGAAACATACATATTGCGGCATCTCCTTTGGATCGTCTTCATAGAGTTCCATCAGCGCTTCGTATACTTCCGGTTCGTTGGTGGACGGGTGAAACTGGTCAGCCTGGTTAAACCAGACCTCTTCTCCGGTTTCGGGATGCCGGATGACAGCTGCCCTGTTTTCGGTCAGTCTCAGTTTTTTTCTGTCCTTCCATTCAAAGCGGATATCATTTTCCCGGCAGAAATGTTCAACGTTCTCCGGTTGCTCCGTCTCGAATGTGCCTTGCCAGGAAGGGCCTGCGCCTGCGCCGCCGTGCAGGTTGCGGATATAACTTACGCCTTTTCCGCGAAAGGAACCGCTCACCGAAGCGGGCAGATCCGAGAGGATCCTCCGGCTGTCGGCAATGATGGTGAAACCGCCTTCCTCCGCCGGTTTTTCGCAGCAAAAGAAAATGTACCGGGGCCAGGTATGCGCATAGGAGAGCTCATTGTGGAGCGAAATATGGGCATGCGCGGCCTGTTCGGTGGAGGTATAAACCTTGCCTTCAAGGTTGGTCCTCGGAGAATTGCCGCCTACATAATTAACCGGGTTCCCTGGAAAGGCTTCGATGCAGCGCTGCAATTTTGCGGGGCTGTCTATGCCGAAGGATTTGAAGAGAATGGCGCCTGTGTCCAGGAGTATCTTTTTGATTTCAAGGTGTTGTTCTCTGAACAGGGCCGGCAGTGCGTCCGGCTCCGCGGGGGCGTCATTGGCCCAGATATACGGGAATGTTTCGACGGAACTCATATCCAACGCTTATTTTTTGTTATCAATCATTAGGTTTCCTTGCAAGTCGGCGGTATTGCCGACGAGTTGTTGCTCAAACAGGTTCCAGTACGCGCCTTTTTTGGCCAGGAGCCTGGCATGGGCATCCTGTTCGGCAATGACGCCGTCCCGGAGGCAGATGATCTCGTCCAGGTTGCTTACCGTGCTGAGCCGGTGGCTGATCACCACAACAATCCGGTCCTGGTAGCGGTCCAGGATATTCCGGATCAGCGTGGATTCTGAGATCGAATCCATGGCGGAGGTCGCTTCATCCAGGATCAGCACCTGCGGATCTTTCAGCAAGGCCCGTGCAATGGCCAGCCTCTGGCGCTGACCGTCGGAGAGCCGGGTGCCCAGATCTGAAATGTCCGTGTCCAGTTGCTGAGGCAATTCCAGGATATAGTCGGCCAGGCCGACGAATTCCAGTACAGCTTCCAGGGCGTCGGCGCCGGCGGATTCAATGCCGTACAGTATGTTGTCCCGGATCGTGCCCCGCAGCAGTTTCGTATTGGACCGAACCAGCCCTACCTGGTCGCATAAGGCGTAAACGCCAAGGTCTTTTGTATCTTTTCCGTTGAAGTAGATATGGCCCTTGTCAGCCTTGTACAGGCCGCAAAGCATAAAGGTCAGGGAGCTCTTGCCGCTGCCGCTGGCGCCTACAAAGCCGTAGCTTCTTCCTTTCTCCAGGACGAAACTGACCTCTTCCAGGATCTGGTTGGCGCCGAGCGTAAGCCCGACTTGTTCGACAGCAATCCTTTCTACCGGTTCAATTCCGGCCCCCGGTTTCCTGTCCCGGTCCGGAATAGGCGTATCAAAGAAGGCCATGAGTTTCCTGGCGGACTCACCGGCTCTCAGCATGCCGTAATACAGGCCCAGCATGTTCCTCGACGGGCCGATCATCAGGTTGAAATACTCCAGGAAGGCCACCAGCGTACCCAGGGAAAGGATGCCGGAAAAAATCCCGCCGCTGCCGAAACCGATGACGACAACCGGGGCCATCGCAATCAGAAAAATTGAAATCTGCGTGCCCTGAGCCCTGAGCATGGTTACCCTCAGGTTGATCTTTATGTATTCCCTGATCCTGTTCCGGAAATTTTGCCATTCGAACCGATAGCGGTTGAAGAGTTTGATCAGGATGACATTGTCCAGTTTTTCGATCATGAAGGACATTACGGAGGCATCCGCCTTTCGGTCCCGGGCAATATAAACCCTGATGCGCCGGTGAAACAAGCTTATGGTGATCAGCAGCAACGGAATGAGGAGGATGCACAGGAAAAACAATTTGGCATCCAGGAAGTACAGGATCAGCGAAATGCCGATAATAAGGATCAGGTTGTTGGCAAACTGGATCAGACTGGTGGTCAGAAATTCGCGGATAATGTTGACTTCGTTGCTGAGGCTGTGGATCACTTCCCCGATGTCATTCTTGTTGTAAAAATCAATCGGCAGGTGGATGATATGATCAAACAGGTCTGTTCGCAGGTCCTCCATGACAGCGTTGCTGACCTGTTGCTGGAAATACGCCGAAAGGATGCCGGCCACCATGGAGAACAACTGGATCCCGACAATGAACAACAGGACCTCGATCAGCATTTGGAAATCAGCGGCCGGAAAAACCTTGTCGATGATCACCTTGATGAAATAGGGAAACGACAGCGCCCCCGCATTCTGGCAAAGGATCAGCAAAAGGATGAACAGCTCCTTGAGGTAATATTTCCGCACATAGGAATAAGACCTCAGCAAGGTTTTGTTGTTAGCCGGCGTCATGATGAAGTTTTGAATCTGAATTGGTCAAAAAATAATCCCGCGAGCCTTCTCCTGGCGGTTCTTCGTTTGTGTCTCAGGATCTTCCGGCCTATCGCGCGGGCGGAACCGGCATCCAGCAACTCATAATGACCGGCGTCCGTCCAGGCGTGATCGAAGCGGCTTTCCGTAAAGCTGCCCCACCCTTTCATGATGGATTGAGCCCTGCCCTGCCGGGATTCAATCGCCAGGACCGGCCCTGAAATTTTGCCGGCGGCGGTGTATTGATTCAGGATCCGGATATTGTTCACAAAAGATTGCCTGACTTCCTGTTCCTGGAATTCTTCGGATGAGGCATTTCCCATTTGTTCATTCAACCAGGCCAGGTAAAATTCCACCATTTTATCCTCCTTGTCGGGCGTGGCGGTTTTACCCGGTTTTTCCGGTCCTCTGTCGATCAGGATCAAATCAACCTGATGGCCGTTTTTCTCCAATTGTTTGGCGACCTCAAATGCAACCGGCGCCCCCATGGAATACCCGCAAAGCATAAAATTGCCGTCCGGTTGGACGGTCAGGATCTCGCTTGTCAGCCGGGCAGCCAGCTCTACGATACTTTGATCAAAGGGAGCGGAGGAATGGATACCCCTGTATTGAAGGCCGTAGCAGTTGAGCTTGTTTTGCAGTTCCCGTGCCAAATGGTTGAAAACGACCGGCATACCCAGTATCGGCGGCAGACAGAACAGGTTGGCAGCACCCGGTTTGACAGGGTTAAGCGGAAAAACGCTTTGGGATCCCGTCCTTTCGCTTTCTATGAAGGCAGCCAATGCGCGGATAGTCGGATTTGAAAACAGGTCCATTAAATTCAGGTTGATGGAAAGGGCTTTGTTGATCCTGAATAAAATGGGGATGGCATTCAGCGAATGACCGCCTGAATTGAAAAAGTTGTCATGGGGTCCGATATGATTGAGTGATAGCATTTCCTTCCAGATCTTGGTCAATGCCGCCTCGGTAAGAGAATCGGGCGTTTCGTCTTCCTGGCCGGCGTTTCCTTCATCCGGATCCCAGGTAAGTTGCCGTTTATCCACCTTGCCCGAACTGGTCAGGGGAAGGGCTTGCAGGGCAACCCAATGCGCAGGCACCATGTAATCCGGGAGATTTTTGCTCAGTTTTTCGGCGAGTGCGCGGGGATTCGCACTTCCTTCGCCGACTACACAGGCAATCAGCCGAACATCGCCGCTGCCGAAATTGCGGGCCACAACCGTGCATTGGTCCACGCCGTCCAGCCGGCCCACTGCCGCTTCCACTTCACCCAGTTCCACCCTGAAACCGCGGACCTTGATCTGGTCATCCTTCCTGCCCTTGTATTCGATCACGCCGCCCTCGAGCCATCTGCCCAGGTCGCCCGTTTTGTAGATCCTTGCATTGTTTTCAAAAGGATGGGGCGCAAATTTTCGGGCGGTCATGGCCGGCTGGTTCAGGTATCCCCTTGCCAGCCCCCGGCCCCCGATCCAGATTTCACCGGAAACACCCTGGGGAACGATTTTGCCTTCCTCATCGGCGATAAAGATCTGCGTATTGGCCATCGGCCTGCCGATAGGAATAACGGATTCATTGCCGTTTTCTACTTCCCAAACCGTGCACCCGATCGTGGCTTCGGTGGGGCCATAGCCGTTGATGATCACCATCTCCGGGTTCAATTGCCACAGTGCCTGCACATGATCACGGCTGACCGCTTCGCCACCCAGATTGGCAAAGCGCACCTGGCTCGGCGGCAGATCAAGCGTCTTGAGCAAGGAAACCTGCCCGGGCGTGATCTCGACAATGTCGACGCCGCTGTGCGGGTGAAAGGCAAGGCTAAGCATCTCGGCCAGGTTGAGTTCCTGGGGAT
>WBZL01000640.1_pt1 | contig 33961 bp, 21 predicted proteins | sample 5204291 | NCBI WGS metagenome assembly WBZL01 (sample SAMN12344345, study PRJNA552823) | activated sludge metagenome | biome: Activated sludge suspended growth; feature: Nitrification reactor; material: Wastewater; isolation source: activated sludge from nitrification reactor of wastewater...
AGTTGCCTGCCCGTTGAGTCCTTTCGACCCGTTCCTGGAGCCCCACATGCCTGTCCTCCGCAGGGCGCTCGCCCTGGCCGCACTTCTCGCCCTTCCCGCTGCACTGGCGGCGCAGACGTACCCGAGCAAGACCGACCCGCGCAACACCCTCAAGCCTGGGAAGGGTGACGCAGGGGTGGCCGCGAAGAACATGCGACTCGTCTCCAACATGCCGAAGCCGGCCGGGTTCGACACCACGCGCGGCCTGACGTTCCAGAATTCCGACCTCGCGTTCGGCGGCAAGTACGTCTACCAGGGCAACTTCGCGGGATTCAGCGTGTGGGATGTGAGCGACCCGGCGAAGCCGGTGCATGTCTCGACCGTGCAGTGCATCACCTCGCAGGGCGATCCCTCGATCGTCGGCAACCTTCTCTTCATCTCGGCCGAGGGCGCCGGGAACCGGAACGATTGCGCCAAGGGTGGTGTGCAGGACCCGAAGGACCACATGGCGGGGGTGCGCATCTATGACGTGAGCAATCCGGCGGCGCCGCGGCTCGTGAAGAACGTGCAGACGTGCAAGGGATCGCACACGCACACGCTCCTCCCGCACCCGAAGGACCGGAACATCCTCTACATCTACGTGAGCGGGAGCCAGGGGGCGCGTCCCAACACGGAGGTCGCCGGCTGCAAGGAAGGCACCGATCCGGCGGACGAGACCAACTCGCTCTTCCGTCTCGACGTGATCAAGGTGGACCTGCGCGCGCCGGAGAAGGCCGAGGTGGTGACCGGGGCGCGCATCTTCACCGGGCTGGATGAGGCTCCGCGTGCCGCGAGCCGTCAACCACGGGGTCGTCCCGGCGCCGCGCCCGGGGGTCCCGCGCCGATGCCCACCGGCCCCCGCAACTGCCATGACGTGACGGCCTATCCCGCGGCAAAGCTCCTCGCCGGGGCCTGTGGCAGCTACGGGCTCCTGGTCGATGTGTCCAACCCGGAAAAGCCGATCCGTCTCGACGCGAAGTCCGACACCAACTTCTCCCTCTGGCACACCGCGGTCTTCAGCAACGACGGCAAGAAGGTGGTGTTCACTGACGAGTGGGGGGGTGGGACCTCGCCGATGTGCCAGGCCAACTCGATGATGGAGATGGGGGGCAACACGATCCTCACGATCGACAAGCAGAAGAAGTACACGCAGCATGCCTACTTCAAGATCCCGACCGCGCAGGCGGCCGAGGAGAACTGCGTGTCGCACAATGGCGGCCTGATCCCGGTGCCGGGGCGCGACATCATGGTGCAGGGGTGGTACCAGGGTGGGGTGTCCGTCATGGACTTCACCAACGCCGACAAGCCGGAAGAACTCGCCTTCTTCGATCGTGGCCCGATCGATCCCCCGCCCGGGGTCGACGTGCCGGTGACGCCGCAGCAGCGAGCCGGTGGTGGCCGCGGTCGCGGGACGATCGGTGGATCGTGGGGAGCCTACTACTGGAACGGGATGATCTACTCCTCCGAGATGGAGCGTGGCTTCGACATCCTGGAGTTGGAGCCGAGTGACCAGCTCTCGAAGAACGAGATCGAGGCGGCGAAGCTCGTGCGTTTTGCGGAGTACAATCCGCAGAGCCAGCCGAAGATCGAGTGGCCGCCCGCCTTCGTGGTGGTGCGCGCCTACCTCGACCAGCTCGTGCGCTGGAACGGCCTGTCCGCCGAGCGGACGTCGGCGATCGGCTCGGCCCTCGATGCCGCTGAGCAGCAGCAGGGGAAGGCCCGGCGCGATGCGTTGAACGCGTTGGCGCGGCAGGTCGATCGCGATGTGGCCGGGGCGACGGATGCGGAGCGGGTGCGCGCGATGTCGGCCGCCATCAAGTCGCTGGCGCGGGCGACGCGGTAACGCCTCGGGTCCTGTGGGCGTCGGGGAGGTGTGGCACAGCGCCCACCTCCCCTTGTCGTTTCCGAGGGCTCGGCGACTCCCTCACAGCGTCCGCCCTGAATCCCTGACCTCCGGGTGCCGCCACAGTGGCGACCGTACGGCATGCGGTACGTGCTGCGGTTCCTGCTCGCGACCCTTGTGGGGGTGGCGCGCCCGGGCGAGGGGCAGGTCGCGCCGCGCGCGGAGGTGAGGGTCGACGTCAACGTGCCGGCGTTCCGCGTTGAGCTGTGGCACGGCGGGGAGCGTGCGGGGTCGTGGCCGGTGGCGGTCGGGTCACGCCGCTACGATACCCCGACCGGGGCGTACGCGATGGGGTGGCTCGAATGGAATCCCTGGTGGATTCCGCCGAAGAGTGCCTGGGCCGCGCGCGATACCGTCACGCCACCGGGGCCGCAGAATCCGATGGGGCGGGTGAAACTCGCGATCGGGGATGCGTACTTCATTCACGGGACGCCGGCGGACTCGTCGATTGGGCGCGCGATGTCGCACGGATGCCTTCGCATGCACAACGCCGACGTGCTGGAGCTGGCGCAGCGTGTCCTGCGGGCGACCGGGGTCGACAGTGCGACGGTGGCGATGCAGGCCATGGATACCGTCACGCGTCGGGTGACACTGGCCTGGCCGGTGCCCGTGGCGGTGCGTTACGACGTGGTGGAATGGCGTGCGGGCGCGCTGTACGTGTATCCGGATGTCTACCGACGCGGTGCCGCAACGGTGACGCTGGCGTTGCGTGTGCTGGCGACTGCGGGGGTCGATACGCTGGGCGTGCGTCGCGACGTGGTGCGGCGTGCGGTCACCGACGGGCGCGTTCGGCTTGTCGTGGTGCCAGCGGACTCCCTGGTGGGAGAGCGCTGAAGCGGCGCGAGGTGAGAGGGTCCTCGCGCCGCAGCGGGTGACGCCTACCTGGCGACGGCGAGCGGCGTGATCATGAGGTCAAGATTGTGGCTCACGCGATAGCCGTACTTGCCGTTGGTGGACGCGAGCTTGCCGGCGCCAACCAGCTCGGCGGCGGCCAGTGACTTCACCTCCTGGCCGTTGATCATGCAGGTGGAGGTGCCCCCCTTCACGCGCCAGCCGACCTCGTTGGTGGCATCGCCCTTGGCGTCTGCCTTGTGGATCGCGGGGTGCTCGACCATGTCGGCGACCGAGGTGACCTTCCAGCCGTTGAAGTACTTGATGGAGTACTTGCCGGTGCCGTAGACGATGCAGTAGGCGAAGGTCTGCTTCGTGTCGTCCTCGAGGTCATTGCCGCCGATGAAGACCCCGTAGGAGTGTGGGTGCTGCGCCTTCATGGCCTTCTCGGAGAAGGAGGCCTTGACCGTGTAGTCGCCTGATGCGGTGTTCGCGTCGTTCCAGAAGATGCCGGCGGGGCCCGCCTTGAGCATGAAGTCGTTCCCCATCTTCTCGAACTTCGAGTCATTGACGGTCTTGCCCTGCTTCATGGGGCGTTCGTCGACCTTGCCTTTCCAGCCGGAGACCTTGATGCCGCCGCCGGCGACCGAGCGATCGGCGTCCTGGGCGGAGGCAGTGGCAGCGAGGGCGAGCGTAGCGGAGAGGGGGATCAGGCGGCGCATGGGCGGTGGCTCGGGTTTGGGCGTTCCGGAATCTGGGAGCGGGGCGTCTCGGGCTCCAGCCGTGGAAGGTACCCCGGCGGGGCGCCGAGGGTCCCGGGGGCCTCCGCGCAGCCATCTTTGTGGTCCGCACGGTCGTCTCGCAACTCCGCGCGCCCACCTTTCAGGTCCGCACGGTCGTCTCGCAACTCGGCGCCGCCATTAGCCTTTGTACCCAGAGGCGTGGAAGAGCCGCGTAACAATGCGCAGCACCCGACGGCCCGCAGGGGTGGCCGCCCCGCCCGGCCCGCGGTAGGATCATTGGGGGCCCGGCCCGGGCGGGCCTGGCAATGATTCCGACTGCCCGCATGTGAGCGCGGGCCGAGGTTGCAGGGTCAGGTCGCCTTTCGCGGCCTGCTTCTCATCGTGTGCTCATCGACACAATGGCGCGCCACATCGTCCTCACGGCAAAGGCGGCTGCGCCGCCCCCGACCTACAGCCAGGCCGTCAAGGCCGGTGGCCTGGTGTTCGTGTCCGGGACCTCACCCACCGATCCGTCCACCGGCACCATCACCGGCGCGACCATCCAGGAACAAACCCGCCAATGCCTGACGAATATCCAGGCCATCCTCGAGGCGGCCGGCAGTTCGATGGACCGGATCGCCAGCGCAACCGTGGTGCTTGCGGATGAGGATGATTTTGCGGGAATGAACGAGGAATGGTTGCGATGGTTCCCGTCCAACCCGCCGGCCCGACAAGGAGCGAAGCTTCCGGTTCGCATCCCCGGCCTGAAAGTCTCCATTGCCGCCATCGCCGAAGCCTGACCCGTTGCCGCATCGGCGGGTCCGCATGATGGCGCTCGAGTGCGAAAGGTCCCGGATCCCCTGAGCGCCCCAGCAGACGCTCAGGGGATCCGGTGCTCAGGGGCGCTTTCCCCAGGTAGGACCTGGCGGTTCCTTCCGGAGCTGCACGGCCTGCGTCTGCAGCAACTTCATCGCCTCCTGCACGGCGCGCTCCAACTGCGGGTCGCGACCCGCGATCACCTCGCGCGGGAAGTTCTCCACCTCGATATCGGGGGGCGTACCGACGTTCTCAACCGCCCACTTGCCATCGCGATCGAAGAAGCCGAGGCGTGGGGCGACGAGCGATCCACCGTCCACAAAGGGCGGCTGGTCGGACGTCGCGACGAGGCCACCCCACGTCCGCGTACCAATGAGCGGACCCATCTTGCGACGGGCGAACATGTAGGGCATGAGGTCGCCGCCCGAGCCGGCCATTTCATTGACGATCATGACCTTCGGGCCCCAGATCCCAGCCGAGGGTGAGGTGAAGGGCTTGCGATCGCCAACAGGGTTGTTGAAGTAGCCGTCGAAGTCGCGGCCGAGCAGCTCGATGATGTAGTCGGCCGCCGAGCCGCCGCCGTTGTACCGCTCGTCTACCACGGCACCCTGCTTGTCCTGCTGGGCGAAGTAGTAGCGATTGAAGGCGGCATACCCACCCTGGCCGGTATTGGGGAGGTGCAGGTAGGCGAGCTTGCCGCCGGAGAGTGAGTCGACGAGGCGACGATTGCCTTCCACCCAGGCGCGGGTGCGGAGTCCCTGTTCGCTGGCGACCGGCACGACGGTGAGCTGTCGCGATCCCTCGAGGGTCGGTCGCGGCCCGACGGTGATCACCACCTGGCGGTTGGCGGTGCCGTCGAGGAAGCGGAAGACGTTGTCGGTGCTGCGCAGCTCGCGTCCGTTGATGGCGAGGAGGTACTCGCCGGCGCGAACCTCGAAGCCCGGGGTCACCAGGGGAGCCCTGAGGTCCGGGTTCCAGCTCTCGCTGTCGTAGACGCGGCTGAAGCGGTAGCGCCCATTGTCGACGGCGAAGTCGGCGCCGAGGAGGCCGCCGGTGGCGTTGGGGGTCTCGGGCATGTCGCCACCGCGCACGTAGGAGTGGCCGACGGCGGTCTCACCCTCCATGGCATCGAGGAGGTAGTTGAGGTCCTCGCGATGGGCAACGTGTGGCAGGAACTGCTTGTATTGGGCGACGACCTTCACCCAGTCGGTGCCGTGGAGGTTGGGGACGTAGAAGTAGTCGCGCACCTTGCGGCGCGCTTCCTCGAAGATCTGGGCGAACTCCGCCCTGCCATCCCACCACATGCGGAGCGTGGCGGTGAGGCGGCCGGTGTTGGCGGCCGGTGCCGCGGGCGTCGTCGCGTCCACCAGGGTGAGGGCTGCTCCGGATCGGTAGAGGAGCTTGCGGCCATCGGCGCTCAGCGTGTACTGCGCCACGCCCGGCGCGAACTGCACCGCCCGGCGATCGCGCAGCGAGTAGCGGTGCAGGGGACCGCCGCCGCCACCACCACCCGGGCCCCCACCTCCCCGTTCCTGCGTGCCGGAGGCGGCCACGGCCTCGGTGAAGAAGACGGTGCCTGCCGTTCCCGCACGCAGGTTGGCGTAGTCGCGCGCGGCGATGCCCGGCACCGCGACGATGCGGCGCGCCAGGCCGTCGAAGTCGATCGTGACCGTCGGCGCGCCGGCGGGAGGAGTGTCCGGCCGCTGGCCGCGCTGCGCGGGAAGGGGTTCGTCGTCGCTCTCCGGCGTGAACGGCGTGGGTTCGCCCTCCCTGAGGATGGCGGCGTAGAGTGCGTTGGTGCGCGGGCGCTCGTAGTTGGTCATGTCGAGCCACTGTGACCGCAGCGCGAAGTTGGTGCTCGCGAGGAACCAGAGGTACTTGCCGCTGGCGTCCCAGGCGGGGGACGTCGCATCGGCGAGTCCGTCGGTGACCTGTCGCTGCTCACCGGTCTCGACGTTCATCACCACGATGACGCGGTAGTAGGTGGGGAGGCGCTTCGCAAAGGCGATCCAGCGCGAATCCGGGCTCCAGACCGGGTTCATCGAGCGTTCGGGGACCATGTGCGGGTCGCCATCGAACTTGCGGGAGGTTCCAGCGGCGACATCGACGACCCAGATCTTCAGGTGGGTGTCGACAAACGAGATCTTGCGCCCATCGGGGGACCAGGTGGCCATGTACGGGAACGACATGCCGGGGAGCGCGATCGTTCGTGGCGCGGCGATGCCGTCCTGCGCGGAGATCACGAGCTGGTACTCGCCCGAGGCGTCACTGAACCAGGCAATCGACTGGCCGTCGGGCGACCAGATCGGCAGGCGCTCAGCGCTCCCGCTGCTGCTCGTCAGGTTGCGCACATCCCCCTTCTCGGCGGGGATGGAGAAGATCTCGCCGCGCGCCTCGACCAGGGCGCGACGGCCCGTCGGACTCAGCGTGAGGTTGGTCATGCGCGAGGTGACGTCCTTCCACTGGGGCATCATCCAGGGGAAGTCCCCCTTCACCGTGATGGGCACGGGGGTGGCGCGGCCGGACTTCGGATCGAGGAGGTGGATGCGGCCAGCCTGCTCGAAGACGACGACACCGGCGCCGGTACCGAGGGTCTTGACGTCCAGGTCGCGGAAGCGGGTGACCTGGGCGAGCTGGCGTGACGTCGACCCGTAGCGGTAGATGTTCTGCACGCCGTCGCGGTCGGAGATGAAGTAGACGTCGTCACCGATCCACGCCGGGTCGATTTCCTTGGAGTTGACGGGACGCGCGATCGTGTCGAGGGCCCAGGACTTCGTGTCGACGATCCAGATGGGCTTGTTCTGGCCGCCGCGGTAGTTGCGGCGTTCATCGTCCCATGAGGACGCCATGCGGTAGGCGATGCGACCGCCATCGGCGCTGATCTGTCCCTGGAAGGCGCGCGGGATGGCCATGGGTTCCTCGGCGCCACCTTCGACGGCGACCGTCCAGAACCGCGGCACCGCGTTAGGCGCATGGCTGGCGCGGCCGCTCGTGAAGACGACCCGCTTGCCGTCGGGGGTCCAGCCGGTGGCGTTGTCCCCGCCGGGGTGCCATGTGAGTCGCGTTGGCTCGCCCCCCTCAACCGGGACCAGGTAGACATCGGTGTTGCCGGCGTAGGAACCGGTGAAGGCGACCCATCGGCCATCGGGGGAGAGTCGTGGGCTGGAGGAGCCTCCCTGGAAGGAGGTCAGGCGGCGAGCCTGGCCGCCGGCGCGCTCGACGATCCAGATGTTGCCGGCGTAGGCGAAGGCAATGTGCCGTTCGCTGACCGTGGGCTGGCGGAGGAAGAGCGTTTCCTGGGCGCGCGCGAGGTGTGCGGTGCCGGCGAGGAGGAGCGGCAGGATCAGTGATCGCATCGGGAAGAAGCGGGCAAGGTCGGGATGGGGGGAGTGTGGTGCGCGGCGAGGGGTCCGGGAAGGGCGCGTGCAGTCGGAGAACGCAGGGGGTAGCCGGGGCGCTGTCAGCGCTTGCAGGCTCGCGTCGCGCTCCCGCTCGCTCCCGCCCTCCTCGCCGTCCAATCCTGGGCGCCGACGTCGCCTCGCCCTTTCAGGTGTCACCAGGCGCCGAGCATGCCGATGGAGAGTTGTTCGCAGCTCACCCAGGTGTTGACCGCAGAACGCGACGAATTGACCCCAGCCACGGGAGACACCGGGGGTTGCGCGGAGGCACACGTGGCACGCTCGATGAGGACATCGATCTGCGCGGCCTGTTCGGCGCTGGCGTCGCGTTCGGCCACCGCGAGCTGCGCGGACCTCAGGATGTCCGAGAGGGAATGCCCGTCGCTGCATGGCAAACCCGCGCGGGCGAGTGAGTCAACGCGGGACGCGAGTCTTGAGCTCGGCGTCGAATCCCTGAACAAGCACCAGTTCGCCAGTCACCCCGCCGCCGACCGGCCTGATCATGACAAAGCGCTTGCCATCCGCACTCACCTCGTACTGTCGGCGAACGGTGCCTGGTCGGTAGGGAGCCATCGAGAACAGCGTGTGAGGGGGTCCCGCGGAGAAGTCGGGTTCGGTCCTGACGCGCGTCACCACCATCTCACCCGAGCCGTTCCTGAAGAAGAGCTCGGTCCCATCGTGCGCCCACGCCGGCTCCGCACCCCCGCCAACTGATACCACTCGCCGTTCCGTCCTGGCGTTCGGGAACGGCACCACGACGATCTCTGATCGACCCGTTTCCATGGACGCGTAGGCCATCCAGCGCCCGTCCGGCGAGAGGGCCGGCGCAAGTTCCGTGAAGCCGCTTGTGGCGAGTGGGAGGATGGTGTGGTCACCAGCGCGGCGGCGTGCCAGGATGTCCCCACGACCGGGCTCGTTGGTCGACGTGCGGAACACCAGCAAGGCGCCGTCGGGCGACCAACGCGCCTCGGCCACCGCGCGTGCCTCGTCATGCTCGAGGATGACCTCGCCGGTGCCATCGGCGCGCTTCGAGTACAGGTCGAACGAGGGACTCGATCGATTCGACGTGAAGGTCACGAGGAGACCGTCAGGGCTCCAGGTCGGATAGTCGTTTCGCGCGCCGTCCAGCGTCAATCGCAGGCTTGGCCCACGATCGAGTTGCTTGACCCAGATGTCCATGGACGTCTCGCGCTGCACTGCGACCGCCAGCTGCTGACCGTCGGGTGAGAGGGCGGGAGACCCGAAGTCCCCGGTCCAGCTCGAATCGATGACTTCGACCAGGCCGTCGCGGCTCACCCAGACCAACTCGGATACCGGGCCGGCGCCGGCGCCGTAGAGCAGCGCCCCCGAGTTAGATATCGCGAATTGCCCTGGTGAACCGAGATCCACCGCGAGCCCTGAGGCAACCGCGACCGACGGCCCGGTCACCTCGAGTCGACGAAGGTCGAAGGGAGCAGCCATGAGGGCACCCCGGGACGTCACGTAGACGAGGTGCCCCGAATTCGAGTAGCGCGCCTTCGTGCCCTCAACGAGGTCCCGGGGTGTCCCGCCTGAAGCTCCCACTACGCCGATACGCGACTGCACGGTTGGCCCGATCGTGATAGACACGAGGAGTCCGCGGCCGTCGGGTAGCGGCTCGGGCTCATAGTGAATGGTGTTGGTGGTCGGCGTCGTCACGGCCACGGCGGCCTGTCCCGCACCAAACACCCGGAAGACTCGACCATCCCGCAGGAAATAGATCGCGCCATCCTCACCCCAGGCGGGGTCCGCACCGGAGGGGACCACCGTCGTCGCAGGGCCGCCTGCGAGGGGTATGCTCCGGATTCCCCCCGCTGCCTGGAAGACGATCGACTGTCCATCAGGTGAGAAGTCGGGACCCGACGCTCCCTCGCTGCCAGCAATTGGCACAGCCGTCAATTCGGAGAGCCGCCGATGCCACAGCTGACGCTGTCCGCCTGGCGCGATCCCGACGTACACAAAACTCGAGCCGTCGGGCGAAAGGGCGAAGTCCGCGCCCGCGCGCACAAGTCGCTGCGCCTGCGTCGGTGTCACGTTGAAGCGCGCCACGGGCCGCGACGGTGCGCGTGCCAGTGACGCCACGTACCAGACGTTGCTGATGGCGAGCCCCGCGCTGACGATCGCGAGCGCGCCCGCCACGCGTTTCCACGGCCCCGGTGACGGCGCCCCCGGGTTGGGTACTCCCCCAGCGCTCTCGAGGGCTCGAGCGAAGTCACTGGCGTGCTTGAAGCGATCTGCCGGGACCTTCTCCAGGGCCCTCGCGATCGCGCGATCGACATGCGCGGGCACCGAGCGGCGATGCTGGGTGGCCGATACGGGATCCGCAGTGATGATCCGCGCGAGAATCGCCTGCGTCGTGGCTCCCGTGTGCGGCGGCGCGCCCACGAGCATTTCATACAAGACGCAACCGAGGGAGTAGATGTCGCTTGCTGCGCCCACCGCGGCATCACCCGTGGCTTGCTCCGGGCTCATGTAGAGCGGGGTGCCAAGCGCCATGCCCGTCTCAGTCAACCGACTACCGCTTGCGACGCCAAGGGCGAGGGCGATCCCGAAGTCGGCGAGTACCGCCTTGCCGTCCTGCAGCAGAATGTTGGAGGGCTTGATGTCCCGATGGATCACGCCTTGTCGATGCGCGTAGTCGAGCGCCTCGGCCACGACGCGCGCGATCTCCACGGCCTCGCCCACGGGGAGCTGGTGTTCCCGCTGGATGCGATCCGCGACCGTCTCGCCGTCCACGAACGGCATGACGTAGAAGACGTATGATCCGACCTGGCCCGAGTCGAACAGCGGGAGGATGTTCGGGTGCTGGAGCTTTGCCGTCGTCGCGATTTCGAGCAGGAACCGCTGCGCGCCGATGGCCGCCGCCACTTCTGGCCGGAGCACCTTGAGAGCCACCTTGCGATCGTGCCGCAGGTCGTGCGCGAGGTGGACAATTGCCATGCCACCCGCACCAAGCTCCCGCTCGATGCGGTAGCGCCCGTCGAGGGCCGCCGTCAGGAGGGAGACGCTGTCTTCCATACGAAGGTGTCGAAGATGCGCGACGTCACGAGGCGGTGGCAAGTCGATGCCGAGGCAGGGTTTGCGGCCCCCCGGGGCGACCACTCGATGCGCCGTCCGGCCGACCTGCTTTGGGCAGCGTTATTTTGTTGACGTCGTGGGGGAGCGCCTGGCGATGCCCACGGTCGTGAGCAGCCGCTCTCGCGCCTTGCCGGAAGTGCGGGCACCCCCAGCTCCGAGGCCCTGCATGCTTGCGGCCGGCGGTGACGGGGGCGAAGCTCCGTGGTCCAAACTCCCGGGCGAGTCCCCATGCGCACTGCGTTCCTCCTGGCCGTGCTTGCGCACGGCGTCACCTTCGCGGTCGCCGCCCAGGCGCCGACGCGCTTCGTCCGGTACGCCCATGTCGCCAACGATGGCCGCATCGCCTTCACGTACGCCGACGACATCTGGTTGGCCGACGCGAATGGGGCCAATCCCCGACGGCTCACGGCCCATGTGGCGCGGGACATCTCGCCGCGTTTCTCGCCCGACGGACAATGGATTGCCTTCACATCCAATAGAAGCGGGAACAACGACGTCTATGTGATCCCGGCCGCGGGAGGGGAGCCGCGCCAGCTGACGTATCACTCGGGGGACGACCAGGCGCTCTACTTCACGCCGGATGGCACGGCGATCGTGATGACGTCGGCACGCGGACCTCTCGCCTGGGGCTCTCCACTCTATCGCCTTCCCCTGGATGGGACCGTCCCGACGCCGATGGCCATGGATATTGGTCGTGCCGGGATGATCAAGCAGGACGCGACGATGGTCGCATTCAATCGCGTGTTGCCGACCTACTGGCGGAAGGGCTACCGCGGCAACAACAGCGGCGACCTGGCCGTGCAAGACCTGCGCACGGGCGACATCCGGGAGATCACGGATACCGACCTGCAGCAGTACAAGGGGCACGTGAACGACGTGCACCCGATGTGGGGGGCCGATGGCAAACTCTACTTTGCCTCCGAGCGGGACGGCACGTTCAACATCTGGCGGATCGATCCGGCCGGGGGCAACGCGCAGCAGGTGACGCGTCACAACGACGATGGGGTGCAGTTTCCGTCGGTGTCACCGGACGGACGGCGGATCATTTACGAGAACAACTTCGAGCTGTGGACCCTCGACGTCGCCAGCGGACAGTCGCGCAAGGTGCCGATTGCACTCTCCTTCGACCCGAAGGAGAGCGACGTCCAGGTGCTCACGACCACCCATCGGGCGGATGGGTTCTCCGTGTCACCGGACGGCAGCGCGATGGCCGTGGACTTTCACGGAGAGATCGTGATCGTGCCGGTCGAGTCCGGGGTGGGGGACAAGTTGCAGGTGACGAACTCGCCGTGGCGGGAGCGGTCGCAGGTGTACGCGCCGAATGGCCGGCACCTGGCCTACATCTCGGACGAATCCGGTGAGGAGGAGGTGTGGGTCACGGAGATCGCTACGGGGGCGAAGCGCAAGCTGACGACGCACGAGTCGGTGAAGGCGGAGCTGACGTGGGCACCGAACTCGTCGAAGGTGGCGTATACGGCGGCCAACCGGCTCTTTGAAGTGGATGTGGCCGGCGGGGCGGCGCGCGAGCTCGCCTTCAACCAGGCGGGGGGATTCAGCAACGTGCAGTACGCGGTCGATGGGAGCTGGCTGGTGTACGTGAAGCGCGACGACGACCAGCAGGCCGATCTGTTTGCCTGGGACATCGCAGCGAAACGCGAGTACAACCTGACGCAGAGCCCGTTCAACGAGGCGAACGGAGCATTGACGCCCGATGGGCGCACGCTCGTGTTCACGTCGAACCGGGTGAACGGAGTGCAGCAGCTTCTTGCGGTGTCGCTGGCGCGACTGACGGAGGACCCGAACGATCCCCTCGTGCGGGCGCGCCGCACCGGTGGCAACGGGCGCGACAGCGCCGCAGTCGCAAGTGCGACCTCACTCCGTATAGACCCTCAGGGGATCGACAAGCGTGCCGTGCAGCTCACACGCGGGGGCACGGCGGTGAGTGCCTTCTTCATCTCGCGCGACGGGCGCACGGTGTACTTCTCGCAGGGGGCGGGCGGGGGCTTCGGCGGGGGTGGGCAGCAAGCGGCGGCCGGTGCTGACAACCCCGAGGCCGGGCTCTACTCGGTGACAATCGAAGGGCGCGACCGGCGGCGTGTGGCGCAAGGTGTGTTCTCCCAGATGGTGCCGAGTGCCGACCGGCGGACAGTGTACTTCCGCAACACACCCCGCGGGGAGGACGGGAATGCGGTGCCGGGATTCGAGGTGCATCGCCTCACGATCGCGAATCCACAGCGTCCGGAGCGCGTGAACTTCACCTTCCCTGTGCGGGTGGACCGGCGCGCGGAGTGGAACCAGGTGTTCGAGGAGTCGTGGCGGGTGATGAAGTACCGCTTCTACGACGAGAAGATGCACGGCCACGACTGGAACGCGATCCGGGCACGGTATCGCCCGTTGTTGCCGTATGTTGGAACGAACGAGGATCTCTATGACCTCGCGAACGAGATGATCGGCGAGTTGAACGCGTCGCACACCGGGGTGAGTGGTCCGCCAACGCGTCCCGTGCCGGCCGTGTATCGCACGAGGTACCTGGGTTTCGAGCTCGAGCCCGCGAACGGGAAGTATCGCGTGTCGCATGTGTATCGCGACGGGCCGGCGGACAAGGAGTGGATCGACCTGGCGGTAGGGGACTATGTGCTCGCCGTGGATGGCACCGAGCTCAAGGCCGGGGACAACTACTGGAAGATCCTCAGCACGACGATGAACGAGTGGATCCCGGTGCGTTATGCGAAGGCGCCGAGTGGGGAGAACGCGAAGACGGTGCGCATTGCCAGCGTGACGTCACTCACGGACATCAAGTACGAGGAGTGGGTGGCGCGCAACCGCGATGAGGTGAAGGCCACGACGAATGGCGACATCGCGTATGTGCACATCCGTTCCATGGATCAGCCGTCATTGGCACGATTCCGGAACGAGATCGACCGGTACTCGAACGCGAAGGGGATCATCGTCGACATCCGGTACAACGGGGGCGGCAACATCGACCAGGAATTGATCGACATCCTGGAGCGGCGTCCGTACCAGTTCTGGAACCAGCGGACGGGGGCGCGCACGTGGGGGCGTCGGCCGCGTCAGGCGATCGCGGGGCCCAAGGTGATGCTGGTGAACCATCGGTCGGGGTCGGACAGCGAGGTGACGCCGATGGGCTTCCGGCAGCTGGGGCTTGGACGGATCGTGGGGAACCCGACGGCGGCGGCGGTGATCGCGACGGGGAGTTACGCGCTGATCAATGGCGGCTCGATTCGTACCCCTGGGTCGCTCGTGGTGACGTATGATCCGACGAAGCCGAACAACTACGGGGTGAACCTGGAGAATTACGGGGTGCCGCCGGACGTGTGGGTGGAGAATACGCCGAACGAGGCCGCGAAGAGGGTGGATCGCGAGCTCAAGGTCGCGATCGAGGAGGCGATGAAGATGTTGCGGGCCGCGGCGCAGAAGGTGTCGGATCACTAGTGTCAGCCCGCCCGGCGGCGGCCTCCGTGACGCACCCGATCCGGCTCCTGCTGATCGCCTCGAGCCTCTGGTACTTCAGCGAAGGGCTGCTTGGCCCGCTCTTCGCCGTGTTCAGCGAGCAGATCGGCGGCGATGTGCTCGACATCACCGGCGCCTGGGCGACCTACCTGATCGCGAGCGGGGTCGCCTACCCGCTGGTGGGGCGGCTCCTCAACGGGTCGCGGTGGAAGTTTCGCATGATCGCCGTCGGGTATGCGCTCAACACGCTCTTCACGTTCTCGTACCTGCTCGTGAACGACACCACGGACCTGCTCCTGGTGCAGGTCGGCCTGGGTGTGGCCGAGGCGCTGAGCACGCCGTCGTGGGACGCTTACTTTGCGTCGAAGCTCAGCGACACGACGGACACGTTCGCGTGGGGCTTGGCGAGTGGGCACACGCAGTTCATTTCCGGGATCGCGATTGCGATGGGCGGGTTGATCGCGAACTTCGTGTCGTTCAGGGCGCTGTTCCTGGTGATGGGAGTGATCAGCCTGGTGGCGACGGTGGTGCAGGTTCGACTCTCGCTGATGGAGGAGAGCGGGGACGCTGGCACGCCGACGCCGGTGGCGTGAGCTCCACGGTCAGGCCCAGCCTCGGCGTGCGGGGCGAGTGCCTGCTGGAGGGTCACCAGTGGTCGCGAGGGGCTACCGGGTGGGGGAAATCGGGGGCATTGTGGAGGGACACGGGCCGCAGGACGCGAGGCCGGACGAGCGCTGCCGTTCACCAATTCGAGAGATGATCACCCTGACGGTCAACGGGACCCGTCGCACGTTCGACGGCGATCCCACGATGCCACTCCTCTGGTACCTGCGCGACGAGCTGCAGCTCACGGGGACCAAGTACGGCTGCGGGATTGCGCAGTGCGGGGCCTGCACCGTGCACGTCGCGGGGCGGCCGGCCCGGGCGTGCCAACTCAAGATGGATGCGCTGCAGGGTGCGAACGTGGTCACCATCGAGGGACTGCATCCCGCGGGTGAACATCCGCTGCAGGTGGCCTGGCGCGAGATCGACGTGCCTCAGTGCGGCTTCTGCCAGGCAGGGCAGATCATGCAAGCGGCTTCCCTGGTTGCCACGCGCAAGAACCCGACCGACACGGACATCGACACAGCGATGAACGGTCATATCTGTCGATGTGGGACGTATCCTCGTATCCGGGCCGCGATCAAGGCCGCTGCGGAGAAGGGCGTATGAACGCGCGTCGGAGGTCGGAGGTCGCAGGCAGGTCGCAGGTCGCAGGTCGCAAGTCGCAGGGGGTGCCGGCGTTCTTGCCTTGGGGCGGTGCTCCCGAAGCTTGCGATTCTATCGATGAACCGCGGCGGCAGGCGCTCAAGCTCATGGGCCTGGGCGGGCTGGTGTTCATGGCGGGGCCGGGCGGACTCAGGCGACTCGATGGGATCGCGGCGCTCGACGAGTCGGCGGATCCCTGGGATGCACACGTGTATGTGCGCCTCGCGGACGATGGGACGGTCACCCTCACCTGCCATCGCTCGGAGATGGGGCAGGGGATCCGGACGACGATGCCGATGATCATCGCCGACGAGATGGAGGCGGACTGGACGAAGTGCCGCGTGGAGCAGGCGGTTGGCGACACGAAATACGGGTCGCAGAATACCGACGGTTCGACGAGTATCCGCGACTTCCTCTTCAAGTACCGCGAGGCGGGGGCGACGGTGCGGGCGTTGCTGGAGGACGCGGCGGCGAAGGAATGGAATGTCGCCGCGAGTGAGGTCCGGGCGCGCAACGGCGACGTCGTGCACAACTCCAGTGGCCGCACGAAGTCGTTTGGCTCACTGGTTGCGACGGCGCGCGCCCTCCCGATGCCGGCGAAGGAGCGCATTCGCGTGAAGGCGCCTGCGGAGCGACGGTGGCAGGGGAAGCAGATGCCCGGCATCGATCTGATGGCGATGACGACAGGAACAGCGACCTACGGGGCGGACGTGATCCTGCCCGGGATGAAGGTCGCGGTGATCGCGCGCCCTCCCATCTGGGGGGATACCGTCGCGACGGTGGACGACACGGCGGCCCTGAGAATCCCGGGGGTCGAGCGCGTCGTGCGAATCCCCAATTCGCCGATGCCTGCCACCTTCCTCCCCACGGGGGGCGTGGCGGTGATCGCAAAGAACACCTGGGCGGCGATCCGCGGGCGCGACGCCCTCAAGGTCACCTGGACCAGTGGACCGAACGCGGCCTACGACTCGAAGGCGTACAAGGCATCCCTGCAGGCGAGTGTGCTGCAGCCGGGCAAGCCCGGCCGGAAGGAAGGGGATGTGACCGCCGCGCTGGCGTCGGCCGCGCGCAAGGTGACGGCGAACTACTACATGCCACACCTCTCCCACGCACAGATGGAGCCGGTCGCGGCGATTGCCAGCGTCGCCAACGGAAAGGTCGAGGCGTGGGCCCCGGTCCAGAGTCCGATGGACGCGCGCACGACGCTCGCCGGATTCCTCAAGGTGGACGTCGCCAACGTCACCGTGAACGTCACCCTGCTCGGCGGGGCGTTCGGCCGGAAGTCCAAGCCGGATTTTGTCTGCGAGGCGGCCTTCCTGTCCCGTGAAGTCGGTGCCCCCGTGCGGGTCCAGTGGACGCGCGAGGACGACCTGCGGAATTCGTATTACCACTCCGTCGCGGCCCATCACCTCGAGGCCGGCCTGGACGCGATTGGCAAGGTGACGAGCTGGCTGCACCGCTCGGCGTACCCGTCCATTGGGTCAACCTTCGCGCCCGACGTGCCGGGGCCGACTCCCGATGAGCTGATCAACGGGGCCTCCGACCTGCCGTGGGAGATCCCGCACGTGAGCGTGGAGGTCTGCCCGGCACGCGCGCATACGCGCATCGGATGGTTCCGGTCGGTGAATGCGATCCACCACGGCTTTGCCATCGGGTCGTTCGTCGATGAGCTCGCACGCGCGACCGGCAAGGACACGGGACAGTTCCTCCTCGACCTCATCGGGTCCGACCGTCAGGTCGACCTGTCGAAGGGCGCCCTGGTGGAGGCGCCACCCAACTACTACGGTGGCGCCTGGAGCGACTTCCCCACCGACACGGTGCGCGCCAAGAACGTGCTGCGCCTCGCGATGCAGCGCGCGAATTGGGGGGAGAAGCTGCCACGCGGTCGCGGGCGCGGGATCGCGATCCATCGCTCGTTCCTGTCGTATGTCGCGATGGTCATCGACGTGGAAGTGCTGGCCGATGGCACCGTGCTCGTGCCGAAGGCCACCGCGGTGGTCGATGCCGGCTTTGTCGCCAATCTCGACCGGGCGAAGTCGCAGATGGAGGGGGCCATCATCATGGCGATGAGCAACGTCCTCCACAGCGAGATCTCCTACGCGCAGGGGAAGGTGATCCAGTCCAACTATCGGGACTACCAGGTGGCGCGCATGCGCGCGGCCCCGCGCGCGGTGGACGTGCACCTGGTGGAATCCGAGGGGTTGCCAGGAGGGATCGGTGAACCGGGGGTGCCGCCGGCCTGTGGTGCGATCGCCAACGCGATCTTCGCGGCCACCGGCGTGCGGGTGCGTGAACTCCCCGTCGGTCGGCAGCTGGCGGGGTGGTCAACCAGGGCTACCGAGTAGCGGCAAGGAGCCGGGCCGGTTTCCGGCCCGGCTTGCCGCAGGGCGCGACGACCGGGACATTGGTGCTGATCCCACCCGTGTCGTATGCGCCATATCGTGCCCTGGCTCGTCCTGTCGCTCAGCGCCGCCGTCCTGTCGGCGCAGGCTCCGACCATCGATCAGCTCCAGTCGGTGCTCCCCAGCATCGGGGCGAACGAGGTGCCGCAGTGGTCGGCTGACGGAGCGCACCTCTACTACATCGGCACGGACGGTGCCCTGTGGCGCGTGGCCTCCGCCGGAGGGAGCCCGGCACGTGTCTCACCCCCACTCGGCGGCGCCACGCAACTGCGCCGGTCCCCGGACGGCGCCATCGTCACGTACGTGAAGAATGTCCCCGGAGGGAACGACATCTTCGCCTGGGACCTGACCACGAACCGGGAACGGCGCGTCTCGCAGCTCTCGGGGCGGGTACGGTCCTATTCGTTCTCGCCGGACAGCCGGCGCATGGCGCTCGCGAACGACCGGAGTGGCAGCGAAGACGTGTACGTCGTAGAGGTTTCCGATGGCAGCGCGCTGCGCCTGACCGCGAGCCCGCTCTACGAGACCTTTCCGTCGTGGACGCCGGATGGCAACGCGATCCTGTACACGCGCCTCGACGCGCGCTGGGTCGATCACGACGTGTTCGAGATCGCCCCGTCGGGTGGCACCCCGCGCCTCGTCCTCGCCGACAAGGACTACTTCGACTATCGCCAGGGAGCCTCGTTCGGGTTCGTGCAGGCATCGCCGGATGGCTCGACGCTCCTCTTCCGATCGCAGCGCAGCGGCTGGGCGAATTACTGGGTTGTCCGGCGCGGTGGCGCCGGACCGCGGCCCTTGGCCGCGGAGTCGGCCGACCAGAGCGACGCTCGCTGGTCGCCGGACGGGAGCCAGGTGCTCTTCCTCTCCATCACGAACGGCACGCAGAGCCTGAAGGTCGCCCCGGCTGCTGGTGGCAAGGCACGCACGGTCGTCGGCCCGGAGGTGGGAATGGTGACCCGCGCGATGTGGTCGCCGGATGGGCGCCGCATCTCGTATGCCTTCGGCTCACCCACCCGCGCGTACGATCTCTACGTCGTCGATGCCGGTGGTGGGACGCCGAGGCAGCTGACGGTTGCCGACCCCGAAGCGGCGGTCACCAGCGCCCTGGTCGAGCCGGAGAAGGTCAGCTGGACGAACGAAGGCTTCACCATCAATGCCTACCTCTACAAGCCGAAGCTGCTCCCGGCGAGCGGGCGTGCGCCAGTGATCATGTATGTGCACGGCGGCCCGACGAGCCAGTTCAGCGACAACTACCAGCTGCAGCCGCAGTTCTTCGCGAGCCGCGGCTACGTGGTGATCGCGCCGAACGTGCGAGGTTCCTCGGGGTATGGCAAGCGCTTCGAGGACGCGAACAATCGCGACTGGGGACATGGCGACCTGCGCGACGTGCTGGCCGGCGTGAAGTGGGCCAAGGCGCAGCCGTACGTGAACCCCGACAAGATCGGCATCACCGGGATCAGCTATGGCGGCATGATGACGATGTATGCGACCTCGTTCGCCCCGGGCGTCTTCCAGGCGGCCATCTCGGGATCGGGCTACGGTGACGTGCGCGACTTCCACACCGTGGTGCCTGTCCTCCAGCACAGCCAGCTCCTCAACTACGAGCTCGGCAAGTGGCCCTCCACGCCGGCGGTCGAGGCGATCTACCAGCGCTCCTCGGCGATTCACCGGGCGAAGGACGCCACCGCGCCGGCGATGATCATCCATGGCTACGGGCTCGATGAGTTCGATGCCGAGTACGCGGGATGGAAGTATGCGCGCGAGCTGGCGAAGCACTCCAAGGTGGTCGAGTACCGGAAGTACGGTGGCGAGACCTATTACGTGTACGGTCGCGAGAACACGAAGCACATGCTGGGCGAGATGATCGACTTCTTCGACCGGTACCTCAAGGATCCCTCCCGCTGATGGCGCCGCAGACGCCGATGGATCGTCGCGACTTCCTGGCGAGCGGTGTCACGGCCGCCGCTGCCGTCGTGGCGGGACCGGCGATCCACGCGCAGCCGCGAGTCTACGACCTGGTGATCCGCGGGGGGACGGTCTACAGCGGCGACCCCAACGACGACGGGCAGCTCCTGGACGTCGGGATCGTCGGCGATCGTATCGCGGCCGTGGGGCGCCAGCTGGGCGGACGCGCACGCGACGAGGTGGACGCGATGGGGTTGGCCGTGACCCCTGGCTTCGTCGACATCCACTCGCATGGCGATGGCACACTCGCCGAGGATCCGCGCGCGGAGTCGGTGATCCGCCAGGGGATCACGACGATCATCGTGGGGCAGGATGGCAGCTCACGCGGGCGCGACCCGGGTGCGGTGACCGAGTGGCGGCGTACGACGCAGGCGCTCCGCCCGTCGTGCAACGTGGCGACAATGATCGGGCTGGGGAGCGTCCGCGGCGCAGTCGTTGGAGATGTCGATCGTCCGGCGACTCCGGCCGAGTTGCAGCGGATGGTTGGGATGATGCGTCGGGCGCTGCAGGAAGGAGCGGTGGGGGCGTCGTCGGGGCTGGAGTACACGCCGGGTGCGTTTGCCAGTGAGGCGGAGCTGGTGGCGCTGTGTGCGCCGCTTGCGGCGTCGGGGCTGGTCTATGCGACGCACATGCGCAACGAGGACGACCGGCTGCTCGACTCGATCACGGAATCGATCGCGGTGGCGCGCGGGGCAAGGTGCGGGTTGCAGATCTCGCACCTCAAGACGCAGGGGCCGCGCAACTGGGGGCGACTTGACGAAGCGTTCGTGCGGATCCAGGACGCGAAGCGCACAGGGATGGATGTCGCCTTCGACCGGTATCCGTGGACGGCGTACCAGACGGGGCTGACGAACCTCTTTCCCGTCTGGAGCCGCGACGGCGGCACGGCGGCCTTCCTCAAGCGCCTCGAGGACGCGTCCGCGAATGAGCGGATCAGGGAAGAAGCGCTGGCGAAGGTGGACCTGATCGGCGGCTGGGACAATGTCATGATTGCGTCGGTCCGGGACAGCGCCGATCGCGCCGCAGAGGGAAAACGGCTGGGACAGTACGCGGCGTCCATCGGCGGCGATCCGTATGCCGTGACGGTCGCGATGCTCAAGCGCAACCAGGGGAGCATCGGGATGGTGGGCTTCGCGATGAGCGAGGAAAACCTCGACCGGATCCTGCAACATCCCCTGGGGATGGTCTGCTCGGATGGCGGGGCGTATGCCATCGAGGGGCCGACGCGACGGGGAAGTCCGCATCCGCGTGGCGGTGGGTCCTTCCCGCGGGTGCTGGCGCGCTACGTGCGCGAACGCAAGGCGCTCACCTTTCGCGCGGCCATCCACAAGATGAGCACCTATCCGGCGTCCCGCGTCCGGCTGCGAGAACGAGGCCGGCTCGCCGTCGGGATGCATGCGGACGTCGTGGTCCTGGACCCGGCGGCGATCGCCGAGCGTGCGACGTATGAGCAGCCGTTCCAGTACCCGGTGGGCATCTCGCTGGTCGTCGTGAACGGGAAGATCGCGTTACGCGGCAACGCACGATTGGGCGAGGGCGCGGGTCGGGCCCTGTAAGTCACTCACACAAGAACACGATGAATATCCCTGCACGCGGTACGTTGGCGGCGGCGCTGATGGCGCTGATGGCTCCCTCCCAGCAACCGGCCGGGCGGGCGTCCGTGACGGTCACCGAGGGCACTTCGATGTCGGTCGCGGCGTCGCGCGATGGCCAGCGACTGGCGCTCGACTTGCAGGGGAGTATTTGGGTGCTGCCGATCGCCGGCGGAGAAGCGCGCCGGCTGACCGATGAGTACAACGATGCGCGGCAACCGACCTGGTCCCCGGATGGCGGCGCGATCGCCTTTCAGGGATATCGTGACGGCGGGTACGACATCTGGGCGATCAATGTCGACGGCACCACACAGCGACAGCTGACCTGGGGGCCATACGACGATCGTGAGCCGGCATGGAGCCCCGACGGCCGGTTCGTTGCCTTCTCGTCGGACCGGAGCGGGAACTACGACATCTGGACGGTCGACCTCGAGACCAACGCGCTGCAACAAGTCACCACGGATCCAGGTGACGACTACATGCCCACCTGGTCGCCGGATGGCCGCGAGGTCGCGTTTGCCGGCACGCGCGGCGGGCGGGTGGCCATCGTGGCCCGGACGCTTGCCTCCGGTGCGGAGCGCCCCGTGACGACGGTCGCGGGTCGCTACGATGCGCCGTCGTGGGGGCGCAACGGCCGGATCGTGTACCACAACACGGCGCCCGGCAGCGCACGCCTGGAGGTCGATGGGCAGTCGCTCACCGGTGGGGAAAACGCCTTCGCTTTCCGCGCCGGGTGGGTGTCGGACGCCGAGATCGTCTATGTGTCGGACGGGAAGATCCGGCGCCGCGGGATGACGGGCGAGGCGCGGACGATCCCGTTTACGGCGACGCTGACCGTGACGAAGGCGACGTACACGCGGCGCACGCGTGATGTCACCAGCCGCACACCGCGCCAGGCGAAGGGGATCGTGGCGCCGGCGCTCTCGCCGGACGCGAAGCAGGTCGCCTTCACCGCGTTAGGCGACCTCTGGATCATGCCGGTCGACGGTGCACCCCGCAACATCACGAACGATCACTTCCTCGACACCGAGGCCTCGTGGTCGCCGGATGGCCGCTACGTCGTGTGGTCGTCCGACCGGGCGGGGGGTACCCTGCTGGACCTCTGGATTCACGATACACAAACCGGCACGAATCGGCGCCTCACCAGCGAGCCGACGAGTGCGATGGGGGCGGCCTGGTCGCGCGATGGCCAGCGGATCGCCTTCCTCGATGTGGATGGGATCTGGCGGGCCTCATCAATCCATGTGGTGGACGTCGCCACGGGCAAGGTGACGAAGATCCATGACCAGATGTTCGGCCCCGGGGCCCCGACCTGGTCGCTCGACGGCTCGCGGGTGATGGTCACGGCCCTCGAACGCTACTCGGCGCGTTTTCGCGAAGGGACGAACCAGTTGCTCTCCATCGCGGCAACCGGGGGTGACGACCAGTGGTACACGCCGGTGAAGCACCTCTCGATCGACTCTCGGGTGGGAGCGGGTCCGGCCTGGTCTCCCGATGGTACCCAGCTCGCGCTCGTCTACGAGGGGCAGCTCAATATCGTGCCGGTCTCGCCGGTCGGGGTGCCGCTGGGGCCGCCACGCCGCCTGACCACCGAGCTGGCACATCACCCGACGTGGAGCGGCGACGGGCGGAAGGTCCTGTACCAGTCGAACGACAAGCTGCGGCTGCTGGACCTCGAACGTGGCGCGGTACGCGACGTGCCGGTGCGCCTCACGTACACGCCGGCGATTCCGACGGGGCGAGTCGTCGTGCACGCAGGCCGGCTGATTGACGGTGTCGCGCGCGCTCCGCGCACCAACGTGGACATCATCATCAGCGGCAACCGCATCGAGCGCGTGGTACCGCACCGCGCGGCAAACCTTCGCGGCGCGCGCGTGGTGGATGCGTCGGCGCTCACCGTCATGCCAGGGCTCATCGAGTTCCACACGCACCTTCAGAAGGACCTGGGTGAGGCGTCGATGCGCGCGTACCTGGGCTTTGGCGTGACGACGGTGCGGTCGCCGGGTGGGACGCCGTACGAGGCCGTGGAGGATCGCGAAGCGGTCGAGAGCGGGGTGCGCCCCGGCCCGCGGCTCTTCGTCACGGGCTACCTGATGGAATGGCAGCGGGTGTACTACAAGATGGCGGTGGCGGTCTCGAGCCAGGCGCACCTTGGCCTCGAGCTCGAGCGGGCGAAGGCGCTCGGCTTCGACATGGTGAAGAGTTATGTGCGGATGCCGGACCTGCAGCAGAGGCGCATCATCGAGTTTGCCCATGCGGCGGGGATCCCGGCGGCGTCACATGAAGTCTATCCGTCCGCGCTGTCGGGGATCGACGGGACCGAACACACGACCGGGACGAGCCGGCGCGGCTATTCCCCGAAGGCGGCCACGCTCCAGCGCTCGTACGAAGATGTGGCGAAGCTCTTCGCTGCGTCGGGGATGCCGATCACGCCGACGCTGGCGTTAGGTGGTGGCGGGATGCGTCGGTTGATGGAGGAAGACACGACACTGGTGAACGACCCGCGTTTCCGGCTCTATCCCGGGTGGCTGCGCCCGACGCGTGGTGGCGGCGGCGGGGGTGGGGCACCCCCAGGGGCGATCGACGTGAACGCGGGGGGGCAGATGGTGATCGGGATGATGCGCGCCGGGACCCGCGTCGTGGCGGGCACCGACACACCGAATGCGGCGACGTTGCATGGGGAGCTGTACACGTATGTCCTCGCCGGGATGACGCCGTGGGAGGCGTTGCGCACGGCGACGGTGAACAGCGCCGAGATGCTGGGACTCGATGCGGGGGTCGTGGCCGCGGGGAAGCTGGCGGATCTTGCGATTGTGGATGGGAACCCGCTGGAGGACATCCGTACGACGGCGCGGGTGCGTTACACGATCGCGAATGGCAAGGTGTATGACGTGCGCGAACTCGTGAAGTAGGCCTCAGTCCACAAGCGCCGACAGCGGAGTCGAGAACCCGGGAACGACATCCTCGCCGTCGAGCGTGTCGTCGCCGGTGCACTCGCGGAGGGAGCCGTCCGCGCGGTAGACGCGGGCGGTGCGCTTCGCCGGGTCGACGACCCAGATGAGGCGCGTGCCTGCGCGCAGCCAGGTCCCAACTTTCGACAGCACCTCACCCGGCCGGTCATCGGGGGAGAGGACCTCGACCGCGAGATCGGGGGCCAGCTCGGCGAAGCCGCGGGGGAGCGGATTGGGCACGCGATCGGCGCGCACGAAGGCGACGTCGGGAGCGCGGACGGTGTCCGGGTTGCGTTCCAGGGTAAAGCCGGTTTCGGCGGCGAGCGTCCGCCCAAGCTTGTTGGCGTTCACGTGACCGGCCAGCGCAACGAGAATGCGAGCGGCCACCTCACCGTGAAGGAAACCGGCTGGCTCGCGAACCACCAGGCGCCCGCGAATCAGCTCCGTCCGTTTGTCCGGAAGGTTGAGGGCGAGAAGCTCCTCAGCGGTCATGAGGGCCGTATCCGGCATGGCCTCAAGTTGGGTCGTTTCGACGCTCATGGCAACAGGGTACGGGTTGTTGTCACACCGACATCACGCTGTCCAATATTCAGGACATGACGATCCGCGCCCCAACCATCGTGAACGTCGGATACCGCTCCACCAACTTCTGGGTGGTCAGCGCGGGCACGTCGCGGTTGCTGGTGGACCTGGGATGGCCGGGACACCTCGGGACGCTTCTGGCCAACCTCCAGCGAATGGATATCCCGCTGCGCGAGATTCGCTACGGCCTGGCGACGCACTACCACACCGACCATGCCGGCTGCGCACAGGAGCTGAAACAGAAGGGGATGAAGCTCATCGTGACGCCCGAGCAGCTGGCGGCGATTCCCGCAATGAAGCAGTGGACCAAGCCGGCGGATCACTACGTCGAGATCACCACGCACGACAACGTCGTGGTGCCGCTGACGGAGAGCCGCGCCTTTCTTGCCGAGCTGGGAATCGACGGCGAGTTGGTCCATACGCCGGGTCATTCCGACGACCATGTGTCGCTGCTCCTCGACTCGGGGGCGGCGTTCACCGGGGACCTCAACGACCTGATGCCTGACGAAAGCCAGCGGGAGGTCGTCGCGCGCAGCTGGGCCACGCTGCTCGATCGCGGCATGACGACGATCTATCCGGGACATGGCCCGGTTCGCGCGGCGGTGCGGCGGATCGCGGCAGGTGCCTGAGGGAACGAGGCACACCCCGCTGCGCGCTGCCCCCGGCCAACTGAAGCCCTACGTGGCGCCTGCCCGCGCGCGTTTCGCCGCGCACATGCGAGCATCGGCGAGTATCACGGCGTCACGCAGGGAACGCCCCTCACTCCGGGCGCAGACCCCGAACGAGGCCAGGACCCCTTCGTGCGCGAAGGCGTCCCAGAGTCGTTCGACGATGTGTTGTTGCTGGTCCGCGCCGCACGGCGAAGCGAGGAGGAGGAACTCGTCGCCACCGGTACGCGCGGCGATATCTCCGTCGCGCACGGTCGTCTGGATGGCGCGCGCCGCCCGTTGCAGGTACGCGTCGCCCGCCGCGTGGCCCTCGGCGTCATTCACGTCCTCGAGGTCGTCGAGGTCAACGGCGACGATCACGGCGTCGTGCCCATGGCGCAGGCAGGATGCCTCGGCGGACGCCACGGCCTCGTCCCACGCCAAGCGATTGCGAAGCCCGGTCAGGGGATCGCGACCGGATGCCTGTTCGATGGCGGTGGCCATCGCCTGCACGTCGAGGGCCCTTCGCTCGACGTCGAGCATGCTTCCGAGTGTGGTCGCGACCGCTTCGATGAGGGGAACCTCGTCGAGCAGGTCCTCGGTAGCGGCATGGGGGGCCATCCCGCAGAGCGACCCGTACAGGGTGCCGTCGCCCCGGATGACGGGCACCCCCGCGTACGCACGCACCGGCAGACGCGTCGCCGGGACCCGGGTGGTGTGCTCCTGCGTATCGAGGATGACACGAGGGCGCCCCGTGGTGAGCATGTCGTGGCAGAAGGCGCTGGCGTCGGCGAAGACATCGCCTTGGGCGATGCCATAGGGTGAGTCGATGGACTCGATCACCGTCAGCCCCCCGTCGCGGCCGAGTCGCGTGAGCATCCAGAGGGGGAATCGCGTGCGGTCGCGCAACAAGGCAAGCATGGTCACTGCGACCTGAGAGAAGGCGAGCATAACCTCTCGCAGGGAGCAAGAGGGAGACCGGCGTCATCTGCGCGCGGCGCGACGCACAAACCGAAACAGGACAAGGACTTCCGCCCTCGCGCCCACGGTCACGCGGCTCGTTGCGGCTCCAGAGTCCAGACACGGGACCGAAGGGTTCCTGCGACTCGCGATGTCGGGAGCGGGGGCGCACATTCCTCCCGCGATCCCCGTGACCGCTCCCCTCATCCCCGAGCCGACCAGTGAACTTCCGCTCAGCCCTGCTCGCGACCGCTGCGCTCAGCGTCCTGCCCGCAACCCAGCCTCAGCCCGCCCTGGACCTGATCGTCCGGGGAGGCATGATCGTCGATGGCAGTGGAGCACCCCGATTCGCCGGTGACGTGGGTGTGCGAGGCGATCGCATCGTTGCCGTGGGAAACCTGAGCGGCCGCACGGCGACGCGTGAGCTCGACGCCCGCGGCCTCATCGTCGCGCCGGGGTTCATCAACCTGCACAGTCACGCCACGGGACCGGGGCTGCGCATCGCCGAGAACATGCTGAGCCAGGGGGTCACGACCGAGATCCTCAACGCCGACGGCTCGAGCCCGCTGGACGTGGCTGTTCAGCTGCGGATGCTCGATACCTCCGGACTGGCGCTGAATGTCGGCGCTGCGATCGGCTTCAACAGCGTGTGGGCGAACGTCGTCGGCGTGACCGATCGTCGGCCGTCCCCGGACGAGATCGCGAAGATGCAGGGGATCATCCGCACGAACCTCGAGTCCGGCGCCTACGCGGTGTCGTCGGGGCTCGACTACAAGCCAGGCTACTTCGCGACAGAGGCCGAAGTGGTGCAGGTGGTGAGCGCCGCGCGCCGGTGGCGGTCCAACTTCCCGAACCATGACCGGGTGACGCCGGGAACCCGGTTCAGTGCGCGCGCGGCGGTGCAGGAGACGATGCGGATCGGCGAGAAGGCCGGGCTGGTGCCGGTCATCACCCACATGAAGGTTTCCGGACGGGAGCGCACGCATGGCGACGTCGTCCTCGGTGAGATGGCCGCGTATACAAAGGGTGGAGTGTATGTCGCCGCCGATGTCTACCCCTATCTCTCCGGGATGACCGGACTGGCCGACCTCACGATCCCGGGATGGGCGCAGAATGGCGGCCCCATCGAGATGCGAAAGCGCTTCGCCGATCCGGCCCAGCGTGCCCGCATCATCGCCGAGACGGACGAGACCATGGAGGCCCGGTTCACGGGGCCGCAGGGGGTGCTGGTGCTTGGCACGGGCAAGACGCTGGCCGACTTCATGAAGGAGTTCGGGACGTCGTCCCCGGCCGACGCGATCGTCCGGATCCTCGAGAAGCAGTCGCCGCGCGCGATCCTGGGATTTGGCGAAGAGAGCGACCTGGTGCAGATCCTCAAGTTCCCGAGTGCCGCCGTGTCCTGTGACTGCGGCGCCACCAACGGTTCGACGGGACATCCCCGCAACTATGGCACCTTCCCCCGCGTCCTGGGGCGTTACGTCCGCGAGCAGAAGCACCTCACCTGGGAGGATGCGATCCGCAAGATGACGGCCCTTCCTGCCACGATCGCCGGCATGGTGGATCGGGGGTACCTCGCCGTGGGAATGCACGCCGACATCACCATCTTCGACACGGCGACAGTGATCGATCACGCGACCTTCGAGGCGCCCGGCCTCAAGTCGGAAGGGATCCGTCACGTGGTGGTGAACGGCAAGGTGACCTGGCAGGATGGGCAACTCACCGGGGAGAAAGGCGGGCGCGCCCTCTATCGCAAGAGCTGGATGCCGAGTCGGCCGCAGACGCGGCACAACGCGGCGCGCCGACTCGCAGCCAACGGACTCGCCACACCGATCAGCAGTGGTGGGACGCCGCTACGCCTGGCGCTGAACGTGTCGCAAGATGCCGGCGCGCGCGGTGCGACCGGGGTGCTGCGGTTGAGTGATCCTGCCTCGGGTGACGTGATCGAGTCGGTGCAGCTCGGCGTCCTGCAGGTCGCGGAGCGCTGGGGGAGCCTGACCGGGATCGTGCGGCGCAAGTCGTCGGGGGAGGAGCGACCGTTCACCGCCACCATCGAGCGCGCGGATCCCTTCGAGGAGGGGACGCCGCAGACGATCACGCTCGAACTGGGCGGGGATGTGGTGCGAGCGGTGATCAAGTGACGCTCGGACGGAGCGCGTGGCCCGGGCGCTCGCTGACGCAGGGTCGTCCCGGGCTCGTGGGCAGGCTCCTGCTCGTCACCGCGATGGCCTGCCACGGAACGCCGGGGGTGCTCGCGACTCCCGGGGGGCCGCTGCCGGCCTGTCCGCCGACGCCAAACTGTGTGTCGACGGACGCGACGGATGCGGAGCACCGCATGGAGGTGGTCCCATGGACCGGAGACGCAGCGGCGGCCCGTGACCGGGCCCGTCAGGCGTTAGGCGCGGAGCCGCGCACACGGATCGTGGTGGACGAGCCCGTCTACCTGCGCGCCGAGGCGACGAGTCTCCTGTTCCGTTTCGTCGATGACGTGGAGATCCTGGTCGATACCACGTCGCGGGTCTACCGGTTTCGCTCGGCGTCGCGCGTGGGGAAGGGGGACATGGGAGTGAACCGCAAGCGCATGACGCGCGTGGTGTCGCGGTTGCGCTGACCCGGCGGTCTACCGGGGGATGTACCGCTCGCGCTCGGCGCGGTACTTCGCAGCCGAGTCCGGCCGCGCGGTGGAATCGAAGACGATGGAGAGGTCCAGGCGCGCGGCCTGGAGGAAGCTGACGGTGGGCTCGGCAACCTTCGCAACGATCGCGTAGCCCCGGCGGATCTCCGGCTCTGCGGCGCGAAACTGTCCGCTGCGCAGGAGGCCGCGCCCCAGCTTGATGTAGCCGATCCCGGTGTTGAGGTGGTCGGGACCCTGCGAGGCGATGTAGTGGGTCAACGCCTCCCGATAGAGCGACACGGCGCGCGGATAGTCCTGCTGGTACAGGTAGGTATCGGCGAGGTTGGCGATCGAGACCCCGGTGCGGAAGTTCTTTCCCGGGTACGCAGCAGTGTAGATGGCGCGCACCCGCTGGTAGATCTCGCGCGCCTCGTCGTAGCGCTCCTCACGGACGGCGAGGCTGCCGAGCTCGTTGAGGGTGTTGGCGATCGCGGGATGATTCGGGGGATACACCCGCTCACGAATAGCCAGCGCGCGCTGCATGGCCGCGCGGGCCTCGTCCTTCCGGTTCTGCAGCAGGAGTGAGCGGCCGAGGTAGAGCACGTTCGACGCGGTGCGGTAGTGTGTTTCGCCATGGAACGCCGTGGTGATCGCAAGCGCCTCCCGGAAGAGGCGCTCGGACTCCGTGTAGTTGCCACGCTCCTGTTCGGTGGCGCCGAGGTTCATGAGATCCTCGGCGATCAGCGGGTGTCGGTCGCCATACAGCCGCTGCGTCAGGGCGAGCACGCGCCGGTTCACCGAGTCGGCGCGATCGTAGTTGCCGGCATAAAACGTGGCATTCGCGAGCTCGGAGAGTGCGCCGAGCTGCTCCCGGGTATCGGGGGCGACACGCGCGAGGAGGGCGGTCGCGGTATCGAGGATGGCGATGGCCGTGTCGTGGGCGCCGCGCTCGGTCAACGCTCGCCCGAGGGCCACGAGCACCTCTCCCTCCATGACAGTGGCGCCCTGGCCGGGCGGGAGGCGTCGGAGGGTTGCGAGCGCGTGGCGCAGCAGGGTATCGGCGGCGCCGTATCGCGCCTGGTCGGTCCGGAGGTCGCCGAGCAGCATCGCCGCGCGTGCCGCCGGGCGGCTGGTCGCACCGGCGTGACGCTGCCAGAGTTCGTACGCGGTTGTCAGGAGCGAATCGGCCCGGTCGAGCTGCCCCAACTGTTGATAGATCCCTCCCAGCGTTTCATAGAGGTCGGTCTGGACCTCCGGCTCGCGATCGAGGGAGCGCGCCTCCAGCACCCCCTGCTCGAGGAGGGTGATGACCCGCAGGGAGTCTGCCGGGCCTGCGTCGGGATCGCGTCCACGGAAGAGGTCCGTCATGAAGCGCTGGATGCGCTGGGCACGCACCTGTTCCGCGATGGCTGAGTCGCGCGCCCGTGCCAGCCGCACCGTGTAGAAGCCGATGAGGCTCCCGATCGCGACGGCCACGGCGGCGGCCGCGGTCACGGCCCGTCGATGCCGACGCAGGAACTTGCCGCTTCGGTAGCGCAGCGAATCGGGGCGCGCGGCGAGGGGCATTCCGTTCAGGAAGGCGTCGATATCGCGGGCCAGCGCTTCCACGCTGCGGTATCGGCGGCCGACTTCAGGATGCAGGGCGGCACCGCAGAGGACGTCGAGGTCCGCCCACTGTGACACTGGGGCCGGGAGTGCTCCCGGGTGCGACGAAGGTCGCGCGAGCGGGGCTGCCGCGATCCGCGCCGCCGCTTCGCGAGGGCTGTGCTGCGCCACGTCGTGCGGCAGCGCCCCGGTGAGCAGCTCGAACAGGATCACGCCGAGCGCGTAGACGTCGCTGTGGACCCCCACGGGTTCGCCGCGCAGCTGCTCGGGGGCGGCATACGCCGGCGTCATGAGGGGCGCGCCCGTCAGCGTCATCGGCTGCGTGGTATCGAGCTGTTTGGCGATGCCGAAGTCGAGGAGCTTGACGGAGCCGTCGGTGCGCACGAGCACGTTGGACGGCTTGAGGTCGCGATGCACGACGAGGTGCTGGTGGGCGAAGGCGACGGCGTCGCAGACCTGGCGTACGAGTCGGAGCCGGGCCACCACGTCGAGCTGGCGGGAGGTCGCGAAGGCCGTCAGGGGCACGCCCTCGACGAGTTCCATTGCGATCCACGGTGTTCCGCTCGGCAAGGTGCCGGCATCGTAGAGTTGGGCAATGCCGGGATGCACCAGCTGCGCGAGGGTCCGCTGTTCCTGGAGGAAGCGATCTCGTCGCACGGGCGAGAGCCAGGCGTCGGGGAGCAGCTTGATGGCCACGGCGGTGGCCAGGTCCTCGCGCTCGCCGCGATACACGACGCCCATGCCGCCGGCACCGAGGACCTCCGTCAGGCGGTACGGGCCGATCGCGCGGACCTCCGCGGTGTTGCCACCCACCAGGTGGGCGGCGAGGTGACCGACGTCGCGGTCCAGGAGCGAGGCCTCGCGGTCGGCCGCGAGGAGTCGCCGGGTGTCGGCAGCGACGGCGGGATCGGCGTGGGAGAGGGCGTCCTCCTGCTCGTCCCGAGTGGCGTCGGCGAGGGTGTGAAACAGTTCCTGGACGCGCGCCCAGTGACCGGCGTCCATGCCTAACGGTCCCGACCGAGCTCGGCGGCCAGCCAGGCGCGGGCGGCCCGCCAGTCGCGCTGGACGGTCGCCTCGGAGACCTCGAGCAGGGTCGCGGTCTCGCGCAGGTCGAAGCCGCCGAAGAAGCGCGCCTCCACCATGGCGGCCTGGCGGGGCGACGCCACGTGCAGCGCGTCGAGCGCGGCGTCGAGGGCGAGCACATCGGTGGCGCTGTGCGCGGCGGCCTGGAGGGCGTCGTCGAACGTGACGAAGGTGGCGTCCGCGCCGCGCTTCTCCGCGTTGCGCCGACGGGCGGCCTCGACAAGCACCTGGCGCATCGCGCGGGCGGCGATGCGCCGGAAGTGGACTGGCGAGGTGGCGGCCACCTGCGGCGACGCCATCAACTTGATCCACGCTTCGTTGACCAGGGCGGTCGGCGTGAGCGTCGCACTGGGATCCCCTGCCCGCACCCGCGCGGCCAGCCGGCGCAACTCGTCGTAGGTCGCGGTGAAGAGGGCGTCGAGTGCCGCCCGCTCGGGTGCGAGGGGGTCCCGGGGATCCATGGCCTGCGGAATGGCGGTGGCTACATGACGCCACACCCCGCGGCCCGTGCACACTTCGGGTCGATGGGTGGGAGCTTGAGCCGGGCCAACTCGGCGTTCACGGCGGCGAGATCGGTCCGCCAGACCTCGGCCAGGCGGTTGGTGTATCCGCGCAGCTCGGTCTGGAGGATGCCGAAGATCTCGGGCATGTAGGTCGTTGGACGGCCATCACCACGCTCGGACATCGAGAGCAGGTTGGCCAGCCGGTTGTTGACCTTGATGGGGAAGTTGAGCGGATCCTGGCCGGACTGGTTGCGGACCTGGTAGACGTTTTCCTCGACACCGGACGCATTCGTGCGCAGGGTCTCGCCCTTCGCCTTGAGCTGGGCATCGTCGGCGCGCTTGAGTCGATCGTCGAGCTGCGCCTTCACGCGCCGGATGTCGATGACGGCGTCATTGGCCTCGGTGACCTTGTCGCGGACCATGCGGCCGAAGCGGTACTGCGCGTGCAAGTCGGCGTCGGTGACATCCGTGATCCAGGGGTTGCGTCGCACGATGAGTGGTGCGGTGACCGTCTGGGCGTCGGCGGTGAGCTTGACGGTGTAGCGTCCCGGCGGGAGCGCGGGGCCGGCGGTGCCGGCACCCCAGAGGATCATGCCCGGGAAGGACGACGCACTCTTCGAGCGTCCGTCCCACGGGAGCCGGTTGAGGCCGGCCGCGTTGGGGAGGAACTGTGTGGGGGGCGGTCCCCCGAAGCCGCCGGAGGGGAGCGGCTCGCCCGCGGGACGCGGCGGGGTGGTGTCGGTTTCCCACGAGCGCAGCACCGCGCCCGTGGAGTCCGCGATCTCCAGGAGCGCGCGCTTCGCCGGGGCCTTGAGCCACCAGCTCAACACGATCGCCGGCCCGGAGCGCACGGCCACCGGTGGCGTGAAGACGTGCGCGGCCTTGGCGGTGAGGGCGGGCGTGTATTCGCGCAGCGGCGCGATGTTATCCAGAACCCAGAAGCCGCGGCCGTGTGTCCCGATCACCAGCTCGTTCTTCTCCACGATCAGGTCGGCGACCGGCACGTCCGGCAGGCCGGGGTTCAGCTCGTCCCAGTTGGCCCCGTCGTCATACGAGATGTAGACGCCATGCTGCGTCGCGGCGTAGAGCAGCCCGCGACGCGTCGGGTCCTCGCGCACCGCGTGCACATACGCATCGGCGCGGATCCCGTTCACGATCTTCGTCCAGGTGCGGCCGAAGTCCGTGGTCTTGAAGATGTAGGGAGAACGGTCATCGAGCAGCGGCTTGCGCACCGAGAGGTACGCGGTGCCCGCGGCGAAGTTGGACGCGTCGATCTGGCTCACGCGCCCGAAGTCCGGCATCTCCTTCGGCGTCACGTTCGTCCACGTCTTGCCGAAGTCGCGCGTGACGTGGACGAGTCCGTCGTCCGAGCCGGTCCAGATGAGGTTCGCGTCCTTCTTGCCGGGCCCGACCGAGAAGATGACGCCATACACCTCGGGGCCGTTCATGTCGCCGGTGATCGGGCCACCGGACTTCTCCTGCGTTTCCGGCGCGTGCCGCGTGAGGTCGCCGGAGAGGCGCATCCACGTCTTGCCGCCATCGCGCGTGCCCCAGAGG